>Ga0187889_10000507_pt1 | contig 47055 bp, 46 predicted proteins | sample June2016WEW_7_10_2_FD_132992 | JGI IMG/M metagenome (GOLD analysis project Ga0187889, IMG submission 132992) | Peatland microbial communities from SPRUCE experiment site at the Marcell Experimental Forest, Minnesota, USA - June2016WEW_7_100 | ecosystem: Environmental > Terrestrial > Soil >... | reverse complement strand
GCGGAGGCACTTGCGGATGAAGCCAAGGCCCAAACCCGGCTGCATAGTGGCGAGCCATCCGCCTCGCGATCTAACCATCGCACGGTCGCGACGGCCAGGCTCAATCTGACGCACGCATCGTGGCCCGTTCGACCGCACCATCTGCAGGAGGCGCGAACGCTGCGCTCTGCACTCCTCAGCCACGCACCGTATCGTTCCTTTCGGGAACGATCGTAAAGGGAGGTCCATTCGTGACCCACGAGCTCGTGGAGCCAGCGCCATTCGCACCCTTCACCGCCCCGGCTTCGAGCGAACGGATCGCCCAGGTGGCGGCGGCCCTGGAGCGCCACAACATCGAAGCCGTCGTGGTGGACACGGGAGTCGAGGCGCGGTCCACAATCCTGGCGATGATCCCGGACGGCGCCGAAGTCCACTGGGGCAAGTCAAGGACGCTCGATGAGATCGGGCTCACGCCGGACCTGCTCGCTCCCGGCCGGTACGATGCCCTCCGGCCACGCTACTTGGGGATGGATCGGACCACGCAGGGGCGCGAGATCCGCAAGCTCGTCGCGGCGCCCGACGTGATGCTCGGCAGCGTGCAGGCGATCACGGACGACGGGGGGCTCGTCGTCGTCTCCTACGCGGGCAGCCAGATCGGGCCCTACGCATCGGGAGCCGGGCGCGTGATCCTCGTTGTCGGCAGTCAAAAGATCGTGAGTGATCTCGACGAAGGGCTGCGCCGGGCCCGCGAACACGTCCAGCCCTACGAGGACGCCGACCTCCGCGCGAAGCTGGGGGTTCCAACCAAGCTCGCCAAGCTGCTCGTCGTCTTCGAGGAGCCACGGCCCGGTCGGACGACCGTCGTTCTCGTGCGGGAGCCGGTGGGGATCTAATCGTCCCCTGTCAAGCCGTGTTCGGCGACTTCGCCCCGGGGACGCCCACGGCGAGCGCAACGCTTCGGTCACTACGTGGTCATCGTGCGAGGGTCCGAATGAGCGTGTGGTGCTGCGATTGTCACCAGGCGGCCCTCGGGGCCGAGCCAACGCCGCCCCGGAGTACAGTCACTCCGCAGGCGGTCGTTCCGCTGTGGGAGGTTTCATGGATGTCGCCGAGTTCCGGCGTCTCAGTGTTCGGGTTGTCGCGACCCGAAACAAGGAAACGCGCGCCTTTCGCCACGCGTTTGACCTGACTCCGGGGATCACCTCTGGGTGGTCCGAGCGAACCTGCGCCAACTGGCGGGTGTGGAGCGGCGCCAACGATGCGCTGCGAGGCGCAGTCGCCGAGCTGGAAGCCTTTCTTGGCGCAGTCGGCCTCCAGGCTAGCTAAGCCCGACATCACCTAACCCGCCATGGCACTAACAAGCCTTTGTGCGAGCGCTGGTCTTCTGTCCCGCGCGGCAGCGGGTCCCCGAGAAGTCGATAGCGACTGCTGAGAACCTACGGTAGGAGCAGCTCCGCTGAGGGAAGACCAGCAGCCAACGCCGCCCTCGCCGCCGAATCGACCGAGTGTCGCACGCAGCCGAGGCAGCAGCCTAGCCCGGTCGCGGAGCGGCCTTGCATACCCCTGGCCCATACAAACAAGAACCCGCACTACCTGCCGAAAAGGTGCGCGGGTCGGGGGTGGAGAGAGTCAGTTGCGATCTTCTGAACGGGCCAGCCCATCAAGCCGCCAGGAAGCCCGCAGATGCCCCGAGCTACTCGAGGTCGGGGTCGGTTCCTACTCGGCCGCGTTGGCACCGGACGGGGCGACCAGCCAGGCGACCACCAAAATGGCAAAGCTGACGAAGGCGGCTGCGATCACTTCTTGGCTCCTTCGGCTGAACCAGCGGGATCTGCATCCCGTCAACTGGTTGGAAGCCTATCTGAGGCGTCAGTGCTAATCAGTAGCGCGCCGGTGAATCATCGGTATCGCTCTGGTGGCGCGAGGGTTGCCGTTCGGAACGAAATGGCCGTCGAAGGCTCGAGGAGACGCGGCTGTGACTAGTTGACGACGGCCTCGCTGTGCTGAGAGGAGCTTGCGGGGTTTTGGCCCCCCCGGCGTGCCGACGACTCGATCAGGCCTGCCAGGCAACTTCGCCGTGCTGCGAAGAGTCGAGGCCGGCCTCCTCCTCGGACTCCTCGACGCGGAGCCCGACGAAGAAGCCCACGACCTTGAGGATCACGAACGTGGCGAGGCCACTGTAGATCCAGGTCGCCGCGACCGCCACAAGCTGCTTGCCGACCTGGCTCACGTTGCCTTCGATCAGGCCGGAAGCGCCGTTGACCGCGGCGACGGCGAAGACACCGGTCAGGATCGCGCCGAGGGTACCGCCGACGCCGTGGACGGCCCACACGTCAAGGGCATCGTCGACCTTGAGCCGCTCACGCAACAGGATCGCGCCGTAGCAGGTCACGCCCGCAGCGAACCCGATAATGATCGCCGCGCTGGGATCGACGAAGCCGGACGCCGGCGTGATGGCCACGAGGCCGGCCACGCCGCCCGCTACCGCACCGACGACGCTGGGGGTGCCCTTGTGCAGCCAGCTCAAGGTAACCCAGGTGAGGGCCGCCATGCCGGCGGCGGTGTTTGTGACCACAAAGGCATTGGCCGCAAGGCCGTTCGCGGCCAAGGCCGAGCCACCGTTGAAGCCGAACCAGCCAAACCAGAGTAGGCCAGCGCCTATGACTGTCAGGCGGACGTCGTGCGGCTCGAAGCGGTCCGACTCGCGCTTGACCCGCGGGCCCAGGACGAGGGCGGCGACAAGCGCCGCAACACCCGAGCTGATGTGCACGACGGTGCCACCGGCGAAATCGAGGACGCCCATCTTGTTGAGCCAGCCTCCCTGGCCCCAAACCCAGTGGGCGATCGGCGAGTAGACGAAGAGCGTCCACAGTAGCGAGAACAGCACGAAGGCCTTGAAGCGCTGGCGTTCGGCGAAGGCGCCCGTGATGAGGGCCGGCGTGATGACGGCGAACATCATCTGGAAGGCCATGTACGCGCTACCAGGGATGGTGGGCGCGTACTGGGTCAGGGGTTCCTTGCCCACGCCGTTGAGGCCGATGTAGTCAAGCCCGCCGATGATGCCCCAGCCGTTGACGTCCTTGCCGAACGCCAGGGTGAACCCGATGAGAACCCACGTGACGCTGACCAGGGCCAGAATGAAAATGCTGTGCATGATCGTGCTCAGCACGTTCTTGCGGCGAACGAGGCCGCCGTAGAACAACGCCAATCCCGGCGTCATGAGCATAACGAGCGCAGTGGAGGTCAGGACCCAGGCGGTGTCGCCCGAGTTGATGCCGCTTCCGGCACTGGGCACGAGTGGTCTCCTTCGCGACGCGGGGCAGACCCGGGCCTTCCCGGCAGCAGCGCCGCCCCGGTCGAACGGAAGCGTAGGGATGCGTTTCGGCGGATTCAGTAGCCGTCGGGTGACCCTTGGGTCGCGGTCTGGTGGCGCCCGGGTTGCCGTTCAGGACGACACGCGGCGAAGGGCGCGTGCCGCAACAACTCCGCGGGAGCTAGACTCACGGCGCCGATTGGCCACGTCAGGGCCCACACCGTCAAGCCAAATATGGACCCTGCCCTGGGGGCTCGACCTCATGGGCTGAGCAGGTCCCTGGGGCACCGGACCCACGCCTTCGTGTACCGTAGTCCGGTCGGAGGCTGAGGTCGGGGCCCAGTTCGAAGAGGCTGACATGGCCAGGCATCTTCTGGTGACCCAATTGCGCTTCGCCCGCAGTGAGTTTGTCCGCGGGTTGGAAGGCGTCCCGGCGGCGGACGGCGCCCTCCGTGTGCCGCCACTGAACTGCCTCAGCTGGATGGTCGGTCACTTGGCCAACCAGGAACACCGCTTCTGGGTCAGGCTGGCCCAGCACAAGGACCTGGCACCGGGCCTCAACGACCTGGTCGGCTACGGGAGGCCAGCCAGCACGCCGTCAATGGACCAGATGTGGGCCGTATGGCGCACGGTCACCACGGCGGCCGACGAGTACCTCGACACCCTCACGCCCGAGATACTGCAGACCCACCTGGGGCGTGCCCGCGGACTGGCGGATGAAAGCGTGGGCACCATGCTGCTGCGCAACATCTACCACTACTGGTATCACACGGGCGAAGCCGCCGCCGTGCGTCAGCTTCTGGGCCACACCAACCTGCCCGATTTCGTCGGAGACATGGACGCAGCCGCCTACCAGCCCGAGCTGGACTAGCCCTGCGGCGCGGTCGCTCGCATCACAAACGCCTGTCGTCGTGTCGGCGAGCCAACGGCCCGGCCTCAAGTCATCTTGCCCCGACCACACCCACGATCGGGCGATAGCGTTGCTTTCCGGGCGCGACGGAGTGAGTGATGTGGGCGACCACATCCGCACACGAGGCGCCCACGATGCCCCAGCCACTCCTCCCCGCCATCACGGGAGAGCCATCGCCCTGGGACGAGGTCCTGATGGCGTTCCTCGCCGAGGGTCAGTCGGGCGAGGATGGCCCGGCGGGTGGGGTCGGCGAGGGCGGCGAAAGAGCGCTGAGGGGGTCGGCATCCATGCTAGCGTCTCAATAAACAATTACCACTGTGGTTATATAACTTGTCGGTAAAGTAGGACGCTACCGCGCCACGGTCAACCCCGTCGCGCTCGGCGGTCCGTCATGGCACGCACGCCGGCCCCGACCGAGCTCCGATGACCCCCACTGCGCGCTCGGCCGCCGCGGCCCGCCCGTCGCACCTGCAACGGACTGCCTTCCTTTCGCACGGCAAGGGGTGGATGATCGTGCCATCGCCCCGAGCTTTGGGGCGCCCAAAGGTGGCAGGCGATGGATCGTTTCGACTTCGTGGTCATCGGCGCAGGCGCCGCCGGAGAGGCCGCAGCGGCTGCCGCGTGCGGGCGCGGAAAGAGCGTCGCCGTGGTGGATCGCGAACTGTTCGGTGGGTCGTGCGCGTTCTGGGCGTGCCTTCCGTCGAAGTCGCTGCTCCACGCAGCGTCCGAGCACCGCTGTGGAACGTACCCGTGGGAGCGCGCATCTGCCCGCCGCGACTACATGATCAACCGCGAGAATCGCGACTGGCCGGACGACTCGGGCCACCTCGGCCGGCTCGAGAAAGCCGGCGCACGCGCATACCGGGGTGACGCCCGGATCGTCGGACCGGGTCTGGTCGAGGTCGCAGTCGTCGGCCGCGGTGTCGAGCGACTGGAGGCCGGCGCGATCGTCGTGGCAACCGGCTCCGCGCCCAAGATGCCACCGATCGAGGGTCTCGCCGCGTCCGGTCCCTGGACGAACCGTGAGGCCACTTCGACCCGCGAGCTGCCCCGAAGCCTGGTCGTCCTGGGCGGCGGCGCGACCGGAGTGGAGCTTGCCTCCGTCTTCGCGCGCTTCGGCGTGGAGACGGCCCTCGTTCACTCCCACGACCGGCTGCTCGAGCGTGACCATCCACGCAACTCGGAGGCCGCCGCGCGTATCCTGCGCGACGAGGGCGTGGAGCTACGCCTGGGGACGCGGGCGGTTCGAGTGAGGCCGGGGGACGGCGACCGCGAGGCGCACGTCATCGAGCTCAGCGACGGCGGTTACGTAGATGGGGAGCGCATCCTGGTCGCCCTGGGCCGGTCGTTCGGGCTCGAGAACCTCGGTCTGGACTCGGTCGGACTCGATCCGGCTTCCCTCCCCCGAGACGGCCGGCTGCGCGTTGCCGACGGCGTCTACCTGGTAAGCGATCCGGCCGGCCCGGAGGCCTTCACCCACGTTGGCCACTACCAGGGCGGGTTGGCCGTGCGCATGGCTCTTGGCGAGGAAGTGACGCTTGACTATCGAGCAATCCCGCGAGCCGTCTTCCTGGAGCCGGAGATAGCGTCGGTCGGGGTCAGCATCGAGGCGGCTCGGGCCGCCGGAACGGACGCATTCGAGGTGGTTGCCGACTTCGCCACCACGACGCGCGGCTACGAGGTGGAAGCGGCCTTCGGGCACCTGGCGATCGTCGTGGATCGCGTTTCGCAGATCCTGGTCGGCGCTTCGGTCGTGGCGCCGGACGCCTCGGCCGCGATACACGAGGTCGTACTTGCGATCCAGGCGCGGGTTCCTATTGCGACGCTGGCAACGATGATCCACGCTTTCCCATTTACGTCGCGTGCCTTCGGCGGGCTCTTCGCCGAAGCGGCCGAGCAGTTGGCTGCGGGGCCTCAGCGGAGCGTGCGCTCCGCGTAACGCTCCAGCCGCTCCAGCGCTTCTGGCATGTTCGTTCGCCCGAAGCCCAGGCGGAAGTGGTTGTTCGCGTCGCCGAAGACCGTGCCCGGGAGCAGGAGAACGCCGGTCTCGCTCACGAGGTCCTCGGCGAAGTGGTCAACCGGCAGATCGGCGACCAGGCGCGGAAAGCCGATGCTTCCGCCGCGCGGCCGGACCCAGTCGAACGTCCCCGACCACCGGTCGAAGAACGCGTCGAGGAGCGGGAGATTGGCTTCGACGATGGCCCGGTTTCGAGCCAGGACGCGGTCGCGGGCCCTCAGGGCGATCAACGCCAGAACCTCGGCCGGGGCCGAGTTGCAGATCGTGGTGTAGTCCTTGAACGCGGCCAAGCGTGCCAGCAGTCCCCGGTCGCGAGTCGCCACCCAGCCGATCCGCAGGCCGGCGAGCGCGAACGATTTCGACATGACGCCGATGCTCACGCCGGTCGCCAGAGCATCGGCGCCGGCGGGCAGGCGATCGGCCGGGTCGAATTCCAGAAATCGATAGACCTCGTCCACGATCAGGCGTGCGCCCGAGTCGGCAGCGAGCTCGACGAGCCGGTCGAAGGTCGCCCGATCGCTCAGTGACCCGGTTGGGTTGTGCGGCTCGTTGACCAGGATGAGCCGCGTGTTCGGCCGGAGCGCCGCGCGAACTTCCTCGGCGTTCAACCGCCACCGGTCAGCCTCGCGCAGCTCCACACGCGTGACCTCAGCCCCCGCCGCGCGAGCTACCTCGGCCAGTGACTGATACGCCGGTCGAACCACCACGGCGTGGTCGCCCGGCCCGAGCAGGACGTTGTGAAGAGCGAATACCGCCTCCTCGGCGCCGGCGAAGACCAGTACGTCGTCCGGGGAAACGCTGTCGTAGAGCCCAGCGATCGCCGCCCGCAGTGCCGGGTCTCCGGGCGATTCGGTGTAGCCCAGCTGCAGTTCGTCCCATCGACGCCGGCCGTCCTCTCCCGCCAGCTCGAGCAGGTCGCGCATCGGCCAGCCTTCCACGTCCGAGGCGCAAAGCAGCAGCTCGGCCTTGAATTCCCATCGGGCGAAGAATCGTTCGAGAGAGAAATCGTGCAGGCGCATCGGACCTCAACCTTGCGGTCTTACGGTACAGAATCGCGAGCGCGTTGGGGCATCCGCCGGCTGAAGCAGTGAACCTGCCCCGATCGACAGACAGCCGGGGATGCGCCGATACCTGCGAGGCCGGACGGCCCATCCGTCGTGGTCGTCAGTGCGCCGAGCTCCGCACGTCCGGCAACGAGTGTCCTCAGGCGGCAGGCGTTCCACAGCGGGCAACCTACGCAGCCGATGACGCACCCGCGCCCGACCGCGCCGCCAGCCTCTACAGTCTCGATGGCCCTTGACCGGCGGTCGCCCTCAATCGGAGGATCGGGCCCGACTCCCGCTCTGATCAGCGGGCTCGAGATTGCGCAGCCACGTTGCGAATCAGCAGGGAGAGCCATGACCGCGGCCATTTCTAACATCGCCTTCGACTCGATTCCTCGACCCGCCATGAACCGTGCCGGGCGATCCACCGTTGGGCTGCTTGCGCTTCTCGGCGTCATGGCCACGGCTGGGGGCGCGGCGCTCGTGTCCAAGCCGGACGGCAGCGTCATGCAGATGCCCCTGAGCATGCTCGACGGCAGTCCGTTTCCGGACTTCCTGGTGCCGGGACTGATCCTGGGCGGGCTCTTCGGTCTGGGTTCCTTTGCGGTCGCCGTGCTTGGCCTGCGTCACTGGCGGATCGCGCCGTTCCTCGCCTTCGCCATCGGCTGTGGCCAGATGATCTGGATCGTCGTGGAGCTGGCCATCATCAAAAGCCTGTCGATCCTGCATCCCATCTGCTTCGGCATCGGCCTGGCGATTGCGGTCGCGTCGGTGAGTTGGGGCTGGCCGACCTTCCAGGGATGGCGAACCACGCGCAGCTGACGCGGCACCAATCTGCGGCGCCAACCCTCCGCCCGACTCAAACGTCCGGCAGTATCGCCAGGCCGAAGTCGCGCCCGAGATGCCCGTAGAGCCACTGCTCGTTGGCTTCGCGCAGGGCGGCCAGATCGCGCTGCAGCCCTCCTTCGGCCTCGCCGATCTCCACGAACATCGCTAGCCGGAACTCGACCAGTGCAGCCTTTTCAGAGGCGGTGGCCGGCCGAATCGAGACGTGGTCGACGTCGAGCGGCGTTTTCGAAGGCAGATGATGCGCGCCTCTCTCCATCGGCCGCGCCAGGCCCGGTGCAGTTACTTGACCGTCAGGACGCCCTCGGCGATGACCGCGCCGCCGCTCGTCAGGGAGAAGTCATAAGTGCCCGTACCCCAGTTTGGCACTGTACTCAGATCTGTCGTATCGGCGAAGCAGTCGTAGCCTTGAGTGTCGGTCGTGGGGAGCGGGCCCGAAAGGAACGCCTGGCCATTCTTGGTGATCGAGATGGAGACGACGTCGCTTCCCTGCGTGGACTTGAAGATGTAGGTCGCGTAGACGGAGGTGGAGGCGCTGACCGACGTGACCTGATCGGCGACCTGGCAGTTGGTCGTTGAGCCTGTCGTGGTGACGTCAGTCGAGAAGACGACCTTGCCTCTCTGGATCCCGGTCATGTTCAGGATGAACGCGCCGGCGACGGCGAGAATGATGACGCCGACCACCACCAGGGCGATCACGGGCAGCCGGCTGCGTCGCGCTGTCGGCGCGGGAGGGCCCCAACCGGGAGGTGGAGCGCCATACGGTGGCTCGGGCGGAGCGCCATACGGTGGCTCGGGCGGAGCGCCGAACGGAGGCTCCGGCGGAGCGCCATACGGGGACTCGGGCGGAGGGCCCCAACCGGGAGGTGGAGCGCCATACGGTGGCTCGGGCGGAGGGCCCCAACTGGGAGGTGGAGGGCCATACGGGGACTCGGGCGGAGGGGTCTGGCCGCCCGGTGCCTCTCCCGGGTAGTTGGGGTCCATTCGGTCATCTCCTGAACCTTGGCGTCCAGTGGCCTCAGTGCGCCCGACGCTCGCCGCGAGCATACCGCCGATGACCCCGAAAGACACCCGGTTCCACGCGTCGGGCCGCCGTCCAGCCCGGGGCACGGTGGCATGCGTCGGTGCTGCGCAGGCCGCCGTCGCCTTGACCTCGCGTCGGTGGTAGTGTCGCCACGGTTGGGCAGCGGCGATCTACGCGCGACGCAGACTCGGAGCCAGGAGTTCGGGCAATGCGACCCTTCTTCAGCTACCACATGCCAAGCTTCACCTTCCAGGGTGTGGCGGACACGGACCTCTTCGACCGGGTCGTCGCGCTCGCCGGGGCGGCTGAGAAAGCCGGTTTCGACCTGATAACGGTGATGGACCACTTCTACCAGATCGGGGCCACGGGCGGCGAAGAAGAGCCCATGCTCGAGGCCTACACGACCCTGGGCGCCCTGGCTGCCAGGACGGATCGCGTCATGCTCGGGACGATGGTGACCGGTGTCACCTACCGCAACCCGGCGATGCTCGCCAAGATCATCACCACGCTGGACGTCATCTCCAAAGGCCGGGCAGTGCTCGGAATCGGAGCGGCCTGGAACGAGTCTGAGCACGCGGGCTACGGTTTCGAGTTCCCACCTATCGGCCGGCGCGAGGACCGCCTCGAGGAAGCGCTGACGATCGCGAAGGCGATGTTCACGGAGGAGAGGCCGAGCTTCGAGGGCACCTACTATAGAATTGATCGAGCGCTCAATCGGCCGCGGCCGATTCGGCCCGGCGGTCCGAAGATTCTCGTCGGCGGCGGCGGCGAGAAACGCACGCTCAAGCTCGCAGCTCGATTCGCGGACATCACCAACTGGTTCGGAGGCTTCGAGGAGGCCAGCCATAAGCTCGAGGTGCTGGACCGGCACTGCGAAGCCATAGGTCGCGATCCGGCCGAGATCCTGCGCACGGTTTCGGTCCCCATCGTCCTCGTCGACGCCGAGCGCGACAAGGCTGCCCTGCTGGCCGGGATCCCCGAGGATCGGCGCGGCATGGTCACTCCGGTCACGGTTTCCGAAGGCGCCGACGTCCTCCGGCGCTACCTCGACGCCGGCTTCGGCGGTTTCGCTTTCCGGAACGCCACGGCACGCACGCCGGAGGCGGTGGCGCGGATCGGTGAGTTGATCAAGCTGTTGCGTTCGGAAGGAGCGCCGTCATGAAGGCCGACATCGATGTCAACGAGCTTCGCAAGCGACTCACACCGCTCCAGTTCGAAGTGACCCAGAAGGCTGCCACCGAGCGGCCGTTCACTGGCGCCTACTGGGATAGCCACGACGCTGGCGGGTACCGCTGCATCGTCTGCGGAGAAGTCCTCTTCGACTCAGGCGAGAAGTACGACTCCAATTGCGGCTGGCCCAGCTTCTACGACGTGGTCGATCGGTCGAAGGTCGTCACGCGACCGGACAACAGCCTCGGCATGCGCCGAACCGAAGCGTTGTGCGGAAACTGCGGTGCGCACCTCGGCCACCTCTTCGACGACGGTCCGCGACCCACCGGCCTGCGCTATTGCATCAACTCGGCCTCGCTCGACTTCGAGAAGCGGGCAGGGGAGTAGCGCCCACCCGGATTCGTCGACGGCGGGTCCACGGCCAGCGCACCCGCGGCCGAATCGCCGCTAAAGCTGCGGTTGCCGGCGCCGCGATCCAAATGCCCGCCGCCGACGGAACGCCGTTGCACGTCCGGCGATGGCCTCCGGCCGGCGAGCCGTGGGCGCGCGACCTGATCGTCCACGGCATCGGAGAACACAGCGGCCGATACGAGCGGACCGGACGGTTAATGCTGAAGCGGGCATCGATGTCCACGCGTTCGACCTCCGCGGCCGCGGCCTCTCAGGCGGTCGCCGCGTCTACGTCCGGCGGTGGGACGACTCATGGACGACGTCGAGGTGCGGCTCGCGACCGTGCGCCAGCCGGGCCGGCCGCTGGTCCTGTTCGGGCATTCGATGGGCGCGCTCATCGCGCTGACCTACGCGTGCTCGGAGCGGCCCGTGCCGGGCCTGCTTGTCCTCAGCGCGCCGCCGCTCGAAGCCAGCGTGCCCGGGTGGCAGCGCCTTCTCGCCCCCGTTCTCGGGGCCGTGGCGCCGACCGTGATCCTCGCCAACCCGATCACGGGCGATCAACTTGCCCGTGACCCCGACGTCGGGATCGCCTATTTCGCCGATCCGCTTGTGGATCCCCGCTCCACGACCCACCTGGGCGCCCCGCTCTTCTCCACCATGAAGCGGGCCCGCGAGTAGCTCGACCGGCTCCACGTCCCAACTCTCGTGATTCACGGGGGTGCCGATCCTCTCGTCCCGACCGAGGTGAACGAGTCCCTCGGCAGTCTGCCCGGCGTCGAGCGACGCGTACTGCCGGACCTTCGCCACGAAACGCTGAACGAGCCTGAGGGACCGGAAGTCGTTGCCGGCCTCGTGGAGTGGCTGCGGGCTACGTCTAGGTCGAACAGGGCGGCCGGCAAACGCCCCTGAGCTGCCTGGAGACGCGGCGGGCGGGCATCTGCCCGGCGGGGCCCGCGGGGCGAGGAACGCCCTGGAGGCGAAACCGTCCGGGCGATTAGCGGCGCGATCGGGGCGGCAACCCCGGCAGCATCATCGGAACGCGCGCGATGTAGGCCGAGTAGGCCGCGCCGAAGTGGCGGGTCAGGAGCTCCTCCTCAGCCCGCGCCCGCAAGCAGAAGGCCGGCACGAGGAGAGCCAGGCCGACGGCCAGAGCCCAGCTCAGCAGGGCCAGCATTCCCCCCGCCCAGAGCATCAGCACCGACAGATACATCGGATGACGTACGAGCCCGAATGGACCGGTGGTGACCAGCTCCGTGTCGGGTCGGACTTCGGCCGGGGCCACCAGGTGCTTGCCCATGGTCCGGATGCCCCAGACCGCTACGAACCCGGCTGCGCAAAGCACGGCAACACCGAGCACGCGGATGGCGTCGCCGGGCAGCCCGGTCGGGTTCCGAACCGTGCCGCCAAGTGATCGCAACCGCAAGACCGACCACGATGAAGAGCGCGATGCCGACGTAGTTGACAAGGGCCAGCGGCCCGGTCGCGCGCTCGATTGGAGCAGGCCTGGATACGATCTGCTCGCGGATGAGGACGGCCAGGCCCGCCGCCAGCTGCGACAGGCAGGCGGCGACCACGATCAGGTGAGCTGCCAGCTCAACGGAGATATCCAATTCGAGGTTCCTCTTGAGACGTTGCCTGCCGGATCGAGGGCCCCGGTCGATCAAGCGTAGCCGCGCCGCTTTGGGCCGGCGAGGCTGGTGCGCAGGCCTGCAGTGCTCGCAGTGGGCACGCAGCTGACTCGCGGTCGAGACCGGTCTCTGGCACCATGAGAGACATGAGCGTCGAGATTCGAGTCTGCCCGCCGGAGCGGTTCATCGAGCTGCTCAAGACAGCCGAGGTCGCCTTCAGCGAGGACGTTCCGGATGACATGATCGGGCGGGTCGAGCGCGTCGCCGACAAGGAACGCTGGTATGCCTCCTTCGACGGGGACCGCATCGTCGGGACGAGCGGCGTGTTCTCGCTTCGCCTCAGCGTACCCGGCGGCGAGCTTCCGACCGGCGGTGTTACCTTCGTGACCGTCCTGGCTACGCACCGCCGCCGCGGCCTGATGAGCGGGATGATGCGGCTGATGATCGACGACTGCCACCGTCGCGGCGAAGCGCTGGCGGCGCTGTGGGCGGCCGAGGGGGCGATCTACCAGCGCTTCGGTTTTGGGCTGGCAACGGTTTGTGTGCACCTCGAGGCAGAGTCAAGGTCGGTGGGTTTCGCGCGCGACTGGCCCCGCGAGGGAACGTTCCGGCTGTTGCCGGCCGGCGAGGGGCCGGATCTCGTCGCTGCCGTCTACGAAGCGGCCCGGGCGGGGCGAGCTGGTTTCCTGGCCCGGACCCCGGACTGGTGGGTCGGCATCTTGCCGCTCGTCGACAAGGATGCCAAAGGCGGCGAGGCCCGCCGGCTCGTGGTTTATGAGACGGCCGAGGGACCGGAGGCCTATGCGGTCTACAAGATCAAGGGAGAGTGGAACTCGCGCGGCCCGGCCGGAACTCTGACCGTCGAGGAGGCGATCGCTTCCACGCCGCGAGGGACGCGCGAGATGTGGCGCTACCTGCTCGACGTAGACCTGGTGCGGACCCTCAAGGCGTCGCGCCTGCCGACCGACCACCCACTGTTCTGGCTCGCTGCGGAACCGCGACGTCTCGGCACGACGATGGGCGACGGGCTGTGGCTTCGCATCGTAGACGTCGCCGCTGCCCTCGAAGGCCGGACCTATGGTATCGACGGCCGAGGCAGCGGCCGTCTCACGCTCGAACTGCGCGACGAGTACTGTCCCTGGAACGCCGGGCGCTGGCGGCTCGACGTGTCGGACGGACAAGCGCGCGCGAGCGGGACCGATTCCGAAGCCGATCTGGCCCTCGACGCGAACGACCTGGCCTGCCTGTTCATGGGAGGCTCCACGGCGACCGCCCTGGCGGGCGCCGGCAGGGTAGTGGAACTCCGGCCGGGAAGCCTGGCCATGGCGGACAGCCTCTTCCCGACGGCATCGATGCCGTGGTGCCCGCAGGAGTTCTAGGCCTCGAGCCATGTTCCCTCCCGCGCGCTGCTGACGCTCGAATCGAACCGGCTGACGATTGCCCGTCGGAGCGCAAACGTCGCACAGGGTCAAGCCCGTATCGATGACCGCGGGCCGTCGCCATCCCTGGCCGTCGTACAGGCCGACCGAGTGCTTGCAGATAGAGCAGCGAAGCGGTTTCGCGTCCACGCGATAACGTCACCGACCGTTTGTCAACGAATCGTCCATTCGACGGGTAGAGACACGGATTCCGTCGAACGAACCGAGATGTGACCCGAGCGGGAACCATGGCCACGGAGGCGACGTCTGAACCGTGCGATACGGTTTCATAAGAGATCGATTCCCCCGACCCGAGGAGACAACTGATGAACCTCAGCCCGACACTCACCCGGCCGACAAAGTCGCTGCTCGCCGGTCTCTTGCTCGTTACGGCCGCCGCGCTGGCAATCGGCTGGACTGCCGGCACGGTGGCGGCGTCAAGCGGTACGCGGATCGCCTCGGCGCCGGCCGCGCCAGGCGATGCCACGGCCGGCCAGTCTGGGATCCCCGGCGTCGGAACGACCCCGACCCAGGCGCAGTCCGGCGGTGGCGCGACCACTTCCGGCGGCACGACTGCGGCAACGGTGTACCCGGTGCCCGGTTACAACTCGCTCGGCATAGCCCCCGCGGGCACGATCCTGGCCGAGGGCACCGGCACGGCCGACATGAAGGCCGACGGCTCGGACAAGGCGACGGCTCTCAAGACGGCCACCGACGCGGCCCTCGCCGATGCCCACGCTCAGGCTCTTGCGGCTGCAACCTCGATGGGCGTGCAGCTGAACGAGATCTACTCGCTCAGCATCGCGTCGAACACGAGCTATGACTACCCCACGCCTGACTGCCTGATCCCGCCGCTCGCGCCCGGTCTCTCCGGCGGTGCCACCTCGTCTGCCGGGAGCGCGGCCGCCAGCTCACCGATGGTCTGCACACAGGTCCAGCCACCCACTCCGACCTCGGCCCAGGTGGTCGTGACGCTGATCGTCGCCTACAAGTACGCGTAGTACGACGCCCGCCAGATAGAGGCTCGCCGCCGCGGTTTACCGCGGCGGCGAGCCTGCGATTTCGGGCCGAGTCTGCCCCGGCTCAGCTGAACGAGAAGGGCGGGTAGGGCACCGGGAGCAGGAGCATGTAGGCCCCTACCCGGACTCCGTAGCGGATGATGCCGCCGTAGAGCGAAGCTGCCCATCCCGGGTAGCGGCCGAACAGAAGGATCGGAATCCAGAGGACGATCTCGCTCAGGCAGACCAGAATCGCGGCGAAGCCCAGCACGATCAAGTGCGGAACGAGGATCAAGACTCGGACGAACCACCCGAACACCGGGATGCCCCAGAGCCGATTGATCTCGAGGCTCTCGAAGTTGAACCGGACATCGATGGGCAAGGGTGCGCCCGGCTCCAGTGGTGGATAGCCGCCCGGCATCAGGAAAGCGACATACCCCCCGACGCGAGCGCCGCGCTGGATGTACTCCGTAAGAAGCTTGACGGCTATACCTGGCACCCGGCCGTTGACGAGAATTGGGATCCAGCCGAGGAAGACCCAGACGTAGAAGCCGAGCCCGAGAAGCCATAGCACGACGAAGTGCGGGATCGCCAGAATCCAACGGACGAAAATCCCGAACACCGGGATGCCCCACAGGCGACTGAGCTCGCGCTCTGGGGTGACGGTCACCTCGATTGGGTTGCCGCCGGCCGGGGCGGCCGGGGGCGGGGCGATCGCCATGCGGACCCTCCCTGAAAGATGCGACTTGGTCGCTTCCAGCATAGTGTCTGCGGTAGAACGTCGACGGCCCCGTCGCGCGGACGCCGACCACTGACGGGAACCGGAGCAGCCAGGCGTGGCCCGTTTCGCGCCGGTGGGGAGCGGTGCAGATGCTCGCGATCGACTGGGTTATTGGCCCAACCCGCGCGAGTCGCCGCTATTTCTGTGGCTGCTGCCGAGCAGTCGGGCAGAATAGAACGCAACTTCGCGTCGGGTCGGCCAAGGGGAGCGCGGTGAGGGCGATCATCCGGGGATACGTGAAACGGGTCGTCGATGACGACGTGGCGGGGGTTTCCGCCGAACTCGCCTTCCGATTCATGTTCGCGACGTTTCCATTTGCCATTTTCGTGGTCGCCCTGGGCGGCTTCGTTGCGAGCTGGCTCGGTATCCGGGACCCGAGCGGCCGGATCATCGGGGCCATCGGGGGCGATCTGCCGTCGGATCTGGTTGGGCCGATCACGGCGCAGTTGAAGGCCGCCCTGGTAAACACCCATCCGGAGCTGCTCTCGGTCGGCGCGCGGATAACGCTTTACGGTGCGACTACAGGAATGACTTCGCTCATGAAGGCCATGAACCGCGCCAATGGGAAACGCGAGACGCGACGGCTCGCGCTGCGGCTCGTTGTGGCGGCGATGCTGACGGTGCTGGGAGGCATCGCGATCGCGATCTCGTTCGCAGCCATAGTGGGCGGGACGCTGGTCACCCATCGGTTGGTCGATCACGCGGGACTGCGAGACGTCTGGCCGTGGATCTCCCTGGTGCGCTGGCCGGTGTCGTTTGCGCTGTTGGTGATTGCGGTCGCCGCCGTGCTGCGATTTGCCCCGGACTTCCGCACGCCCTGGCGCTGGGCTGCCCTGGCAGCCACCGCCTTCGCCGTGGTGTGGCTCGTGGTTACTTATGCGTTCGGCGTCTACGTGGCGCAGTTTTCCAGCTATGCCGCCACCTACGGCGCCCTGGCCGGGCTCATCGTCCTGATGCTGTGGTTCTACCTGACCGCGTTCGTGCTCGTCTGCGCCGCCGAGTTGGGGGCATTGCTCGTGCGGCTTCGCGCGCCGGAGCTGCTGGCGCGGGACGGCTGAGTCGATCGTCCGGCGTCGGGCCACACCTTGGCGTTGAGACGCGCCCGCGGGCGAAGCCTCGATCAGCCTTCGGCGGCGACGCGCTCCAGGTCGACTGCCCGGACGCGCCGCGTCTTGCCCGAATCGGTCCGCACCATGGCCGCGGGAATGATGCCGCTCGAAAGTCCCTCGACCACCGCAAGCTCGCCGGCGTAGAGGCCGACTCCGCCTATCTTGACTCGGCTGCCCACCGCCAGGTCGTCTCGAACGTCGAGAGCAGACAGGTTGATCGTGGCAACCGTCGATCTGATATAGCCGGGGTCGCCCGGCAGACCGGCGCTTCGGGGCTGTTTGGTGGCCGTGCGGGCCACCGGATACGTCACCTTGCGTTTGCGCATCGCGATCAGCGGCTCCCAGCTGCAGCGGGTAATTGGGTTCGGTCGGTGACCGAAGCCGTGGCCTGAGTCAGGCCGGGCCTGGACCACGGCCGCCCCGTCCGGAACCCTTGCGGTCGCCCGGTCCGTGACCGTGCTGCCGGTGCGGGTTCGCGATCGGGATTGGGCAGGAACTCCTCGACGACCGCGCACGGAATGGCCTTGCGCAGCAGCCGCTGGACGGCTCGTAACTCGTCGACCTCGTCCGGTGAGACCAGCGAGATTGCCGTTCCGCTGGCGCCGGCTCGACCCGTTCGGCCGATGCGGTGGATGTAGTCCTGCGGCTCGAACGGAAGCTCGAAGTTCACGACGTAGGGCAGATTCTCGATGTCCAGTCCGCGCGAAGCCACGTCCGTCGCCACGAGGACCTTGACGAAACCGCCGCGGAACGCCTCCAGGGCGCGGGTCCGCTCCGACTGGCTGCGATCGCTGTGAATAGCGGAGGTGCTGACGCCCCGCCGATCGAGGTACGAAGCCAACCGGCTCGCCCCGAGCTTGCTGCGGGTGAATACGAGGACCTGGTCCATCGAATCGCGCTGGATCAGGTGTACGAGCAGATCCGCCTTGCGGCTTTGCTCGACCGGATAGAGCACCTGGGTCAGGTTGTCGGCGATGCTGTTGCGTGCGGCGACCTCGACGATCTCAGGCTCGTGCAGGAACTCACCTGCCAGGCGACGAACGTCGTCTGAGAACGTCGCCGAGAACATGAGCGTCTGGCGCCGAGCCGGCAGGAGAGCGCCGATCTTACGCACGTCCGGTACGAAGCCCATGTCGAGCATTCGGTCGGCCTCGTCGAGGACCAGGATCTCGACCTGGGTCAGGTTGACGGTGCGCTGGCCGACGTGGTCGAGCAGGCGGCCCGGTGTCGCGACGAGGATTTCAACGCCGCTCCACAGGAGCTTGATCTCGGGATCGATCCGGGTGCCGCCGTACACGACTGCCGACCTCAGTGACGAGCCTCGGCCGTACGTCTTGACGGCGTCGGCGACCTGGACCGCGAGCTCACGCGTTGGGGTGAGGATCAGCATGCGAACTGGATGACGAGCCGGCGAAAAGCCGGCGTTGGCGTGCCCGCGAAGTCGCTCGAGGGCGGGAAGGACGAACGCCGCGGTCTTGCCAGTGCCGGTCTGGGCTGCGGCCAGGACGTCGCGTCCGGCCAGGATGAAGGGGATCGCCGCGCTCTGAACGGGCGTTGGATCCGTGTAGCCCTCTCGCGCGACGGTGGCGAGAAGGTCGGCCGATAGGCCGAGATTGTCGAAAGTCAAACTACTGCTCCTGAATGCGTCAGATGACGCGGGGCCGAGCGGGCCGGGCGGGACGGATTTGGTCCCGCGCCTGCGGCGCGATCGGGATGAGGGCCGGCACCCACGTGGCATGCCGACGGCAGACGCTGCTGCAGCCTATCCGAAACAGCGATTGATGAACTGATGTTACCATCCCGCACTTCCGGCCCGGACCGGACCGTGTCGCGGTGGCGGATTGGTCCGAGTCCTGCCCGAATGGCAGGTCGCGTTGAGCGGCTCAGGCTACGACCGCCGCGAACTTTCGGAACGGTGGACGGCGTGCTGAGGCGGTTGCGGTGAGGGCCCGGTCGAAGATGCGCCGGTACTGGCTACCGACCTCCCACCAGACCATGCTGCGGCTGCGCTCGTACGCCTTCCGCCCCATCGAGGCTCGAAGCCCTGGATCGAGCAGGAGGTCGACGAGCGCCCCGGCCAGCGCCCCGGGCGAACCCGCCGGAACCAGTCGGCCGATGTCGGTGGAGACCATCTCAAGCGCGTATGCGTACGGGGTCGAGACGATGGGCTTGCCCGCCGCCATGGCGTAGCAAAGCGTGGCTGCGACGGTCCTGTCGAGATCCGGATAGGGCGTGGTAATCACGTCCGCCGCCTCCAGCCAGTTTCCAAGCTCCACGCGACCCACGAAACGGTCCACGAACCTGACATGCTGACCAAGATCGCGGGCGGCTACCTGCGCCTCGAGGCTGGCTCGGTAGGTCTCGCCATTGGTGGCGAGATGATTCGGCTCGGTCGCGCCCACGATCACGTAGCAGGCGGTCGGCACTGCCTCTATCACTGCGGGCATCGCGTCGATGACCGATTCGCATCCCTTGCCCGGCTCAAGCAGCCCGAAGCTCAGGATCACAGTCCGACCCTGAAGTCCAAGGCGGGGCTTGATCGTGTCCGCGGCGACCTGCGGCAGATGGGGCACGCCGTTCGGAACGATGTCTAGGCGGTTGGCAGCCACACCGTAGGACCGAGCCATCTCGGATGCCGCGGCGTGGGACATGACGATCGTCGCCGCGGCGCGGTCGACGAGCTCGGCCAGGATCGATCGCTGAGCCGGGGACGGTCCCGCCAGCACGTCGTGGAATGTCACGACCATCGGTACGCGGAGGGCCCGGACGAAGTCGAGGACGAAGCCGCCGTCCTCTCCGCCCCAGATGCCCTGTCCGTGCTGAACGCTGACAACCTTGACGCCGCAGTCGTTGAGGGCCTCGGCACCGTAGGCATAGTCGAGCTGGATGTCGCGACGAATCCTGTGGCGGACCTCAGCCGGATACGGCCCGACCTCGCCCGCCGGATGGATGGCCACGATCTCGCGTTCACCGACCGTCGTGGCCAGATCGTACGTGAACGTGGCGAAGCCACACTGGCGCGGCGGGTAGGTTGAGACGAAGGCAGTCCGCGAAATGGATTAGCTCCTATCGGGTTGGTCGACCGCTTCAGACGGCCTTGGCTTGATGCCGCGAATAGCCCAAAAGGCGACTCGAGCCGGGAAGGCGGTCGGGCCCGTCGGTTGGCGATCGCAGCCCGAGGCGATAAACGCTCGGGCTGCGAAGGCCGAGCAGGACTAGGCTGCGCTCACCTGGACGGCGCGCGGGCCCTTGGGGCTGGTCTCGATTTCGAACGAGACACGCTCGCCGCCGATGAGGCGATCGAAGTCGAGGGGGGCCTGGAGGCCGCCGCGATGGAAGAAGTATTCCTTCCCATCCTCGGCGGCAATGAACCCGAAGCCGCGCTCCGAGACGACCTTCTTGACTGTTCCGGTGGTCATAGTGACCCTTTCATCTTCCCGATCCCAACAGCAGACGCACGGTCTGTCGGAAAGGGGGTCGACCACGCGGAGCGTCGCCGCAAGTGGCGGTAACGTACCCACGGTACTCGCTTTTGGGCGATGGCACAACGGCGCCCCGCCCACGGGTCGGCCCGTGGGTCTGAGCCACGCACGAGCGAGGGCAGGCGGGCCGGTTCTCACTCGGCTTGACCAAACGTCGCCCCAGTCCCATCGTGGTGACGCGCCGACTACGCCGGGTAGCCATTTCGTCGCCCGAAGCGCGCGGCAGATTGGATCCCTCGTGGCTCGCAGAAGCTTCCGCACCGCCGATGCGCTGATAGTCGTGAGCACCGACGGCTACTTCGACGTCTTCCCGCCAGTCGATCGATCGCCGAACGACAAGCCCAACTACCGCGGCGTTCTGGCCGAGCTGGGATCGACCATTCGCGGCCCCGACGACCGGTTGGCCGTCCGTCCGGAGTCGGTCGCGCTTGCCGCCGCCGTCTCGTCCTGGTCGCGCAACCACGGCGCAGAGGCAGTTCGAGGTGACCTCGGTTTTGGTCGCAACGACAGCAAAGCGTAGGCCCTCTCGGCCCTCAACCCGCGTTCCTGCCTCTTTCCACATGTTCGCTACCCGCGAATGGAGATTCACATGACCGACGACATCACGCCAACCACCGAGGGCGCGACCCCGCGCCCCGAAGCCGACCGAAGCAAGTCCTCGTATCGCTCCGCCGCCGCTTCCTCCGCTGCGGTCGACAGCCGCCTGAACGGTGGCTCCGGCGTCCAGCGGAGTCACCTCAAGAACCGCAAGGCCTGGCTCGAGGGCCGCAACCGGGCCGGCCAGACGTGGGCCCAGCGCAAGGCCGCCAGCGTCACCTACTGTCCCGCCAGGCAACAACGAGCAAGCTGAACGGGCGGACTGCACCCCGCCCCCTCCGGCTAGCGGCGCCCTCGCGCTAGCTCGGCGAGACGTGCATCGGAGATCCCGAAGTGGTGCGCCACTTCGTGGCGGACGGTCTCGGCCACGCCGCGCGCGAGCGAGTCGGGGTCTCGGAACTGCCGCAGGTGCGCGCCTCGGAAGATCGTGATCTTGCTCGTCACCAGGGCATGTTCCGCGCCGTATGCGGTCCGCGGCACGCCCGTGTAGAGCCCGAGCAGCCCATACGCTCCGACTGAGGCGAGCTGGTTTGGAGTCGGCTCGTCCTCTACGACGATCGCGACGCTCCCAAGCCGGTCGCGGAAGGCCTCGGGCAACGAGTCGAGCGCCGCAAATACGAGCTCCTCGAATGGATCGGGCGGCCCGCCAGGCGCCGCGCCTGGGTCGCCCAGCAAAGCGTCCTCCGCCAAGCGCTCGTCGTCGGCGGCCCGGTCGGGCGGATCATCTCCGTGTGGCATTGACCCATTATCGGGCGGAGTTGATTTGTGTCCTTTTCGTGGCCGCCGCCCGCGAGAAACGAAGACCGGGCCGCAGGGTGGCCCCGGGCCCCGCCGAGCGAATTCTGACCGGGTTCAGCTGCTGGCCGACGGATCGTCAACGCGGCCCATGAAGAGGACGGCGCCGGTCGTCCCTTCTCGAATGAAGTAGAGGAACGGCCTGTCGACGTGAAGCTGCACGCGAGGCGGAGGACCGCCGCCAGCCGTCGCCCTGCCTGTCACGACCGTGACCGCTGAGGCCGTCGTGCCCTGCTCGACCACGTCGATGTTGGCCTCGTGGATCACCTTGTTGATGGCCAGCCGTTCGTCTGTGGTTATTCCGGAGAGGTCGGCGCTCCCCGGATCGAACAACGCCGTCATGCCCATGGCCTGCAGCACGGTCGCGAGGTCGGCCCGCGAATCCACAGAGAACCGCGGCAGCGTCAGGTCAACGTCGTAGATCCGGGCAGCGCCATCTATGCCGGTGAGTTCGGTTGCCGTGAGCCCGCTCACGAACGAGGCCATGTCGTCGGGGACGACGATCGTCATCGAGAGATCCCCGTAGTCGCCGCCGAGCGGAAGCTCGACTGCCCGGTAGCCGGTTCCTGCCGAGTACGCGAACTGCCGATCGATGGCCATCGTCGGAACCGAAACCAGCGATCCATCGGGGCGGGTAAACGAAAGCGACTTGGTCGAATTCGGGTCGAAGGGATACGTCCAACCGGCCTTGAGGTAGATGGCATTGGCCAGGGCGATGCGCGTCTGGTTGGTGATATCGCCCGGCTGGAGGATCTCCGGGATGCGGCCCTTGGTCCGATCGCTGGCCCAGCCGTTGATGATCTGGCGGGCCGCCTCCGGGTAGTTCATGAAGTCGAGAAGGTCGACGCCGGCCCCAAACCCCGAGCTGAGCGAGTCGAGGTACGGCTGCTCCAGGCTCATGCCCTGCTGTGAGAAGACAGCGTTCGACACGTCGAGTTCGACCACCGGTTGCTCGCCGGTCTGGTCCGGCGTGGCCCCCGGATCCGTCGGGAGCGAGTCCGAATCGTCGTACGCCGTCTGGGACTGCAGCGCGTGGAGCAGGGCTACAACCTCGCCCGCCTGCCCATCCGAGCCGAAATCGTGCAGAACCTTGTCCATCTCAGTTGCGGTGATGCCTCGGGCGCCGGGTCGGACCATCGCCAGGGCGAGCGCGATGCTCGCAGGCGAGGCGCACAGGTTGCCCGTCGAGTCCAGTCGGCGGAGCAGGTCGAACCCGAAGTCGTTGATCTCGTTGCCGGCCAGGACGCCGTTGTCGGCCGCCGGTTGCAGTAGGCCTGCTTTGCCCATGGCGATCGCGAATCCTGTCGGCGGGCCCGAGGATGAGGGAGTCGCGATGAGCGAGGGAGTCGCGATGGGCGACGGCGACTGTATTGGCGATCCCGAGCTCGTCGGCCACGGCGTGAACGACGCCTCTGCGGTGGCCGTTGGGGTCACGGCCGCCGTTCCGCACGCCCCGGCCACGATGACCGCGGCCAATGCCGCGCCGACCACCCGGATTCTCGTTTCCCTCGGTAGCGACCGCGCCGGCACCAGGTCCCCCGGCCGGAGCCCTCTCGCGAACATCGTCTCCCTCTTTCGTTGGTGACCCCGTGCCCCGAGGTCGTACCACGTATGACGACATTGTCCGTCGCTACGTGGCGGTCTTGGTGCACGATCGCACTAACTGCGGCATCGGCCCGACGGCCCCCTCGCGAAGGGCCGTCGTGGTCGCGCCTTTCTGGGTGCGATACATTTTCGGCCACAGGCGAGGAGGGTTTGGTGACTGCGGCGAGCGGGTCGGAAGAGGGGCAGGGGTCTGCGGGAGCGGTCGTTCCCTTCACGCCGGACTATGCGGCGGCTGGGCAGATGGCCATTCGGGCCAGTAGCTTCGCCATCCGCGGCCGCGACCTTGACTTTGCGCTCGACTATTCGGACGCGAGCATCGAGGCCGCGGACGATACCGGCGTCCAACTGTGGGAGTCGCTGGCACCCGATCACGCCGGCGAGGAGTCCGAGGAGGTCCGGGCGAACCTCATCGTCGAGCTGGGTGCTTACTTCGGCGAAACGTTGAGACGAAACCGCGGCGGTCGATGGGGATGGACAACCATGGACGGTCGAAGGGTCTTTGCGTTCCGGACCGACGCTGGGCTCACCGCATTCCCTCTGCACAGCGCGAGGAAGCGGCTGCGGGGCGAGGACCTCGACAGTCTCGTCGTTCTCTACCAGTTTCTGTCTCGGTAGCGGGCGACCGCGATGGCTCGGCGCCGGAGCCTGTCGGGCCCCAGCAGCTGTGCCTGGAGGCGCGGGTGGGCCGGTCGCCGCCTATGCGGAGGTCGAAGAAGCTGAACCTCGCCCTGGAGACGCCAGGGCGTTGCCATGACGCCCGATCGGCTGCGCTCACGCGCGATCCGGGCTCTCCTCCGGAACGCGCGATCTCAGGACGATGCTCGTAAACGGAACCCGGATCTCGCGGAAGACCTCGATCGAGACCAGGAAGCCCGCGAATATGAAGAAGACGCCCAAGAACTCGCCCAGGAAGAAGCCGCTGGTGTCGCCGAACCGGTTCAATCCGCTTGTGATGGACGGGATCAGGCCGCCCACGGCGATGAGCAGCGTGGCAGGCACACGGCTATTGAGGCGGCCGGATAGCAGCGCCGCGAGCGCCCCGGGGATCGAGCCGACCAGGTTCACGACGATCGCGATCGGTGCCACCAGCAGGTTACCGAGATACCGCGCCGGCGCTTGGTCTCGGTTCAGCGAGTAACGGATGAACCTGCGCTTGGGCATGAAGATGTAGGTGCTGTAGACGCCGCCCAGTACCAGGGCGAAGGCCCCGGTGATGTTGAAGAAGGGCGTCAGCAGCCGCAGATAGCCCGGGAAGAGGTCTCCGGTCGGGATGTGGGTGACCGGGTCCACGACCCAACCCGGGGCGGGCAGCGAGACCACGGCCATCATCGCTGCCGAGGCGACGGTGCCCACCACCAGGGCCGCGGCGGCAAGAAGCGGCCATGTGGAGCCGCGGCGATACGTGTCGATGCAGATCGCCGCCGCCAGCACCGCCGCGATGACGAAGTAGAGGATCGGTGCGACGCCGCTGTCGGCGTAGTTGTACTTCGCCTGGGTCAGCGCGGTGAATAGGCCCGCCAGGAAAAGCGAGCCCGCGAAGGCATAGCCAAAGCGCGTCTTGCCGAGCAGAAGCACCGTGCCGAGACCGAGCCACCCGGCGACCCAGATCGCGCCGATCAAGTACCAGGCCCGGTATAGCGGCTCCGACCACCCAAAGGCCCCGCCCAGGAACTCAGTGCCGGCGCTCAGTCCGTACCAGAGCATCCCGATGGCCCACACGGCCTGGTATGACCGTCGCCTCTCGCGCCACTGGTCAAACAGAAGAACGCAGAAGATGAGGCTGAGCAGCGACGAGCAGAACGGCAGTATCACGTTGAAGTTCATGACGCTCCTCCAGTGTGGCCGGAGCCTGTGGGCCACTGGTCTGTTCAGAATCCAGTATGCGCCCAACCCCGCCGACGAACCTTGGCCTCTCTCGGCGGAAGAGCTCTCGCGGGGCGTCCGCCGGGTGAGATCAAGTCGCCAACGTTTGACCCGGCCGCGGCGGCCCGCGTGCGACACCGACGACAGAACTGAGGCCGGCTCGGGTACGATCAATCGACCTGGGCCGGGTCGGACGCCGACAATAGACGGCGTCGCCGCCGGCAACTCCGTGAGGCTGAATGACCACCCAGATCACCGCCGTCGTGTTCGACCTTGGCGGCGTCCTTATCGACTGGGACCCGCGCCATCTCTATCGCAAGCTCTTCGGCGCCGACGAGGCGGCCATGGATCGGTTCCTGGCCGAGGTCTGCAGCCCGGCGTGGAATGCCCGCCTGGACGCCGGCCGACCGTTTGCCGACGGCGTCGCCGAGCTCGTCGAGGCCCATCCCGACCAGGCCGAACTGATCTCCGCCTACCAGCTGCGCTGGGCCGAGATGCTGGGCGAGGCGTTCGACGGCACCGTCGCGATCCTGCGCGAGCTGCGACGCGCGGGGTTCGCGACCTACGCGCTGAGCAACTGGTCGACGGAGACTTATCCCGTGACGCGGCCGCGATACCCGTTTCTGGACGAGATGGACGGCATCCTGATCTCGGGCGAAGTTGGCGTTGGCAAGCCCGACCCGGCGATCTTCCGCCACTTCTTGGAGCGCTTCCGGCTCACGGCTGAGAACACGGTCTACATCGACGACTGGGATCTGAACGTCGCCACGGCCGCTGCTCTCGGCATGAGGGCCTTCCTGTTTCGGGGTGAGGCCGAGTTGCGGCGGGATCTACGCAGCCTGGGGCTGCCGCTGGCAGCGAGCGAGTCGGCGCCGGAAGCGCGGTAGTGAGCGGGCTCGACGCGGCCAATTCGCCGGCGTCCGGATGGCGATCGATCGGCCACGAAGCACCGTGCGCTTGTCGGGAGGATCTCCCCCGGCAACCCCTAACTGCAGCCGCTCGTGGAGCCGCAGTTGAGGCACTTGTAGCAGCTGCCGTTGCGGACCATGATCGAGCCGCATTCGGCGCAGGACGGGGCGTCGGCCTGGGCGCTGAAGGTGACCTGGGCCTTGCCGATGCCGAGTGCGCCGAGCGTGGTGCGAGCGCCGTTTCCGTTGGTCTTGCCACTGCCGTTGCCGTTGCTGCTGCCGGAGGCAGGGGAGGCCGAGGAGCGGGGAGCGTCGCCGGGCAGATCTCTGGCGGGGGTCGAGGTGGCCGTGGCCGTTGGGGGAGTGCCACTCGAGGCCGGCGAGGAGGGCGCCCCGGAGGGTGCGTCCGACGAGCCGGCGCTACCGCCACCGAGCGGTGAAGCTGGGCTTGCGGCGGGGGATAGGCCACTCCCTGAAGTCCCGGCGCCACTAGAACCTGCGGCGCCCGAACTGCCGAGCCCAAGGGTGAGCGGCTGCACCGACGACTCGGCCGTCGCCGAGCGGTCGACCAATCCAAGCGTCGCTCGGTCCTCAGGCGGCAGGAACCGCGAGCCGAGCCAGCGGAAGATGTAGTCCACGATCGACTTGGCGATCGGGATCTCCGGGTTGGCCGTAAAGCCCGACGGCTCGAACCGGACGTGGGCGAACTTGTGGACCAGGTCGTGCAGCGGGACGCCGTACTGCAGGGCGACGCTGACCGTGGTCGCGAAGGTGTCCATCAGGCCGCTGATGGTGGAGCCTTCCTTGGCCATCTTGAGGAAGATCTCGCCCGGCTGACCGTCCGGGTAGAGGCCGACCGTGATGTAGCCCTCGTGGCCGGCGATGTCGAACTTGTGCGTGATGGCGGTTCGCTCCGCCGGGAGGCGGCGCCGGTACGGCTTCGGCTCAGCCGGAGTCGGGGCTGCGACCGGCGCCGCCGCCTCAACCTCCTTCTCCTTCTTCCTGCCCGTCATGAGGGGCTGGGAGCGCTTCGAGTTGTCGCGGTAGATCGCGATCGCCTTGAGACCCATCCGCCAGCCTTCGAGGTAGACCGTCTCGATCTCCTCGGGCGTGGCCGCCTCGGGCATGTTCACCGTCTTGCTGATCGCGCCGGAAAGGAAGGGCTGGACCGCCGACATCATCCTCAGGTGGCCCATGTAGTGGATGGAGCGCGTGCCGTTGACCGGCTTGAAGGCGCAGTCGAACACCGACAGGTGCTCGGGCTTCAGCTCCGGAGCCCCTTCGATCGTCTCGCGCTCGTTGACGTAGGCGACGATGGCATCGACCTGGTCGGGCGCGTAGCCGAGCTTGCGCAGGGCGCCGGGCACGGTCTGGTTGACGATCTTGAGGAAGCCCTCGCCGACGAGCTTCTTGTACTTGACGAGAGCGATGTCCGGCTCGATGCCGGTCGTATCACAGTCCATCATGAATGAAATAGTGCCGGTTGGAGCCAAGAGGCTGGTTTGTGCGTTTCTAAAGCCGCTGCCTCGTCCCAGCAATAGAGTTTCATCCCAAATATCGCGCGCAGCGCGGTGCAGTTCCGCCGGGACGCTCTGCTTGTCCGGGATGCCGTGGGCCGCGTCGCGATGCTTCTCGATGACCCGCAGGAACGGCGCCTCGTTCTTTCGGTATTCCGCGAACGGGCCGCCGTGGTCCCGGGCGATGATGGCGCTCTGACGGTAGGCCTCGGCGGTCATGACCGAGGTGATGGCTGCGGCGTAGGCCTGGCCCTCGGCCGAGTCGTAGGCAAGGCCCCGGTTCATCAGCAGCGCGCCCAGGTTGGCGTAGCCCAGGCCGAGCGGCCGGAAGAGGTGCGAGTTGTTGGCGATGGCCGGAGTGGGATAGCCAGCGTTGTCGACCAGGATCTCCTGAGCCGTGATGGTCAGGCGGCTGGCGTGCCGGAAGTCCTCGACGTCGAACTCGCCGTCGTCCCGCACGAACTTCATCAGGTTGAGGGACGCCAAATTACAACTAGAATCGTTAATGAATGAGAACTCGCTGCAAGGATTAGTTGCGTACTGGCGGTCCGAGTTGGAGACGGGGTTCCAGTCGTTGATCGTGGTGTCGTACTGGATGCCGGGGTCGCCGCAGACCCAGGCCGCGTCGGCCATCTGGCGGAAGAGGTCGCGTGCTCGGTAGGTGCCCATCGGGCGGCCGTCCACGACCGCGCGCGTCGTCCATTCGCCGTCTGCCACGACCGCACGCATGAAGTCGTCGGTGACCCGGACCGAATGGTTGGCGTTCTGGAAGGCAACAGAACCGTAGGCTTCGCCCGTGAAGGAGGCGTCGTAGCCGGCTTCGATCAAGGCCCAGGCCTTCTTCTCTTCCTTGAGCTTGCAGTTGATGAACTCCTCGATGTCGGGATGGCCGACGTCGAGGATCACCATCTTGGCTGCGCGGCGAGTCTTGCCGCCCGACTTGACCACGCCGGCGAAGGCGTCGTAGCCGCGCATGAAGCTGACCGGGCCGGAAGCGGTGCCGCCGCCCGACATCTTCTCCTTGCTCGATCGAAGGGTCGAAAGGTTCGAGCCGGCGCCCGAGCCGAACTTGAAGAGCATCGCCTCGGTCTTGGCGAGGTCCATGATCGAGCTCATCGAGTCCTGGACCGAGTTGATGAAGCAGGCCGAACACTGGGGGTGCTCTTCGACGCCGACGTTGAACCAGACCGGCGAGTTGAAGCTCATCTTCTGGTGGACGAGCAGGTGGGTCAGCTCGGCCTGAAAAGCGCGCAAATCCTCGTCCGTCGCGAAGTAATGCTGCGTTTCGGCCCAGCCGACGATGGTGTTGACGACGCGGTCGATCAGCTGGCGGACGGAGGTCTCGCGCTCGGGCGTGCCCAGGTGGCCGCGGAAGTACTTGCTGACGACGACGTTGGTGGCGAGCTGGCTCCAGAAGGCGGGAACCTCGACGTCCTTCTGCTCGAAGACGTTGACGCCCTTCTCGTTGCCAATGCTGGCGGTCCGGACCTCCCACTCGATCTCGTCGTAGGGGCGGATGCCGGGCGTGGTCCAGCGGCGGGGGAAGTGGAGTCCTCTGACGCCTATGCCGGTGAAGCGGCCGTCGGGGAGCATAGGGACGACTCTCTCATCCATGACGGGGACCGCGGCGGGGACTGCGGCAGACGCCGCTGTCTCCGCGGTCGCGGTGGTCACACTCTCCGGGGTCGCGCTCGCGGGGGTCGCGCTCGCGGGGGTCGCGCTCGCGTCGGCTCGACTCATTTCCTGCACCTTCCTGGGCTCTATCGGTCCGTTCGTTCATCTGGCGGGATCGTGGCTTGAGGTCCGTGGAGCGGCGAAGTGGTGTGGTGTGGTGGCTTGGTCGTGGCAACCTGGCGGCGTGGTCTCGGGCGGTCGGGCAACCCGAACCGCCCAGGGCCGTTGGAAGGGCGATCGACTCGACGTTCTCGCATCCGCGGACCGGCCGACCTCTCGTCTGCCGCCGGCCTTCCGACCGCTCCTGCCCGGTTGAACCTGCCGGCTGCCGCGACTGGCGCGTCCGGAGCCTGAGTCACCGGTTCAGAGTGTTCATGACGATAGCTGCGAGCGCTCGGGCGATTTGCCTCCAACCAGAGCCTCGGGGCACCGATTCGGCCTTCTCTCCAAGACCTCGCCGGCGCTCTCCGGATCCTCTCGGCGACCCGGCCGACCGTGGGAATGTACGCCTGCGACTCCACCCAAGTCAAGCCCCAAAACACAACATATAGTGGTATAGCGTCACCTGCGACCACCATATCTAGACCAGGCTCCGACTTGGTCCCGGCCCGCCTCCCAGCCGCTGGATAAGCGGCGGATGCCGTGCGGACGCCGTGTGGACCAGATCGTGGGCGCATCCACGTCCCCGCCCTTGGGCGCCGACTGCAGCGTCGTCACCTGTCGCTTGATCAGCCAAGTGAACGCCCGTTCAGTATAGGACCGCACGAAGACCGAACGCTACCGGCCGGCGCTGGGCCGCCGGCGGCCGTTACCGCGCTTCTTGGTGGCCCCCCGGCCGGGTGACCACCGCGGGGCCTCGGCGTCGGCGTCGTCGGTTGGGCCGGTAGACTCAACGTGCCCGGCGGCGCCGCGCCCGGTCGAAGGGCCGATGCCGGAGCCCGGTCGTGACGATCCGTGCTCGGGCGGCGGTGCAGGCGGGTACGTCCCGCCGGCCGAGGGAGCGGACAACCGCTGGCGGCCGAGCCGATCGATCAACCAGCTGTTGCGGACGGTTCGACCGCCCGACCGTCGAACGGCGGCGCCCAACTCGATGTCATCGGTGACGACCAGCAAACCGGCCCGCGCCGAACCGAGCTCGTGCTCGGCCAGACGGGTGATTACCTCGTCGGCGGTCGATCGGCCGGAGTATCTGACCTCCACGCCGGAGGCGACTCTACGTGAGACCAGGCCCTGTTCGGGCGAGCCGTCGAGGACCACCACGACCGCGACGCCCGGCGGGACTATCGCCCGCAACCTCCCGATCAGCGCCGCCGCGGGCAGTTGCGCCGGCGACCGACGAAGCGCGTAGAGGACGTTCGTGCCGTCGACGACCAGTCGATCGACTCCTTCGAGAACCCGTCGGTCGTCAGGCATGGGCACCACCCAGGGGGTCGAGGAGCGCCGTTGCCCCGCGCGCCGAGCTCCGCTCCGGTAGCATCCTGGCCATGCTGCTTCTCGTCGACCTCGATGGTGTCGTCTACCGCGGCGCGGAACCGGTGCCCGGTGTCGCCGCCGTGCTGGCCGCGCACGCCGCCGCGGGTGACGACGTCGTGTACGTGACCAACAATTCGATGTGGTATCGCGCCGAATACGTTACCCGTCTCGAGGGCATGGGTGCGCCGGTTTCGCCCGACCGGATCGTTTCCTCGGCCCGGGCGACCGCGCTCTACTTGCTCGAGCTCCAGCCGCCGGTGGAATACGCCCTCGTCGTCGGCGGCCCCGGCCTGATCCACGAGATCCGCGATGTCGGGATCGAAGTCGTCGCGTCGGGCGACGCGGCCGATCGCTGGATGTCAAACGGGCGTGACACCGCCGCGGCCACGGGTCGAGTGGACGCCGTGGTGGTGGGTCTCGATCTCGACTTCTCCTACGCTCGACTCGCCTGTGCGGCGGGGGCCATTCGGGCCGGCGCCAGGTTCATTGCCACGAACCGCGATCCGATCTACCCGACCGAGGCCGGGTTGACGCCCGGGGCCGGGTCGATCGTCGCCGCCGTCGAGGCGGCATCCGGCCAGACGCCCGTCTCCATCGGCAAGCCCGGAGCGCTGCTCATGCAAGTGGCCGCCCGTGCAGTGGGGGGTGATGTTGCCGAGGCGGTGATGATCGGCGACAGCCTTGCCACGGACGTGGCGGCTGCCCACGCCGTGGGGGCGCGGTCGGTGTTGATGCTGACCGGTATCACCACCCGAGCCCAGGTAACCGCGCTGGCCCTGGCGGACCGACCGACGGAGATCGCCGCCGACGCGGCCGAGCTGGCGGCCGTCCTCGACCGCCTCGCGAGTGCCACCTCCGCGGCCTGAGCCGGCAGGCCTGAACCGACAGACGGGCTCGAGGGTTCACTCGATCGGCCCAGGGCGCCCCCGCCGCGGTGTAGCATCGCCGGGATCATGACGACGCCCGGCCTGCCGCCCCGACCGATCTCCGGCTCGAGCCTGCGCCCGATCGAACAGAGCGATCTGGCCGGCTCGGCTTTCGAGTTCGAGCGTGACGACGCCCTCGACCACGAAGACTACGAGCCCGGCCGGGGCGGTCGATTCCGTGCCTTTGTAGGCCGCGGGCTTCTGCGCCTGGGCTGGCTGGCTCTCGCGGTCGGGTTGGCTTTCGGGTCGGCGGGGATCGTCGCCGCGGCCCAGCCATCTCCGTCCACTGGGGCGCGGCCGGAGATTACCTGGGGTGCGGACCAGGTCCTTTCGGCCAAGCTCGACGCGGCGGTCCGCGATTTGGTCGCGGTCCATGACGACGTCGATTCGCTCGGCCAGATGGCTCGTCAGACGCTATCCAGCCTGGCTCAACTGGACCAGTCGGGTCTGAAGTCGGCCTGGGACCAGGGCTCGAACGACGTGAACTCGATCGACGCTGGAGCGGCCGACCTCAACAACAGGCTCCAGTGCGGGGCCTGGGATTCGACTTTGCAGGTGGACCTGGTCAAGTCCAACAGCCCGGCCATGGTCGATCGATATCACCAGGTCTGCCTGGCTGTCGCGTCCGTCGCGCCGCTCCACGACGATTGGGTGGCGATGGTCGATGGCAGCCAAACGGCCCTTCAGGTTGCCAACGACATCGAGACTCACGACTCGCTCGCGGCCGACGCCCTCCAGCTGGCGACTCAGGGTCGCTATCCAGAGGCTTTGACGAAGCTCAGCGGCGCGTCGGCCTTGATCGCCGACGCGAGCTCGATCGCCGCCGAGCTGGCGAAGGTGACGGACGTATCGACGCTCACGGAGTGGCTGAGCCGGACGACCCAGATGGACGACGCGCTGCAGCTGCTGTGGCAGACGATGATCGACTCGAATGGGAAGGTCACGATCCAGGTGACGGCTGCCCTCAGAGCCGTAAACGACGCGACGGCACTGCTGCCCAACGACAATTCCGTGCTCCAGGTTGTTCTCCAAGAGATGGCGGGCAACCTGACCTCGAACGGTATCTCGATCGAGACGGCCAGAGGCGCGCTGGCCAACGCCCTTTCCGACCTGGTCGGCGGGACGGTCTTCGGCAGATAGCGGGCCGGGCAGTCACTCCGCACGGTGGCCACCGCCACGCTGCCGGTGGGCCCGAGCCGAACCTCGGCCGAAGCCGCCATCGATGCCGCGGCGACTCGATAGACTAGGCAATCGACACAACGCCGGCGCCCAAGCCGACGCCATGGGTCTGCGGCGCCCCGATGAGCCGCTCGGCCGGAGGATCTCGTCATGCAGCTGCGCGTCGTCAGCGATCAACCCTGGGACGTTCCGGCAGACGTACTGGCCGTCCCGTTCGTCGGCGAGCCCAGGTTCGACGGTGCCCTGGCGGAGATAGATCAGCGCGCCGGCGGCGAGCTCGCCGCACTGGCCGCGTTCGGCGAGCTCAAGGCCGAGCGGTACGGGTCGGTGATCGCGGCCGCCGGACAGCTCCGGGCCGGCAGACTCCTGGCGATCGCTGTGGGCGAGGCCCAAACCGTAACGCGCCAGGTGGTGGTGCGAATCGGTTCCGCCGTCGAGCGGCGTCTGGCGGGTCGGAGTGTGAAGTCGCTGGCTCTTTGGTTGGGCGACCTCGGGGATCTGATCGACGGGGGAGCGGTCGCAGTCGCCGAGTTGCTCGCACGCGGCGTCGTCGAAGGCGCGTTCGAGCCCGCCACGATCTATCGAGACGACTACAAGAACGTCCCGCCGGCGCTCGACGAGTTGATTCTGGTTGCGCCCGGCGCGGACCTGCTTGCCGTTGAGCACGCAGCCGAACGCGGCGTCGTCATCGGCGAGGGTGCCAACATGGCCCGGCGCCTGGCCAACCGCGCCGCCAACGATGTGACGCCCGACGTTCTGGCGAGCGAAGCTCGGGCGATCGCCGAGCGCCACGGCCTCTACATCGATGTGATCGAGCCGGCGCGAGCCGCCGAACTTGGCATGGGTATGTTCCTGGCCGTCGGGCGCGGCAGCGACAACCCGCCGCGTATGATCGTCCTCCGCTCGGGCGATGAGGGGGCCAAAGACGCCGCGGGCCGCCGCCTGGCGATAGTCGGAAAGGGTGTCTGCTTCGACTCGGGTGGCATCAGCATCAAGCCGGCCGATCGAATGGAAGAGATGAAGATGGACAAGACCGGTGCGTGCACCGTGATCTCAGCCATCGCCACTGTCGCCCGGCTGGCCCCCGGGACGCCGCTGATGGCCATCGCCCCGGCCGTCGAGAACCTGCCTGGTCCACATTCGGCAAGGCCCGGCGACGTGGTCAAGGCCATGAACGGTAAGACGGTCGACATCCTCAATACCGATGCCGAGGGCCGGCTGATCCTCGGCGACGCCATGTGCTATGCGGAGAAGCTCGGGGCGACGCATCTGGTCGATATCGCCACCCTCACTGGCGCCGTTGCGAGGGCCCTGGGGGACCAGATGACCGGCGCCTTCGGCTCGCCGCAGCCCTGGTACGACACCGTGGCAGCGGCCGGCGAGCGGGCCGGGGAGCGGTACTGGCAGCTGCCGATGATCGAGGAGTACCGCAAGGACCTCGACAGCTGGTATGCAGACGTCATCAACACGGGTTCCGCCGAGGGTGGCCTGGTCAAGAGCGGTCTGTTCCTTCGCGAGTTCGTGACCGTGCCGTGGGTTCACCTCGACATCGCGGGGACGGCGTACTTCCGAAAGAAGACGGCCTACGCGCCGGCCGGGGCCACCGGCGTAGCCCACGCTACGCTCGTGGAGCTGGCTCTCGCGGGCGCCGTGTAGGGCCGCCACTCCAAGCCCCCGCTCACGAAGGGAGGCCAGTTTTGCCGGCAGTACCTGCGGTGTTCGATCCGCTCGTCCCGCTGCTGGGCTTGGCCGGACTGGTATGGGGCGTGGCAGCGGATCGGATCGCGGCTCGCTGGCCGGCCCACGAAGCCGGCACGGTCCGGAACGTGGACTGGCGGACGCCGGTCGTGGCGGTGTTTGCGGCCGCGGTGCTGGCCGCGGTCCCGGTCCGTTTCGGCGATCCCGGGCAGCGGCTCCTGTTTGGCGCCTTCTTCGCGGCGTGCGTCCTGCTGATGGCAACGGACCTCGACCAAAGGCTGATGCCGGACGTGGTGACGCTGCCGTTGATCGTGCTCGGCGCCCTGGCGCTGGCCTGGGGAGGTGATTCGCTGGTATCGAGGTCTCCGGCCTGGTGGGCGGTTCTCGGTGCCATCGCGGTGCCGGGCCTGATGTTCGCCGCGTCACTGCCCTTCGGCGAAGGCGCTTTCGGCGGCGGCGACGTCAAGTTCTTGGTGGCAGTTGGCCTGCTGACCGGACTGATAAGAATCGTCCTGGCGGTCTTCGCCGGCGCGATGCTCGGCGGTGTCGTCATCTTCGCCTTGCTGATTGTCCGCCGGATCACCCTCCGCAGCTTCATTCCGTTCGGGCCGTTCCTCATCGTCGGCGCGGTCTGGGCGGTTCTTCTGCCGGCCGCCTCTTAGCGCGACGAAAGCGAGTTGCGGCGCCGGTTTGTGCCCCGGCAGCCCCTCGGCTCGTCGGCCGGCGCGGCTGGAAGCGTTGACAGCGCTGGCGCTTGCGGATGTATGATCGAGAACAGCCGGAGTCGTCCTGAGGTAGTGCCCCTCCGATGGACGGCGTCAGACCGGCGGGCGTAACCGCATAGCACGCTCGATTCGGAGCGTGCGCACCGGAGCTTGCTCGCACGATGACCGCCTCGAACGACCGCCGCGCACATGGCCGTCGCCCGCCCCGCTGGCGGCTCTTCTACCTCCTCCTTGGCGTTGTGTTGCTCGCGCCTGGCCTCGCGCTGCAGGCCTCGGCGACGCCGGTCAAGGCCGACGGCCTGTCGGATGCGGTTGCCGAGCAACAGCGCCTGGCGAAGCTAATCGCCGACCAGAAGGCGCAGCTGGCCGGTCTGTCGACGCAACAGACGGCCCTGAGGAACCAGATAACTACGACCCAGCAGAACCTGGCAGGTGTTCTCACGTCGATCGGCGACGCGCAGGCGCAGATAGCCGCCCTCCAGGGTGAGATGGCTGGGGTCGAGACGCGCTTCAACAGCCTGGCCGCCGAGCAGGTCATCCTGGAGACGGAACTCGCGGAAGTGGCGACCCAGCAGAACGCCGCACAGTGCGAGCTCGACGTCCGACAGCAGATCCTGGCGAGCCGCCTCGCGGCCGCCTACGAGACAGACCAGACGCCGTTGCTGCAGCAGCTTCTGACGGCCCACTCGCTGACCGAGGCTCTTTCGGACGTCTCGTACTACGGCGACCTGGCCCAGGCCGACAAGGCGCTTGCCGACGAAATCGCGCGCGACCAGCAGACCCTGGCCGAACTGCGCGGGACGGTGGAGATGGCAAGCACGGCCAACGCACAGCTGAAGAATCAGGTTGGGGCCCAGCAGCAGTCGCTCACCGACGAGCAAGCGCAGCTCGCCGCGACCCAGGACCAGCTGAACTCTCTGAAGGCTCAACTCGATACCCAGCTGGCCCAGCAGCAGGCTGCTGAGTCGAAGCTCGCGCAGAACAAGACGGCGCTCGCCGCCGCCATCGAATCAAACGGCCAGGCCATGGACGATCTGGCGACCAGGATCGACAAGCTTGTCAAACAGCAGGGCGGCGCGGGCAAGATCCCCTCGCAGTACAGCGGCACGCTCAAATGGCCCATGAGCGGGGTCATCACCCAGGAGTTCGGATGCACGGGCGTGATATCTGAGCCGCGTGTCGGCAGCTGCGCCCACTTCCACCTGGGCATCGACATCGCGGCACCGTGCCTGACCCCGGTCCACGCGGCCGGCGCCGGGGTGGTCGTCTTCGTGGGCTATAACCCGTACGATGCGCCGCCGCGAGCCTGGCTGGTCATCATTGCCCACTCAACGAGCATGGTCACTTGGTACGCCCACATGACGGCCAAGGCGCCGCCGGGCATATACGTCGGAGCATCCGTTGCGGCCGGCCAGATTGTCGGCACGGAGAACACGACCGGCCACTCGTCCGGCTGCCACCTGCACTGGGCCGTACGGGTCAACGGCGTCTTCATGAACCCGCGGCTGTTCCTTTAGCGGCCGCGACGGCGGACCCAGGACACTCGTGCGCAGCGTTCCCCGGGTTTCGACAGGTCCGCGCAGGGCAACGTTCCCTCTCCCCGAGTCGAAGCCGCCGGCGGGGTGCTAGCATCGACTCAGCCCGGCCAGATCCGGGAAGGAAGCGAGAGGACGCGCGATGAAGCGAACTCTGGCCGTGATTCTCGCCGGCGGGGAAGGGGAAAGGCTCTCCATCCTATCGTCGATGCGCGCCAAGCCGGCGGTGCCCTTCGGCGGCAAGTACCGCATCATCGATTTCACCCTTTCGAACTGCGCCAACTCGGACATCGACGACGTTGTCGTCCTGACCCAGTACAACCCCCGCTCCCTCAACGACCACATCGGCACGGGCCGGCCCTGGGATCTGGACCGCAATAACGGCGGCGTCCGCATGCTCCAGCCGTACATCGCCCGCGGCCGCGTCGCCGAGTGGTATCGAGGCACTGCCGACGCCGTCCTCCAGAACCTCAATGTCGTCGAGCAGTCCCCGGGGGACACGGTCCTCGTTCTGGCGGGCGATCACATATACAAGATGGACTACCAGCCGTTCGTGGCGGCTCACCGGCGTCATCGTGCCGACGTCACGATTGCGGTACGCCGCGTGCCGCTCGCGGACGCGTCACGGATGGGAATCCTGGCTCTGGACGAATCCGACAGGATCGTCGAGTGGGACGAGAAGCCGCGCCAGCCAAAGTCGGACCTGGCCAGCATGGGCGTCTACGTGTTCTCCAAGCGCGCCTTGCATCGGTGGCTCGGAGACACCCGGCCCGACTTCGGCCATGACGTGATCCCGGCCATGATCGAGGGTGGGGCTCGGGTTTACGGCTACCGCTTCGACGGCTACTGGCAGGACGTTGGAACTGTCCAGTCCTATTGGGAAGCGAACCTCGCCCTGCTCGCCGACGCCCCCGAGCTCGACCTCTACGATAGGGAGTGGATCATCCACACACGATCCGAGGAGCGCGCCCCGGCCAAGGTTGGGGCCACGGCCCAGGTCCACCGCAGTCTCATCAGCCATGGCTGCGTGATCAACGGCTCGGTCGTGAACTCGGTGCTCTCGCCCGGAGTGGTAGTGGATGTGGGTGCCGTCGTCCGCGACTCGATCGTCCTCTTCGACTCGATCATCCGGCCGGGCGCGGTGGTGGATCGGGCCATCCTCGACAAGGAGGTGGCGGTTGGCCCGGGCGCCATCGTCGGCGAGGGTACGGACTTCGACGTCGCAAACCGTCGCGAGCCGGGCCGCCTCAACACAGGAATAACGGTCGTCGGTAAGCGCGCGGTCGTTCCGCGGGGAATCAGGATTGGACGGAACGTCCTCGTTCGCGAGGGTGCCCGGGCAGCCGACTTCCTCTCGCGGGTCATACGCAGCGGCTCAACCGTAGAACGGACCCGCGAGCGCCCGGTCCGTGCTGCGACACGAGTTCGGGTGGGCGACCGGTTGGACGGGCGAGAACCGCAAGCCATCGTTCTCGAACCGGCCAAGTCGGGCACGGAGTCGAGTGGCCGGTCGAGTTCCGTCGGACGAGCGGCCGGGGAGACGAGCGACTGAGGCGGATGTCGATTCTGCGCCAGGCCAGACGTCGGTCCTCGCGGCCACCGATGCACGCCGCCCGATCCTGATTGGTCGAAACCAGATGGTTGCCGGCTCCTGGCGTCTGTTTCCGAGGGCCGCCCGCCGTGTGCTCATCTCCTTCGTCGGGTTCTTCGTCGCGGTTTCGCTCTGGCAGGCTGCCACGCCGCCCCCCGTCGAAGCCGCTCAGACCGACCTAAGCTTCATTTCCAGCTCGACCTGGACGGCCGATCCGGCGGCCGCGCGAGTCCACGTTCTGGCCATCGTGACCGCCACCTCGCACACCGTGGACGTCGGCGGCCGGCGCTACTACTACGACAGGATCCAGCTGACGCTGCCACCGTCCTCCGCCGCCGTCTCCGCCACCTCAGCCGACGGCCAGAAACTTCCCGTCACGGTCGAGTCGGCCACCTCGTCGAGCGTCATCGTTGTCGTTGAACTGGGCCAGCGCCTGTATTCGGGCCAGAGCTGCTCGGTCGACGTCAAGTTCGACCTGGTCGACAACGGCGGTTCGACCGACCGCGACCTCCGTATCGGCAACACCCTGATGTCGTTCCCCGTCTCGGCCTTCGGCAGCCCCAACACGCCCGGCAGCTCGGTCACGGTCCTCTTCCCGCCCACTTTCACCGTCCAGGAAGAGTTCGGGGGCTTGACCCGCTCCGTCTTCGGCTCCGGCGAGATCGTCTTCTCATCCGGCATCCTCGACGACGCGACGGCGCTGAGCGCATGGTTCACTGCCACGGAGCCCGTGCCGGCCAGCGACTTCAGAGTCCGATACGTGACCATCGGGGCGCTGAACGTGTCACTCCGATACTGGGCCGACGACGTCGGCTGGGCGGACCAGGTTGAGCTCGTCCTGAGGGAGGGCTATCCGCTTCTGCGCGACATGATCGGTCTGGGCGATCCGACCGACACGACGCTCACCGTCGAGGAAGCCTCGACTCAGGAGATCGGCGGCTTCAGCGGGGCCTACAACCAGACTACCGGCCAGGTCCAGGTCTCGTACTTCGCCGATCCATTCGTGATCCTGCATGAAACGGCCCACCTGTGGTTCAACAGCGACCTCGTCACCGACCGCTGGGTCCAGGAGGGCTTCGCGTCCTACTACGCTCAGCAGGTGGTCGACAAGCTGGGGTTCACGGATCACGCGCCGGTGCTGACCGATCGGCTGCTCCAGGCTGCCGTCCCTCTCAACGACTGGGTCTCGGCGGGGGAGCCGAGCTCGGCGACGGACGCCTACCTGTACGGCGCAACCCTGGAAGTGGCCCGGGAGATCGCCGCCCAGGCCGGTCAGGACGGTCTGCGCAGCGTCTGGCTCGCCGCGCGTTCCGGCGAGGCGGCCTACCAGCCGCTCCACGGCTCGGGGATCGAAACGTTTGGCGGCGGCGCGACCGATTGGCGCCGACTGCTCGACCTGCTGGAGCAGGCGACGGGCCGGTCGTATGCGACGATCTGGCGTCAATGGGTGATGGACCCGTCGCAGACCTCGCTCCTGCAACAACGCGACACGACCCTCGCCGAATACTCGAGTGCACAGAAGGCGGCCGGCTCATGGGATCTACCGCCGGAGATCCGTCGGTCGCTCGATACGTGGCAGTACGACCAAGCCACGACGCAGATGGACCAGGCTCGCAGCATCCTGGCCGAGCGCGACCAGATCGCGGTCAAAGCAGCAGCCGAGCAGACCACGCCGCCGTCGACTCTCCAGAACGCGTTTGAGCGACTGGGCCTGGCCGACGCCGACGCCGAAGCCACGAACGAGCTGGCAGTTCTAAGCGAGATTTCCGCCGCCCAACAGGCGGAGACCTACAGCGAGGGCGCGGCTCGAGCGGTAGGCCTGCTGGGAGCCGACCCGCAGGCGGATTTGACTGCCGCTCGCGAGGCCTTCGCGAACGGTGACATGGAGCGTGCCATGTCTCTGGCCACGAGCGCTCGGGCCGCCTGGCAGAGTGCCGACACGGCCGGCCAGATCCGCATCCTGGGTTTCTCTTCTTTGCTGGCCGGCTGGGTGTTGCTGCTCGCGCTCTTCATCTGGACCCGGGGGGATAGGTCGTGGCGTCGATTCGGCGGGGCAAGGGCCTCGGCCGCGAGCGTGGCCGGCTCGACCGGAGGTTTGGCGGCTGCCGCTTGGCCCGCGAAGCGCGGCGGGCGATCGATGGGCGGAGGCCGGACGCCGAAGAGAATGGAAGCCACTCACGCCGCCGCGGCCGATGCCGCCACCACGGCCGGACAAGATATGTCGGGCGGCGCCGCTGAGAACGACCAGGGCAATGCTCCCGGCGGTGACGTTCCCAGTTCGCAGGCCTCCTCCACGGCCGATGCCTCCGCAGACACCGACGCGGCTGCCGCCGCGGTCGAAAGTGTGGCCGGCCCCGAAGAGTCTGCCTATGAGCTCCTGCAACGCGGAACCGCCTTGCTTCACGATCGCCACAACGCCCAGGCCGCGGTCGTGTTGGAGCGAGCGGCACGGCTCGAACGGAGCAAGGGCTCGATACTCGAAGCGCTCGGACGGGCATACTTCAACAGCGGCCAGCATGCCCGGGCGGCGGAGACGTTCACGGCACTGCTGGAGATCGACCCCTCCGCTCACTACGGTCACTTCGCGCTCGGGCTCTGCTTGGCCCGACTCGGTCGAGCGCGAGAAGCCAGGACCCATCTTCGTCTGGCCGTCGCCCTCGATCCGACCAGCGAAACGTATCGTCGGGCTCTCGACAAGATCGAGACGACACAGGCCTGACAGGCCAGCCAATCCTCGGTGCCGACCTCGCCGCGGCGTGCGCTGCCGCGGGATTTGGTCGGGATTCACCTCGCGGAGTCTTCCGAGCCCGCCTCCGGAGGCTTCGATGGGGCGTGGTGGTTGCCGCCCGGCTAACGTCCCGCGGATTCGAGGCGCCGGGCCAGCCAGAGGATGCCGGCCACTGACTTGGCGTCTTCGATGACGCCGGACTCGACGGCCGCTACCGCGTCGCGCCAGTGGAGTCTCGATAGCTGCAGGTTCTCATCCTCGTCCGGGCTCAGACGGCCCTCGCCAGCCGGTCTCAGGTCCGTGGCCAGGAAGAGCGTCAAGTACTCGGTCGAGAAGCCGGGAGCGCTCCAGAAGCCGCCGATCCGTTCCATCGAGCCGGCTCGATACCCGGTCTCCTCCTCGAGTTCCCGGTAGGCTGCCACGAGTGGAACCTCGACCGCTCCGTCGCGAACGTCGAGCGTGCCGGCCGGCAGCTCGAGCATCGCCCCTCCACAAGCGAGGCGGTACTGGGTAACCAGGAGCAGTCGATCGTCGGCGTCGAGCGGGGCAACGACCACGGCGCCGGGGTGCACGACGATGTCGCGCGAAGACTCAGAGCCGTCGCCGCGCACGACGCGATCCGTCTCGAAGGCCATATAGCGGCCGGTGTGAACCGGCCGGCGGTCCACGACTCGTTCCTCGAGCGCGATGTCCGCATCGCGCAGCTCGTCGAGCAGCGAATCGAGCAGGGGTTGTCCGGTAGGGGCACGGTTGGGTCGGCGTCGAGCGGGGTGGTCGGGCATGACGGAACTATACGGTGGGCCACGGCAGGGCCCGCGCCGTTCCGGCCCGGCCTCGCCCCATCCGGCAAACGGAGCCGTGAACGGCCAGGGCCCCGGCCGAAGCCGGGGCCCTGGACCCCTGAACCCGAGAATCAGGCAGTCGCCGGTCCGAATGGGAGGGAGAAGTTCGTATCCGGATCGAAGAGCTGGATGCGATCCAGCGGGATCCGCAGCTCGAGCATGTCGCCCGGGCGGACCCGGTAGGAGGAGTCGATCAGGGCCACGATGTCGCGGCCTGCGCCGGAGCCGTGGATCAGCTCCTCGTTGCCCAGGTACTCGACCACTTCCGCCTTGGCGTTCACGGTGGCCGTGGCGCCGCTGACCGGGCCGAGTTCGAGGTGCTCGGGGCGGAAGCCGATGACCAGCTGCCGACCGGCAGTCCCGATCGATTGGCGGAACTGCGGCGGGACCGGAGCCGTGATGTTCGAACCCTGGAGCGCAACGCCGTCACCGCTGCCCGAGACCTCGACCGTGGCGAAGTTCATCGCCGGGCTGCCGATGAATCCCGCCACGAAACGGTTGACCGGCCGGTCGTATAGCTCCTGCGGGGTGCCGACCTGCTGCAGGCGGCCCTCGTTCATGACCATGATGCGACTGCCCATCGTCATGGCCTCGATCTGGTCGTGGGTGACATAAACGAACGTGGTGTTGAGGCGCTGGTGCAGGCGGAGGATGTTGGCACGGGTCTCGACGCGCAGCTTGGCGTCGAGGTTGGAGAGCGGCTCGTCCATCAGGAATACTGCCGGCTCGCGCACGATGGCTCGCCCGAGGGCGACGCGCTGCCGCTGGCCGCCGGATAGCTCGCGCGGCTTCCGGTCCAGGTAACGCGTCAGGTCGAGGATCGCAGCCGCTTCCTTGACACGGGCTTCGATTTGGGCCTTGGGGATGTGGCGCAACTTCAGGCCGAAGGCCAGGTTGTCGCGGATGGTCATGTGCGGATAGAGCGCGTAGCTCTGGAAGACCATCGCGATGTCGCGATCCTTCGGCGGGACGTCGTTGATGATCCGCTCGCCGATGCGCAGCGTGCCGTCGGTGATCTCCTCGAGGCCTGCGATCATGCGCAGGCTCGTGGTCTTACCGCAGCCCGACGGCCCGACGAAGACCATGAACTCAGCGTCGCGGATGTCGAGGCTGAGGTCGTCGACGGCGACGACGTCGCCGAACCGTTTGCTTACGTTCTCGAACGTTACTGTGGCCATTCGGCAAGGCTCCCTGGTTCTGAGTGGGCCGATGTGGGCGGATGCTAGCAGCCGGGTCCCGTAACGCCGCCCCTCGTCCACGTGGCGGCCACCTAAACGTTTAGTCGACCGGCCGGCTCGGCCGCCCCCAAGCGAGCCCGCCGCAGCCCGGATGAGATGCCGGGGTGGGGACGCACGCGTCACTGCAGCGCGCCAAATGGCGCATTCAGGTTTAATTCAGCCGCGGCCAGTAGAAGTGGGACTCGGCAAAGAAACGACACGAGCCTCAACGGAGCGCAGCAATGAGCGCAAATGAGCCTAATGACCCGCCTCAGTCGGGAGCCCCGTCCGACCCGCAGGTGAATACAGGGGGACCTGAGCCGGACGAATTCGCCCCGCTGTGGCGCCCGGAAGCCGGCGAGACCGGCACGGCAGAAGGATTCAGCCCGACTGCCCCGACTGCCCCAACTGCCCCGACGGCCCCGAGCGCCGCCAGTTCCCCATGGTCTAACCCGACCGGCTACTGGCCGGCCCAGCCCGCGCAGGGGATCGGTGCGGCGCCGAACTACCCCCCGCCCAATTACCCCCCGCAGAACTATGCCGCTCCCGACATCGCGGCGCCGAGTTGGAGCGTACCCACTCACGGCGCGCAGAACTTCGCCGCTACTCAGCCACCTGGGCCCCCGTCGATCCAACCTCCGTACCAAGCCTGGGTTCCCGCAATCGCCGCTGCCCCGTCATTCTTGGGCCAGCCGCCGAAGCAGGGTAGTCCCGCCCGCCGCCTCTGGCCGATCGTCGTGGCTGCGGCGCTGCTCTCAGCTTCACTCTCGGCTGGGGGAACGTATGTCGCCATCTCCCTGGCTGGACGGCCCGCGGCCGTGGTCACAACCGCAACGACCCAGCCAGGCGCTGCACAGCTGATCAGCCTCACTCAGACCGACGCGATCATCCAGGTTGCGAGCCAGGTCAAGCCTTCAGTGGTGACCATCACGGCGAACGGGATTTCGGGCGTGACGCCGTTCTCGGTGCCGGCCACCGGCGCGGGGTCCGGGTTCATCGTCACGGCCGGCGGCCTGATCCTGACGAACAATCACGTTGTCACGGGTGCGTCGTCGCTGACGGTCACTCTCGAGGACAACCGCCAATTCCCGGCGACGGTCGTGACCACCGACGCGACGCACGACCTTGCCCTGATCAAGATCACCGCTGCGGGCCTGACGCCCGTGACGCTCGGTGACTCGAGCACCATCCAGGTCGGGCAGCTGGCGATCGCCATCGGCAGCCCGCTCGGTACCTTCACGGACTCGGTGACCCAGGGCATCGTCTCCGGGGTCAACCGCAGCATCACCGTGGGCGATCAGACCACGCGCACATCGGAGAGCCTGTCCGGGCTCATCCAGACGGACGCTGCCATCAACCCCGGCAACAGTGGCGGACCCCTTCTCGACGCCAGCGGCTCGGTCGTGGGGATCATCACGGCGAGCGCAAGCAACGCCCAGGACATGGGCTTCGCGATCCCGATCAACCAGGCCAAGGCGATGATCACTCAGGCTACTACGTAGATCCCATGGCGGGCCGGCCGGCGCCGTCGCAGGACGGGAGGTCCCGGCCGCGGTCCGAGCGGGGCGCCCGCCTGGCTCGCCTCAGCTGGCGACGAGCGCAGGGCCCGGATCCTTTTCAGGGTAGGTTCAGAAGTTTGGTACATAAACCTTGTCGGTGGAACGATCTCCCGGTTTTATCTGGGGCAGGCGCAACTTTGCGAGACTCGAGAGGCATGGATGAATGAAACTCAGGTTGGCAGCGATAGCACTGATACTGGTGGGGTTGGGGGCCGTGGCCTTGGTCGTCGTCGGCCCCGCTTTCGGTGGGTCGTCTAGCTCTCAGTACATCACGTCGACCGTTTCGACGGGCACCGTCAGCGCCACGTCAGTGGCCACCGGCACGATCGCGGCGAGCACGGTCTACGGGCTGGAGTTCGGCGCCACGGCCGACATCGTGAGCACGGCCGCCACGACATCCGGCACCGGGGGTTCGACCAGCAGCAGCTCCAGCAGCAGCAACTCGAGCTCGTCCTTGACCTGGCCGGTCCAGACCGTGGCGGTGAAGGTCGGTCAAAGTGTGACCAAGGGCACCGTTCTCGCGACCGCCGACGCAACGGCCGCCCAGCTGGCGCTGACCTCGGCCCAGGCCACCCTCGCCGCGGACCAGTCAACCCTCGCCACGGCCCAGAGCGGGGCCGACCCACTCACGCTCGCCCAGGCCAAGAACAGCCTCAGCCAGTCATACAGCAGCTACGAGCAGGCTCAGGTCAGCCAGACCGATACGGCTCAGAAGAATGCCACGAGCTTGAGTCAGGCCCAGGCCGCCGTGACGACGGCTCAGGACCAGCTGTCCGCCGACTGGGCCGCCTCTCCGCCCGACGCGACCGCGATCGCCAAGGATCAGGCTGCCCTGACGTCGGCGCAGCAGAACCTGACCTCAACGCAGCTGAGCATCAGCCAGTCGAATCAGTCGGCCGCTCAGTCGGTCGCGAATGCGTCACTGAGCTACCAGGCGGCGGAGCTCTCGTACCAGTCGAAGGTGGCCCCCGCCCCTGCGGCCACGATCCAGGCCGACCAGGCCGCCGTCGCCTCGGCGCAGTCCACCGTCGATGCCGACCAGGCCGCCGTAAGTGCCGCGACTCTGACGGCCCCGGCCGACGGTCTGATTGTTGCCGTCAACATCCTGCCTGGCGTAAACGCTCCGACCGGCGTCGCCATTGAGGAGTCCGTCGGCCCGATGGTGGCAAATGCCGCCTTCGCCGAGTCCGTCATCGCCGGTCTCCAGGTCGGGCAGACGGCTACTGTGTCGGTCACCGGCGCCGGAGTGTCCGTTCCGGGAACGCTGACCCAGATCGTGCCCGTCGCGTCCTCCTCGAGTGGCGCCAGCAGCGTTGCAACCTACGCTGTCACGGTCACACTCACCAGCCCACCGGCCACCGTTCTGTCGGGCATGAGCGCGACGATCACGGTCACGACGGCCGAGGTCGACAACGTCCTGCGTGTGCCTGCCACGGCCCTGGAGGGCTCTTCCACCGCCGGCTACACGGTCCAGGTCCTGAACAGCGACGGAAGCGTCGCCACTCAAGCCGTCCAGGTCGGTCTCGTAACCACTTCTATGGCCCAGATCACGAGCGGCCTTAGCGCCGGCGACACCGTCGTTACTGGCACGGTCTCCAACAAGAACACCACGACCACCACCACTGCCGGCGGTGCGGGTGGCATCAATTCGTTGACCGGTGGTGGTGGCCTCTCCGGCGGGTTCGGACGATGAGCGTCGCCGCAGCCGAGCCGATCATCACCCTCGACGAAGTAAGCCGCGTGTACGATCTCGGCAAGGTCCAGGTTCCCGCCCTCTGCGACGTATGCCTCGACGTGGCAAAGGGCGAATTCCTGGCGATCGTAGGGCCATCCGGTTCCGGCAAGTCAACGATGATGAACATCCTGGGCTGCCTGGATCGGCCGACATCGGGTCGGTACATCCTCGACGGCCAGGCGGTCGACGAGCTCGACGACGACGGCCTGGCATTCATCCGGAGCCGCTCGATCGGCTTCGTCTTCCAGAGCTACAACCTCTTGCCACGCACGAGCGCCCTCGACAACGTGGCGACGCCGCTGATGTACCAGGGCGTGGGCAGGAAAGAACGGCTACAGCGAGCCCAGGTCGCGCTGGAGCGGCTGGGCCTCGGCGACCGGTTGCATCATGAGCCGTCCGAGCTCTCCGGCGGGCAGCAGCAACGCGTGGGCATCGCCCGCGCCCTGGTCACGGAACCGGCCCTGATACTGGCCGACGAGCCGACGGGCAACCTCGACAGCCACTCCGGCGCTGAAGTCCTCGGTCTCTTCAGGGACCTCCATGCCCTCGGCCGCACGATCGTCCTCATCACCCACGACATCGACGTGGCCGCGGCTGCGGATCGGGCCGTTCATCTCCGCGATGGGCAGCTCCAGGATGCGGCGCCCGCATGAAGCCCACCGACCTCGTCGGTCTCGCGCTCTCCCGTCTCGGGACCGGCAAGTTGCGGACCGCCCTGACGATGCTCGGCATCATCATCGGCGTCGCCTCGGTGGTGGCCCTGGTCAGCGTCGCTGAAGG
>Ga0187889_10000501_pt1 | contig 47300 bp, 47 predicted proteins | sample June2016WEW_7_10_2_FD_132992 | JGI IMG/M metagenome (GOLD analysis project Ga0187889, IMG submission 132992) | Peatland microbial communities from SPRUCE experiment site at the Marcell Experimental Forest, Minnesota, USA - June2016WEW_7_100 | ecosystem: Environmental > Terrestrial > Soil >... | reverse complement strand
CTCGACCGTCTCCTCCAGGGCACGGAACCGCGCTTGCGTCGAGGCCTGGACCTTCTCCTCGAGCGCCTGGTAGCGCGACTGGGCCGTGCCGTGGACCTTCTCCTCGAGCGCCTGGAACTTCGTCTCGGTCGTGCCCTGGACCTTCTGCTCCGCCTCGGCGGCGAGGTCCGAGGGGCTCAGGACGGGTCGCGCCTCGACCGCGGCGATGCGCGAGGCGAGGTCGCTCTGTACGCCCACCACTGCGCGGGAGGAGGCGTCCGAGGCATCCCGAAGACGGGCGTCCAAGAGCGCGGTCCACTTCGCCTCGAGGTCGTGCATCGCGCTCGCGACGCGGGCGTTGACGTCCGGAGCTTCGGGCGAATCCGCCCGGCTCTTCGCCATTTTGGCGAACCGCCGGTCGATCTCGTTCTTGAGGAGGGTCTCGAGCTCTCCGCTCGGCGGAGGCAGGAAGGTCGGCGGCGGGATGGGAGGAGGAGCCACCGCCCCCACCGGCAAAGAGGAAGGGTTGTCGCTCTTGGAGACCGGCACCGCGGACGGGCCCGAACCCGGCAGGGAGACGTCCGAGGGCTTGTGGAGCCACGGCGGGTGCTGGCCCGCGAGCACCCCGGGGATCGGGATGGTAGCCGCGGGAGGACCCGTCATAACCGGTTCCGGAGGCACCAGGACCGTGTCGGCCGGCCGGGCCTGCAGGTACTCGTTCGCCCGCTTCGCGGCCTCGCCGGTCATCGGCACGGAGCGACCCTTGGGGCGGGTGAGGAGCAGCGCCGCGGTCTCCATCGCGGTCCCGATGCGCCACATCTCCTTGCGACGGTCCCGACCGCCCTGTCGCTCGGCGTCGTGGAGGAGGGTCTCCGTGCGAGGACCTTCGACGAGGTCGACCCGTCGGGTCACCTCGCGGATCTTGGTGTCCTGGTGCTCCCGGGCGTATTGGAGGACGAGCGGGAGCGCCTCACGGCCCCGACTCGCACGGGTGAGGTCCCGCAGCGTGACGGGGGCGGATTCCCAGCTCTGCAGGCGCTTCGCGTGCCGGTCGCCCTGCGCCTCGCCGCGCGGGACGCGCATCACGGCGAGGGCGAGCGGGAACTGTTCGGTGAACTCGTGCAGGTTCACCTTCGCTTCGGGGAGGAAATAGGGGAAGACGAGGAACGCCCCGAGCGAAACGAGGGCGGTCGGCAGCACCCGAACGAGCTCGAGCACCGCCTGGCAGGCCGCTTCCCACGAGTCGGAGGCGACGACGACCACCGGCTCGGTGGTCCCACGGTGGAAGAGGAACCCCTCCCCGACCGTCTGGTAGACGAGGGGGTCGGGCTCGACCGGGGGCTTCGCGACGTCGGTCTTGCCGCTCATGGTCGCGTGGGCGCGCAGGACCGCGGCGCCGAACTCCCCGCTCGCCAAGAGCGGGGCCGTCTCGAAGACGAGCGTCTTCATTCCAAGACGCGGCCGGTCCTCGGTGGAGAGGAACATCCGGCCGACGCACGTGTACCGTCCGTTCGCCGCCGGGTAGAGGAAGAGGTTCGGGTAGAACGAGAGCGGCTGCGCCGGGTCGGGGTCCCAGTAGTCGTGGGTGTCGGCGATGTTGATCGTGAGGTTCCCGACGACGCGGATCGACTCGACGGTCTCCCGACGACCCGGGAACTCCTCGGGGATGGTCGTGTACCCCGGGCTCTCCGCCTCGTTGTCGACCTGACGGCACCAGACGACCGCGACCGGGACGAGGGACCCCGGTGAGGCGGTGTCCGCCGCGGCCATCAACCCCCCTTCGTCGCTCGGCGTTCGAGGACCCGCTCGCAGGCGCGAGCGAGGGGAAGGGTCGTGTTGACCATGACCGGCACCCCCATCGTCACCGCGCCCGAGCTGGGCGCTTCGTCGCCGGTTTCGCCGATGAAGAGCGGGTGGCCTTCGCCGGTCGATACCGCGCTCGAGATCAGGAAGACGTCCGACTTGATCGAGATCCCCCGGCCCTCCTGGGCGACCAGGATCGTTCCCATCCCCGCGCCGTCGCGGCGCAGGAGGAAGTCGACGGTGTCGAAGGTGCTGCGGAACGAGCGCTCCCGCACCGACTGCTCGACCTCGCTGTAGAACTCCTTGAGCTTGTCCGCTTTCGAGACCGCGATCACGAGCGGAAGGTCCCGAGAGTGGGTGTAGCGGAAGACGCCGCGCGCAAGGTTGACCTGCTGGGCCTGGTCCCGCAGGGAGGGGAGGCCGGGGGAGAGCAGCAGGATGATCGCGTCGGCCTCGCAGACGAACCTCCCGAGGAGGGTGAGCCCACGTTTCCACAGGTCGCGGCGGTCGGGACGCCACGAATCGAAGTGGGGGATGACCCGGCAGGCTTTCTCCGAGACCTCACCGTCGACGGAGTCGAGCCACATCCGGTCGTAGGTGAAGTAGTCGGCGATGATCCCGCCCGCCTCGTCGACCGTAGAGAGCTCCATCGGCCGGGAGCCTGTGTCGCCCTCGGGGGCGGCGTAGCGGAAGCGCATCTTCATCTCGACGAACTGGTTAACTTCGTCGGCAGGGGGTACTTCGTCAGGATCCCCTGTTCCTCCCGGCCCGCGCTCAGCTCCACCCATAGCTTGCGCCGGTCCTCCATGGGCCGGTTCACGTAGTAGCGGGTCGTCGTCTCGAGGCTCCCCTCGGGGTCGGTCGGGTCGGTCGTCTCGTACGTCGTCTCCTCGAGCGCGACATCGTTCTCGAGGTCGCCGTAGAGCGGCAGGCTGCCGTTCTCCGCCCGGGCGGGGATGTACAGGATCGGGAGGTTGAGGCCGAAATGCCCCGACAGGAACCGGAAGTAGGTCGTCTTGCCCGAGGCCGGGATGCCGACGACCGCGATGCGGGTCGCGTCGACGGAGGACTTCGATTCCCTCTTCCCCGTCGTCCTGCGACGGGTGGTGACCTTGACCTCGGGCATTCAGTGTCCCCTTACCGCATCTCCGCCAAGCATATTTCAATGAAGTCCAACGCGCCTTCCACGGTCGGCCCCTCCGAAGAGAGGTCCAGGCGGGCGTCTTGGAGCAATCCGAAGACCTCTTCGACGGCGGCCTCGTGCTTGATCGCCGCGTCCTGAAGGTCCCCTGCTCCGGCGAGCCGGGTGAGCTGATAGGTGCCGCGGAGCTCCATCAGCTTCGAGAAGAGGTCCATCAGCCGGTCCCGGGTCTTCGGGTCCCGGTTCGTAAGGTGGTGCTCGGTCTCGTCGATGAACCGGACGAGGGTTTCGGTCTCCTTGTCGTTCTGCATCCGAGCCTGGAGGACCGCGAGCCGCCGGAGGATCGGAGCCTGGGTCGCCGGGGGGAGCTTCTCGGCCTCGGCCCATGCCTGCAGCAGCGCACGGGCGGCCTCGACGACCGCGCGACGAGCGTACTGGATGCGGGCCTCCCAGTAGAGCCGGGTGACCGCCGGTAGGAACCCTTGCGTCCGCTGGATGAGCTCGAGGGCCCGGTCGAGCGCGCCGGCGAGGTACGCTTCCACGACCTCGCCGAGCGGGCCGTAGCGCTCCTTGAGGTAGGCGGGAGGCGCTCCGGGGCCGTTCGCGAGGAAATCGACCTCGATCTCGGGCAGCTCGGAGTACGGCACGGGGGCCGTCGGCTTCCCTGCTGCCTGGGCGTTCTTGATCCGGGAGACGGTGGCGTGCTGCTGGGGCTCTTTGAGGGCCCGCGCGGCGTTCGCGGCGTGGCGGGCGAGCTCCTCGGGGTGCAGCTCCTCGATCGGCCGGTCGTCCTAGTACCCGACGTCGAGGAACGCGTTGACCATCTGCGCGAACAGTTGGGTGCCCGTGGTGACCAGTTGATAGCTGAACGCCGGAGGAAGGCCGAGCTCCTGGGCGCGCGCCGCGAGCTGGCCCACGAGTTGGTTCATCCGGGCGGAGTCGACCCCCTTGTCGCGTTCGTCCCCGCTGCCGATCCCGATGATCCGCAGGGTGACCCGGGAGTGCGCGGGGAGGACGTACGGGACGAGGTCGACCTTTCCCCCGGAGGCTTTCACCTTCGGGTCGGTCCGCACGTCGAACCGCGTCGAGGCGTTGTCCCAACCGTCCGTGACGAGGACGAGGTTCCCCTGGACGCCGCTCGTCCCCATCCGCAAGAGGTCCGCCCCGACGCCGATCGCGTCCCAGATCGCCGACCGGCCGCTCGGGGTCAGGAGCGAGATGAGGTTCTCGATGTACGGGAGGTTCTCCCGGTGGATCTCGCCGAGCGGAACCGGGACCCGAACCGTCTCCGTGAACGTCACCAGCCCGAAGAGGGTCCCGCCCGACGCGGCGTCCTGGAGGATCCGGAACACCGCCGTCCGCGCGACCTCGATCTTCTGGCGCTCCGTCGCCCCCGCCTGGGGGTCCGGGAGGGGGGCGAGCATGCTCTTCGAGAGGTCAAGCAGGAGGACGTTCCGCTCCCGCGTCGGTGGGGCCGAAGGGTCCTCTGTTTCGTTCTGCATGGGATGCGAGCCTCGGGGCGAAAGGAGGGAACTCAGCCCGTCCTAGAAGCCCCCCCGGGCGGCTGCGCGATGAGGCACGCAATGAATTACCATGGCTAGGGTATTTGTGCGTATCGCCGGTGTGTCAGGCTGCTATCGGCGGCCGGATGTCCGACCGCCCGCCGGCGGTTAGGGTTATAACCGCGACCCGGGTCGGCCCCGCCCGCATGGGCAACATTCGCCAGACGTACATCAAGCGGGTCGCCATCGAGCTCATCCGTCACTATCCTGAGGACTTCACGGGCGACTACGCCCAGAACAAGCAGAAGGTCCTCGAGCTCACCGACCTCGGGGTGACCGTGGAAGGCCACCTCCAGGCGACCCACAAGAAGCTCGCGAACCGCATCGCGGGATACGCGACGCGCTACGTGAAGCGAAAGCGCGGCACCTAGACCCTCGCTCCGAGCGACCCCGTCGGGCCTCCCCGACGGTCTCCTCCCGAACGGCCTAGTCGAAGATGCTCAGACCTTCCTGGATGTGAACGATCTCGACCGGCGTGGTCGGCCGGCCGACGATGATGCCTTTGGAGTTCGCGACGATGCAGGCCCCGACGACCGGCACCCCGAAGTTCGCGGTCGAGCGGTGAACCGGGACGCCCAGCATCTCGCCGACGTGCATCGCCTCCTTCTCGGTCGCGCGAGGGTGGACGACAACCCCCCGGTTCGTCGCCACGCCCGCCATGCCGACCGTCCCGAGCCCGGCGACGGTCCCGCGGTCGACCCGAACGCCGAGCGCGCGGCCGATCGACGCGACCGCGTCGTCCGAGAACTCGGGGTGGACGACGGCGCCCGAATCGTTGGCGAGGATGTTGTTGCCCATGGCGTTCTGCCGGGAGGCGAGCACGGTGACCGGAGCGATCTGCTCGAGCGTCCTCCGCTCGGCGGCATCGATCTCGCCCCCGACGAGGATCCCCTTCGAGTTGGCCGCGACGAGGGCGCCCACGACCTCACAATCCAGCACCGTCGTACGAACGACGTTCACGTCCAGGAGCCGTGCGATATCGCGCTCCACGGAGCGCTGCGTGTCGTCCGGGACGATGGCGAACCCGTCCCCCACGCGAAGGTAGACCCCCAGGTAGGGGCTTCCACTCACTAGTGTTCTTCCGACCGGCACGCGAGGGGCCTCCCGCGACCGAGCTTAGTCGGTCTCGAGAAGGTCGACCTCAATGAGGCCGTCCTCGAAGCGGATCGCCTTGACGCGGACGCGGCTCGGGATGTACTGGATCCCGCGCTCCCAGATGTGCTCGTTGAGACGGGGGTCGATCCAGACGTCCTCGGGTTTGCCCTTCATGTGGCGGACCACGAACCGCCGGACCGTCTCGAGGGCGTGACCCGCGCGGCGGCGGCGAGAGGGCTGGTGCATGCTCGCGCGCAACGGGATGACGTACTCTCGCTCGAGCTCCTCGGTGTGCCGTGTGGAGGTCTTCGGGGGCATCGGAACCTTCCTCGCTCACTCACTTACTGACTTACTTGTGGAGATGGCCACGCTTCCAGGTGTGGCGTTTGGGGTGACGGGTGAAGCGTCGGCTCGTCCGCTGGATCACCCAGGCCGGGACGCGGCGGTTGCCGCGCACGACGCGGAACAAACGGGTCTTGCGAGCGAGGCTCTTCCTACGGTTCGCCATGGTCCCCTCCGTTCACCGCCTCGTGATCTTGATCTCCCGTCGTTCGGGGGCGATCCGCTCGAGCAACGCGCGGAGCGTCGGGTCGTCGATCGCCCGCTGGATCCGTCCGCTGTCGGCGAGCGCGATGAGCTGCTGCTCGACGGCGCCCGCGACGTCCGGCTTCGCGAGCCGGATCCGCGCGAGCCGCTCGCGGGCCTCCGGAGTGAGGATGCGACGAAGGATCTCGGTCCGCTCCTGCTCGTGCCTCGCCCTCTCGGCGTCCTGAGCCGCGTAGGACTGGGCGTTCGCCGATTCCGAGGCCTGCATCTCCTGGATCTGCTGGAGACGCCGACGTCTGAGTTCGGCCAGCTCGGCATCCTCCCCGTACGCCATACGCCAACTCCTTCGCCCCGGAAATCCCCTTAGAGGTACTTGGCGAGTTCGGGCCGCTCCACGACCATCGCCTTGAGAACGTCGCGCGAAAGGGTGTCGAGGAGCTTCTGCCCTTCGGGGCTCACTCGCCGGCCCTTCGTCTTGTACGGCTGGACCAGTCCGGCCTTCTCGAGCTGGTGAACGATCTCGCGGAGGACGGAACGCGACCCGGTCCGAGCGTGGTACGGGGCGCTGCCCCGGTCGCGCTTCCCCCCGTACTCCGCGCTCAATCGCTCGATGCCGATGTATCCCTGGAGGTAGATCTTCCGCAGCACCGACGCGCTTCTCAGGTACCACCAATCCATCTGGGTCGGCGCGCGCTGCTTGTGCACTCCGGTCTTCGCGAACGTCGCCCACGGAGGGGGGGCGACGGCCTTGCGGTTGCGGAGCTCCATCGCGAGCTTCGGAAGGAGGACGGACGGAGGTACGTCGTTAGGGTGGGTCATGAGGTGGCGCGGCCACCGTGCCGGTGTATTTAAAGTGAGAGGAAACGGCCCCGGTCGTCTCCCCGTTCTCGGACCCGGTACGACAGGGTGGGGCCCGGGAGCGAATCTTGCGTTCGCCGAGGGCAGTCCCGGAACCGGGGGTGGGCTTAACTAACCGGACCGACGTGAGCCGCCGCGAGGGGTCACCCCGGGTATCCGATGGCGACCGCAGCGCTACTCCTGAGCGGCGGGGAATCGAGCCGGTTCGGCGGCCTGCCCAAGGCGCTGATGCCGCTCGGACGGACCACGGCCGTGCGGCGGCTCGCCGAGGTTTGCGTTGCCCGCGGCTTCGACCCGGTCGCGGTCGTCGTCGGGCCCCATCGGGGCCCGGTGGCCCGCGAGCTGCGGGGCCTACCGGTAACGCTGGTCGATTCGGAGCTGTGGTACGAGGGACGGACCGCGTCCGTCCGCTCCGGGCTCGAGGCGATACCCGAGGACCGTGACGTGCTGTTCTGGCCCGTCGACCATCCGTTCGTATCCCCCTCCACCGTCGACGTCCTGGAACGGACCCGGGAAAGTGACCCTCTGGCGGTCTGGTTCATCCCCACCTACGGGGGTCGGGGAGGCCATCCCGTCCTGTGGCGCTCAGCGGTCCGGGCCGACATCCTCGACCTGCGTAGTGACGCTCCTCTTCGCTCCCTGTTGCCCGAGTTCGGGGTGCAGGTCCGCCGGGTCGCGGTGGACGACCCCGGGGTGGTGGCCAATGTCGACACCCCCGAGGAGTACCGGACCGCGCTCGAGGAATGGGAAGCCCGGGCGGAGCTCTGATGGACCGCCGGCTCACGCGCGAGGCCCTGCGCCTGCTCGAGGCGCACCAAGCGTTCGTCCGCGCGACGATCGTGAAGACCGTCGGGTCGGTCCCCGGAAAGCTCGGGGCGGCGATGATCGTTCGTTCCGACGGTTCGACGCTCGGGACCGTTGGCGGGGCCCAGCTCGAGGAGGAGGTCAAGGCGCTCGCACGTTCGGCGTTCGAGCGGAAGGAAGGGGACCTCCACCGCTTCGACCTTCAGGCGTGGAAGCCCGGGGGACTGGAGAGCCTCTGCGGAGGCTCCGTCGAGGTTGCGGTCGAGTACGTCGCCGCCCGACCGAACCTCCTTCTGTGGGGCGGGGGCCACGTGGCGCAGGGGCTCGCGCAGCTCCTGCCGACGCTCGAGTACGATTACAGCGTCGCGGATGACCGCCCCGACTGGGTGAGCGTCGAGCGTTTCCCGAGCGCCGAGCGGCGGGAGGTCGTGGAAGCCGAGAAGCTGTTCGAGGTGTTCGACCCCGCCTCGTTCACCCATCTCTACCTATTGGGATACGACGCCCGGAAGGACCTCGAAGTGCTCGCCCGCGCGGTCGACCGCTTCCCGAACTCGATCGGGCTCATCGCCAGCGCTTCGAAGCGCGAGCACATGTTCGCCACCCTCCGAGAGCGGGGGGTCTCCCGCGAGGCGCTCTCGCGGGTGCGCTCGCCGGTGGGGATCCCGCTGGGGGCGGAGACCCCCGCCGAGATCGCGGTGAGCATCGTCGCCGAGATCGTAAAGGAGCTTCACCCCGCGACCTTAGGTACTCGAACGCGTGATGTACCGGTGGTGTTCCGGAACGACGATGTCGTCCCTCGACCCCGGTAAGTTCCTCCTCGACCGCCCCCGGGTCGGTGTACCGACGCCCCCGGGACGGCGGCCAGGCCCGCCGACCGAGCGCCGGGCGGAACGAAGGAGGGCCCCCCGACCATGACGGGTCGTCCCGAGTTCGCCCTCGTGCGCATCTCCGAGCTCAAGTGGCACGAAGAGATCGAGGAGGACAACCTCCTCGACCTCATCCACCACCTCAAGCGGTCGAAGGTCCTTTCCGACCCGATCTGGGTCGCGCGCGGCTCCTGGGTGATCCTGAACGGCCATCACCGCGTCGAGGCCCTCCGGCGGATGGGCGCGGAGCGGGTAGCGGCCTGGGTCTTCGATTACGATAGCGAGTTCATCCACCTCGAGCGGTGGAGACCCGGGCCCCCGATCGCGAAGAGCGAGGTCATCCGGCGGGCGGAGGAGGGCCGCCTCTTCCCTCCGAAGACGACCCGCCACCGGCTGACGCTCGACCTACCGGCGCACCCGACCCCGCTCACCGAGCTACTTCCGACGGCGGTGGCGGGGCGGCGAGCTCACTCCCGCACGTCCGAACGCTCGTGAGAGCCGGCCTCGGCCACGTCGGGGCGGACGTACGGCAGCGGGAGCTGCCCTTCGGCGAAGCGTCGTAGTGTCTCGGCAAGGAGCGCGACCTCCACGGGGTGCAGGCGCACGCGCAGCGACTCGGGCGTGTCGTTCGGGAGGACCTGGAGCCGCTCCTGGGCGACCGTCGGACCGGCGTCGATGTCCGAGGTCACGACGTGGACGGTCGCCCCGGTCTCTCGGTCCCCGGAAGCGAGGACGGCGCGATGCACCCTCGGTCCGTACATCCCCGCGCCGCCGTGGCGGGGAAGGAGCGACAGGTGGATGTTGATCGCGCGGCCGCGCCAGCGGTCGACCCAGCTTGCCGGGAGAATGGAGAGGAACCCGGCCAGCACGACGAGCTCGACGTCCTTCTCGGCGAGCTCCCGGGTGAGCCGGTTCGACCACACGTCCGGGTCGACCCCTCGGGTCGGGAGGACGACCGTGGGGATCCCGCGGCGACGAGCGCGCTCGATCGCCGGGGTCTGAGGCCGGTCCGAGACGACGAGGGCGATGCGTACGGGTAGGTGTCCGCCTACGGCGAGCTCGGCCAGGCCCTCGAGGGTCGTCCCCTCGCCCGAGACCAGGACCGCGATCGGCAGCGTTCGCGTCACGCCGCGGGAGAGCGGTCGAGATTAGAAGAGGGTAGCGGAGGTGAAGCGGAACGCGCGCACCGCCACCGGCGGGGCCGTCACCGCGCTGCCATCGTCAAAGTACGTCCGCCGCTCCCGGCCGAGCAGGGTGATCCCCTTCAGGGCGGTGAGGACGCTCTCGGTGAACCGGAGGTTCCGGGCCGGGCGGACCAGTTCCCCGTTCTCGATCACGTACGTCCCGTCGCGGGTCATGCCCGTGATCACCCCTCGCCCAGGGTCGACCACGCGAACGTAATGGAACCGGGTGACGAGGAGTCCGCGGCGGGTCTCGCGAACGAGCTCGTCCTCGTCCGCGTCCCCTTTTCCGAGGATCATCCGGGACGGCGTCGGCCCGTACTCCCCCCACGGAGCCTCGGGGGGCAGGGCATGGCCGGTCAGCCTCCGGCCGAGCCGACCGGAGGTGAGCAGGTCGGTCACGACGTTCCCCGCGACCCCCTTCTCGATCAAGGGCGTCCGCGCGGTCCAGGTTCCCTCATAGTCGATCGCCTGAGGAATCGTCTCCGCCGAGCGCGGGTCGTCGAGGAGCGTGACCGAAGCCGGGGCGACCTTCTTGCCCCGGAACCGCCCGAGGCAGCTCCACCCTTCGACCTCGCCGTTCGCGCCGAACCCGAGGTGGGCCAGGAACCGCAAGAGGTCGGCGACGGCCGGGCTGCGAAGCACCACCGGGTAGGCCCCCGGCTCCACCGGCTGGGGAGTGGTCCGCGCCATCCGCTCGGCCGCCTCTCGGCCCAGGAGGGCGGGTTCGAGCCGGGCCGCGTCCCAGTGAGCCCCTTCGGACCAACCGGAGACGGGAGGATCATGCTCCGGTCTTCGGACAAGGATGTTCGCGTACGCCAGGGAGTGTTCGGTCGTTCGGTCGAGACCGGAGGAGTTCGCCACGTGCAGCACATCGTGCCCGACGTGCACGAACCCGGCGACCCGGGACCCCGGGGCCTCGGCGGCCGCTGTGTCCAAGAGCTCCTCGGCGAGGTGCGTGGCCTCCTCGGGCGACAGGTCCGCGGTCGTCTTCGAATAGACGGTCCTACTGGGGCCTCGTCCCTTCGGAGAAGCGAAACCGGGGAACTTCTGCTCCACGGGCGCGACCCGGGAGAGCGAACGTGCCGTCAGCGCGAGGGCCTTCAGGCCCGCCGCGGAGGGGTCGGAGCCGGTCGCGGTGGCGAGCCGTCCGCCCTCCGCCGCCCGGAAGGAAACGTGGGTCGCCCGCTCGAGGTGGGGCTGATGGATCCGTCCGTTGGCGAACCGGATCGTGGTCGACGAGGACGTGATCACACGGACATCGCCGGTGGTCCCCGCCGGGAGCTTGGCCAGGACGGTGCGCAGGTCCCCCTCGGCCGGCCGCGAAGTTCGTCTCGGCACGGTCAGCCTCCTCGCACGGCGACGCGGCGGAATCGGGCGATAGGAGCGGCGTGGCTGACCCGGGCCTCCTGGATCGGCTGGCCCTTGCCGCAGTTCGGAAGCCCCCACAGGTGGCGGGTGCTCCGGTCGCCGACGGCGTCCATCGAGGCCCAGAACGCGGGCGTCATTCCCGAGTAGATCGGGTTGCGGACCATTCCCCCGAGCTCCCCGCGTACGATCCGGCGGCCGAACTCGGTCCCGAACTGGAAGTTGAGGCGTCGGTCGTCGATCGACCAGGAGCGGTTCATGTCGAGGTAGACCCCTTCCTTCACGCCTTCGAGGAGCTCCTCGAAGCTCGAGTCCCCGGCTCCAGATTGATGTTCGTCATGCGGACGAGGGGGGCGCGGTCGCCGCCCGAGGCCCGGGCCGTCCCGCCCGAGCGCTGGAGTCCCAGCTCCGCGGCCGACTCCCGCGAGGAGAGCGTGCCCACGAGGATCCCCCGGTGGACGATCGGCGTCCGCTGCGCGACGACCCCTTCGTCGTCCCAGCCGAACGTGCCGAGCCCTCCGGGCACCGTCGCGTCGGCGACGACGTTCATGTGGTCGCTGCCGTAGCGTAGGGTCCCGACCTTCTCGGAAGAGACCCAGCTCGTTCCCGCGAAGGCGGCCTCGGAGCCGAAGATGCGGTCGAGCTCGACGGCATGCCCGACGCTCTCGTGGACCTGGAGCGCGAGCTGGGCCGAGCCGAGGACGAGGGTCGTCGGTCCGGTGGGGCAGACGGGGGCCTCGAGAAGGGCGGCAGCCTGTCGACCGACCTAGGGAGCGCGGCCCGCGAGGTCGAGGCTTTCCACGAACTCGAAGCCGGCCTGTGAGAAGTCTCCCCCGAAGGAGGTCGGCGCGCTACGACGCTGGACGTTCGAGCCCCGCACCGCCGTGGCGGCCACTCCGGCCCCAACGTGGACGATCCGGGAGACGTACGACGCCCCGTCGGACGAGCCGTACCACTTGTTCTCCTCCCACGCGTTGAACGTCGCCATGCCGCTCTTGACGGCGCGCGACACGTGAAGCCCCTTCTCGGCCGCGGTCAGCAGCTCGAGGACCGGGTCGAAGGTCATCGTGAACGGGTCGACCTTGAGCGGGGTCGCATAGCGGCCGCCTTTCGCGGCCGGGTCGTCCGTGACGCGCAAGAACTCCCGAGAATGACGCCCCGCCGCCTGGGCCAAGCGCACGGCGAGGCGGGCCACCTCGCGGGCCGGCCCCGGGCGCAGGTCGGTCGTGGTCGCGAAGCCCCACGCGCGCGCGGTCCGAACCCGCACGCCGAGAGCCTCGGTCCGAGCGTCCGTAAGGGCGCTCGCGGCCCCGTTCTTCACGGCGAGCTGGACGAACCGGTAGGGGGCCACCACGCGGACGTCGGCGTGGACGACCCCGGGGTCGTCGACAGCGGCGAGCGCGGTTCGGATCAGGTCCTCCAAAGGGTCCCCTGGGCCGACGGCGGCAGCAGAGCCTAGGATTTACGCGCGCGGGTGGGAGATTGCGTCGATGTTCCCGACCCGAAGGTCTAGAGCATCACGCGTAGGTTGAGCTTCTCGGTGAGCTCTTTGTAGCGGTTCCGGATCGTGACCTCGGTTACGCCGGCGACCTCGGCGACCTCTCGTTGGGTGCGCCGCTCGCCGCATTGGACGCTCGCGATGTAGATCGCTGCCGCGGCCACGCCCGTCGGGCCCCGACCGCTCGTGAGCTCGCGCTCGGTCGCTTCCTTCAAGATCTCGTTGGCCCGCGTCTGGATCTCGCCCTTCAGCTTGAGCTCGGAACAGAACCGCTGGATGTAGTCCTGCGGCTTGGTCGGCATCAGCTTGAGGTGCAGCTCGCGGGTCATGAACCGGTACGTCCGACCGATCTCCTTCCGGCCGATCCGGGACTTGGAGGCGATCTCGTCCAGGGTCCGGGGGACGTTGCACTGGCGGCAGCTCCCGTAGAGGGACGCCGCGACGACGCCCTCGATCGACCGTCCTCGGATGAGGTTGCGGTTAACGGCCTTCCGGTAGATCATCGCCGCGGTCTCCCGCACGTTCCGCGGGAGCGCCATCCCCGAGGCGATCCGGTCGAGCTCGGCGAGGGCGAACGCCAGGTTGCGCTCGGTGGCGTTCGAGACGCGGATCCGCCGCTGCCACTTGCGCAGGCGGTAGAGCTGGGCGCGGTTCCGGGTCGGGATCGATTTTCCGTACGGGTCCCGGTTCTTCCAACCAATCTCCGTGGAAAGTCCCTTGTCGTGGATCGTGAGGGTAGTGGGAGCCCCGGTACGGGCCCGCTTCTCGCCCTGCTCGGCGTCGAACGCGCGCCAGTCGGGCCCCTGGTCGATCATCGACTCCTCGAGGACGAGGCCGCATTCGTCGCAGACAAGCTCCCCGCGCTCGTAGTCCCGGGTGAGATGGGTGGAGCCGCAACTCGTGCATCGTGTCGGGACGACGATGTCCTCCAGTCGGTCCGCGGGCTTCTCCGCGTTCGGGGTCGCTTCTCCGTTCTCCATGGGGATCGTTGCTCCTACTCTCGGACCAGGGTCCTGCCGAGGAGGGCGGCGCCCTCCGACGCGCTCGGGGTCCGGCGCGGCCGAACGCTCAGGTACGGTCGGGAGACGGGGCCGAAGACCCGAACGACCTGCCCGCGGACGACCCCGCCCGGGTCGCCCACGAGCGTTCCCTCGGGAACGACCTCCGGACCGGCCGCGCGAAGCGTGAGTTGACCCGCCGGCGTGATGGCCAGCACGGTCCCGACGTCGCGATTTCTGAGTCGACTGTCCGCTCGCGACAAGTGGTATAAACCACTTGCGATATGTATATGAGGATTACGCCCGGGGACGGGGGCGGATTCGCCCTCGACCGGTCGCCGACAGCGCGTCCGGGTCGTCCGTTTCTTCCGTCGTCGGTCGTTCGTCGGGCGGCACGTAGGGCGCGTAGAACGACGGCCGAACCGTGCGTTCGTCCAGGTCGAGCTCCTCCTCCTCGCGGGGCTCCTCCGGCTTGCGCCGGACGGGCTCCGTCTCCTTCCGGCGGGCGACCGGGGAACGGGGGAGCGGCGGCGGGGGCTCGATGACCTTCTTCTTCTCCTGGGTGAGGCGGTCGACCTCCGCCCAGAGCTGCTCGATCTCCTCTTCGGGCGTTCCGTAGCGCCGGTCCTCGCTGATCGCGGCCCGTACCTGGGCCATCAGGCGCGCAGCGCTCGAGGCGTCTCGGGCCTTCCCCTTGATCCGCTGGAGCCGGCGGGCGAGGTTCCGGGCCTCGAGGAGGATCTCCTCTTCCTCCCGGGCGGAGAGGGGCGGCAGCGCCGCCGCTCGCGGGATCCGCGCGACGGTCCGGCGCGTCTCGACCAGCCGCTGCGCGGCGGTAGCCAGGTTCTGGTCCTGGAGCGCCACCAAGAGGCGGGCGAACGAGCGGGTCGATTCCACGACATCCTCGCCGCGGTCGCGCGCGCGTCGGATGGAGACCCCGAGCTGCTGCGCCTCCTGGACGCAGAACTTGGGGACCGCATCGTTCAGTACCGCGAGGGCGAGCGACGCGCTCGCGGCGGCCTTCTCGAGCGAGCCGGAGCTGAGAGGTTCGGACATCAAGCGCATCCGGGGGTTCCCGACCCGGTTGTCGAGGATCGCGAGGTCGACACCGATCGTGCCGGCGATGGCCCGAAGCTCGTCGGCGCGGCGCAGGAGCTCCCGTACCCACGTCCAATCGGCGCCGGCACGGGCGAGCAGGACCTCCGCCCGCTTGATGACGCTCGTCGCCGCTTCGACGTCGCCGGTCTTCGCCGCCCTTTGGAAGGCCTCGTTGACGGAATCTGTCGGGAACGGGAGCCCTTCGGCCTCGAGGGCGCGGGCCCGTTCGGCGAGCGCGTTGAGGCGCGGACGCAGCGAAGCGATGCCGCGGGGCTCCGAGGGCATCGATCAGCCCCCCGAGACGTCAGTGGCCAGCATCCGCATGAGCCGAGAGAGGGTGAGGTCGGCCTCCTTGAGCTTCCGGGAGCGCAGGTGCTCCGTAGCTTCCCGGATCTGCATCGCGGCGTCGTGCGCGATGTCACTATCAGGAGGCAGGGTGCGGATCCGGGAGGCGAGCGACCGAGCCTTCTTGAGAAGCCGGTCGAGCGTCTCGTCCTCGGTCTCGCTCGGGGCTGCGGGAGCCGGCGGCGCGGAGGCCGGGGACGCGGCCGCGGCGACCTCGAGCTCGGCGAGCTCCTTGCGAAGGTCCTGAACGCAGCGGACCGCGTCCGAGAACCGACCCTTCTTGAGGTGCCGCGTCGCCTCGAGGTGCAGCCGCTTCGCGACCGCGCTCGGGGCGTGCTCGTCCGGGTAGCGGTCGAGGATCTTCTCGGTGCGTTCCAGCTCCTCGCTGAGCGCGCTCGGGACCGCCTCGTGGAGCAACATCAGGGTCTGGGCCGCTTCCTGAGCGACGCTGTCCAGGATCTCCTCGGTGAGGTTCGGCTCCCGCAGCTTTTCCCGGATCGCCTCGACCTCGCTCGAGATCTCCCCGAGCGGGATGCTCAGCTCGGCCGCCTCGCTGCGCAGCCCTTCGACCTGGGCCAGAAGGCCCTGGAGGCCTCTCCAGTTCGACTCGAACTGCGTCATCCGACGGTCGGTGTCGACGATGAAACGGATCGCGTCCTCGCGCTCTCCGGAGTCCAGGGCCGCCTTGGCGTCGCGAAGGGCGTCCCCGACCGCGATCTTCGCCCCGGTGCGCTCGAGCGACTCCCGCCGTTCTCCGAGCTCCGCGAACCGTCGGTGGACAAGCTCGTCGCTCTCGGTCTCGAGGCGGGTCTGGGCCGACCGGAGGATCGCGAGCGCCTCCGAACTCCGGCCGTCGGCCTCGCTGAGCGCGGCCTGGCAGAGCTCGTTCGTAAGGTCCGGGGCCCCTCGCCCGAGCTCCCCGACGAGGTCCATCCTCGAGCGGAGGTCGCGGCTGATGGCCGCGTTCAGCTCCTCCTCGGGGGAAGGAGCGCCCGGAGGCGCCGGGCCCCCGGCCGGGGCCGAAAGGGAAGGAGCGTCCGAGGGAGGCGGAGTGGTCTCCCCGCCATCGTTGGAGCGGAGGCCTTCGATCGCGAGCCCCGTCGGGAACCCGCACACCGAGCAGTGGGCCGCGGTGGACGGTATCGGTTGCTCGCAGATCGGACAGCTGGCCGGCACAGTACGTTCCTTTACGGTTCAGCAGACGGTGCGCGCGCCCTTAATTCCTTTCGTCAGACGTTCTCCTCTCGGCTCGATGCCGCGCGGGCAGGCCTACCCTCCCGAGAACGTGGGGACGACCACGAGATGCAGGGGCCCTTCGACCGGGGTGTCGAGGGGCACCGGCGTCTCTCCGACCAGGACGAGGCACCCTTCCGGCGACTCGCCGGCGGAACGGACGATGGCGCGCACGAGCGTCCCCGGCGGGACGTCGAGCCGCGCGCGTCGGGTCCGCCCGGCACGCGCGACCTCGACCTCCACGCGGACCGAGGCGGGGGAGGCGCTGAGGGGGAGACTTTCCGTCGCCGGGGGTTTTCCCCGTACGGCCTTTGAACTCCCGCGATGCAAACGCATCACCAGATCTCGAATCTGGCGCCTTGGCCAAGCTAGGCTACCTCAGCACCCGGCTCGTTAGCAGTTCGCCCGGAATATGGCCTTTTCCCGGCAGAGGCTGCCATCGCTCCTTCGCCCGGAGGGCGATTTCGATGGACGCGGGCCTCTTGCCGCCCCGGGGATTCGGAACCTTCGGGTCCTGTGGTCAGCGTCGGCGGGGCGGGGCGGTTGCACCGATCGACGACTTCAGTCGAACGATGGCGTCCACGGGGTACGGGTCCACTCCGTCACGGTCCGCCAAGAAGAGACTGACGTGGTCGCCGAGCGCAATCCCGCCCACGAGCGCCTCGAGACGGTCGTGGGACGGTAGGAGAGCTCGAGCGGACGCCACCCCCTTCGACCTCAGCAGGCGTTCCAGGTAGCGGAAACTCTTCCGAACGAGCGGGGACTCGCCCGGCCACTCGAGCAGCACGGCGATCGAGCGGGCGGCGTCGGCCCGGGCGACCGCATCCCACCCTACGAGCGCGTTGTGGAAGAGCTCCGGAACTTCGTCGAACACCGCCAGGCGCTTGGCGTTCTCCTCGACCTGCGTCTTCCATCTCCGGGCGAGGGGTACGAACGAGTTCTCCGCGTACACGAACGGAAGACGGGGGCCTACCTTCTGCGCGAGCGCGGCCGCGGGCCCGCGCTCCCGAGCGTACTCCCGGATCCGGGCGCGGGTCGCCTTCGCCGTACGTGCGACGCGGGACTCAAGAGATTCCGGGAACGTCGGGGCGAGAAGCCCGAGCACGCCGCCCAGGAGGTGACCGACCGCGGAACGAGGGGGAAGACCCGGAGGCACCGCGAGCACCGGGACCCCATCGGCCTCGGCGCGCTCGCGGAGGGCCCCGCCCGAAGTGACGACGGTCCGCCGCGCTCCCGCGCGCCGAGCCGCGTCGTACGCCACGAGGGTCTCCCAGGTGTCCCCCGAATAGCTGACGAGGAGCACTTCGACCTGGGCGTCCACCCAGCGCGGGATCTCCGGGGAGCGAACGATGGAGAGCGACGCGCGGCTCTCGGCGTCTACGACGCCGCGCGCGAGGTCCGCCGCGATACCGGACCCGCCCATCCCGACGGCGACGAACCGCAGTCCGTCTCCCGCCAGCGGCCGGGCGAGCTTCCGTCCGGCACGGAAGCCGGATTCGAGCGCTTCCGGCAGCGCCGCGGCGAGCGTCCGCATGCGAGCCGGACCGTTGGGCGCGGGAAGCCGCATCGGCGGCGACGGGGACCAGCGAGAGATATCTCTTGCGGGCGCGGGCCGGCGCGGCTCCCACTCCAAGGAAAGTTGAAGAGGCCCGTGCCACCATGCTGAGAACGAACCGTTCCCACTCGAACGGCCGGTGAGGGGTCTCCCGATGGTGGAGGAGAGCAACGTCGTCCGTCCGGGGGAACCCCGCGTCTCCACCGGTAACCCCTCCTTGGACGCGATGCTCGAGGGCGGTCTCGTCGCGCGCCGCCCCTACCTCGTCGTGGGCCCCTCGGGCACCGGGAAGACGACGCTCTCGATCCAGTTCCTGTGCGAAGGGGTCCGCCGGCACGAGCGCGTCCTCCTCGTGACGCTCGAAGAGCCGCCGAACGAGGCCCGGTCAACCACCGGGGCCTCGAGCCCGACCTGAGCCGCGTCGAGGTCTTCGACGCGATCCCCGACATCATGCGCTACGAGCGGACGCCGTTCAAGGACATCGCGTCCGTCCGCTACGCCGTTCCCTTCTCCCAGGTTCCGTTCCGGATCCGCCAGAGCCCCGAGCTTGCCAGCGTCGAGGTGACGATCACCGCGCTCGAGCAGATGCTCCGGACCGAGGTGATCCGCAAGGGGTACACGCGGCTCGTGATCGACTCGCTCACCGCGCTCCAATACTTCTGCATGAAAGGGTTCGACCCCGTCGCCGGGGCTCAGTCGTTCCTGCGGTTCTTTCGGACCTGCGGGTGACGACGATCCTCACGGTGGAGGCTCCGCTCGAGGACGTCGAGAGCGCCGAGCGGTCGCTCGCGCGCGGAGAGATCCGGCTCTTCCGCTGGGAGCTCGACGGCCAGACCGTTCGCGCCGTCGGAGTCGAGAAGTTCCGCGGCAGCTCGCACGACGTGCGCCTGCATCCGTACCGTATCGGTCCCCAAGGCCTCGACATCAACCTAGAGGTGACCGTCTCTCGGGACACCCGACAGATCATCGAACCAATCGTCCGGCGGCCCTCGGCTCCGGAAGCGGCCGCCTCGACCGCTCCGTTCGTGTCGGCCGTCACGCCCCTCGTCGACGAGTTGCGCGACCTGGTCCTACTCGGAGCGGACGTCGCTCCGGCCCGAAGCGAGATCGAGGCCGCCCTCGCCGCCACCAACGCGGGGCAGCTGGACCAAGCTCGGGCCCATCTCTCCCGAGTGTCGTCGCTCGTCATGGTCCTGGTCGACCGACTGAAGGGCCCCCGACCCGTCGCGACGGAGGATCCCGGAGCGACCTCCGCTCTCCAACGCGTGCTCGCGCGTGCCGACTCGGTGCGCACCGGAGTCCCGCCTACGAGCCTGCCCACGGTCTCGGTCCTTCAAGTGCAGCTGGGCGCATTGCTGTCCCTCTTGCCGGCCCCGAGCCCGGCCCCGGCTCCGGCCCCCGAAGTGGCCTTGCCTCCGGAAAGAGGCCCGGCACCGGCCCCCGTACCGGCGTCGGCACCGGCCCCCGTAGTGGTGGCCAAGCCCGTCCCCAGGGCAATCGTCGCCGAGGTCGCTCCCCCGAGAGTAGCCTCGCGTCCCGCTGCCCCCGAAGGTCCCCGACCTTCCCCGACGGCAAGCGTACCCTCTCCATCTCTGCCCGAGGTCGCTCCGGTCCCGCCGCCGAAGGCGGAGCCCTCACCCCCCCCAAAGGTCGTGGAGAAGCCCTCGCGAGCGGAGAAGCCCGTGGAAGCCCCTCGACCCGCCGCCGCACGGCCACTGCCTCCACCCCCCAAGCCTCGCGCGACGGTGGCCGCGCCCCGCGTCTCGAGAGCGGGGCCCGCCTCCGCACCGCAACCTGGTCTCAAGAAAGGGGAGCCCCCACCGCTTCCCTCGGCTCGCACGCCTGAGTGGCGTTCGCCGCCCGCGGCCCCGCCGGGCGCCCCGGCGAGCCCCGCACTGGTCGGTCATCCAATCCCGAGCGCTCCTCCCCCGACCCTAACCCCGACCCCCACGCCCAAGGCCACCCCAGTTCCGGCGAAGAAGCGCCGGAAGCCGGTGGGGGCGCCTCCGAGCAAGAAGGTCCCAGCGCCCGCCCGAGTTCTGGTCCCGCACGAGCCGCCGACCGCGGCGATGCCCCGCCCCGCGGACGTCGAGAGCACGCCGGCGGAACCTTCGCCGGCTGCTCCCCCACCCACGCACGTCGAGCCGCCGGTCCCCCCGAAGCCCCGCCGAAGGACCTCTCGCAAGCGGAAGGCTCCGCCCGTCGTTTCGGCAGAGGTGGAACCCATACCCCCAGGCGTGTTCGGGGCTCCCGATGAGAATTCGGCCTCTCGCGACGACCCGGACCCCACGGTCCCGCCGGAGGGCTAATTGAGCGCTCCCGAACCGTTCACCTCGCGCGTCCCTACCGGGGTTCCCGGATTGGACCGTATGCTCGGCGGGGGCCTCATGCCCGGTCGACCGTACCTCGTAACGGGAGGTACCGGGAGCGGCAAGACGCTGCTCGGGATCACGTTCCTGCTCGAGGGCATACGGCGCGGCGAGGAGGTCCTGCTGGTCGCCGTGGACGAACCTCCGGGCGAGATCGTGGAGAACGTTCGCTCCATGGGATGGGACCTCTCCGCGATCAAGACGCTCGACGCCAACCCCGGGCTCCGCGGGATCAAGCGCAACGTCGCCGTCCAGGAGATCCGCGCGATGAACGACCTGAAGACGATGCGGGACGTCGCCGCGGAGTCGAAGAGGGCCAGCGATTCCGAGGACATCGCCATCCAGGGGATCCAGCTCAAGCTGCGCCAGCAGATGTCCGACGTGCCGTTCCGACGGGTCCTGGTCGATTCGATCACGTCGATCCGCCGCTTCGCGGTCAAAGCGTCGGTCGACCCTCAGGCGGAGCGGACCGAGATCCAGTCGCTCCTTCGGTTCCTCTCGGAGGCCGGGGTCACGGCGCTCATCACGGCGACGCCGAGCGACCCGGGGCTCCTCAACCCGGAGGAGGTCCTCACGCGCGGGGAGATCCTGCTGACGCGCAAGTGGGTCGGGGACCGCTCGGTCCGGCAGATCAAGATCGTCCGCATGCGCGGGTGTGCCCACGACCCGGAGCGCCGGCCGTTCGCGATCACCTCCCAGGGGATCGTCCTCGGCTGAGGCCGGCGGGCGCGCGGGCCCGTCCTCGGACCCGGAACGGCGGACCGTTCCGACGCGGTTACGGAAGGATCGACCGGTCGCGCGACAGCCAGCGCGCCGCCGAAGCCCGAACGCGCGGCGCGACGTACACGCTCACCGCCCAGTCTGCCGGGGGACGCGAGGCGAGAGAGCGCCAAGGACCGGGGGAGCGGAACGGGAACGTCGGACGCCCATCGAGAAGGACCCTCACGGTCCCCCACCCGTCACCGGCGCCCTCGTGCCGTTCGAGACCGGCGAGGTCGATGAGGACGGAGCCGGGCGCGCTGTGGACCCCCGCGGCGATCGCGTCCTCAACCGCCCGACGCTCGTCGGGCCGGTGGAGCAGGCGCCGCCACGCCGCGCGGGCGGAGCTATCGACCTCTCTCCAGCCGAAGGCCCGCTTGTAGAGGCGTCGCGCGAGCAGGGCCTTCGCGAGGTCGCCGCTGATCCCCGTTTGGTCGCATAGGCCGGCCATCAGCTCCCCGTCGGTCCAGCGGAATTGCTCGCGCGCGACGTCGGGGAAGCCGGGCTGGCGCTCGACGGCCGCTTGCGCCATCATCTCGGCGGCCCGGACGGTCTTGTGGTAGTAGACGGTAGAGTACATCAGGGCGCGTCCGACCAGGAACCCCTCGACCGCGCTGCGTCCCTTTTCGGCGAAGACGACGTGACCCCCGTCCCCGCGCATCGTCTCGAGGAGCCGCCCCGCGTCGACGGCGCCGTGGCCGACCCCGGTGTAGTGGGCGTCGCGTTGCAGGTAATCGATCCGGTCCGCGTCCACGGCGCTATGGAGGATCGCCCTATCGAGTCCGGACGAGGAGGCGCCCCGCGCCGGGTCGACCAGGTCCGCGACCTCCTTCGGTCGCAGGTCGAACCGCTCGAGGATGCGGGGGACCTCCGCCCGCGACGGGGGCCAGAACGGCTCGGTCCCCTCGATCCGGGCCCGCGAGATGCCTTCGTGGCTCATCCCGAGGACCTCGGCCATCGGGCCGTCGAGAGTGTGGGAGAAGGGGCCGTGGCCCAGGTCGTGGAGCAGAGCCGCGGCCGTTACCCGTCGCCGGGCCCGTCCCTCGAGCCCGAGCCGGTCGGCCATCTGGCCCGCTACCCAGAACGTCCCCAGGGAGTGCTCGAGACGCGTGTGGTTGGCGCCGGGGAAGACGAGGTGCGCGAACCCCGTCTGTCGGATCCCCCAGAGGCGCTGGAACTCTCCGGTACCGATGAGGGCGAGCGCGGGCCCATCGAGCAGGATCGTGCCATGGACCGGGTCGAAGATCGATTTGCGGGTCCCTGGGCGTGCCATCGGTCGATAGCTCCTTGGGAGACCAGCCCGCGGCGCGGATAAGGCGGTCGGCGCGGGCGCGTCCGGTTCCTATCGAGGACGAACGTATTTATGACGTCACGGCCGTCCGCCGGCGCGGATGGCAGAAGGCGACCCGAGCGAGTCGGTGAAGACGGAGTCGTCGATGGACGACATCCGACGCCGATTCCGGACCGCCCAGGAGGCCGAGGGCCGTCCGGACCGAGCTCGGTACACGAACGCCCTCAAGACGTTCCTCGCCACGGTCGAGCAGAAGCGCTCGGAGCTCGCGGGAGACGCCGCCGACATCACCCCTATGCTGCACGAGGCTGCGATGGCGTTCTACCGGACGTCGCAGCCCGACCTTGCGCGCCGGGCGGCGGACCTTGGGCTCGAGTTCACCCCGGGCAACGCTTCCCTTCTCCACGACAAGGCGCTCATCCTCCTCGCGCAGAACGAGGACCTTCCCGAAGTGGTGGAACTGGTCGACCGCGCCATCGAGGGGAACCCCCACGACAAGGGCCTCTGGGCGACGCGGGCGGACGCGCTTCGTCTGCTCGGCCGGTCCGAGGAGGCGGTCGACTCGTACCTTCGGGCCCAGGACCTCGATGCGGCCTCCACCCAGTACGTCGATAAGGCGCTCAAGCTGGCCCCGACCCACTCGGGAGCGCTCCACAAGAAGCTCTCGCTCGCCCGCGCGGTCGGGGGAGAGCTGCAGGCGCTCGCCGCGTGCGACGAGCTCCTGAAGACGAACCCGGAGGACCTCGACCTCCAGTTCGCCCGCGCCGAGCTCCTGGTCGCGGTCGGGAACCTCGCCGAGGCCCTGGGGCCGCTCGACACGGTTCGGGCCGCTCGCCCGGACGACGCGCGTACCGCGCTATTGCGCGCGCACATCCTCTTCCAACTCGGACGCAACGAGGAAGCGATCTCAATCGCCAAGGCGATCGTCGAGGGCACGACCGCCCCCGAGGCCAGTGCCCTCGCCGAGCTCGCTCACCTATCGGAAGCGGCGTCCCCCGACCTCGCGTTGGTCGCCCGGCAGAGGGTCCTGCAGATCGACCCGCGCAACCTGCAGAACCTGCTCGACCTGAGGGACCTCGCCCTCCGCCTCGACCGTGTGGAGACCGCGCTCTCCGCGTGCCACGCCATTCTCGACGTTCAGCCCGACAACCTCGAGGCCCTCCGGGGGAGCGCCGAGCTCGAGCTCGCGAACGGCCATCCCGACGAGGCGATCGATGCGTACCGTCGGCTCCTGAAGGTTCACCCTCACGCGCTCACGGAGCTCCGTAAAGCCCTCGACCTGGCTCGAGAGCAGAAGAAGCCGGACATGGTCCGCGAGTTCGCCGAGGCGGTGCTCGCGGAGGAGCCGGCCGACCTCGAAGCGCAGCTCGAGCTCGCGCGGACCCTCTCGACCGCCGGTGACGTTGCCGGGGCCATCCACGCGTACGACGCGCTCCTCGAGGCCCACCCCGGCGAGCTTCCCTACCTTCTCGAGAAGAAGGAGATCGTCGCTCGGACCGACGACCCGGCGCAGATTGCGCCGGTCATGGACGAGCTGTTCCGCCTCGACCCGACCCGCACGGACGTGGCCGTCGAGCGCGGCAACCTGTACCTCTCTCTCGCGTACGACCGCCCCGAAGGCTCCGCCGAACGGGACCAGGCCGCCCGGACCGCGCTCGTCTCCTACGAGCGGGCCTCGAGCGACCCCGACGCCGCGAACGTGAGCGAGCTCGGAATCGCCCGGGCGTCCCGGCTCGTCAACGACCCGGAGCGGGCGATCCGCGCCTACGAGTCGTTCCTGGCGCGCGAAGGGAACCATCTCCGTCACGACATCCTCAAGGAGCTCGGGCATGCCCTCCGCGAGACGGGGCGCTACACCGAGGCGATCGAGGCGTACGGCCGGGCGATCGGCGGGGGCCTCGAGGACGCGGACCTGTTCTGGGGCGCCGCCGAGGTCTCCGCGGAGGTCGGACAGGACGCGCGGGCCCTCCAGCTGCTCGACGTGCTGCTCCGCCGGGACCCGAGCAACCCCCTCTTCCTGAGGAAGAAGGGCCAGCTCCTGTTACGGAGCGGGAACCGCAGCGAGGCGCTCGCGGCCCTGCAGCAGGCCGTCCAGGCCGCCCACGGCGACCCGCACGCTTTCTTCGAGGTCGCCGAGGCGTTGCGCGCCCAGGGTGCGTACGCGGACGCGATCGCGTACTATCGACGCGGTCTCGACGTCGACCCTAAGAGCCGCCACGGTCGCCTGGCGCTCGCCGAGACGCTGCTCCTCTCGGGCCAGTATCCCGAAGCCGTGCAGATCGCCGACCCGCTCCTCAAGGAGGACCCGAACGACCTCGCCGCGTGGAAGGCGCGCGCCGACGCGTTCCGCGCGCTGGGGCGTTCGAACGAGGTCCTGTACTCGCTCAAGGCGATCCTCCTCCTCGAGCCGGAGAACGGTCCCGCGCTCCTCGAGATGTTCCGTCTCCATCGCGACTCGAAGGAGACCAAGGAGGCGTACGAGACGCTCGTTCGGCTCCTCGCCTCTTCGGCGCCGGAGGCTCAGGACGCCACGCTGCACCTCGAGCGGGGCGACCTCGCCGCGGCCCTCGGGAAGACGGAAGAGGCCAACGAGGCGTACGAGAAGGCCGCCTCGCTAGACCCCGTCATGAAGGTCGAGATCGCGACCCGCCGCGCGCGCCTTCGCCTCACCGCAGGCCGTCCGGACCTCGCGCTCGAGGTCCTCGACGAAGGGATGAAGGCCGTCCCGGCCGGCTCTCCGCCGAGCGTCGCCGCGCTCCTCCTCCGCGCCGAGATCCTCGGCGCGCTCGAGCGACCGGCCGAAGCTCGGGGCGCGTACGAGGAGGTCCGTCAGCGGGACCCCAAGTCGCCGGTCGCCCTCGCCGGCATCGGTCGTTCGATGCTCGAAGAGGGAAAGCACGCCGAGGCGGTTGAGTTCCTACGGGCGGCGATCCCTCAGGTCCCGCCGCAAGAGTCGCTCTATCTTCTGCTCGCGGAGGCCCACAGCGGTCTCGGCCAGGCCGGCGAGGCCAGCGACGCGGTGAAGAAGGCCGTCGAGGCGCTCCCGAAGAGCGTCGCGCTCTGGGTCCGCGCCGGGAGCTCGCGGTCGCGCGACAAGCGTGGCCGGAGGCGGCCTCAGCGCTCGCTCACGCGCTCGCCCTTGGGCCGGCGAACGGCGAGGTCCTGGCTCGGGCCGGGTTCGTCGCCGAGCGGATGGAGCACCCGAACGAAGCGCTCGCCTTCTACGAACGCGCTACCGAGGCCGACCCGTCGAGCAAGCAGGCGTGGACCAGCCGGGGCCTCGCGCTCCTCGCGACTGGTCGCCCCACCGAGGCCCAGACCAGCTTCGACCGCGCTCTCGCGCTCGACTCCGACTACGGGCCGGCGAAGGACGGCAAGAAGCTCGCCCTCCAGAAGACCCGGGACGCCGAGATCCAGCGGTTCGCCCGGGACGCGCTCCTGCTCGAGGCGCGGCTCAACCGGACGGTCACGAAGAACGACCTCTTCGTCACGCTGCACATCCCGTACGAGTACCTGGAGCCGGTGCTGTCCTCGATCGGCCGGAACGCGAAGGTCGACCTGGACCGTCTCGAAGCGAACGAGGTCCGAGACCTCGAGAATGCCTCCTACCATCTCATCACCTCCGCCGTCGAACACCGGCCCGCGGGGATCGAGCGGCGGGGACTCACCCTCGCCGACGTCGCGGTCCTCTCGCCCCCGGCCTACTCCCTCGACCAGATCGAGCGCCTGTTCGGCTACCTACGGGCGGTCCTCGAAGCCGACCTGCGCCCGGAGAACCTCAAACTGACGCCGGATGTGGAGGAGCTCGCTCGAAAGGCCCTCGTCCTCCCGGCGGAGCAGCGCACGCTGTTCCAGATCGTTCGCACGCTGCGCGTGGGCATCTACAAGGCTCGGCTGATCAAGGTCGTAGAGCAGGCGGGGTCCGCCGTCCACGCGCCGCTCGCCGCCCTCGACCTCGGCGCGTATTCTCCTGAGTTCCGTACGCGCGAGGCCATGGAGGCGGAATCGGAGGGCGCGGAGGAGGTCTCCGGTCCCGCGGCTCCTTCTGAGTTTCCTGGGGGCGTCGAGACGGTCGTTGTCCCCTCTCCCGCGAGCGAATGGAGCGCGGGCGTTGACTACATCGCCACTCCTGGAGCCGTGGGTTCTACGACCGCCCGCGCGCCTTCTGCGCCCCGCTGCGTGGGATGCGGTGGCATCGCCTCCGTCGCCCACTCTTGCGGGGCGCCGCTCTGTCAGCACTGCGTCGGCCAGTTCCCGAGCTGTCCCAAGTGCGGGCAGCCGGTGACGACGCTCTCGTCCCGACCGCTCGACGGGGTCACCGTCCAGGCCCCCTCCGGCCGAGCGGTGTCCCGCGGCGGAAGCCTCACCGGACTGAAAGGGGTCTTCCAGCGCAAGCCGGCCCCGGCAAAGGCGGCACCGGCCCATCACGAGCCGCACCCAACGAAGGTTGCGGCGCCGCCACGACCGGAACCCCCTGCCAAGACGGCGAAGCCGGCGACGGAACGTCCCCAGGCCCCGTCGGGCGCTGGGCGACGAGCCCCTCCGAAGCCGGCGGCGCCGGCCGCTCCGGCGGCCCCGGCAACCGCCGCCGGGAGCGCTCCGGCCAAGCCCGTTCCCGAGCCGCCGGCTCCGGTGACTCCCCCGGCCCGGCCCCGGAGAGAGAAGCCCGACGACGAGCCGCGCCTCTGAACCGAAAAGCGGCACCTGAACTCTTATATCGGACGCGCCTCTTTCATCGGAGGACGATACGATGACGGGACCCCCTACGGCCATGCAGCCGGTGCGCACTCGATGGAGCGGGCCGCTCCTGACGGCGTTGTTCCTGATCCTCGCCGTGGTGATCTTCGCGCTGCTCTACCTGGTCTTTACCCAGAACCAGCACTACGTCGGCCTCCTCGCGATCGGCGTCGTCTCCCTCTTCTTCGCCCTCGGTAGCTATCTCGCGGAGTCGCTCTCCCGGGACCCGAGCTACCAACGCTCCCTCGCCTGGGGTTTCTTCGGGATGGGGTTCGCGGTCCTGTTCTTCACGGTCGGGCTCGGCCCGTACTACAACATCATCTCGACCATCCTGGCGCTCGAGGGCCTCATCGTCCTGATCGTCGTGATGATCGTCACGGTCGCGCTCATCGCCTGGCGCGTTCGCGCGGTCCGCGCTACCGAGAACCTGCAGGTCCCGCGCACCCAATGGCGGAGCGAGGCCGCCCCGTCCGCCTTCTCCTACGCCGCCGCCAACCCCCCGAGCGTCCCGACGACGGCCCCTCCGCCCGCCACCTCTCCACCAGCCAACCCTCCGTCGACCCCGCCCCGGAGCCCGTAAGATGGCGGCCAACGCTCCGCCTCCGCCGCTGTCGCCGTCGAGCGCGCCCCTCACGTGTCCCAAGTGCGGGTCGGTCGCTCCCCCCAGTTCCCGGTACTGCAACGTCTGTGGGTCGTCGCTTTTCAGCCAAGGCGGCAGCTCGACCGGAACCCAGGCTCCCGCCGGCGCTCCACCCGTGGACCTCCGCGAGAAGGTGGAAGGCGACCGTGGGGCCCTCAAGCGGCTGCAGATGCTCATCCCCGGGTTCCGCGGCTACCGTCAGGGCGAGGACATACGGGCCGCCGACAGCTTCCTACGGATCCAGGTGGCGGACAAGATCAAGAACGCGCGCACGACCATCGAGAACGCGCGCACCTCCCTGACGAACTCGAACCAGTTCCAGTCGCTCAACGACCTCGCTCCCATCATCGCGGACCTCCTCCGTCTCGAGGGCCAGGTCCGGTTCGCGGAGCAGGGCTACACGGGCATCTCGCCCGCCGTGCGCATCAACCCCATGGGGCTCGACCGCCTCTACGAGTACGACTACGGGTTCGCGCAAGCGGCGGACCAGCTGAGCCAGACGATCTCGACGCTGCCGTCGATCGCGACGGGAGCGAACCCGACCGCGGTCGCGGCCCTCGTCGCGACCGCCCGGGGCCAGGTCAACCAGCTTGACCAGGCGTTCAAGGCCCGTATCCAGGTGATCGAGGGGATCCGGATTTCGTAACGAGGACGTGAAAAGGAGATCGAACGATGGTCACAAACGCACCTATCCCGGCGAAAGGCGGCAGTCTCTTCGGGTCGACCACCATCAACTGGGAGGACGTCTACAAAGGGAACAACGTGATGTGGCGCGTCCCGCGCAACATCCGCCTGAACGACAACGTCGTCGTCCGCCAGGACGAGACCGCCGTCTTCTACCGGGACGGTAAGGTCCTTGCCTACCTCGAACGGCCGGACCGGTACGCCCTCACGAGCATCAACGCGCCGATCGTCGGGAACCTCGTCAAGGAGCTCTCGGGGGTCCGTCAGGAGGCGGAGGTCTACTACCTTCAGCGCCGCATCTTCGACGGGAAGTTCGGCAGCGCCGAACCGTACGTCTTCCGCGACTCCGACTTCGGACTCGTTCAGCTGCGGGTCTTCGGCCAATACCGTTGGGACGTGGCCGCGCCGGACAACTTCATCAATCAGTTCGTCGGGACGTTCGGAGCGGTCACGACCCCCGACGTCGAGGCGAGGCTTCGAGACCAGATGGTCCTCCTCGTCTACAACAGCCTCGGGAAGCTCAAGGACCAGGGCATGCGGGTCACCGACCTCGCTACCCAGCTCACGACGATCGAGCAGGCGGTGCTCGGCTTCGCGCCGCAGCACTTCGGACCGCTCGGGGTGGAGATCAAGCAGATCCAGGGGCTTTCGATCAACCTCCCGGACGATGTCCAGAAGGCGGTCAACACTCGCTCGGAGATGAGCGTCCTCGGCGTGAACTACATGCAGTACCAGGCGGGCCAGGCGATGACCACGGCCGCCGCGAACCCCTCCGGCGCCGCCGGCTCGATGGCCGGAGCGGGCGTCGGTCTCGGCGCGGGTCTCGGGATCGGCTACGGGATGGCCGGCCAGATGCAGGGCGCGTACGGCCCCGGACCCGGCCAGCCGTGTCCGAAGTGCGCGACCCTTGTGCAGGCGGGGGTCCGGTTCTGTCCGAACTGCGGTACCCCGATGGGCGGGGCGCCTCCCGCCGCGGCCCAGGGCCCTCCGTGCCCGAAGTGCGGGCAGCCGAACGCGGCCGGCGTCAAGTTCTGCGCGAACTGCGGAGCCTCTCTAGCGCCTCCACCCGCTCGCAAGTGCCCGAAGTGCGGACAGGATGCACCGGGGACCGGCAAGTTCTGTCCGAACTGCGGAGCCACCCTCTAGATCGAATCCGTGAGGTCACCCGATCCCCCCGCCGCTCCCTAGGAAGAGGTTGCGAAGATGGCCTTCTGCATGAAATGCGGCGCTCAGGTGCCGGACGAGGCGCAGTTCTGCATGAAGTGCGGGACCCCCGTCGGTGGCGCGGCCCGACCGCCGCCCCCTCCACCAGCGGCTGCCGCCTCCGCGGCTCCGATCGCTGCCGCGGGCGTGCAGGAGCTCAAGTGCCCCGCGTGCGGCGCGCCCATCAAGCCGACGTTCGGCGAGATGGTGATCTCCTGCGACTACTGCGGGGGCTCCGTCACCCTCGGCGGGCAGGGATGGAAAGAGATCTCCAAGCACACGATGCTCCCGCTCGCCGTCGCGGACCGGGACGCGGCGCTGAAGATCGTTCGGGGATACCTCGACCAGGGGTTCCTGCACCGTCACTTCCTCGAAGAGTCGAAGATCACGGAGGAGCACCTGAGCTACGTTCCGTTCTGGGTCATACCGGCCGCTGCCAGCACCACCTACCAGTACCAGGCGGTCGCCACCAGCGTGGGCGCGACCGCCGGGACGATCGCGGCCGGAGCTCTGCTCGGCAACGCGCTCGGGGGCCGACGGGGTGGGTTCACGGTGATCCCCATCATGGCAGGCCCCGTCGTGAACCCGAACCGCTCGGAGACGATCTCGGGCCAGTACGAGTACCCGGTCGTGGCGGTGAAGGCGATGAGCGCCTACCAGCCGAAGGACTACCAGTTCTCGCTCACGGACCGGACCTTCTTCGACAAGAAGTCGATCCCGCAGACCGCCCCCATCCTGAACGGGGACATGGGCGAGGACGCGGCGAGGTTCGCCGCCGAGGCCTTCGTGAAGCAGCTCCAGTCGGAGGCGGCGCACCAGAAGCACCACATGGTCTCCAACATCAAGTGCGAGGTCCAGGTCTCCGAGGGCGAGCTCTTGCACGCGCAGATCTGGTACTTCCGCTTCGACCACAAGACCGAGAACGTGACGGTGCTCATCGACGGCCACGCCGGCCGGGTCATCCGGACGATGCAATGAGCCGGTCCTTCTCCGTTTAATAGCGGACATCCTGATTCGGGCCGCCATGGTCCCCTGTCGACCCCGACGCGCCGGCGCCTCCGGGCGCCTGGGGTTGACCGTACTGATCGCGCTTGTCGCACTGACTAGCGTCTTCGCCCTTCCGACGACCGCCACCCCTGGGACCGTTCACACTGCTGCTCCTCCCGCCCCTCTGCGCTCCTTCCTCCGGGCCGAGGCTCTGGGCGCGGCTCCGGACACTAACGCTCCGAGGACAGGTGCGAGTCCCGCGGATACTCCGCTCTCCAGCGCATCGGCAGGGTCGGTCGTCCGAACGGTCTTCCCCGGCTTCAACACCTCTCTGCCGGGAAGTTTCACGTCGAGCGTGTACGCCTGGCAGGTCGGGAGCCCCACCTATGTCCCATCGACCGACACCTTGTGGTTCCCGCAGCGCAGCGTGTCGCTTCCTGGGTACCCGATTCCCACGATTGCCCCCGCCGCGGTCTACAACCTCTCCACGGGCGGGTTCAGCGAGCTCGTCACCAATCTCTCGAACGCTTCCGCGCTCGTCTACGATCCGGTAAGCGGAAACGTCTACGCCGCCCTGCCGGCCAGCAATTCGGTGGCTGTTGTGAATCCCAGGACGGGAGCTATCGTAGACCCCGCGATTCTTGTTGGCACTGCCCCGGACGCCTTGGCGGTCGACCCGAACGCGAACGAATTGTTCGTAGCAAACTCGGGTTCGTCGAACGTCACGGTCATCGACATTACCGACAACACGGTGTCTTTCCCCAACATCCCGGTCGGCTCGGACCCGGTCTCTCTCGCTGTTGACCCGAAAGATGACATCGTATTCGTGGCGAATGCGGAGTCCATGTTTGTGTCAATGATCAACATCTCGAAGCTTCCCACGACTCTCACGCATATCCCCCTCATCTATGGACCCGCCTCGGCACTCGCATACTCGGCCGGATCCGACACCGTAATCGCTTCCATTCCTTCAAGTCGGTTCGCCACAATCATCGGCGGGGAAAAGCAAGTGCCAGTTACCCAAGTAGTCCCGGTTGGCACAGGGATTGTCGCCTCGGCGCCCTCTGCAAATGGGACTGAGTTCCTGGTCGGGAATTCGACCGGCGGAAACGTTGTGGCTCTGAACTCGACTATCGGCACTTTCCTCTCAACTATCCCAGTCTTCAGGAACGCGAGCCAGCTGGTCCTCGACCCGCAGTCAGGGTTGGTCTACTGCTGGACGTCGGGGTCAAGGGATTTGGAGTCGGTAAATCTCTCGTCCGACACCGCGAAGACAGTAGCGCCCACGACTTCTCCCGAGTTGCTTTCGATCAGCGCTCTTCCGACTCAGTCTGAGACCTATGTTTCCTCTGTCAATGACTCTCTGGTCTACGGCCTGAACTCGACTCGACTCAATCAGGCCTCGCCGGTCATAGCTGCGTCCGCGGTCCCGCTGTCCGTCGTTTCGGACCCGGCAAACGGCAAATTGTACGTCGGCATGAGCAACGGACTAGAGGCGTACAACGCATCTTCAGATCGCCTCAATGCGACATTCACCGCCCTGAGCGGAAGTTGCAGCCAGCTTGTGCTTGATCAGCCCGACAACCTCCTCTGGCTGTCGAACAGCGTGCTTGGGGTTGTCGCAATGAATCTCACAACCCATGTCATCGCGTTCGAGACGGGGCTCGTCGTTCCACCGGGTTCGACGCAGGGAATCGCGATCGACTCGTCGAACGCAGAGGCCTTCGTCCTAGTCCCCCCCAACACAGTCAAAGTTCGGAGCACCACAACGGACCAGCCCTTGTCCTCCGGAATCAATGTTGGTGCCAACGTTACCAGCCTCGCTTACGATGCAGCTGACAACCAGGTCTACGCCGCAGGGGACGAGGTGACGCTGGTGAACGGAGCCACCCTCGCCGTCGACGGGGGACCCGTGCTGATTGGGGGTCCTCACAAGGTGCTCGGCGAGGTCTATGAACCCTCTCGGAAGGACATCTACTTCGCTTCCGTCGGGCTACTTCCCGGCAAACAGGGAACCGTTACCGTGCTCGATGGTTCCTCGATATCGGCGAGCGAGTCTTCCGCGGTCGAGATTCCCGTGGGGGAAGTTCCGGACGCCTTCGGTGTCGTCACGTCTGGAAACTACGACGGATTGGGCTCAGGGATGGTCTGGGTCGCGAACGAACTATCCGGGACAGTGAGTGTCATCTCGAGCCCCCCTGAGATCACGTCATTCACCGCGAGCCCATCGGCCATCGACCTCGGATACCCAGTCTCGATCGACCTCCAGTATCTCGGAGGGGCCGGGCCATCCATGGTCACCTACTACGGGCTCCCACCGGGGTGTAGCTCCGCTGACAAGACCGAACTGAACTGCACGCCATCGTCAGTGGGCGTCTTTGCGCTGGCGGCGAACGTCACGGACTCGTTCGGGAACTCGGCGAACCTCACGGCGACGCTCACCGTGGCTGAGTCTCTCTCGATCCTGCCCGAGTTCTCGGTCCCGACATTCCCGGACCTTGATGTTGGCGTTCCCCTCTCAGCGGTTTCGACGACCGTCCTTGGTGGCGTGCCGCCGTACACGTACCAGTGGTCATGGGGGGATGGAACCACGTCGTCGGGGTCCAACCCGTCGCACACCTACGCGCAGCCGGGTGTCTTCCTGCTGACAACGACCGTACGGGATGCGACAGGCGCCACGAACGTCTCTTCGGCGGTCGTCATGGTTTCCCCTGACCCGAGCGTGAGAGTCCTCCTCAGCCCGGGCAACATGACCGATGTCGCCATCCCTCTTTCCCTGAACGCGACCGTCACCGGTGGAACGGGTTCTTCCCAAGAGAAATGGACGTTCGGGGACGGGACCGAGTCGGTCGGCTTGAACAACACTTCCCATGCTTGGGACCGTCCGGGGACCTACACCGTCACCTTCGCGTACATCGACGCGCTGGGCGTGGCGGCGAACCGGTCCGTCAACGTCACAGTGCACTCCTCCCTTACGGCGACCTTCACTGCGGGGAGCGCTTCCTCTTCTAATGCGGCTTCGACGGGATCTCCCGTGAACTTCACGTCTAACATTTCCGGGGGCACCACTCCGTACCGCGAAAGCTGGTCGTTCGGAGACGGTTCGTTCGCTAGCGGTCTCTTGGTCAACCATAGCTACGCCTCCGCGGGAACATACAGGGTGACGGTCATTCTCGATGATGCGGTGGGCGGGGGCGTTGAGTCCAACCTCTCCGTGACGGTCGCCGCGAGCCCGAGCTCCGGAGGGAGCGTGACGGGACTGAATGGAGGGTTCGGGTCGGGGCTGTTCCTCGGACTCGTGCTCGGCGGAGTCGCCGCGGCCGTGGTGCTCTTCCTGGCCGCGCCCCGCCGGGGAGCGCGTCCTCCCCCGCCGGGACCGGTGTCGCCTTACGTTCCGCCTTGAGGCGAACGACGGGACGACGGGCGCGCGTCCTCCATCCGTCGTGGCCGACCGTCGATCCCCGCTTCGCTGAAGAGATAGCGGACCGGCACTCGTCGGGCCCCGTGGGTCCAGTAATCGCAGCGAGTGCAGCGCTGGCCGAGCACCACCGTTCCGCCCGTGAGCGTGCGGTTATGGATCGGAGCAAGCGGCGAACTGCAGACGGGACACGCCACGAGAGGCCGGGCCGTTGCCCGTTCGGTGAAGCGGACGGTCATTCGGACGCCGGGGACGTCGATGAGCAGTCGGCGCAGGCGCGCTCCCCCGAGGACCGCGAGGGGCTCGTCCCGACGGAGCAGCTTCAGGAGCGCTCTTTGGAACTCGGCCTGGGACGCGAACGAGGCCTTGCCGCCCCGCACGACGCGCCGAGCGGCCCGCTGGACGACCTCGGCGGCCGGCCGGCGGAACCGGACGGTCCGTTCGCGCTTACCCCGCGGCGCGTCCGTGGCGGCCCTCTCGGGCACGGATCTCCTCCTCATAGAAGCGACGGGCGAATTCGGACTCCTCAGGGCCGATCTTCACGGTCTCCTGCGGAGAGGTCGCGAAGTACGTGAGCAGGGACGCGGCCGCGGCGAGCCGGACGGCGCGCGACTTGAGCCGGGGTGAGAACTTCGGGAAGTCCGTGGTCTTGAGCGCCCGCTCGGAGACCTCGCGGAGCTTCTCGTAGAGGGTCCGCTCGAGCCGGACCGGTCGGGTCCGGAACTTTCCGGCGACGAGCGGGTGCCCGGTCTCGACCGCGTACACGAGGGTGAGGTGGTCCCGTATCTTCTCCGCAAGCGAGAAATCGAGCTCTCCCAGCTCGAGCCGCTCGGAGCTCGCTTCCACGGCGCGGAACCGGGCCCGGGTCATGGGGTGGAACCGAAGGAGCATCCGGTCCTCGAGCGCGGCGAAGTTGGGGTCCGCAATCGTGGTCCAGTAGTCCTGGGCCCCGGCGGTCTGGACGTTGTAGTTGACCGAGAAGAACGAGCGGAACGTGTAGGGCCCGACCGTGCCGAAGGTCGTCTCCCACTTCACTTCTCGCTGCTCCATGACGAGCTTCAACGGCTCGACCATTCCACGGTACTTGAACCAGTCGTTGAACTCGGGAACGATGAAGTTGAACGTCCGGCCGGTGTAGGCCGCCCCCACCCGGAGGAACTGCACCGGGGTGATCCCACCGCAGTAGCGGTTCCGGCCCGGAAGGCCGTGGGGTGGAACGCCGCTCCGGGGGTTCCCCCGAACGATGTCGTCGATCGAGAACGTCTTGCCGGTCCCCGGCGGGCCGAAGAGGGCGAGGTGGAACCCGGTCGTTCCGGTGGGCCGTCCGGTGGGCGCGAGGAGCGGTGCGTCGGCGAGGGCGTACTGCTGGAGGATCGAGATGAGCGAGTCGAAGTAGAGTTCCTCTCCGAAGAGTCCCTTCAGGTACCCGGCGAGCTTCTGGACGTTGAAGGTCTTCCCGAACTCCACCGTAGCTTCGAGACGGTCCCGGAGGACCTCGCGAAGGCGGTCCAGGAACTCCCCATCCATCGCCCGTATCTCGGCCCGCTCGTCGGGTACGGGGCCAAGCGCGGAGGTCTCCACGGCCTCGGAGCGTTCGAGCTCGTCGAGCAACAGCTGGCGCAGCTCCTCGGGGTACGGGACCTGGTAGACCTTCTCGCCTTTCCCTTCAGGGAGCTCGAGAAGGAGACCCCGTCGCTTGAGGCGAGTGAGCAGGCGTGATGAGTCTTTGAACACCCGCTCGCGGAGCAGACGAGTCCGGAGCTCCGAGAGTCGAAATCTCGCCGGCTGAGCCGCCAGGCCGCGGACGGTCCGCCGCCGGTCGGAGTCCGCGACCATCGTCGCGAGGACCCGAGCTATCGGAAGGTCCGATGCCAGGATCTCGAGGTCGGCCGACGCGGTCACTTTCCAACACGAGTCTTCCGACCGACTTATATTATCCCACCAACGGAGTCTCCCACCGTGGTCGGACACAGCTCCTCCGCGTACGAACGGGAGCTCCGCAGCCTCCTCGAGGGACAGCCCGACGCGGTCCGCCGCTACGCGCACTCTCTCCCTCCGACCGAGCGGTCCGAGTTCGAGCGGCTCATCGAGCAGCCGTTCCTCGTCATCCGTACAGCTGGGTCCCTGGGGTTCGACCTAGTAGCCCTTCGCCGGGAGTTCGCGGTCCCCCTCGAGGTCAAAGCGTCGTCCGAACCCGTCATCCGATTTTCAGCGGCCAGCGGGCGCGCCAACGCTCAGCTGGAGTTGCATCGTAAGGCGGTCGAACGTGTCGGCCTCACAGTGCTGTACGCTTACCGTCGGGTCGGTTTTAGGGGGGCCGAGGCCTGGCGAGTATTCGTTACGGGCAAGACGCCGGAATCGGGGATTCTCCGCTTAGTCTGCCGAAGACTTCCTAAAGTCAGCGAGACCCCCGAGGGGAACGGGATCCTTCGGTGGGAGGAGGGATCGCCTCTCTCACGCTTCCTCTATGAGGTCCGCTTCCTTATGGAACGGCAAGCGGAGTGAGGGGATGTCGCTCCACGTCGCTTCGGTCGGGATGGGTCGGTTCGGGAAACGCACGGAGGGGCTCATCACCCTCGCGACGGAGGCCGCGAACCTGGCCCTCGAGGGGATCGGCCGGAAACCGGTCGACCTGCTCGTCGTCGGGTCGATGTTCGCACAGGGTTCGCACGGTCGCGAGGCGCTCCTGCCGCGGCTCGCGGGCCAGCTCGGGCTAGAGTCCGCATCCGGGTTCCGAGTGGATTCCTCAAGCGGCACCGGAGGGATGGCCTTCCACACCGCCGCCCTCGCCCTCGAAACCGGCCGTTACGAGCGGGCTCTCGTCATCGCGGCCGAGAAGATGACGGACCGCTCGACCGCCGAGATCACGAAGGAACTCTCGGCCGCTCTCCATATGAGCGAGGTCGCGGAAGGCGCGACGATGCCCGGATTGGCGGCCATCGTGACGGCGCGCTACCTAGAGCGCTACGGGCTATCGACCGACATCTGTGACGTCACCGCGGTCCACGCCCGGTCGATGGCGGCGAGGAACCCGAACGCCCACTTTCAAAAGGCTGTCACCGCCCAAGAGGTCGCCGCTAGCCGCGCCGTGGCGCTTCCGCTTCGATTGCTCCATTGCTCGGCCATATCGGACGGCGCGACCGTAGTGGTCCTCGAAAAGGGGACCGGCCCGGCGACCGTCCTCGGCCTGGGACAAGGGTTCGACGCCCTGCGGCTCGTCGACCGCGAGGAGTTGACGAGCTTCGCGGCCACCCGCGTGGCGGCGCGGGTCGCCTACGAGGCCGCGCATCTCACCCGCAAGGAGGTCAATCTCGTCGAAGTCCATGACGCCTTCTCGCCGTTCCTCCTGATGCACCTCGAGGACCTCGGGTTCTGCGGCCCGGGCGAGGCGCCGAACTGGTTCGAAAAAGGGTGGGTCGGTCTCGACGGCCGGCTCCCCGTGAACCCTAGCGGCGGCGTGGTCGGGCGGGGACACCCGATCGCGGCGTCGGGACTGGCCGCCATCGGTGAGGTGGCCCTCCAGCTGCGGGGGGAAGCCGGTTCTCATGCCGTCGCCACCCGACCGAAGGTCGGGCTCGCCCACGCGGTGAGCGGGATCGGCACCCACAACTTCGTCACCATTCTCGGAGGGGAGACCGCATGATCCTTGGCGCAACCCTCGAGCTCACGCGGTGCACCTCCTGCCACGCTCGTTTCTTGCCCACGGACGGGCCGTGCCCGAAGTGCGGTTCGACCGACTGCGCGCCGTACTCCGCTTCGGCGGTCGGAAGGGTCCTGGTCGCGACCGAGCTCCACTACCCTGCGTCGGGGTGGCACGCCCCGCACCGACTTGCCCTGGTCGAGATGACGGACGCCGTGCGCGTCCTCGCGATCATGGACGGTGGGCTTCCCGTCCCCGGGGACCTCGTCGAGGTCCGGCGGGACGGGGACGTCCATCGGGCCCGGCCCGAGCCGACTCAGTAGGGACGCGGGGAGGGGGACGTCCCGAGGGGTCGGTCCATCCGACCCCCCTTTTGAACCCCCGAGGTGAAATCACCACAGGATTAGCAATCCTGCGCCTTACCGGGCTGGGCTATCCCCGCGCGAAGCCGTCGAGCCGCGTCCGCGCCTTAAACCTTCGGATGGTGGGGGCGCTCTAACGCATCGGACGTGCCTCTCCCCGGCCGCCCGGCTCGGGGCGCTCGCGACCGAATTCGGGATCACTACGCAACTCGGAATCCCACCGATCCACCGAGGTTACGGGTCTTCGCGGGGGTCTCTTCACCGGCAGGTTATGTAGCGGTTCCGCGGTGCCTCGGCGGAGAGCGGTATGCAGGTCGCAAAAGCAGGGGTCGTGGGCGCCGGGACGATGGGAGCCGCGATCGCGGAGGTCCTCGCGCTCAACGGGGTCGATGTCGTGTTGATGGACGTCGATGCGCCGCTCGTCGAGAAGGGTCTCTCTCGGGTCCGCGCGTACGTGGACGAGCTCGTTCGGTTCCACGAGAACCGTGCCCAGAAGGAGATGACCCGGATCTCGGAGCTCGCGGGAGACCTCTCGGAAGAGCAGAAGGCGAAGGTCCGCGCCAAACTGGCCCCGAAGTTCACCCGCGCCCAGGGCGACGAAGTCATCGCTCGGGTGCGCGGCACGACCGAGTACGCTCCGTTCGCGGAGGTCGACCTCGTCATCGAGGCGGTCTTCGAGCGGTTGGAAGTGAAGCGACCGGTCCTCGAGGCCCTCGACCGGATCGTCCCCGACCAGGCCGTCATCGCCACGAACACCTCTTCCCTACCGATCACGCGGCTCGCGCGCGGCCTCAAGCACGCGCCGACGACGCTCGTGATGCACTTCTTCAATCCGGCTACAGTCCTGCCGTTGGTCGAGGTCGCGGGGGGGGTCGAAACCCGGGAGGACGTCATCACCGACGCGATCGCGTTCCTGGGCGGACTCCGCAACCACCGTGGCCCGCTCGTCCCGATCCGGGTGAAGGAAGCCCCCGCGTTCGTCGTCAACCGTCTGTTGATCCCGCTCCTGAACGAGGCCGCGTTCGCGTTGGACGAGAACGTCGCCTCGTCGCGGGACATCGACGTCGCGATGAAGGCCGGAGCCCGGATGCCGATGGGACCGTTCGAGCTCGCCGACCTGATCGGCCTCGACGTGTGCCTCGAGGTCGTCGAAACGCTCTATCTCGAGCACCTGGACTCGAAGTACCGACCCGCTCCGCTCCTGCGGCGCCTCGTCGCCGCCGGCCGCCTCGGGCGAAAGACCGGTAAGGGCTTCTACGAGTACCCGACCTGAACGCTGCCTTCCCGAGGAGGGCAGCACCGAGCTGGGCCTTCCTCGGTCCGTTGCTCCTTCTCGCTCACGGGGCCTGGCTAGTGACCACAGGAGAAGGGCACGGTGGTCGGACCTCCCAGGTAATCCCCGGGAAGCGAATAGGAGAGGCTGACCGTCACGGGGGAGACGAGGGGACTGGAACCGGCGAAGGCATCAAAGAACTCGACCCCATCGTTCCCCGGGAACGGTCCTGAAGTGTACCAGCCGCTTCCCGACGTTCCGGTGCCGTTGTAGACGACCAGATTGCCGGGCTCGAGCCATCCCACGGGCCAGACGGTGTACGAGGCCTGGAGCAGGATCGGGGAGCCCGGGGTGGACCACGTGAAGGAAACGTTGGTCGTGAGCGATCCGAAATCGGTCTGGTCGGGGACGCAGACCGATTGGTGCCAGCCCAGTTCGTAGTCGAGGGTCAGGGTCTGGTGCTCGGAGTACTGCGCGGGTACCACGAACGCAAGCATCGCGATCACGACGGCCACGATAACGACGACGAGGATCTGAAATACGCGAAATATGCCGCTGAGACGGGGCGGCGGGGGCGCGAGCGTCCCGGGAGGGACCGGGTCGTCCTCGACCGGAGGGAGCCACCCGTCGTCCGCCTGGACGGGGGGCTGGTCCGCGCCGGTGTACGCGCCGACGCCCCCCGGCCGCTGACCGACGAGGCCAATCACGCCCGGCTATTTCCCTCGAGCGATATCAAGGAAACGTCCGGCAGGTCGCATGACGACCGTTCCACCAGGGACGTGAGGGCCTTACTGTCCGTGCACCACAATTCCTGGGGGCACGGGTGCTCACATTCCTGGGAAGGCCGGGGCAGGGGCCGTGGTCCGACTCAGATCACCTGGCCGATGCTACCACCGGGGAAGCCTTCGCCGCGGGCGAGGGAGCCGGGGCCGGGGGCTTCGCGACGGGGGCCGCGGCAGCCGCCGGGGCGGCCGGCTTGGGAGGCATCGTGGGTGGTTTGGGGGGCGGGGGGACTAGGTTTCTCTTGAGGAATGCGAGGATCCATGTCCACCCGGCTTCGGCGGGGCCGACCTTGTACCCGCGGAGGTCCCGAGCGAGGAAGTCATGGCGGGCCCCGGGGATCTCGACGAACTCGAACGAGTTCTTGCTCGCAGATTGGGCGGCGACCAGCTGGGCCCATGCCTTGGGGGACGAGCGGTCGGACGAGCCCCGCAGGTAGAGGAGGGGCACGGTGATGAGCTTCGCGAGGTCGGCGGGTTTCACCGGCATCGGGTAGGCAAGGGCCACCGCGGCGAGGCGGGTGTCCCCTGCGGCGAGCGCGAGGGCGAGGCTCGCGCCGTACGACGTCCCGAAGACCGCGGACTTCGAGGCGTCGACCATCTCGCGGCTGCGCAGGTATTCGAGGCCATCCCCGTAGAGACGGAGGAGGTTGGCGACCTGGGGAGAGCCCACCGCGACGCCGCCGCGGAGCTGGGCGCTCGAGCGGAGGGCGATATGGAGGGCGGCTCCGCGACCGTCCGTCTTGGCGATGTCCGGGATGAGCACTTCGTACCCTTCCCGCGCGAACCGGATCCCCGCGTCGAGGAGCGTAGTAGTGATCCCGTAGGTGTCCGGGGTCAGCAGGACGACCGGGTGCTTGACAGCTTTCGTGGGCGAAAGGACAATCGCTTGGGCCTTTCCGGAGCTCGTGGCTCCCGTGTCGAAGGTGACCCGCTCGCTCCGGTAGAGGGGAGCGGGGACGCCGGGCTTCTTGTCGGTCTTGATCCAGGTCTTGTTGAGGAAGTCGAGGACGCAGAGCTTGAAGCGCTCCTTCTTCAGGACCACGACCGCTTGCCGCGCGCCGCAGATGTCGCAGACCCCGACGATCCCGCTGCCGAAGTCGACATCGGTGAGGTTCAGCATCCGGTCGTCGTCGCGCATACGCCTCGGTAGGGAACGAGCGCACGAGCTAAGGCCGATTCATAACCGTTGCCGACGGCGGGCGGGCTCCGCCCGGGGCCGGGATGGCGGGGGGGAGGGGGCCGGGGCCCGTCCCCGGTGCAGCTCGAGGTGGTGGCGGTCGCGGGGGACGAGGACGTTCACGCCGCGTCGCCGGAGACGCTCGGCCAGCGCCCGGTCGGCGGTGACGACCCAGGCCCCGTGGCGGACGGCCGCCTCCAGGACCGCCATGTCTCCTCGGCCGGGGACGGCGAGCATGGAGAACCTCTGCGCCAGCGCGAACGCGGCTCGGGCTCCCGCCACCCCACGAGCGACGAGCCCAGCGAGCTCATCGACGACGGAGGAGGGGACGACGAGGTGCGCCCCGGGGCGGATGCGGTCGACCTCCGACTCGAGGGGGAAGTGCGCCCGCACCGGGAGCAGTAGCGCGTTGGCGTCCAGGAGCACCCAGGCGCGACCCCCCGAGGGAGCGGGGCTACGGGCGCGAGACGGTGATCCCGAGCTTGTCGCGATCGTGTTCGACGCCCCCTCGACGGCCCTTCAGGACGTATCGTTGCGCCTTCTGGTTCGCGGTCCTCGGGATCTCGTCAAGGAACTCGATGTACTTCGGCACCATGAAGAACGGGAGGTTCGCGGCGCAGAACTCGAAGAGCTCCTTCGGCGTGACCCGGGCTCCGGGCTGAAGCTGGACGAACGCCTTGACGTCCTCCTCCCCGAGGGGGGACGGCACTCCGACGACGACCGACTCGAATACGGCGGGGTGCCGGTTCATGACCGATTCGACGTCGTACGGAGCGAGGTTCTCCCCGCGTCGCCGGATGACGTCCTTCTTCCGGTCAACGAAATAGTAGTACCCATCCTCGTCCCGGGTCACGTAATCCCCGGTGTGGAACCAGAGGTTCCGCCAGGACTCAACCGTCTTCTCCGGCTTGTTGAGGTAGCCGGAGAACATCGTGAAGGCCGCCTTCGGGCGGACGACCAGCTCTCCGCGCGTGTTCGGCGGCACCGGCCGGTCGTCGTCGTCCACGACGTCGGCCTCGACGAAGCCGAGAGGGGTGCCGATCGACCCGACCCGAACCGCGTCCGGGGGGTTCATCGTCGTCGTGCACCCGCATTCGGTCATCCCGTAGAGCTCGATGATGGTCACGCCGAAACGGCGCTCGAACTCGGGCCATACCGCGCGGGTCGCCCCCGCGGTGAGCGCGGTCCGCACCGTATGGGTACGGTCGGTCGGCTTTTCGGGCTGCTTGAACAGCACGTTGATCATCGCGATCAGCAGCGAGATGTGGGTCGCGCCGAGCTTCGCCGCCGTCTCCCAGTAGGTGCTCGCGTGGAACCGCTCGTCGAAGGCGGCGGTGACGTCGTTCAGGAGCGCGGAGAGGGCCGTCATCTCCTGGGCGTTGCAGTGGAACAGCGGCAGTCCCGAGTAGAGGACCGCATTCGGCGTGAGGCGGCTGCGACGGCCGATCTCGGTCGGGGTCGTGATAAGCTTCTGGTGCGGGATGATCGCCCCCTTCGGGGGACCGGTGGTCCCGCTCGTGTACATGATCGAGGCCGCGTCGCTGGCCCGAACGGTCGGAATCGGGTCGATCGCCTGGTCGGACGGCAACTCGGAGTACGGCATCGCACCGACCGGAAGAGGCTCGTTTCCCCTCTCCGGGGTCGCGATCCACTCGCGGGTAATGTGCAGCGACTCGCGAAACGGGGCATAGGAGTCCCAGAGGCGTCGGTCGATGACGAGGCCGGTGGGCGCGCTGTCGGCCAGCTCGTATCGAAGGATCTCTCCTTTGAGGCCGGTGTTGAGCGGAACGAGGGTCGCTCCCCGCTTCGCCGCCCCGAACCAGAGGAACGGGAACTCGGGGGTGTTGAAGAGCAGGCTCGCGACCCGGTCCCCGACTCCGATCCCGGCCACCGCGAGCCCGTTCGCGACCCGGTCCGATTCCCGGTCCAGGTCGGCATAGGAGATCTCCCGGGACGCGAATCGGAACGCGACCCGGCTCCCGTTCTTGCGAGCTTTCCCGCGTACGAGCGCCCCGAGGGTCGGGTACTCTTCGCCGGCTTCGAGCACGGGGAAGCGACGAGGTTCGCCTGTCCATAAGCTTCGTGGAAGGGAGCTTTCTTAGAGCGGGGCGGGCTCCTCCGTTGCGTGCCCGCACGGAGCGAACCATACCGTCCCACGGCTCCGATCGTCGCCGAGCTCGCCGCGGGGGCCGTTCTGCTCTCCGAATCCGGGGAGGAGACCCTGCTGCTCCACCAGCGCGACGAGGACCGCTGGTGCTTCCCGAAAGGGCACGTAGACCCCGGGGAGTCCCTCACCGAAGCCGCGCTGCGAGAGATCCGGGAGGAGACGGGTCTCTCCGAAATCCGCCTGGGCCGCGAGGTGGACGAGGTCTCGTACCGGTTCTATCAACCACGGACGAACCGGAACGTGTACAAGACGACCGTCTACTTCGTCGCCTTCACCCGCGAGCGCACGGCGCGTCCGGAGAAGATCTTCGACCGAGCGGAATGGTTCGACCTCACGACCGCTCGGGACCAGGTGAAGTACCCCACCGACCGTCGAGTGATCGACCGTGTCCTCGAGGCGCGGAGTGGCGACACGGCAAGCGCGGCACCGGACTAGTTCGGTGGTGGCAGGAAAAAAAGGAGGAAAGGGTTGGTGGGCCCCCAAGGGGCCCACCGTTGGGCGCGGGGTCACCTCAGGGTCGGCGGTTCGGACCGTCCGCGAGATCGTTCCTCTCGTCGGTCGGTCCCATCGTGGGCGGAGAGACGGCCCCGGCGGGGGGAACGCCGTTCGGCCAGCTCTCGCCGTACCCACCCACCAATCCCTTCTGGGACTGGCGCCGGGCGTAGGAGCGCCACTCGATCACACCGACCGTCCCGACCACGACGACGACCACGACGCCCACCAGGGCGACGAGGAGCGCCGCGGACGGGCCCGCGGCGGCAGCGCCGCCGCAGCCGTTGGTGAGGCAGTTCGCTTCCGCGTTCGCCTGGGCGACGCTCATCGGCTGTCCCACGACCGTCCCGCTGGGGGAGGTCGGAGACGTCGCTGGGCTTACCTGGCTCTCGGGGGTCGCGAGCGCGTTCACCGACTGGGTGTTCGTACCGAAGTTCGAGGCCGCCGCGGTCACGCTGAGGCCGGCGGGACCCGAGCTCACGTAGAGGGTCTCCGCGGAGATCGCCGCCGTGCCGAGCGCGGTCGAGTCGTAGACGTGCGCGGCCGTTCCGAACAGGTCGAACGCGTGCGGGACGAAGATGAACCCGTCGTAGTTGTCGAACGGACCCTGGACGACCAGCAAGATCGCGGTCCGGGTCTTTCCGTCATGGAAGACCGGCGGAGTGACGGTCAGCTTGTACCCGGTAAGGTTCACGGGGCCGGTCGCACTGAGGCTGCCGACCTTCGAGCCGGATCCGGAGCCGGTCGTCCCGTTGAAGCCCGTGTCGGTCCAGGAGTAGCTCACGTTCCACGAGGCCGAAGGGCTCGCGGTCGCCGAGGAGTTCCACTCGCTGACGCCCATCAGGTTGAGGGGGATCAGGCCGAGGGAGGGGCTGAACGAGGTCTGGGCCTGGGCGACGCCCGTCACGTCGAGCGACGCGCCGGCGGTCACGCCGTGGATAGTCTTCGATACTGCTTCCGAGAACGAGGCGGCTACGGACGCCGAGGCATTGTCAACGCCGAGGGCCGGGACCGCTTGGCCGTTCACGTAGACCACCGACTGGTTCGTCAGGTTCGCGAACGCGGTGTCCACTTCCTGGCCGTGGTAGTTGTAGGTCGCCTGCAGGATGGGGCCCGTGTAGGACTCCGAGATCGTGATCCCGACCGTCCGCTGCTCCTCGAGCATCCACGTGCCCGGGGTCATGGGGGTCACGGTGAACACGACCGTCCATCCGAAAGTCGCGTTCCATGTGATCGTCACATTTCCAAACGTGAGGGAGTTGACCGAGGAGCCCTGCCCTCCATAGGCCCATTGGGTTGCGGTGTCGTTCGAAGCTGTGCTCATCACCGGTGCCGCGCTCGCCGAGCCCGAGAGGGCCGGGATCGCGACAAAGGCGAGGAGAAGCACGACGCCCGTCGCCGCCACCCAGAGTTTCGTTCCGCCGATTTTCGCCATGTTTCCTTCTGACGGAGCTTGTTCCGTCATAGGACCCAAGTCGGGGACCCCCGACATAAGTCGGCGGCCCGAGAGGGTGGGCACTCGTTAGACCCCTTGCGACGGTGTCGCACGGGGTCCTTGAGGGCGACCTATAGGATGCGGCCGTCCCGGACGATCGTCCGCCCGTCGATCGAGAGCTCGGCCCCGGCGACCGTCAGATGCCCGAAGAAGTTCGACCGGGTTCGGCCTCCGTAGCCGATGTTGCTTCCCACGAAGGCGGTCACCGCGCCCCGCTCGGACTCGTCGAGGCCCGGAGCCATGTGGACGGCAGGGTTGAGCCCGACCTCGAGCAGCGCCGGGCGGTCGCGGCCCTTTCCTCCTCGGGCGTACGCCTCCCGTACGCTCGCGGCTCCCTCACCGTAGCTTTGGCCGACCAGACGACCCCGCCGGAACGTCCATTTCCCTCCCCGGACCGGTTCGCCGAACTGGCTCGACATCCGGTTCGAGACGAACGTTCCGTCCGCCGTCGACTCGTCGATCGCCACGTAGACGCACCCATCCGGGACAGAGGTCATCATGCCGAAGCGCGCCCGCTGGGACGCCGCCGTGACCCAGCCGAGGTCGACCCGCGCCTTTCGGCCCGCCAAGGCCAGGTTTAGGTCGGTCCCGTTGGGATGGCGCATCCGGGCGGTGTGGCCCCCCTCAAGCGCCTTCTGGACCTTACGGGAGTCGGCCACGAGCTGCTTCGGGTCCAGCTTCGAGGCGGCCACCACCTCCTTCCTCCAAGCGTCGAACGAAACGCCCCAGTGTCGGGCGTTCGCCGGGGTCACTCGGGCGATCCCCATCCGAGCGCCCCGCACGCCGGAGCGCGAGGCTAGCTCGTACCACTTCGAGTTGAAGGCGACCAGCTTCTCAAAGGTCGCACTCGGTAGCTCCTCGAGACGGGCCCCGTCCTCGGGTCCCCAGAAGTAGATGTACACGTCCGTCTTCGCGAGCGCCGCCCACTCGTGCGACCCCGGTTGACCGATGGAGTCGTACCGCCCCTCCTCGACCGCGGTCCAGTACGAGCGTTCGTCCTCGTAGTGCAGCAGCGGCCGGGCCCCCAGGCGGCGGACCTCTCGGACGAACCCGAGCGCCCACGGCAACGCCGAAGGGTACGTTTCGATGGTGACGTTCTCTCCGGGCTTCAGGTGGAGTCGGACCGTGAGCACCTGGCGCGCCAGCCGGTCGGCTTCTTGGGGTGATGGGTCGCCCATGGAGGCGGGGTAGAGGGCGGGGGTTCAAGCACCTTTGCTCGTCGTTTCCGGCTCGTTCGGGAACCCCGGAACTCGGAAGCCGGCCCCTCGTAGGAGCGCGATCGACGAGGGATACCCCGCATCCGCATGGCGGGCGACCCCGAGGCCCGGGTCGTTGTGCAGCACCCGACCGATCCGTCGGTCCGCGTCGGGGGTCCCGTCCGCGACCACGACCAGCCCGGCGTGGATGGAGTTCCCGATCCCGACGCCGACGCCGTGATGGACCGATACCCATGTGGCTCCGCTCGCGACGTTCAGGAGGGCGTTCAGGATTGGCCAGTCCGCGATCGCGTCGGATCCGTCCAACATCGCCTCGGTCTCCCGGAACGGGCTCGCGACACTTCCCGAATCGTGGTGGTCCCGGCCGATCGCGACCGGCGCGCGCAGGTCGCCGTCGTGCACCAACTGGTTCGCCAGATGGCCGAACCGCTCCCGCTCCCCGTAGCCCATGTAGCAGATCCGCGCCGGGAGTCCCTGGAACTTGACCTTGTCAGCCGCCAGGCGGATCCACCGGCACAAGTGCTCGTTCGTGGCGAACTCGCTGAGGATCATCCGGTCGATCCGATGGATGTCCTCGGGTTCTCCGCTGAGCGCGAGCCACCGGAACGGACCGCTCCCGACCGCGAACAGCGGGCGGATGTACCGAGGAACGTACCCTTCGATGTCGAACGCGTTCG
>Ga0187889_10000495_pt1 | contig 47643 bp, 45 predicted proteins | sample June2016WEW_7_10_2_FD_132992 | JGI IMG/M metagenome (GOLD analysis project Ga0187889, IMG submission 132992) | Peatland microbial communities from SPRUCE experiment site at the Marcell Experimental Forest, Minnesota, USA - June2016WEW_7_100 | ecosystem: Environmental > Terrestrial > Soil >... | reverse complement strand
GGCGACCTCGTCCATCCGTCCGGCCCCGCCGGCGAGGTCGTTGAGGGTGAACTGGCCGTCGGTCGGGACCCGATGCGCAAGGATCAGGAACCGGCGCATGGGCGAGAACGACGTGTCGGAAAGGTCAACGACGGTTCGGAGCCACGGCGAGGGAGCTCACGCTTCGGGGGCGGGACCCCGTCGATGGGGGCTCGGAGGAGGGGGCGGCGCGGGCATCGGATTCTGCCGGCGTTCGAGCCAGATCTCGTCCCCGAGCTCATGATATACAGCATGGGCGGCCAACCCCGTGCCTGTCTCCCCGTGCGGCAGCAGGAACGCCCCCGAGCGGTTGGCGTTCGAGGAGTAGACGACTTCCGCCTCGCCCGCGGCGGCCATGGCGGCCGACTCCTCGCGGGCCAGCTCGAAGATGCGCTCCTTGCGGAACATCCAGTAGTGGATCCTCCACTCCCGGCCGTCGTAGAGGGTCGTCTCGTCCCGCTCGGTCTCGAGGATCCCCGTGTCCTCGAGCATGTAGAACGTGTCCCGGTCGTCCGGTTCGAGGACGTTGTCGATGATCCTCTCGTTGAAGCCAAAGAAGTTCAGCACATGGGCCGCGATCGACCGGGCGTCCTCGGGGCGCATCCCCTCGTGGCCTACCGACCTTCGGATCGCCTTGGCCAGGGAGTCGAAATCCACGGGGCCGGCGGTGTACGACAGTGTGGCATCGGTAGGAATCCCGGCCCGAGTCGTCCTTACGTCCTGCTCCGTGCGGAGGGGCACCGGGTTACGAAGGGTGTAATGCCTCGAACCCGGCTCCTTGGAGTTCCCGCTGGCCGGTCCCCGCATGGGAGGAATCTATCTTTCGGGCCGGTATAAGTAACTATGGAAAACCGCGGGTTTCCGCGGTCCGCGCCTTCCCTGAACGGACTCCCTCCGGGACCCCGAGATTCCGGTCCGTAGGGGGGACCGGAGGCAGCCCGACCTCCCTATAGGACCACCCGGCGGCCCCGCCCGACGCGCTGAAGGGCCTCGACGGCCGGCCGCCACTCCTCCTCCTCGATCCGATACTCGAGCTCCGCGAGCGGCTGGAACTCCTCCGGGAAGGGAAAGAGCGATTTCGTGACGTAGACGCGGGCGAACGGACCTCCCGACGGACCGTTCCAGGTCTTCCCGGCCTCCACGACCGAACGGTACTCGTAGTACTCGGGTGCGGGGAGGAACCAGATGATCCGGTCGTCCGTCCCCCGGAGCTTCGGGCCCCGCGAGTAGACCTGGAGGCCGAGATGCTGGACGACCGGGGTGGGAAGGGTGAACAGATGGCGCTCTCCCGGGCGCGCCGAGGCGATGAAACGGTTGCGGACCGTCTCGATCGCAAGGGCCTCCCGGGCGGGGTGCGAGGCGATCACCCGCGCGACCCCCGCGCCCCGGGCCAGGAACGAGATCGTCCGGCTCGAATCCCGGTGCGCTCCCGTTTCGGGTCGGAAGCAGAGGAGCTCCGCCACCTCCGCTGGGAGCTGCAACGTGAGCCAGGTCGGGTGGGTCGCCCGGACGATCACGTACTCCATCGATGACCGTTCGACGGAGGGGCGCTATAAGAATCCTGTGCACTGCGGTCGGTCGCCGTTCACCTGCGGGGAGCCAGTCGGGAGAGCCCCTCGACCACATCCCGGAAGTCCTGGGTGACCAGGACCAGGTCGGCCGCTCGGTCCACCTCGGGGTAGCGGGAGTTGAGGGCGACCCCGCCCCCCACGAGCCGAAACACCTCGGCGTCCGACCAGCCATCGCCCACGTGGGCCACCAACGCGGGCGGGACCGGGTGGCGGGAGAGGAGCGCACGGAGGCCTCCGGGCTTGTCGGCCCGAACGCCGACCGGAGGTCCGATCCGTCCCCCGTCGACCGTCTGAGCCGCCACTCCTTCGGCGTCGTCGAACCCGAACGTGCGCCGGTACCAGTCCGCCACGTAGGTGGGATTGTGGGTGAGCAAGGCGACCCGGGCGCCCCGGTCGCGCAGCTGCGCGACCCCCTCGGGGATCCCGGCGAGCTTCGGAGTTCGTTCGAGGACGGTCTCCACCTCGGCGACGGTGTGGCCGGTCGCGAGGGCCAGGAGGTCCGCGAGGTGGACGTCCTCGCCGATCTGGTGGGCGAAGAAACGGCGGTTGGTCTCCTCAAACCCTCCGAGCTGGCCGAACGCGACGGCGATCTCCCTCCATCCGTGGGTCCGCGTCAGGGTCCCGTCGATGTCGATGGTGACGAGACGCCAGGGAAACCCTCGCTCCACCCGCGACCTCTCAGGAACGGCGGCCGAAGTTCGCGGTCGTCACCGGTAGGACCGTCCAAGACCCGTCAGTCAGCGGCCGGAAGATAACCGTGGTGGCGGGGGCCCCGTCCCGTTCGAGCCCGTTACCGTTGAACGTTGATCTCGCCGTCGGAGAGAATGTGGCGAGGCGGCAAGCTCTGGGAGATCGCGGTGGCGCGCTCGGCCGACGCCCGACGCGCCGCCGTGATTGAGCGAACGAACGGTTTGGCGCCGATCGGAGCGAACAGGGTCGTGAGCAGCCCTACTCCCGCGACCACCGTGTAGATCTCTTTCGTGAAGAATCCCTGCTGGTACAGAATCACCGCCATCGCCAGCTCGACCGCACCACGGCTCGAGACGAGCATTCCCGCGCAGAGCGATTCGTCCGGCGACCAGCCCAGCAGCCGCGCGAAGGCGGTCCCGACGAAGACTTTCGAGAAGAACGCGAAGAGGGCGAGGGAGGCGAACGCGAGGATCGAGTAGTCGGCGAGGCTGAGGGTGGTGAAATCCATCCCGAAACCGACGAGCGCGAAGAACAGGGGGATGAAGAAACCCCACGTAATGGCGTTGAAGACGAGACTGATCGTTCGATGCCCCGCCCGGCCGGCGCTCTCCGGCGTGACGAGGAGGCCGGCGTAGAAGGCCCCGACGATGAACGTGAGGCCGAGGAACTGGGAGTAGAGCGCGGCGCCCAGCCCCGCCATCATGAGGAGACCGAAGCCAGCCTCGCGAGACCGCCACGTGAGGCGAAAGCGGTCGACCCAGCGGTCCCAGACGTGGAGCTGGCGCAGGCTCTGGAGCCCCATGTGGATGGCCAGGATGGTCGTGAGGAACAGGCCGACCGTCGCGAGCGCGGTGGCGATGTCGTACCCCAGGTTTCCCGTGCCGCTCTCGAGCCGGAGAAGGACCGCAAAGGTCGTCACCGCGGCGAGCTCGTTGACGACCGAGGCGTTCATGAGGAACGCTCCGAAGCGGGTGTCGGCAAGGCCGAACTCCCGGAGCATGATGCCGAGCACCGGCAGCGCGGTGATCGAGATCGTCAGGGAGATGAATAGGGTGGTGTCCACCGGGTACGAGGGGTAAAGCAGGCGGACGATGCCGGCACCTCCCACGAATGGCACCACGAAAATGGCGATACCCAATGCGGCGGCCGCGGGGCCGGTCGCTCGTATCTGGGCGGGCGTCACCGCGAGGCCCGCCATCATCAGGATGAAGAACGTGGCGAGGAACTGGATCCCCATGAGTTCGGTCGATATGTTCGTGAGACCGAGGGCGTTCCCGAGGAGGCTCGGACCCAGCACCACCCCGACCAGGATCTGCCCGACGAGCGCCGGGATGCCGAAGCGACTTACGAGCTCCCCGACGAGGATGGCGGCGGCGACCAGCAGGAACATGGCCACGAGGAACTCGGTGGTCGTGTCCATGTGGCCCCCGCGCTCTCCGAAGGTCGCCGCGGTCCTCCGGCACCTGGGACCTCCCCGGCGAGGACGTGGGCGGTCGGGCGGCGGACCCGGCGGGCTTGAACAGCGCCACCTCGGGGGACGTTAACAACCTTTGGTCCGAGGGGGCTTCCTCGGTCCTCGCCCCGAAGCCGTATGTAGCGTCCCTCCGTAGCTTTCCCGTGGACCGCCGTCGAGCCCCTCCCCCCAGAGCTCTGGACGCCCGCGAACTCGCCGACGAGGTGAGCGAGCGAAGGTCCCGGGCGCTCGAGGAACCGCTCGACCTTCGGTTGCGTCAGCGGGACCCCTATCCCCTCATCGAGGTCCGCAACCCCCTTCACCGGACCACCTACCTCGTCATGCGGCCCGCATACCCGGATCGTTCGGCGGACCTGTGCACGTGCACCGACTTTGCGCGCCGCGGTCTCGGGACCTGCAAGCACATCGAGGCCGCCGACCGGTGGCTCGCGAACCACCCCGACGCGTCTCCTTCTCTCCCGTCGAAGCCTGCGGTCCGCCCGGGCGCTGTCTGGAAGGAGATCGACCGACGCCTCGAGCGCGCAGGACGAGGTTCGGTGCCCGCGAGCCTCCGATGGCGCGAGGCGGGCGCCGCGCTGTTCGAGGCGGTCCCCTGAACCGCGGACCGATACGTCGGGAAGGAAAGGGTTCGCCCGGGGGTCCGGGGTCGACCTATGCAGAGGACATGCCCGGCGCGCCCTTGAGCGCCCGAATCTTGTAGTACTCGGGGTCGACGATGACCTCGCCGTTGACGCCCATCGTGTCGAGGGTCTTGAGCGCGAAGCCGCCCTGCTTCTTCGCCGCCTGCCATTCGGGGATCGGGATCGAGAACTTCTTCTCGACCTCCGTCCGGTAGATCGGGCCGGAGTTGTACGAGCAGAACGGGATGACCCGTCCGTCGGGAACCGCGTAGTGGATGTCGCAGCGCATCAGGCGCTGGATATCGTAGTCGTAGGCGTCCTGGAAGTGCATGTTCCCGATGTAGAGCGTCCGCCACGTGAACTTCGCGACGGCCTCCTTGCTTCCCTCGGTGAAGATCCCGGCGATGACCCTCACGCAGTTCTTCTCGCTGAGGCCCTCCGGGGCCTTCGAGAAGTCGAAGAACTTCGCTACGTCGTGGAGCAGCCGGGCTCCGGCGACCGCCGTCCGGACCCGCGAGAAGCGGGCGTCCCGGTACTTCTCGATCATCGACTCGACGTTCTCGAAGAACCCGTCGACGTCCATGAACCGGGGGAGCGGGGTGATCTTCTGGCCGTCCTTCGAGACGAACGCGAAGGTGGCGCACCCGCAGCCGGGGTGGGTCGTCAGGGTCATCTTCTCCTCGCCGTGGATGATCGAGGTGAGCTCCGAGATCGGGGCCACCGACGGGACCGGGAAGAAGTCCGACTTCTCGAACGGTCCCTCCGTGCAGAGGATCCGAACGAGGTCCGACTGGGTGAACCGCATCTGGAACCGGTCCTTGTCGGGGATCCGCGCGGTGAGCGCGACCGGCTGGAAGTTGACCCCGCGGACGACGTCGATGTTGTCGATCGCGTACTTCACGGTCGGCCAGATCTCCTTCTCGTTGAACCCGCCGACGAGGGTCGGGACGAGGACGACGGAGATTGGCTTGTCCGGTTTGCCCGCCGCGAGTTCGCTCGCGGGGGTATGGGTTTCCCGGGCGGCCTGGATCGCCTTGTACTTCACCTTGAGCAGGGGGACCCCGCGCACCTTTCGGTAGATCTCGTCGTCGAGTCCATCGAACTGCAGGTACAGGGTGTGGAGACCCGCGTCCCGGCACGCCTGAGCAAAGCCGGGCTCGTTCGCGAAGCGGATCCCGTTCGTCGCGACCTGGATCTGCTTGAAGGAGAGGTCGCGGGCGATCGAGACCGCGTCCAGGAAGAGCGGGGAGAGGGTCGGTTCACCACCCGAGAACTGGACCGCGACCGTGCCGACGGGCTTCTGTTCCCGGAGGGTCTTCAGCATGAAATGGATCTGCTCGCGCGTCGGCTCGTAGACGTACCCCGCGGCGTTCGCGTTCGCGAAGCAGACCGGGCACTTCAGATTGCAGCGGTTCGTCAGGTCGACGAGCGCGAGTCCCGTGTGCGACTTGTGGTGACTGCACATACCGCACGTGGTCGGGCAGCCGCGGAACTTGTCGTAGTAAGGGTTCTCGTAGCCGACCCCATCGTGCGCGTAGACCTCCATCCGGAGGTAGAGGTCGACGTCGTTGGAGATGATATCCCAGAAGTAGCCGTGGGCACGGCAGGTCTTCTCCATGATGACCCGGCCCTCCTTCTCCCGGACGATCGCCGGGATGACCTTGATGCACTCCGGGCAGACCGATGCGGTCTTGCGCGGTAGGCCACGAGGCGCCTGGAACTCCATCATCACGCGTGCCGGCATTCGTGTTTCCTCTCCATGGGCCCGCCTGGACGGCTCGGACCTGGGTGCCTCACCCACCCCTGGCTACATAATCCATGTGTCGTGATGGGAGCGACAGAAGTCCGTTCCCGTGACGGGGAGTCGCACGGCGCGTCTCGCTACAAACCCGCGATATACGGCGTTCGCGGGGGTCGGCCGGGCCCCCGGGTGCGACCTCTTATGGTCTCCCACGTTTCCGGCCCACCGAACCCCATGGCGACGCGGAAGGGAGCCCGGAAAAGGAAGGCCGCACACCGCATGCCTCGTCGCCCGGTGCCCAAGGCCCGACCCCGGTTCATCGGCCGGGAATCTAGCCCCGTCCTCGACCGCTACCCCCCCCGGGAGGCCGGCTCCGCACCCAAGAGCCCGACTCCGATCTCGCTCCCGTCAGCACCGGAGGTCGCGTCGACCCCCCGCCCTCCCGCTATCGCTTCCCCCTCGGCGACGCCCGCCCAGCCGCTGATCACCCTCGAACGCCCCTTCGATGTCGATGAGTTCTCGACCCTTCTCGGGGGGACCTCGGTCCGCGTCACGGTCCCGCGGGACGCGCTCCTGGAGGTCCTGCGGCGGGTCCTGGAGTTCATGGGATTCGGGATCTACGTCTACTCGATCTCCGTTCGCCCGGCCCCCACCGAGCTCCTGAAGGGCTTCGTCGTGGAGCTCCAGAGGGTCGACTACTCGGCCGAGAAGGGTGCCTGGGTGCCGTTCGTGGAGAAGGGGACCACCGATTCCCCGTTCGGCCCTTCGGGCGGCCGAGCCTGAACCGTCAGACCTTCGGGGCGAGGGCCCGCTGGGTGAGGAGCGTCGCGATGGCGAACATCGCCGCGGCCCAACCGACCAGCCCGAGCAGGTAGACCCAGGCCGCGTAGGGATAGAAGGCGCCCCCGAAGAGGTCAATCCGAATCACCTCGACCGCCAGTGTGATGGGGTTGTACGAGGCGATCCCCTGGAGCCAGGCCGGCATGGCGCCCCAGGGGTAGAGCGCGGCCGAGGTGAGCAGGACCGGCAGGTTGATTGCGTTCACGAGCGCGAAGTAGGTCTGCGGCTGCTCGATCGTAAAACCGAGCGAGAGGAAGAGAGAAGCGAACATCAGCGAAAGGAGGAGGATGGCGGCGACGATCTCCGCCGCTCCCTCGACCGTCATCGCGGCCGTGACGTGGAGGCCGGAGAGTCCCACGTCCCCCAGCAGGATCGCAAGGCCCAGGACGAGGAACGCGAGACCGACCGGTTGAATCGACCCGGCGACGAGACGAGCGCCGAAGATGTCCGTCGCGGTGGCCGGGGACGCCGCGGTTCGCTTCAACGTGCCGAACAGCTTGTCGAAGATGACGTTCGCCCCGACGAACAGGGTCGCCGTCACTCCGACAAAACCGACCATTCCGGCCGCGAAGTAGGAGAAGTAGTCGGGGGCCCCCAGCAGGTACTGCTGGAGGAGCTGGGTCCTCTGCGTCGGGGTCAGGTCCGGCGAGTTGAGGAAGCTCGTGAAGTTGAACCCCTGCCCGAACAAGAGAAGGTAGAGGATCGGGAGCATCAGCCCGGTGGCGATTGCCGCGGGGTTCCGCGCGATCTTGAGGAGCTCCCTCTTCGTGAGGGCGCTCCAGCGCCGAACATTCATCGCCGTCCCCTTCGCGCGTCCTGGACGCGGCTCAGGAACACCGCGCGGTCGGTCGCCGTCGGCCCTTCGTCCTCCCGGAACTCTCGCCCCGTGAACTCGAGGAACACCTCGTCCAGGCTGGGCCGCCGGAGGGAGACACCGGCCAGACCAATGCCCAAGCTGGTCGCGGCTCCTACGACCTTCGGAATCAGGGTGTCTCCGTTCGGGCACTTCACCCGGAACGTCCCGTCCTGGGTGGTCACGGACGTGACCCCCGGAAGACCCTTCATGGCCGGTCCGAGGGCCGTAGCGTCACCGAGCGGCCGGACCGTGACGATGTCGCCTCCCAGCCGGTCCTTGAGCTCCGAGGGGGTCCCCGAAGCGACGATCCTTCCGTGGTCGATGATCGCGATCCGGTTGCACACGCTGTCGGCCTCGTCGAGGTAGTGCGTCGTGAGGAAGACGGTCATCCCGGTCTCCTTCCGAAGGTCGCTAACGATCTTCCAAAAACCCGCCCTCCCCTGGGGGTCCAAACCGAGCGTCGGCTCGTCCAGGAACAGGACCCGGGGGGAATGGATGATCCCGACCGCGAGCTCGAGTCGCCGGCGCATGCCGCCCGAGAACGTCTTCACCAGGCGGTCGGCCGAGTCGGCGAGAGCGAGGCGTTCCAGTAGGTCGCTGACCCGCTTCGACGTATCGCGGAGATGGACCCCGAACAGGGCGGCGGCCAATTCGAGGTTCTCGCGTCCCGTGAGGTCCGGGTCCGCCGTGGACTCCTGGAAGACCAGCCCGATGCGCTGCTTGAGCTCGTGAGGGTTGTGGAAGACGTCCAGCCCGTCCACCGTCGCCCGACCGGCCGTCGGTCCGAGCACCGCGGTCAGCATGGACAAGGTTGTCGTTTTCCCGGCGCCGTTCGGGCCCAGGAACCCGTAGACCTCGCCCTCCTTCACCGAGAAGGAAACCCCGTCCACGGCCTTCACCGAGCCGTTGAACGTCTTCGAGAGCCCTTCCGCGATGATGGCGTCCGGCATGCTTCCTTCTCCCCCTCCCTCAAATCCGGGGGTACATGGGCGTTGCTGGTGGGGTTTGGGGGAGGCCATCAACTGTGCGACCCGTAGGGAACCGGCCGTGGTCGAGCCCACGCCACCATCGTAATTCTCAGGGCGAGATTGCGATTCCCGCGCGTTAAGGTCCCTCCGGCCCGGTGATTTCGTCCGCGGGGGAACACCACCTTCCCGCCGGGAGTACTTAGTGGCGGAACGGCGTCTTTCGGGGGGTTGCCCCTTCGAGACAATGTAATTACCGAGCGGCCGTCGACCGCTCGAGGGAAGGAAGATGACGATCGGTTCCGACGAGGCACGCTGGGAGGTGGAGCTGCGGAACCTGCGGGAGGAGCTCCAGCAGCTGAGGGCCGAGCAGAAGGAGATGGCCCAATCGATCCATCAGCTGGTGCAGACGTTCCGCGCACTGGCCACCCATCTCGGGATCGCGGTGGAACCGTACGTTCGCAAGGGCAGCGACCCATCGTCCGACCGCGACCTCCCGGGCTTCGCGTAGGGCGTGGCCCATGGAGATCCTCTACACCGTCCGGGCCGACTCCCCTTTGGAGCATCGGGCCCGATGCTCGATCGACCTCGACCCGGTCTCCTCGCCCACGCTCGACCTTGTCCTGCCGTCCTGGGTGCCTGGCTCCTATGTGATTCATAACCATAGTCGCGGGTTCCGCGACCTGGCCGCACGGCGAGCGCCGGACGGAGCGCCGCTCCCGACGGTGCGCGTCGACAAGGCCCGTTGGCGTGTCCAGACCGAAGGCGCCTCCCGGGTCCAAGTCGAGTACACGGTCTACGGTCATCAACTGGTAACCGAAGGGTTCGACCTCACCCCCGAGCACCTGTTCCTCAATGCGGCGCTTTGCCTGCCATACGTGGACGGCCACCTCTCCGAACCGGTGACCGTAGCGCTCGACGTTCCGACCGATTGGACGGTCATCACCGAGCTCGAAGAGGTGAACCGAACCCCTCCTCGCTACCGCGCCCGGAACTACGACGAGCTCGTCGACTCTCCCATCGATGTCGGCCGGCCGGTCGTGCTCACGGTCCGTCCCTCGGGCATCCCGCACCGGATCTGCCTCTGCGGAGAAGGGGGGAACTACGACGCGCACACCCTCGAGCAGGACATTTCCAAGGTCGTCGAGGCCGCCGTCGCCCTCGTCGGCGAGTCCCCGCTCTCTCGGTACACCTTCTTCTACCACCTCACGAGCGTCTCGGACGGGGGCCTCGAGCACGCCTCCTCGACATCGTGCGTGGTGCCGAGAACCGCCTTCCGCCCGGCGGAGTCGTACCGCCACTTCCTCAGCCTCACGGCCCACGAGTACCTCCACCTCTACAATGTGAAGCGGATCCGTCCGAAGGTCCTCGGGCCGTTCGACTACACCCGAGAGAACTACACGCGGCAGCTCTGGTGGATGGAGGGGACGACCGACTACTTCACCTACCTCGTCCTCCGGCGGGCCGGGCTGCTCACCCCGGACCAGTTCCTCGAGCAACGGGCCAAGCTCGTCAAGACCTACCTCGAGATTCCCGGGCGCAACCGGATCTCCCTCGAGGAGTCGTCGGTCCTGGCCTGGATCGACCACTACCAGCCGTTCGAAGAGACCCCCAACCAGTCGGTCTCCTACTATCTCAAGGGTGACCTGGTCTCGATGTGTCTCGACCTCGAGATCCGGCACCAAAGCGAGACCCGCGCGTCGCTCGAGACCGTCCTCCGCCTGCTGTGGAAGGAGTACGGCCGGGTGGGACGTGGTCTCGAGGAGGACGAGCTGCTCCCCGTGGTCAACCGGGCGACGGGACTCGACCTGGCGTCGTTCTTCGATCGTTTCGTTCGGGGCACGGAGGAGGTGGACCTGGCCCCCTTCGCCCGCTACGCCGGTCTCGTGCTCGCTCCCAAGGCGAAGCGACCGGACGAAGCCGACGAGCCCGAGCCGGGCGACCTCGGCGTCACCGTCGAGGACGCGGGAGGTCTCGCTCGGGTCCGCTACTCCTTCGCGGGGAGGCCGGGACGCGCCGCCGGTCTCACGCCGGGCGACGAGATCATCGCCATCAACGGGGCCAGGGTCACGTACGCGGACCTCGAGAAGACGCTGGAGACGTACCCTCCCGGGACTCCGGCCGACATCACGATCTTTCGTCGGGGGTTCCTCCATCGGGTTCCGCTCACCACCGGAACCCCACCCCCCCGGAAGTACGCCTTCACCCCGATGGATTCGCCCTCGGAGGTCGCCCAGAGGGTCTACGAGAGCTGGATCGGCACGAAGTGGGCGCCGCGACCGAGTTCCTAACCGTGCTACGGCCGAAACCGAGCGTCACGAGGAACGCCTTGCGGACGGCCCGGCCGTCGACGCCCCGGTCAACGCTTCCGAATGTCCCCTCGACCTTCGTCCGCAACGCCGCCCGGGGGTCGGCGTTGATTCCCCGGATCCGGCGGGTCCGGCGAGGACCCGGACGGCCCGATGGGCCAATGCTTCCACCCCGCGAACCGTCTTATGAACCGGTTCGTTGAAGCCTCTGACCCGAGGGAACCACCATGACGGAGGAGCCACCGATTGTCGTGGGGGTGTCGGGCGCCAGCGGGGCGCCGATCGCGATCCGAGTCCTCAAGGCCCTCCGCGAAGCGCACATGACGGTATCGTTGGTCGTCTCGGAAGGGGCGCGCACGGTCCTTCGCGAGGAGTGCGACCTCGACGCCGACGCGCTCCGCCCGTGGGCGACCCAACTGTACTCCGACGACGACCTAGCTGCCCCGATCGCGAGCGGGTCGACCTCGACGAGAGGGATGGTGGTCGTTCCGTGCTCGGGCAATACGGCGGCCAAGATCGCCCTCGGCCTGGCAGACACGCTCCTCACCCGGGCGGCCGCCGTTCACCTCAAGGAGCGCCGACGCCTCATCGTGGTGCCGCGGGAGACGCCGCTCTCGACGACATTCCTACGGAACCTGACGACGCTGAGCGAGCTCGGGGCGGTGGTCCTCGTCGCCTCCCCCGCGTACTACCTCCGACCGAAATCGGTCGAGGAGACGACCGATTACCTTGCCGGGAAGATTCTCGACTACCTGGGCGTGGCGCACCAGCTGTATCGGGGCTGGAAGGCGGGGACCGCATGAGCGGGGAAGGCGTCGCCCGTGTCGCGACCCGGCGGCGTCCCCCGGGCCGGCTCGGAATCCTCGCTCCGTGGCCTCTCGTCGGGGTCGCCCTCCTCCTGGTGGCCCTCATCGTCCTCACTCCGGTCCTCGTATCGAACAGCCACCAGCCCGGCCCGGGCCTCCTCACGCAGGCCGAGCTCGTCGTCGACAAGGTCCCTTCGAACGCCACCCTCCACTTCTACACCTGGGCGCTCGGGGAGACCATCCGCTACGACGAGATCCGCGTCGGTGTGGCGACCTCGTTCAATTGGACCGGAACGTCGCCGATGCCGTGGGCCACCCTCAACTGGACCCGGTGGTACAACGGTAGCGAAGTGCTCTCGGTCATCGTCTCCTCGGCCGCCAACCCGGTCGCGTTGAATATCTCCGCCTACTACGTCAGCCCCTCCGGAAGCACCTGGTATGTCGGGCTGCTGTCGTTCTACGTCCTGCAGGCCCCCTCCTCGGGCAGTGAGAGCCTTTATTCCGCCACCGCGACCTCGGGGGTGGTGGTGGCGTCGCCCATCGCGGTCTCCAACAGCACACTGCCGGTTCCGATCCTGCTCGCGGACGTCGGCCCGGGAGGGGTCCCGTGAAGGCGAGCCGGGTCGCGATCCTGCTCTGGGTTGCCCTCATCGTCGTGCTGCTCGGGGTGGAGCTGACGGAGATCACCCACTTCTTCACCCTCCCCGTTCAGAACGCCATCGCCGACCCTCTCGCGTTCGTGGTCGCGCTCATCTTCACGACCCTCCTCGCCCTCGTGGGGGCCATCTTCATCGGGGTCTTCCTCTCGCACCGGCTCCTGAGCACGACCGGGTTCACGCCGTTCGAGGAGGAGATGCTCCGGATGCGCGCCGACCTCCGGGAGGTCAAGCGCGACGTCGCCGAGCTGCGCGGTCGGACCGAACCCCCGCCCACGTCGGATTCGGACGAGGAGGATTCGTGAGGGTCCCCGTCCTCGACAACGGAGGCCAGTGGACGCACCGCGAGTGGCGGGTCCTCCGCGACCTCGGGGCCGAGACGAGGATCCTTCCGAACACGACCCCCTTCGCGGAGATGGACGCGGACGGCGTGGTCCTCTCCGGGGGCGCGCTCAGCCTCGAGGGAACGGACGCACCCCTCGGTCGGGTCGGCGAATGGATCGGGTCCGGGAAGGTTCCCGTGCTGGCGATCTGCGTAGGCCATCAGTTCCTCGGCCGCCACTTCGGAGGCCGGGTCGACCGGGCCGCGGCCCCCGAGTTCGGCTCGGTCGAGCTCACGGTCGACCGCGCCGACCATCCGATCTTCGCGGGATTGCCCTCGCGCCTGAGGGTGTGGTCGAGCCACAACGACCAGGTATCGGTCGCTCCGCCGGGGTGGAGCGTCCTCGCCCACTCGGCGGCGTGTCCGGTGCAGGCGATGGCGCACCCGTCCCTGCCCATCTGGGGCGTTCAATTCCATCCCGAGGTCGAGCATACCGAGGGCGGTCGGGAGATGTTCCGGCATTTCCTGGACACGTGCCACCGGTGACCCCCGGGAATAAGTACCGCCGCCCGTTCGTGGAACGAGGCGAAGGGTGGCACGGGTCCGCAGAGCGTCCGGGGTCCGCGAACACGACCTGATCGCCCGGGCGAAGGTCCTGCGAGGGTCGGTCGACCCGCTCTTGCCCCGGCTGGGACCGGACTGTCCGCGCGAGCGGTTCGACCGTCGGCGCGCCGAGCTGGAGGAGGTCCGCGAGGCGCGGGATGAGGCGCGGCGCCTTGAGAGGCTCTCGCACTGGGGGGACCCGCTCGCGCGTGCGTACGCGGGACTCCTGCACTTCTACCTGGACCCGAAGCCCCTCTCCGTGGTCGCCTTCGCGCTCCCGGGAGGACAGGTCTCCTACGCCCCGTTCGCCCGCACGGACCGGGAGGCCGAGGTCGCGGTGCAGCAGTCGGACGACCCGGACCGACTTCTCCTCGGCTACCTCGAGTGGGCCCGCAAGGGCCTCCACTTCTTCGCGACGCGCAAGACCCTGTTCTGCTCCGGCCTATCTGCCCTCCCCCCTCCGGAGTTCCGGACGGAGAAGGTGGCAGACCTCCCGTACCGGCTCATCGAAAACCCGACCCACCAGCGCTTCGAATGCTCCCATCTCCAGGCCGGCGAGCCGCGGCCGTTCCTCGAGGTGGGCTGGCCCGGCGCCGGGACCGGGTTTCGAGTCTGCCGACGATGCGCGAAGAGCGACCGCCACCTCCTCTCGAGCGTATCCGACGGGACGGCCGGACCGGACCCCTCGGCCGATTTTCCGGTGTCGGCTGAGCTCAACGTTCGTTGCCTCGGTGGCCCGGAGTGCGTTCACGCCTCCCTCCCGCCGCTCCCCCGCGGGCTCAAGCGCGATTACGAGCTCGGCAAGCTCTCGGACACCGGGCTCCTCGACACGTTCGCTTCGGAGCTCGCGGCTCGTGTCGAACGGAGCGGGCGGACGACCTTCCTCGCGGGAGGCGTTTGTTACGGAAACGAGCTGAAACCGTTCCTGGACGCGCTCCAACCGACCCCGGTCGAACGTCGGGCCCTCGACGCGGTCCTTCGGTCGTGGGAGGGCCTCTTCGAGGTGGACGAACCGCGCGCGAGCCGGGCGCTCGAGAAGCTCTGGAGCGACCACGCCGAGACGATCGTCCGAACGATCGTTCCCGACCCCAAGGAAGCCCGTCGGCTCATCGAGGAGACCCGTTCGTCCCCCGGTCGGGTCGCCGAGCTCCTGAAGCGAGCAGAGCGGTCGAGCGAGGAGAAAGAGGTCCTCGAGGCCCTCCCGCGCTACTCCCGCCTCGCTCGAGAGGCGGCCTGGGTGGACCGCGTCGCGCGGGCGTTCCGGACCCACCACGAGACCGGGGCGGAGCGAGCGATCCTGCAGTCCCTGCCGAGCGAGGGAAAGGAGCGGGGACTGGCCTTCGCCTTCCTCTCGGCCCTGGGCCGGGAGAACGCCCACGCCTGGCAGTTCTCCGCCACCGAACGCGAGTTCGGGACCTCCCTGAGCGACCGAGCTCGAGAGCTGCTCGCCGCTCCTTCGGCTCAGTACCACGACGCGCTCGACCGACTCCTGCAGGCCGCCGGTGTGGCCGACTGGGGCGAGAGCGAACCTCCCTCGGGGTGAGGCGGGAACCCCCTATCCCGGCCTCGGCGGGTCACGGCGCTCGAAACGTAATGAGAAATAGGTCCAAGTCACTCCCATACCGGACTGGGGGAGGGCGAACCCGGTCCATATCGGGCGCAGGTACTTTGAGCGGCAACCCCGGCTCCACGTCGAGCGCGATCGTCGTGGCGGGTGACGAGGAAACGCGGGTTCTTCTGCGAGGCCTCCTCCGGTTGCATCACTTCCGGGTCGACGGCGAGGCCGAGGGGGCGACCCAGGCGATCGAGCTGGTGCGGGTCCATCGCCCGTCGCTCTTGGTCGTGGACGCCAACCTCGCGGAGGGCAGTTCGAGCCCGCTGGTCGGCCAGGCACGAGCGTTGGTCCCGGGACTTCGCGTGATCCTGGTCGCGCCCGCGTCGCGGCCCCCCACCCTCCCCACGGACCCGACCCAGCGCCCGGACGCCATCCTGCTACGACCGTTCCGCATCCGACAGTTCGCGGAAGCGCTCGTCCCGGCCGGGGCCGGTGGGTTGCCGACACCCCGCTAGGGTCACGCCGGTCGGGGAGCTTCGTCCGGGACGGCGTAGCGTCCGAGGGCTGCCTCCTCCTCGAAATGAAGCGTGGGGGCGAGCACGACGATCGTGTGCATGGGCGGTCCGAAGTCGAGGGTGCGAAGGCGTGCGAACGACGCGACCCAGGCGTGCGCACCGTCCTGCCCCACGCGGGCGACGATCGCCACCCGGTCCGTGTCGGCGACGAACCCCCCGTAGGGGTCGCGCTCCCGCATCACCGCGAGGGCCGCGGAGGCGGTGAGGTATCGTCCCTCCTGAGGGTGCAGGTCAAGGAGCACGAGGGTGTGGAGGTCTCGCGCGCGGTTCGAGGCGATGTGCTCGAGCGGGGAGGTCGGGGCGAAGTTCTCGGACGGCAACGGCAGCGAGACGGTACGTCCGAATCGGTAATGCATGAGCCCGAGGAATCCAGCGGCCGCGGTCAGGATGCTCGCGTTTGGGCAGTAGGTCCACGTGTGGCCCGCGCGCTCCGCGGCGAGACGGAGGGCGACGTGGGTGGTCGCGGCGAACGGGTCGCCGACCACGACCAGGGATACGCGCGCGTGAACGGCGAGCGCGCCCAGGATCGGTCCTTCGGACTCGAGGAGCGGCCGGTCGAGCCGTCGGATCGACTTCCCCACGAGACGGCCGAGCCGCTCGAGCGTCCCGTCCGGCGCGACCGCGGTGTACTCCTCGGCGAAGACGACCTCGGAGGAGGAGAGCACCTCCCGCGCGCGCTCCGAGACCCCCCGCTCGTCGGTCAGTCCGAGGCCTACGAAGGCGAGCTCGCCCATCGACGGAACGACTCCTAGTCGCGGAACGCGAGGACGGGGCACGGGGCGGCCCGGAACAGCTCCTCGAGGAACCGGCGGGTGAGGAGAGCGCTCCCCGCCCGCTCCTCCTCCCCCACGAGGAGGAGACCGTAGCGCTCGCGCTGCGCGGCCTGGAGCAGCAGGTCGGGAAGGCGCCGCCGGCGGCCCAGGATCGCCTCGGAGAAGAGCGAGTGGCGGTGCACGATCCGGATCCCTCGCGAGCTCGTCTCCTCGCGGTCCTCCTCCGCTTCTCCGCTCGGCCGGCCGCGCGACCCCAGCGTGAGCGCGATGACGGGCGCGGGCGGGTTGCGCACGGCCAGCTCCTCGGCGAGGAGCATCGGCTTCGGGGCGGGCTGGTCGCGGAACGTCGACACGAGGATGCGCGGGATCTTCGGGGCGGCGAGCGCGAGGCGGTTCAGGACGAGAACGTCCGCGCGGGCGTGCTGGAGGATGCCGGTCGCCGTGTGACCGACGAAGAACCGGGAGCTCCGACGGTCGCCCCCAAGGGTGAGGAGGATGGCGTCCACGTTGTGCGATTCGGCGCTCTCGAGGATCTCGCCCGGTACGTCCGTGGAGGCCCGGACCTCCGGATCGACGCGGACGTCGAGCGCTGCCCCCGTCTCGTGCGCGGGCACCACGATGTTGATCGACGCGCGCCACTCCCGGGTGACCTCGGGAAGGGTGGTCGTCGGGATGACGTGCAGGACCCGAATCTCGCCGTCGGCATCGAGAAGCATCGACGCGAACCGGAGCATCGGCTCGACCTCGGAGGGGGTCTGCACGGGGACGAGGATCTGACGGTACATGTTCACTTCCCGATGAGCGGCAGAAGGGCGATGTCGAGTTCGAGGACGTTCACGTACGGGACCCCGATGTATGGGATGACCGGGTTCGTGATATACGAGTTGACGAGATCCGTGAGGCGGACAATCGACACGAAATGGAGGGTCGAGTTGTTGGCCGTGGCCTCCGAGACCCGCGGGACCTGGATAAGGACCGCCTCCGGGACGAGGTTCGGGTCGATGTCGGACCCTGACGGGGCCACGAGCCAGAACGGTAGGGTGTGGTTCGCGCTGAAGTTCCAAGCCGCATTCATGTAGGCAATCGTTTCGTTGAGCAGCGCGCCAAGCTGCGGGTCGCTCGGTCCCGGTGGCGTGTCGGCCCCGAGCGTCGTATTCCAGTCCGTCATGGACGGTCGTTCCCAGAAGAGGTACGGAGCGCTCGTGTTCTGGGCGATAAGGGAGGAACCAATGACCGTTCCGTTCGGGTCGCGAAGGAGTGAACCGTTCGCCACAGAGCGGTCGGCGAGCTCGGCAATCCCCGTGACGACGGCGGGGTAGAACACCCCCGACACGAGGACGGCGAGGACCAGGAAGATGACCGTCGCCCGGACGTGCTGGAGGCCGGAGTGGGCCGGGGGGGACGCGACCGGTCCCGTCACGGTCGGCTCCTTCCGGGTCGGCGTGGGGGTGACCGACGGCGCGCTCATAGCCCCCCCAGCGGCAAGAGATGGGTGACGACGAGCCCGAGGTACTGGACCCAGGGCAGGGACTCGAGCCACGAGAGGAGAAGGTAGATGAGCTTGATCCCGACGAACGCGCTCAGGAGTCCTCCGAATCCGTAGACGAGAAGGTTCCGGCGCAGTAGGTCGGTTGCGCTACGGGGCCGGAACGGTATCCCGTAGAGCGCCAGAGGGATCAGAATTGGAATGATGAGGGCGTTGAACACGAGCGCGGAGATCACCGCGAGGTCGGGGTTGGAAAGGCCGAGGACGTTCATGATCGCGATCCCGGGTAAGGTTCCGGCACCCGCCGCGATGAAGACCGCTGGGATGATAGCGAAGTACTTCGCGACGTCGTTGGTGATCGAAAACGTCGTGAGGCCCCCACGGGTGATCAGGAGCTGTTTTCCGATCGAGACGACCTCGATGAGCTTCGTGGGGTCGCTGTCAAGGTCGACCATATTGCCCGCCTCCTTCGCCGCGCTCGTCCCACTGTTCATGGCGAGACCGACGTCCGCCCGCGCGAGAGCCGGAGCGTCGTTCGTTCCGTCCCCTGTCATGGCGACGAGTCGCCCCTGCGCCTTCTCCCGCTGGATAAGGACAAGCTTCGCCTCGGGCTTCGCTTCCGCGACGAAGTCGTCGACGCCGCTCTCCTGAGCGATCGCCGCGGCGGTAAGCCGGTTGTCGCCCGTGCACATGATGGTGCGAATGCCCATCGTCTTGAGCTCGCGAAGGCGGTCGCGGATGCCCGGCTTCACGACGTCCTTGAGGTACACGAGCCCGATCGTCCGTCTCCCGCTCGAGATCGCTAGCGGCGTCATCCCCTGCTGGGATGCCTCCGCAGCCTTGCGCCGGAGCTCGAGGGGAAGGATCGCCCCGTACGACTCCATCGCCTGGAGGGACCCTTTGTACACCTCCCGGCCGTCCGATAGAACGATTCCGCTCATGCGCCGCTCAGCCGTGAACGGAAGGATCTTGAACGTCCCCGGTTCGAGATGGCGGGGCGGTGTACCGCGACGTGCGACGAGTCGGATGATCGAGCGCCCTTCGGGTGTATCGTCGAGGCTCGAGCTGAGCAGGGCCGCGTCGAGCAGTTCGGCCATCGAGACATCGGGGGCCGTGACGAGTTGAACTGCGAGGCGATTCCCGACGGTGATCGTTCCCGTCTTATCGAGGATTAGGACGTCAAGGTCGCCGGCTGCCTCGACCGCCTTCCCCGACTTTGCGATGACGTTCGCCCGGGCAACCCGGTTGATTCCCGAGATCCCGATCGCGGGGAGGAGCGCGCCGATCGTCGTAGGCATCAGGCAAACGAACAGCGCGACGATGGTCGCGATGTCGATGTAGATGATGTCCGTGAAGTCGGCGAGGAAGATGAACGTCACGACCACCGTGAAGAGGGTAATCGTGAACGCGTAGAGCAATACCCCGAGGGCAAGCTCGTTCGGCGTCCGGTCCCGTCCCTGGCCTTCGACCAAGCGAATCATGCGGTCGAGGAACGACTCGCCCTCCTCGGTCGTGACCCGTACCCGGATGGTTCCCTGGAGAACTCGGGTTCCTCCAAGGACGCTTGTCTTGTCCCCGCCGCTCTCGCGGGTGACCGCCTCGGATTCTCCGGTCATCATCGACTCGTCGATTAGCGCTGCCCCGTGGATCACGTCGCCATCGATTGGGATCGGCTCGCCGGGGCCAATCTCGATAGTGTCTCCCACCCGAAGGACGTCAGATGCCACCCAAGCCGAGGTACCGTCGGGACGAATCTGGCGTGCCCGTACTCCGCTGCGAATCTCGCGGAGGCTGTCGGCCCGTGCCTTTCCCTGGGCCTCGGCGATGGCGTCCGAAAGGTGAGCGAACCACAGGGTCAGAAACAGGATGATCGTTACGGCGAGGTAGTAGTCGGGGTCGTAGGCGCGGGCGATGTCCGGGAACGCCCACGGCACGAGGGTGAGCACGATGAGGAATAGGAACAGGAGGTAGACCGAGAACATCACCGGGTTGTGGATCTCACGGCGAGGGTCGAAGCCCCGGAACGACGACGAGAGAATCCGACGCCAGGAGGTGTGCGGAACTTTTCGAACCGAGACGCGGGCGCCCGGTTCCATGGTGAGCTCGCCCGCCACGCTACTTCCCTCCGAATATCTGGGCGAGCGGCCCCATCGCCATCACGGGCAGGAACATGAGCGCCGTCGTGATGATCAGGAACAGAGTGAGGTAGATCGTGAACGTGCCGCTCGCCGTTCGCAAGGTGCCCGCCCCAGCGGGAAGGATATCTTGGTGCGAGAAGAGGTCCGCGACCTTGAGCATCGCCCAGATCGGTACGAACCGGCCGACGAGCATGACCAGTGCCCCGGCGATGTTGAAGTAGAGCGTTGTGTCGTTAAACGCGCCGGTGGAGAGCGCGCTCCCATTGTTGGCGGATTCTGAGGTGAACTCGTAAAGGACCGAAGTGAAATTGTGAGAGGTCGCGCCGATCGTGGACGCGTCCACCACGACGAAGTTACCGGCGATTGCGACGACGAATGGAAGCAGAATACCGGCCGGGTGGCTGATGAGCGCTACGGCCGCCCACTTCACCTGGGATGTGCCGATCTTCTTCCCCAGGTACTCGGGGGTCCGTCCGACCATCAGGCCGGCGATGAAAATCCCGAGGACCGCGAAGAGCAATAGCATCCCGAACCCGGTGCCGACGCCGCCCGGCGTGCTCTGCGTGAACATCCCGAACAGCAGGTCGAGCTGGGCGATCGGCGAGGTCGAACCAATCATGAGGTTGTTCGCGCCAACGTTGCAGTACACGCTCACGACCTGGAAGAGCGAGGCCTCTGGCAGACTGAACCGGGTCTCCTGGCCTATCGGATACCCGTTCGTCTGTGGTCCGAGCCCGGCGACCGTGGACAGCGCTGGATTGGTCACCGCCTGGAACACGATGAACAGCGCGAGCGCGACGCCTAGGATGATCAGGATCGTCCCGATGTAGGGCCATGCCTCATTCTTCCGTCGGACGATCTCGGCGAACGCGAAGGGAGCCGAGAACGGGAACACCAACATGAGCCCGGTCCCCCAGAGGTTGGAGATCGCGGAGGGGTTCGCGATGGGGGACGCCATGTTCGCCGAGTAGAAGCCGCCCCCGTTGGTGCCGAGAAGGGAGATTGACTGGAAGCTCGCCACCGGTCCGAGATAGATCGTCTGGGTGCCTCCCGTCAGAGGATGGGCGGTGACGAAGGCGGTCAACGTCTCAGGAACCCCGAGAAGGATGAACACGAGAGCGCCGAGCATCGCCAGCGGCAGGAGGAGCCGGGTGAGCGACCGAGTCATGTCGACGTAGAAATTCCCGAGCGTTCCGTCCTTGCGGACGAAGCCTCGCACCATCGCCGCGAGGACGCACAATCCCGTCGCAGGGGAGAGGAAGAGCGCCAAAGGCCAGGCGACCGTGAGCGAGCCCAGGCTTACCTGGGATTCGTTCGTGAAATGGGTGAAGTTGGTGTTGGTGGTGAAGCTGGAGGCGGAGTGGAACGCGAGGTCCCACCCCATGTTCGGGATCCCGAGGGGATTCAGGGGCGTCTGAGCTTGGTAGAAGAACCAGAAAAACATGAACGTGAGCATCCCGCCGTTCACGAGCAGGAGCGCGAGCATGTACTCGCGGGCCTTCATCGAATGTCTCGGAGAGGTCCCGAGGAGACGGTAGACCGCCGACTCAATCGGGGTGAAGATGGCGTCCCCGAACACGGGTCGGTTCATGTAGACCCGTCCGAGGTAGCTCCCGAACCAGGGAGCGATGGCCAACGCGAGGCCCAGAACTAAGAGAACGTCCCAGAGCGATTGGATGTCGAACGCCATCGACCTCCTTCGTTAGAATCGTTCGGGGTGAATCATACAGTAGACTAGGTAGAACGTAAGGCCGACGCAGATGAGCGTCAGGATGACGAGCCCCAGGTTTTGCACGACCCAACCGAGCGGTCCCATCGGACGCCCTGAGGCGTTGGACCCGGAACTCCTTATTTAGCCTCGTTGACCGGGAGGTAACGTCACGCCGGGTGGCCGAAGGTTTATACGGCGTCCTTCGCGCCCGGCGCCTTTCCGGGACCGCCTCCCTCAGCGGCCTCGGACGACCGTTTCCTCGCTTCGCGCGAGAGCCGGCGGACGATGCGCCGCATCGCCTGCTCCCGGCGCACTTCGGCCACCTGGTAGCGAACGTCGCGGGTCTCGCGCGTCAGGAGAACGGTGACCCGGCCCAGGGAGCTGCGGCCCGTTCTTCCCCGTCGCTGGATCGCCCGGATCTCGCTCGGCACCGACTCGAAGAACACCACTAGGTCGACATCGGGCACGTCCAGTCCTTCCTCGGCAACGCTGCTCGCGACCAGGATCGGAAAACGGCCTTCCCGGAACCCGGCGAGGATGCGGCCCTGCTCCTTCTGGTTCATCCCTTTGTCTTCTACGTCGCGCGTCGCCTGGCCGACGAACCGCCCGGTCGTCCACCCCTGGAGCTCGAGGATCGATTGAATCGTCTGGATGGTGTCCCGGTACTGGGCGAAGACCAGGATCCGGGGCGGATGCTCCCGGGGGCGAGCGAGGGTCTCCCGGACGAGCTCGACCAGCGTGTCGAGCTTGGGATGGGAGGACTCGCGGGATGTCCGCAGGAGCTCCTCCGCTTCCCGACGGGCCGTGACGACCTCGGGCAGCTTGAGGACGGCCGCGTCCCCTCGGCTCGGCTTCTCCTTGCCCGCGACCCGGTCGAGGTACTGGACGAACGGGGCGATCCCCTGGGTCTCGAGACGTTCCTGGGCGTGGTGGAGGTGGAGCAGGACCAGTTGGTGGAAGAGGGGTCCGAACCGGCGGACCATCGGTCCCGGACGGGCGAAGATCTCGGCGCGCAGGGCGATGAGGTCCTTCACGGAGAGCGAACGAATCGGTTTCTTCCGCAGGTAGCCCATCTTCTGCAGTTTGCGCGCCGTAGCGATGGCGGCGGTCTCGAGGAGCCCGCGGATCCGCACGGCCTCGGGCGGTAGGTCGACCCACCGGTAGTCGATCTCGACGGGTTGGACGTACTCCCGGACGCCGTCGTCCTCTCGGCTCCGCGCCTCGATACGGCGGACCCCGAGGTTGGCGACGACCTCCTCGATCCGCTCGTCCTTCCCGCCCGGGGAGGCGGTGAGGCCCAGGACCCGGCCGCCCTCGGGCCGGTCGGCGCGGTACCGAGCGGCGAGAGGCACGTAGGCGTACTTCCCCACGGCGTGGTGGGCCTCGTCGAACACGACCAACGTCGTCTCCGAGAGCCCATAGCGGCCGGCCGCGAGGTCGTTCACTACGATCTCGGGGGTCGCGAAGACCACGTCGGCGGTCTCCCACGCTCCCTCCCGGACGGGCCGTCGGACCGTTCCGGTGAACCGAGCGAACCGCAGGGGCGTGAGCCAACGGGCGAAGGAATCGGCATGCTGATGCACGAGCGGTCGGGTCGGCGCCAGAACGAGGACCTTCCCGTCCGACCTTCGGAGCGCTTCGGCCGCGAGCAACGCGGCGATGATGGTCTTCCCGAGGCCCGTGGGGAGGACCACGAGGAGATCCTCCTCGAGCCCGATCCGGGCCATGTCGAGCTGGAACGGGAGGGCTCGCACCGCCCCGGGCTTTAGCAGGGGGTGGACGACGTGGCCCTCGACGACCTGCCAGGTCCCGGGGAGAGCGGGGGGATGGAGGCGTCCGACGGGTGATTCCACCGCGACCGGGCCCGCGCCGCTCGTGAAGTCGTCCAGGAGTCGCTGTCGGGGCACGGAGGATTACCTCGACATGTCCAGCGACCGCGGTGCCTTAGTGGCTTTCCCCCACACGGACGTGCGTCAGAGGAAGCGAACGTCGGTGGGCAACTCGCCGACGTAGCGCTGGAACCCCGTCGGCCACCCCGCCGCGTCGAGGCCCTTCTGGGCGAGGAACGCGGTCAGCCACCGCTCGAGCCCGATGCCGGTGCAGCCCGACCAGAGTTCTCCCTTCTGGGCCTTGATCGAGAACGCCTTCGTGTACTTCTCCCCGACGATCGAGAGGTTCTGGAACTCGAGCCATTCCGACTGTTCCCGCGTTCCGCGGTAGGGGAGGTAGGCTTCGAAGTCGATCGTTCCCTTGACGCGCGCCTCCGCGTCCTCGACGCCGACGCGACCGCTCTGCTGCAGGTAGAACGGGGTGACCCACGCGGTCCGCCACTCGAGCTCCAGGACCTCGTCGAACACGTGGCGGTAGCGCGCGAGCAGCTTCTCCCGGAGGGCGATCAGGTCGTCCGGCGCTCCGAGGAAGACCGGCTCGATCCGATGGAACTCGTCCACCCGCTCGAGCCCGTGGCGGCCGCCGCTCTCGTAGCGGTTCGACACGGCCGCTCGGTCGAAGATCTTGAGCGGCAGGCTCTCGGAGGCCAGGGTGCGGCCCGAAAGCCACCAATAGGTCGTGGGGCACTGGGCGTAGCAAGAGACCGCCGTCGGTCGGGTGACCATCCGGGCGAGCTCCTCCTCGGGAACCCGACGCGTGATCTTCACGAGGTCGGTGAACCGCTCCCAGGCGGCCGGGTCCCGGGTCTTCGGCTCCGTGACGTAGTAGAACTCGCCCGGCAGCCCCTCGAGGTGGCCGGTCTTGAGGAGGGTCTCGAAGGAATCGTGGTGCGGCTGGACGACCTCCTGGAACCCGAGCGGGCGCAGCACCTCCTCGAGCGCGACCCGCTCCATCGTCCGGAGGAGGTGGGCGGCGGTTGGTCCGAGGAACCACTTGCCCTTGGTCGGCCCCGAGCGCACCCAATGACGCTTCAGCATCTCCTCCGTGGGGTCACCTCGGAAGAGAGGTTCCCGGGCGGGGCTCGAGGAGAGGAGGGACCAGAACTGCTCCTTTCCCTCGTACCCCTGGCGCCGCGCCTTCTCTTGGACGAGCGCGACCGCACGGTCCATCCAGTTGTCCCGAAGCCCCTCTTCGGAGAGGGCCGTGAGCGAGAGGGTAGCGAGGGTGCCGTCGACGGTAAGGTGGTGCGGCAGGGGGAGAGCGATCGCCGCTTTCGGAGACGCGTCGAGCGAGAATTCCGTGCGATATCGGACCGCGACGAACGATCGGACCCCGACCCTCGCCGTGCGACCGAGTTCGTCGCCCAGGCGACGAACGAACGCGAGCAGCGCCTGGTGGGGCCGGGGACCGGTCGACTCGAGAACGACGCGGAGCTGGTCCCCCTCGAGCTTCCACTCCGCGAGACGGCCCTGGCCCCGGGCGCCGATCGTGTGGGCGACCGCTTCGCTCGCGATGCGGGGGATGAGCTCGTCGGGACGGACGGTCGACGGCAGGCTCCCGCTCAGGGTCAGCTCGGCCTCGAGCCGATGCTCCATCGGCACGACGACCGGGGGGCGGGTTATAACCCTCGACGCACCCCGTCCCCGAAAGCGACCCGGGCGAGGAACTCCGCTGGGCGGTCTCGCCAGCCACGCTTTTAGCCGCCCCGCTCTCCTCCGCCCCGGTCGAGGAGCCATGGCGGTCAAGGTCGAGGAATTCGGTCACTTCATCGACGGAAAGTGGGTGGTCCCGGCCCGCGCGAAGCGGTTCGAGACCGTGAATCCCACCACGGGCGAAAAGGTCGGGTCGTTCGTGGCCGGCACGCCGGAGGATGTGCGCTCCGCGGTCACGGCGGCCGCGAAGGCATTCCCGGCCTGGCGCGACACTCCGGCTCCGAAGCGGGGCGAGATCCTCCTCGAGGTCGCCCGACGGATGCGGGCGGCGAAGCCGGCCCTCGGGCGGGTCGTCACCCAAGAGATGGGCAAAGTGATCGGCGAGGCGCTCGGGGACGTACAGGAATCGATTGACTTCATCGAGTACATGGCCGGGGAGGGACGCCGCCTCGCGGGCGAGACCGTCCCCTCGGAGCTTCGGTCGAAGTTCTGCCTGACGGTTCGGCAGCCGAAGGGCGTCGTGGCGTGCATCACGCCGTGGAACTTCCCGACGGCCATCCCGAACTGGAAGATCGCCGCCGCGCTCATCACCGGGAACACCGTGGTCTTCAAGCCGGCGTCGGCCACGGCGCGATGCGGTGCTGAGGTCGTCAAGATCTACACGGCGGCGGGGGTCCCCGCGGGGGTCCTCAACTTCGTGACCGGGTCGGGAAGCGTCGTGGGGAACGCGCTCGTCGCCGACCCGCGGATCCGCACGGTCTCGTTCACCGGCGGGGTGGAGGCCGGGCGCGATGTCTACGTCCGCGGGGCCCAGGGCCTCAAGATGGTGCACCTCGAGCTCGGCGGGAAGAACCCGGTCATCCTGATGGAGGACGCCAACCTTCCGCTCGCGCTCGACGGAGTGCTCTTCGGCGCCTTCGGCACCGCCGGTCAGCGGTGTACCGCGACCAGTCGCCTGATCGTCCACACGAAGGTCTACGACCGGTTCCTTCAGATGCTCACGGACCGCCTGGACCGGTTCTCGGTCGGTGACCCGCTCGACCCGAAGACCGGGATGGGACCGGTCGCATCGGCCGACCAGGAGCGAAAGATCCTCGAGTACATCGAGGTCGGGAAGAAGGAGGCGAAGCTCCGGTACGGCGGGCGGAAGCTCTCGGGAGGGGCGTACGACCGTGGGTTCTTCCTCGAACCGACGATCTTCGAAACGTCGCACGGTACGCGAATCTCGAAGGAGGAGATCTTCGGTCCCGTGCTCTCCGTGATCCGGGTGAAGGACTACGACGAAGCCGTGCGGGTCGCGAACGACGTCGACTACGGGCTCTCCTCGTCGATCTACACCCAGGACGTGAACCGGGCGTTCCGGGCGATCCACGACCTCGAGGCCGGGATCACCTACATCAACGCCCCCACGATCGGGGCGGAGGTCCAGCTCCCGTTCGGAGGGATCAAGAACACGGGGAACGGAGGCCGAGAGGCCGGTAGCGTGGCGATCGAGGAGTTCACCGAGATCAAGACCGTGTTCATCGATTTCTCGGCCAAGCTGCAGAAGGCCCAGATCGATACCGAGCCCTCCCCATGAGCCGCTACCGCGCCACCGACGAGCAGCTCGACCGGGAGATCGCCGCGCTCGAACGGCTCGGCCGGGTGCGGCTCCGGCGCGCGGGCGCCGAGCTGAACGACATCGACAAGGACCTGCGCGAGCTCCGGAAGGAGCGGGCCCGGCGGGCCGCTCGTGCCGCCGAGATGATCGCATCGGAGACACCGGCCCCGGCCGAGGCGCCGGCCTCCGAGAGCTGACCGGGCGTCGGGCCTCGCCGGCTCCGCGGGAGAGGGTCCCGGGTCGGCGAGAAGCCCTCCCGAGGGCTCAGAACGGACCGGCGCCCGCGGGGTTGTCGAAGTTCGTGAGCAGCATCTGACCTCGCGGTTTCGGACGCCCCACCGGGGCGATGAGCGGGTCCTCCTCGAGGGCCGGCATCGTCTCGGAGATCGGGACGTCCACGATGATCTCCCGGGTGCGTCCGCCACGGCCCCGCGAAACGATCGTCGCGCGGATCAACCCGAGCGACTCGAGCTCGGAAACGTAGTTCGAGATCGAGCGAGCGTGGAGAGGCTGAAGGCCGAGCCGCTCGGCGAGCCGCCGGTAGCTGTCGTACACCTCGCCCGTGAGGACCCCCGTCCGCCGGCGCTCGAACGACTGGAGGATCGCGTAGAGGAGCACCTTGCAGTGGGGCGGGAGCGTTCGGCAGCAATCGATGATGATATCCTGCTCGAGCCGGTTCTTCGCCTTCACGACGTGGTCGGGGGTGATCCGCCTTGCGTGGTCCCGCTCGGCCATCTCGGCGGCGAGTCGGAGGAGGGCGAGCGCGCGGCGTGCGTCCCCGTTCTCGAGCGCCGCGTAGGCCGCGCACCGCTCGACGACGCCGGGGTCGACGACCCCGTCTCGGAACGCCTCGTGGGCGCGGTCGCGCAGGATGTCCTGGAGCTGGGTCGCGTCGTAGGGCGGGAAGAGGATCTTCTCCTCGTTGAGCCGACTGCGGACGCGGGCATCCAGATGGTTCGTGAACTTGAGGTCGTTCGAGATGCCGATGATGGCGAGGCGCGCGGTCTCGAGCTCAGTGTTGATCTGGCTCAAGGTGTAGAGGATGTTGTCGCCGCTCCGCGCTACCAGCCGGTCGACCTCGTCCAGGACCAGGAGGAGGATGCCTCCCTTCGCGTCCATCAGCCGGCGCATCCCGCCCTGGACCCGGTCGAGCGACCAGCCCGTCGGGATGCGGTCGGCCTCGGTCTTCGCGAAACTGTTGGCGATCGTCTGTAGCAGACTGTACGGCGTGTCGATGTTGCCGCAGTTCAGCGTGACGAACGAGATGTGCGACGAGAGTTCGGTGCGTCGCTGGAGGTCCTGCCGGACCTGAGCGACGACCGCGGTCTTGCCGGTCCCGATCTTGCCGTAAATGAGGAGGTTCGACGGAAGGTCCCCGCGCAGGGACGGCGCCAGGATCTCGGCGACCTGACGGATCTGCTGTTCCCGGTGCGGAAGCCGGCTCGGGACGTAGGAATCCCGGAGGACCTCCCGGCTGCCTCGGAACAGTTCGCTCTTGGAGGAGAGGATGGCGTCGAGGATCCCGCCGGTCGAGGCGGGAGGGTTCCCGGGCGCGGACGGCGAGGGCACCGGCACGGGCACTCCTGCGCTGTCCGCGCCCGGGCGGCGGTCGCTGACGGGAGCGACCGCCGGATTCGAGGCTTGGCTGTTGTCGAGGGGTTCCGGAGCGTCGACCGGCCGATCTTCGTTAGCAGGTGACACCGTCGAAGCCTGCCCGGGCCTCGGGCAGCGGTGCGAGGAAGGCGAGCCATATGTACCTTTTGCCGACGCGCGCTCCGGAAAGCGCGACGAAGGCGTCGAACGCCGTCGAATCGGCTCGGGGCGGTCGTCTCGCTCGACCGAATCCATTTGAAGGGGCGCCGCTGTCGCCTGGAGGATGTCGGGCCACAGGTCGGACGACCGTTTCGTCCCCGCTCCGGCCCCGAAGCCGCCGTCGGCGCCGTTTCTCGCCCTCTCCACGCTCTCCTTCATCCTCGGGGTGTACCTGCGGTTCACCCGCAGGACGCACTCGGACCGGGCGTAACCTCGAGGTGGCAGGGATGGTACGCGTAGCCGACCCATCGGCCCCGATCGTCATCGTCAAACTCGGCGGAAGCATCGTCACCCGGAAACGGGAGGTCGAGCGGATTCGCCCGAAGGTCCTCGCCCGGCTGGCGCGCGAGGTCGTCGAGGTCGGGGATCGCCGCGTGGTCGTCCTCCACGGTGCCGGTTCGTTCGGACACCCGGGGGCGAGGAGGTTCGGGCTGGCCGTTCCGCCGGAGGAGGGGACCTCGGGGGCGGAACGCGTCCGAGGCGCGGCGATCGTTGCCGCCGAGGTGCGCCGGCTGCACCTTGCGGTCGTCCGCGAGCTCGTTCGCGCGGGAGGGGCCCCGGCCTCCGTGCCGATGTCGACCCACGCCCGTAACCGGGCGGGCGAGCTCGTCTACCTCGACCCGTCCCCGGTGAAAGCCGCCGTGGACGGAGGGTTCCTCCCCGTTTCCTTCGGGGATGTGGTCCCCGACGAAGTGTGGGGGTCGTCGATCCTGAGCGCCGACACCATCGCGCTGGCGCTCGTCCCGGCGGTCGGGGCCGAGAGGGTGGTCTTCGTCAGCGACGTCGAAGGAATCCTGGAAGGACCCCCCGGCCGTCGGCGGTCGGTCGTACGGGAGGTCACCCCCGACACGGTCGCCGCGCTCCGTCCCCCCGAGGGAGCGACCGACGTTACCGGCGGGATCCGTGGCAAGGCGACCGTGATGCTCGCCATCGCGGCCGCCGGCGCGGACGCAGGACTTATTAGCGGACTATCGGATGGAGCTGTCTCGCGCGCAATTCGGGGCGGAATGGAGTACGGGAGCTGGGCTCGTGCGAGATCCTCCTGATCCGTCCGAACCGGGCGGCCTGGACTTGAGCCATCGCAAAGCCGAGCACGTCAAGGTCGTCCTGGGGAAGGACGTCGAGGGTCGGTACCGATACTGGAACGACGTCCAGCTCGTCCACCGCGCCCTCCCCGAGGTCGACTTCGACGAGATCGACCCTTCCGTGACGTTGCTCGGCCGCCGCCTCGCCGCGCCGATCGTCATCACCGGCATGACCGGGGGCTTCCCGGACGCGGTGAAGATCAACGAGAACCTCGCTCAGGCCGCCGCCGAGGTCGGGGTCGCGATGGGGGTCGGGAGCGAGCGCGCCGCGATCCTCAAGGGCCAGTACCCGGAGAGCTACTCGTGCGTGGCTCGTCACGCGGTCCTCCTCAAGTTCGCCAATATCGGGGCCCCCCAGATCATTCCCCAGAAACCCGGTGACCGGGTCATCGGACCCGACGATGTCCGGGCGGCGATGGACCTGATCCACGCCGACGCCCTCGCGATCCATCTCAACTTCCTCCAGGAGATCGTGCAGCCCGAGGGCGACCGACGAGCGAAGGGTTGCCTCGAACGGATCGGAGAGCTCGCGGCACGCTTCCCCGTCCTCGTGAAAGAGACCGGGGCCGGCCTCTCGCGCGAGGTCGCGGAGGAGCTTCGCGCTCGCTCGGTGAAGGCCTTCGACGTGAGCGGCACCGGAGGTACCTCGTTCGCCGCGGTCGAACACTATCGCGCCGTCGAGCAGGGGGCCGAACGGGAGGCTCGCGTCGGGAAGACCTTCTGGGATTGGGGGATTCCCTCCCCGGTCTCGGTGCTCGAAGTCGTTCCCCTGGGCCTTCCGGTCATCGCGAGCGGAGGCGTGCGCTCGGGCCTGGACGTCGCCCGTGCGATCGCGCTCGGGGCGACCGCCGCGGGGACCGCCGGCGGGATGCTGCGGGCCGCGGCCACCGACCACGCGCAGACCCGCAAGGAACTCGAGTTCCTCGTCCACGAGCTCAAGGTCGCCATGTTCCTCACGGGGTCGAGGACGGTCGCGGACCTCCAGAAGGCACCCTACCTCCTTACCGGGGAGAGTCGCCTGTGGCGCCGTCGATAGCCGCTCCCACCCCTGAGGAGATCCACCGGGCGAAGCTCGCGGGATTGCGGACGACGGGCTCGGCCGGTCCCCTACCCTCGAACGTCGACTGGATCGCAGGTCTCCCTCCCGAGGAACGCGCTCGCTACGACGGCTCCGTTCGCCGCAAGCCCTCTCGCACGCTCTCCGGCGTTGCGATCGTCTCGGTCATGACCGCCCCGGCTCGGTGTCCGCACGGACAGTGCACCTACTGCCCGGGAGGACTCGAGAACGGGAGCCCTCAGAGCTACACGGGCGAGGAGCCGTCGGCCCTTCGGGGGGCCCAGTTCCACTGGGATGCTCGGGCGATCACCGGCCATCGGATCAAGACGCTGGAAGAGATCGGCCACCCGACCTCGAAGGTCGAGGTGATCGTGATGGGAGGGACGTTCCCCTCCCGTCCCCGACCGTACCAGGAGGAGGTCCTCCGCGGCATCTACGATGGCCTCAACGGGACGTCCTCCACCTCGCTTTCGGACGCCCAAGCCCAGAACGAGGTCGCGCTCCACCGGGTCGTGGGCCTAACGGTGGAGACCCGCCCGGACTGGTGCGACGGTCGGGTCCTCCCCTTCCTCTTGGAAGGGGGGGTGACCCGGGTCGAGGTGGGCGTCGAGTGCCTGCACGACGACGTCCTCGAGGCGGTGGGCCGGGCCCATTCGTCGGGGGACGTGGCCCGGGCCACCCGGGAGGCTCGGGACCGCGGCCTCAAGGTCGGCTACCACCTGATGCTCGGACTACCGGGCATGGACCCGGATTCGGACCTCTCCGACTTCGAGCGCCTGTGGACCGACCCCGATTACCGGCCCGACTTCCTCAAGATCTACCCGACCTTGGTCCTTCCCGGAACCCGGCTCTACGACGACTGGCGCGCGGGCCGCTACCAACCGTACGACACCGCCGTGGCGTCGGAGCTCCTCGCTCGAATGAAGCGACTCCTCCCACCGTGGGTCCGGATCCAGCGCATCCAACGGGACATCCCCGCACGACTCATCGCGGCCGGCGTTCGGTCGAGCAACCTTCGGGAGAAGGCCCTCGACCGCCTCGGGAAGGAGGGAGCCCGCTGCCGGTGCCTGCGCTGTCGGGAGGCCGGCCGTCGAGCGACCCCACCGCCCGACGCGTTCGAGTTGACCGAGACCGAGTACGGTGCCGCGGGAGGCCGCGAACGGTTCTTCGCGTGGGAGGACCCCACGACGGACACCGTCGCCGGGTTCCTGCGGCTCCGTTTCCCCTCGAGCGACACCGAGGGGGGGCTCGACGCCCCCGTCATCCGAGAGCTCAAAGTAGTGGGGAACGAGGTCCCCGTTGGGCACAAAGGGTCGCGGCCGAGCGAGTACCAGCATCGCGGGTTCGGTGCGGGGCTGCTCGCCGCCGCGGAAGAGTGCGTCCGGGCGGAGGGGTTCCGCCGCGTCTACGTGACGAGCGCGGTCGGCACCCGCGAGTACTACGGTCGCCGGGGGTACGAACGGGCGGGAACGCACATGGCGAAGAGTGTTTTCGCCGGGCACAACCCCTGACGGAGCCGTGCGACGGTTTCGCCTCCCGCCGGTCGCGCAACCCTTAAACCCACCCCCGGCTCCGCCGACCGAAGGAACCCTCCATGGACCGCAACATCCAGGTGGAGCCACTGCGCACCGTCCACATCGAGGACCAAGGGATCGAACTCGTCGAGCGGAAGGGGCTCGGGCACCCCGACTCGATCGCCGACGGGGTCTCGGAATCGGTGAGCCGCGCGCTCTGCCGCCTTTACCTGGACGAGTTCGGGAAGATCCTGCATCACAACACCGACGAGACCCAGGTCGTCGGGGGAGGCTCGGAGCCGAAGTTCGGTGGGGGCCGCGTGACGAGCCCCATCTACATCCTCCTCGTCGGTCGGGCCACCACGGAGGTCAACGGCGAGAAGCTCCCGTACCGGGACGTCGCCGTCGAGGCCGCCCGGAAGTACGTCCAGTCGGTCTGTGCGCACCTCGACATCGACAAGCACGTCGAGTTCGACTGCAAGATCGGCCAGGGGTCGGTCGACCTGCGGGGCGTCTTCGAGCAGAAGTCGGTCCTCTCCAACGACACCTCGTTCGGGGTCGGGTTCGCCCCGCTGTCGGACACGGAGCGGCTCGTGCTCGAGAGCGAGCGGTTCCTCACGCTGAAGCTCAAGAAGAAGCTCCACGCCCTCGGGGAGGACGTCAAGGTGATGGGATACCGCCAGGGCGAGGCGATCCACCTGACCGTCGCCGCCGCCCTCGTCGATAGCGAGCTCAAGGACGCCCGGGAGTACGCCTCCGCCTGCCAGGAGATCCACGACCAGCTCGCCGACCAGGCCGCGAAGCTCACCCGGCGCAAGGTGACGATCGAGGTCAACACGGCGGACGACCCGGAGCTCGGCCGCTACTACCTCACCGTCACCGGCCTTTCGATGGAGGCGGGGGACGACGGGTCCGTTGGGCGAGGGAACCGCGCGAATGGCCTCATCACGCCCTGCCGTCCAATGAGCCTCGAAGCGTCGGCCGGTAAGAACCCGGTCAACCACGTCGGGAAGATCTACAACCTCCTCGGCAACCTGATCGCGAACGACATCGTGAAAGAGGCCGGGGGCGACGTCCGGGAGGTCCACGTCCGCATCCTCTCCCAGATCGGGAAGCCGACCGACCAACCCCAGGTCGCCTCGATCCAGATACTGCCCGCGAGCGGCGTGAAGCTCGCCCAGGTGAAGCCGAACGCCGAGACCGTGGCGCAGAAGTGGTTCGACGACATCGATTCGATCCCGCGGCTCCTCCTGACCGGCAAGCTATCGGTCTTCTAGGAGTCGGGCCCTCCGGGGCGTTCGTGCGGGTCTACGTCGAGTCCTTCGGGTGCTCCCAGAACCAGGGGGAGGGCGCCGGGATCGCCCGGGACCTCTCGTCCCACGGGCACGGGCTCGCCCGAAGCCCTTCGGACGCCGACGTCGGAATCCTGGTCACGTGCGGGGTCATCGGCCCGACCGAGGGTCGGATGGTCCGCCGATGGCGGGCCCTCTCGGCTCGGGCCCCCCGCGTGGTCGTGACGGGATGCCTCGTCCCTCTCCGCACCGACCTCATGACCGGGCCCGGTCGAGAGCGAACGACGTTCGTTCCGATCCGGGAGCAAGCGCACCTTCCCGCGTTGCTCGACTCGTGGTCGGGGGACGCCTCGGTGACGTTGCCCGCGGTCCCTCTCGCGACCGAGTCCCCTCCGCCTCCCATGACGGAGGAGGTAGTCATCGCCCAGGGATGCACGAGCGGATGCACCTACTGCTTCAGCCGCCTCGCTCGCGGCCGCCTCTCGAGCGTTCCCCTCTCGGACGTAGTGCGCCGGGTGCGCGAAGCGACGACCCGGGGGGTCCGGGAGATCCGGCTCACTGGTCTCGACACGGCCGCGTGGGGCGAGGACCTCCCGGGGCCGGAACGACTGCCCGAACTGCTTCGGGCGGTCTCGAAAGTCCCCGGGGGGTTCCGAGTCCGGGTCGGCATGATGAGCCCCCAGAGCCTGGAACCGCACCTGGTCCCGTACCTCGACGCGCTCGCCGAGGGGCCGGCCTACCGATTCCTCCACCTGCCGCTCCAGAGCGGCTCCGACCGGGTGCTCGACTCGATGCACCGAGGCTACCGCGCCGACCTGTTTCGTCGGCAGGTCGATGCCGCCCGCCAACGCCTGCCGGACCTTCACCTCGCCACGGACGTCATCGTCGGCTACCCAGGGGAGACGGAGGACGACTTCCGGGCGACCGAGGCGCTGCTCGAGGAGGTAGGCCCCGAGACGGTGAACGTCACTCGGTTCTCGCCGCGCCCCGGAACGCTCGCCGCCCGCCTTCCGGCGCTCCCCCCCCGGGTGGCGAAGCGGCGATCACGGGCCCTGGCTGCGCTGCGGCACCGCATCTCGCGAACACGGCTCGAGAGCTGGATTGGTACCCGGGCCGTCGGCCGGGTCTTGGAGTACGGACCGGCGGGGAGCTCGGTCGCCCGTCTCGGGAACTACCTTCCCGTCGTACTCGACCGCCGGCCGCCGCTCGGGTCCGACGTGGAGCTTCGGGTCGACGGCGCTCGGTCGACCTATCTGCTCGGAACCCCTCTCTAGTCGCGTTCTAAATACCCGACCGACCCCTAGTTGGTCGGTTCGGTCCTCTCCCGGCCGGAGGGGGCGACGGAGGATCCGATGACGGACCTGACCAGTGGGGAGATCGTCGCCATCGTATTCGTCGTGGTCCTCGCCATCATCGTTGTGGCTCTCCTCCTGTTTCTCTTGAGGGGCCTGCGGAACAAGCGCGCCAAGCTCCTGAGCGAGCTCGAGGACCGGCCGGAGCTCAACCAGGACCGGGCGTTCAACCGCCTCGTGATGGCCCGGCGGGAGGCCGGGATCCTCGTCGGACAGGGGGTCGACGTACGCCGGGCCCAGGACCTGATCGCCGAGGCCCAGGGCGCGTTCGACACCCGCCAGTACGACCGGGCCTACCGGGTCGCCCAGTCCGCGCACGAGGCGCTCGTGAACGCTCGACAGCAGGGCGCGAGGTCCACGGGCGTCCCGCTTCCTTCGAAGGGGTCGGCGACCGCCCCTCCGTCGGGACCGACCGGGGTCGCGCCGGCAGCCGTCACCGCCCCCGCTCCTCCCGAACGGCCCGCCATCCCGAAGAACCGTGCCGAATCCCAGTTCCAGCTCCAGCTCCTCGGCGAAGAGCTCGCCGCAATCCCGGCGCGTCGGGCGCGGGAGGCCTCCGTGACCGGGGCCTCCGCGCTGAGGAACCAGGCGTCGGCCGCCTTTGACCAGGGGGACTACACCGGAGCGTTCCGCCTCGCTCTGCGGGGGCGCCGGACCTTGGGGGGAACCCTCGAGAGCATCCCCCCGCCGGGCAGCTCGACGACTGGGGCCCCGGGGAGAACGGCGAGCGCGACTTCGGCGGCGTCTGACCCCGCCCAGACCGCCGAAGCCGCCGCCGGTGGGGAGCGGTGCTCGGAATGCGGGTATCCCGCGCTCTCGGGAGATGCGTTCTGTCGGGGATGCGGACGTCCCCGCACGCCCCTGACCTGCCCGACCTGCGGGTCGCCGCGCGGCGAGGAAGAGCCCTATTGCGGTCGGTGCGGGTCTCGGTTCCCGTAGGGGGGCCGGATCTAGTATCCCGTAGGGAGCCACTCCTCCAGGCGACGCTGGGTCCGGGCGTCGTGGAGGAGCGCGCTGGCCGTGAGCCAGCGGGGAAGCGGGATGGCGAACGACTGCTGAATGAGCTCCGAGAGTCCGGCGAGCGAGGCGACCTTCTCGGGAGGGTGGGTCAGGGCGGCGCGGACATGCTCCCGAACGTTCCACACCCCGAGGGGAAGGATCTCGCCCGGGTGCACTTCCCGGAGGACCACCACGCCGGCCTGGTGACCGAGGTTGAGAAGTGCCTCGCTCGTCGCGAGGCGGGCCGCGTAGTAGCAGCCTCCGATCGACGCATACGTCGTCCGACCCCGGTACCCCTCATGGTCCCCGATCATCACGATCCGGCTCGGGTTCGGGTTCCGCAGGGTGTTCGGGTACCACGCCTCGATCGATTCGTACCGGTACGCCCCGGGAAGGAAGGCGATGACCCAGCGGTTATCGAGGGCCGTGAATCGGTAGACCAACGTCTCCGAGAGCTCGGGAAGGTCGCGGACCCGCCCGAGGTTCATCTTCGAGAGGAGGTCGTCCACGGCGGTGATGCTCCAGCGGGTGGGAACGAGCCGTCGGCGGCCCCGTCGACCGAGGGTCCCGACGCTGAACGCTCGCTGGATCCGACTGACGCGGACCCCCCGATGGTAGAGCTCCTCAACCGCGACCCGGGCGTTCGCGTGGACGTCGGACGTGAGGCGGTCGAGATGCGGGTCGACCCGTCGGACGTCGAGGCGTATCGTCTCGATCGGCGCCGACGGCCCGAACGGAGGCGTCGAATCGCTCAGGGAAAGATGACCGCGGGGAGGACGACGGAAGCGGACCTCGCTATCGACCGTCTCGCCGGCGATCCCGAGAAGCTGGAGCTCCTCCAAGATCGGGATGGGACGTTCGGCGTCCGTCACTCGGATCGGGATGGTGCCGCGCACGAGACCGGTCCGGAACGACACGACCTCCGCGACCGACCGTCCGACCCACTCTTCGGGGGTGTCGAAGAGCTCGGTCGACCCGTGTTCGGGGCTCAGGAGCGGGCCGACCGACACCTTGGGGTAGCCGAACCGCCCGACGAAGAGCGCGGGGGGCGACGTTCCGTTGAGGTCGACCCCGTTCACCATCGGGAGGGTCTTCTCGAACGCCCGGTACTTGACGAGGATCGGACAGACGGGCTTCCCGCAGAGGAGCTGCGCGGACCGACATCGTAGGCACATCGTCGGGTCCTCCTCGAGACCCGGCACGCTCCAGGAGAGCGACCCGACGGGGGCGAGCCCGGGGATCGGGGGGACGGAAGTAGGAAAGGCCATCTCCGGTCGGCCCCTCCATCGGATGCCCCGAATGTAAAGCCGGCGGGAGAGGTCGTGAAACAGCCCCGCGGGGCGACCTCGGTCCCGTCCACGCCCTCACGTTCAAATAGCGGGGGCGGCTGGTAACGCCGCGTCCGGGACTGTGGGGTAGTATCGTCCCGAGATGACGGGACAAAGGAGCCCAGATTCGGTCTGCGGATGGTTCCGGAGAGAGGGGACACCTGTCTCGTGAACCGTGCTTTGACGTCCGAATGTGCTGGGAGGCGCGCATAGAAATGCGATGTTAGCGGCGTATTAATGGAGGAAGAAACTCCTTCCAAGACGAGTTGGACCGAACTGGAGTGCGGACATCGGTTGCGCCGTGTGGCTCGAATCCCAGCACGGGGGTCCAGTACTCCGCTCCTGGGGATTGGCGTCGTGCCACTTTGCTGGAGGTGGCTCGATACATGAGTGAAGTGGCTGCCTGATAGGGTAATCTTGAGTGGGACGCTTTGGTATCGTCAATGAAGGCGCACAGGTGTGCCTTCAGTCGGACCCTCGGCGGAGCAGCTCTCGCCGCGGTCGTGATGGCTGTCGTGGCCGTGATGATTGTTCCTGTCGGCTACACGTCCTCGAAAGGAGTCGGGAACATTCCGCCTCACGTTGCTCCGGGAGACGGGGGGATTCGTCAGGCTCACTCTGGACCGGAGACGGGGCTCACCAAGGAATCCGTGACATTCGAGCCCGCTTCTCAAGTCAATCTCGCCAACAAGGTGGTCGCGACGGTTGCCGTGGGGTCCGATCCGATGACGCCGGCCTATGACAGTTCGAACGGGGACATCTACGTGCCAAATGGCGTCCCAGGAAACGTGAGCGTAATATCGGGAGTGACAGACACACTCGTAGCTACGGTGCCCGTCGGAGGAGGGCCAGACCAACCGACGTTTGATCCTGGGAACGGGAACATCTACGTGCCGAATGTAGGTACTGCGAACGTCAGCGTCATTTCGGGGCTGACGAACAGAGTCGTTGCGACAATACCAGTGGGATCTGACCCGAACCCCGTAGCGTACGACAACGTGACGGGCAACCTGTATGTACCGAATGCCGAATCGAACACCGTAAGTGTCATTTCAGGCGCGACCAACAGCGTTATCGCCACGATTTCGGTCGGAACAAATCCTTGGGCTCCGGCGGTGGACACCGCGAACGGGGACGTCTACGTACCGAACTGGCTCTCAAGCAGCGTGACTGTCATTTCAGGTAACACGAACACCGTAATCGCTACGGTTCAGGTCGGTGGTGGCCCGATGCCTCCGACCTATGACAGCGCTAACGGGGAGATCTATCTCCCCGATATCTTTGACAACACGGTCACCGCGATCAATGGAACGACCAACACGGTCGTTGCGACATTTGCGGTCGGTGGATCTCCATTCACCCCGGCGTACGACGAGTTGAACGGAAATCTGTACTTCCCGTGTGATGTATCGAGCAACACGGGAGTTGTGAGAGTCATCTCTGGAGAAACGAACCTCGCTGTCGCGACGGTTCCGGTCGGGAGCAATCCTTCCACCCCTGTGGTGGACGACTCGAACGGGAATCTGTACGTTCCCAACTCCGGCTCGGGAACTGTGAGCGTCATGTCGGGGTCAACGAATACGGTCGTCGCGGTGGTGGACGTAGGAAACACTCCGTACACACCAGCCTTCGACCCCTCCACCGGTGAAGTGTTTGTGTCGAACGCCCTTACGGCAACCGTGAGCGTCATCGCAGGCGGCTACCCCGTAACGTTCACTGAAATTGGACTCTCGTCGGGAAGCTGGTCCGTCTCTTTCGCGGGCGCTTCGCAGTCTGCCCCGGTAGGTTCACCGAACGTCTTCGACGCGACCAATGGGGCATGGAGCTATTTCGTCGGAGCGGTGGAAGGTTTCCTTGCCAGCCCGGCGAACGGGACGGTAGATGTCGCGGGGACTCCGCAGGCCGTGGCGGTAACCTACTCAAAAGGCGTCGCCCCAACCTATCTCGTGACCTTCATCGAGACCGGTCTTGAGGCCGGAACGAACTGGACTGTCACTCTCGATGGACTCTCCCAGAATAGCTCCGAATCAGCGATGACGTTCCAAATATCCGATGGAACGCACCCGTTCTTGGTGCATACTGTAGAAGAATACACTGAGACCCCTGCGCGAGGGAATGTTACGGTAGACGGATCGAACTGGACCGAGTGGGTCACATTCACTCGCACATCCAACAGCGGGCCGACATTCCTAGGCCTGCCCTTGTTTGAGGGCGCCGCCGTAGTGGGCGGATTTTGCATCGTTGTAGCTGGCATCGGAGTCGGAAGTTTCCTGTATCGGCGTCGCGAACGGAAGCCTCCTCTCACCTCATCAGTGGGGTGAAGTCCTCCGAATGTGACGTAGGCAAGAAGGCATAGGCGCGGGCTGGGTCCTTTCGCAAATCGTCGATGTCCGTTCCGATCCATTCGACGCCTGGCGCTCCCCTCCTCGGGAAGAAACGCCCGTGCTGGAAGGCACCCCTTCCGGGGAGGTGAATCTACGGTCCGAAGGGGAGTTTCGTCCCTTGCTGACAGGACAACGGGGAAGCCGGTGGGAGCGGGCGTGAACCGGCCCCGTGGCGTGGGACTCGGTCCCGCCCACGCCCTTACGTTCAAATAGCGGGGGCGGCTCGTCAAGCTCCGCGTCCGGGACTGTGGGGTAGCTTGGTCCATCCTTCGGGGTTCGGGACTCCGAGACGCCAGTCCAAATCTGGCCAGTCCCATTCGCGCGTCGTGGTCGGGCGGCGGTCCGTGAACCGCCGTCCTCCCGGTCCTAGAGCTTCTGGGTGAGCGCCCGGACCGCCCCGCCGCCGTTCCTCAGGATCGGACCGCCGTGGTAGCTGAGGAGGGAGTCGACGGAGAGGCGCGCCATCCGACGGGCGGAGACCTTGGCGGTGGGGATGTGGTGGGTGAACTCGGGGGGAGTCAGCGACGCCGTCTCGCCGTCCACGAAGAACAGGTCGCCCGAGAATAGGAGCTTGCGCTCGGGCTGGTAGAACGACGCGTGCCCGGGGGTGTGGCCGGGCGTGTGGTAGGCGATGAGCCCACCGGCCGCGTCGATCGGGTCCCCGTCCTTGAACGCCTCGTCGACGACCACCGGTTCTGCCGGAGGGCTCCCGGGGCCATCGTACTTCGGGTCGAGCGCGATGTACGCGGCCTCGATCCAGTGGGCGAACGAGCGTGCATGGGTCTTCTCGAGCATGGCCTTCAACGAGCCGGTGTGGTCGAGGTGAAGGTGCGTGATCAGGATCTTCTTCACCGAGGTCGGCTCGACGTGGACCTTCGCGAAGTACGCGAGGATCGCCTTGGAGGCGCCGGGCAGGCCGGTGTCGATGAGCGTCCAGGACGCTCCTGGGTCCTTCACGAGGTAGACGTGCGTCGAAAAGTCCGGCGCTGGGTCGACTCCTTCTACGAGGTGGACTCCCGGTAGGATTTCGGGCATGGGTTCCCTCGCGAAGCCCAGGAGCTCGTCGGTTAAGTCGGTTCGGCCGCGGGCCGACCCGAGGTGAACGCGGCCCCGAGCGCGCGAACGGACCGGCCGACCTCGTCGCTCAGGAGGCCCCCGAAATCGAAGATGCCGAGGACCTCGTCCACGCCCGTGGCACCGAACGCGCGCAGGCGCTCGGCGACCTCCCCCGGAGAACCGAAGATCGCCCACCCGCTCTTCTCGATCGTCGCGGCGTTCGCGTGCGCCGGGTCCCGCCGGACCTTCTCCTGGTAGAACGCGCTTTGGGTCGCGAGCCGGCTGTCGAGGTATCGCTGGAGGGCGTGGCGAGCCCGGTCGGGATGGGGACCCGCGTAGAGGTGCAGCGCGGCCGCCACCTCGCCGTGGGTCCCGGGAGGAAGGTGGGTACGGTACTCCCGCACCTCGTCCGCGAGCTCAGCCGGGGTGGAGAGCGTGGCGTACGGGACGAGCGCGACCGAAGCTCCGCGACGGGCGACGTAGGGGATCGCCTCACGGCGCTGGACGGCGACCCAGAGAGGTGGATGCGGCCGCTGCACCGGACGCACGTTGATCCGAACCGGGGCGGCGTGCGGCCCGTCGGCCCGGACCTCCTTCCCCTCGAAGGCGGCGAGCATCGTCTCGAGCGCGCGGTCGAAGAGCTCCCGCTTCTCCGAGGGGTCCACCCCGAACCCTTCGAACTCGAGGGGAATGTAGCCGCTGCCGACCCCGAGGTTCAGGCGACCTTCGACGAGCCGGTCGACCATGGCGTACTGTTCCGCGAGCTCGATCGGCCGGTGGAACGGGAGGACGCTCACGAGCGCGCCGAGGCGTAGACGCCGGGTCCGGGCCCCGAGGGCCGCGAGGAGGACCGGCGGAGAGGGGGAGACGCCGCCCGAGTGGAAGTGGTGCTCGGCGACCCACAACGTCGAGAGACCGCCGTCCTCGGCCGCCTCCGCGAGACGGACGACGTCAAGGAGCCGGTCCGTCGGAGGGTCGGACGGGTATTCGTCGACGACCGTGAAAGCACTGAGCCGCACGGCGGTCCGACGGACCCCGAGTAGAAGGCGTTTGTCGCGGCGGGCCGCCGCCTCCCATAATGCGAAGAGCGGGGCCGACATCCGTCGGGCGATGACGCTGCCCGCGATCGGTGTGGCCCCCGGCCGGGCGACGGGGACAGTCCATCTCGTGGGCAACCCGACCCGCTGGAGGTCCGAGCGACCTCCACCTGAGGTTCTCGCGCTCCCGTCCCTCTGGTGGCCCCCCGAGCACCCTCTCCCGTCGGGCGTTGTAGCGGTCCTTCTGCACGGGGTCCCGGCGGAGTCGGCTCACGTCGGGGAGGTCCCCACGGTCGCCCGGGTCGACCCCGATGTTCTTCGGGAAGGGGAGACCGTCGAGGTGAACGGGACCCTGGGGCGGTTTCGGATCGAAGGCGTCGAGGAGGTCGGGGTGGTCACGTCGTTCCTCGAGCGGTCCGACGGCCGGATTCTCCTCCTCGAACGCTCCGAGAAGGTCGGTTCGTTCCAAGGTCACTGGGCGGGGGTCTCGGGCTTCCTCGAAGCCTCGACCCCGATCGAGCAGGCATTCCGCGAGATCCTCGAGGAGACGGGTCTCGGCGCCGAGGACATCGACCTGCTGAGCGAAGGTGCCCCGGTGCTCGCTCGGGACGGATTCCGGGTGTTCATCGTGTACCCGTTCCGGTTCGGCGCCCGGCGCACGGAGATCCGCCTCGACTGGGAGCATACCCGGGCCGAGTGGGTGGAGCCGTCCGAGATCCGACGACGACCGACGGTCCCGAAGCTCGACCGGGTCTGGGAATCCGTCACGGCCGCTCCTCCGAAAGGATAAGACGGGGGTCGTTCCCTCCGACCCAGGATGGGCTGGTAGATCAGTCCGGAAGATCGCCGGTTTTGCAAACCGGAGGCCTCGGGTTCAAATCCCGACCAGTCCACTTCCATACGGGTTTAGATAGTACGATTTCCCCACGTTTTCACGTGCGATCAAAAGCCCCTTCATCGAGGGAACTTCTTGCCCAGCCTGACGTGAGAAGATGGTACGAGAACCTCGGCAGGGGGTCCCCCTCGAACGCGGCGAACCACTCACCCACCAGGAGCAGAACGGAAAGCCCGATGGCGATCAGGACAGCGCCGGTCCAGTGAGTCCGCGGTCTCGTTCCAGCTTGATTCCAGATGCCCTCTCGCATCTCCCGTGAAAGCGCCTCTATCCACCCATCTCCCATAGCGGGAGGTGTGAATCCGGGCCTGGGCGGACCGCGCGGAAGTGTCTTGGCTCAGTGACAACCTTCTGTGGCCCCGCATGACACCCTTGCAACGCGACGTGCACCTCGCGGACGGTCGAACCCTACGCGTTCTCGAGGATGGGGACCCTCATGGGCGACCCATCTTCTTTCTTCACGGCACGCCGGGCTCCCGTCTGCTCTACGACAGGCAAGTTCAGGACGCGCGTCGCCGCGGCGTTCGGTTCGTTGGGTACGATCGCCCGGGTTACGGCGGGTCCACTCCGAAGCCCGGCCGACGGGTTGCGGACGGAGCCACCGACGTCATCTCGATCGCCGATGCGTTGGGACTTGACCGGTTCGCAGTCTATGGTCACTCGGGGGGAGGTCCACATGCCCTCGCCTGCGGGACCCTGTCTCCACAACGCGTGGTAGCGGTCGCCTCGGTGTCATCGCCCGCCCCGTACCCGGCCGAGGGTCTGGACTGGTTCCGGGGGCAGGAGAAAGAGAACTTGCCCAAATCTCGGCGGCCTTGAAAGGGGAAACCGAACTGGAGCAGTTTCTTGAGCCGCAACGAGCCGGGTTCTTATCGGCAACTCCGGAGGGAGTCTCGGCGGCGTTCGGCTCGCTGTTGTCTCCCGTTGATTCGAAAGCCTTCGCTGGGGAGCTGGCCGCCTATTTCGTGCTCGACGCCCGCGAGGCCCTCAGGGAGGGGATCATGGGTTGGCGAGACGACGACCTGGCATTCGTCCATCCGTGGGGCTTCGAGCTTTCCGAGATCAAGGTCCCCACGCAGATCTGGCATGGAGCCGAGGACCGGTTCGTTCCGTTTGCCCACGGCGAGTGGCTCGCGACCCGTCTGCCCCAGGCGGACGTTCACCTGGAGCCGAAGGAGGGTCACCTGTCGGTGGTCGGTCGGTATCCCTCGGTTCACGAGTGGCTTGTTTCGCACTTTTGAGAGACCGTTTCGTGCCTCGGGTCCTGGTAAGTATTGACCGCACGTCTCGAGGTCCGTGTCCTCCGGACAGGTGTCAAAAACCCCGTCCCGGAACATCTCTTCCGTGATTCCGAACCGCGCGTAGAACCTCGCCGCCTTGAGCCCGTCGCGCGCGAGCATCTCGGCCATGCCCGGGGTGGTCGCGATTTCAGTCACGGAGGATCTCGAAACCGAGAAGGTCGGGAGAAACCGGCACTTCCGCCACGCGCTGCACCGCGTGCGCGTGGCTCGCCCCCCGAGGACCACTTACGTCGCGGATGAAAGCCTCCACGGACTCGAGGGCGCCCTGGACGTCAATGAAAACCGTGCCATCGGTCCGGTTCGCGACGCTGCCGACCACGCCGTGACGAGCGGCCGCCTCCGCCACCCGCGCCCGATAGTTGACCCCCTGGACGTGTCCATGCGCGAGACAGTGCCAGTGCACGAGCGAGCTCACAGACCTTCCAAGCCTAAGCGGTCCAAGTCCCTTCCTACACCAGCCCCGGGGGGGTCGCGACCACCGCCCGCGCCGCCCCCATCCGTAGTCGAGCGGTTCAATCTCGGCGAGAAACAGATTCAGTCGGCCAGGCCATCAGTTTGTGGTCGATTTGGAGGAGGACGCATTCCTGGAACGGAGGACATATCTCGTCACCGTCTCCCCGTCTTTCACCGAAAGGTGTTCACTTATGGTCAAGCCCTTCTGCCGACCTGTGTCGAGGATTGCCTCCAACGCGCTGATCGTAACCCTGTTCAACTTGTAGTGTGGCCCCCAAAGGGTAGCTCGTTCCACCTGAGGTTCGTTGCCGAACCCACGGTCAGGGGGACGGAAACGGCGCAGGTAGAGCTTGAACTTCGGGCTGTTCCAGGCGAGACTGATTCGCTTCGCACCGGGGTATGAGAGGACTAGCGCGTCAGAGCCTAGCTCGAGGGAAGCGGTTGATGGTGACATGAGGTAGAAGACTCCCCAATACCCAAACGCAGCGACTGCGCCCAGTAAGAGGACTATTCCAACTGTGAGCCATCGTGTGAATTGACTCGCCTCAAGGATTATCCCGGTGACTATCGAGTCGACGATGCTCACGACGATTATCACAAGAACTGCCGCGAATAGGTAGCGGAGAAGACTCACGTTTCGTCTGAATCTCGTCGCCTCAGCGGACAGGTCGAAGGTTGTGCTGGATTCCTTCATCGACTTCCTCAGATTTCGCTATCTTATCCGACGAACCAAGAAACCGCGAAACTGGAACCGTCGAGGACAAGCACTACCCCATCGAGCGTTCGGATGTAAGGGTTAACGCCCTTACCTTTGGCGAGGTCTCTACCTACCGAATACAGATCCAAGGCGAACCCCGTACCCGCGATACTTATAGCCAGGTCCTTGACCACTTTGTTCCCTGTGATCACTGCTCCTAGGCTCAAGAGCAGACTGACCACCGCTAGCACGAAGCCCGCGGTCTGCCAAGCCACCTCCAAGTGCATGAACGACGCCGATAGCATACTGCGTGCGCGAACAACGACCTACTCTCGGAGGTTCATGTAGCTCGATCGAGAGTCCACGGGGTCCCGCGAATCCTAGCTCGGCGGGAAGACGAAACGTACATAGCATGAAAGACGCGCGCGACCGATGGCCGACCCTGAGGAGAGCGCGCTACTCTAGACGCCCAAAGGTCGCTGCCGCCGCGTCTCGTCGACTTCAACTCACTACTCCCAGTGTCGAACATCTGGGTTAAGTGACGACCGGAGTTGGACGAGAACGTGACGACCGTCCTTGTCACCGGGGTGGGCGGGCACGTTGGTGGGCAGCTCGCGGCGCGGCTCAGTGCCGGTGGGATGAATGTTCGCGCGCTGGTCCGGTCGAACAGTCAATCCGACGCCGCCAAGGCCCATGGCTGGGCGCCGGTCTTCGGAGACCTCACCCAGCCGGTCACCCTGAAAGCCGCACTCGAGGACGTGGATCTGATCGTCCATTGCGCCGCGTACGGCGGACCCGACCTTTTCCGGTCCCAGCTCGTGAACGTCGACGGAACTCGAGCCATGACGGAGCAGGCCATTGAGGCGGGGGTCAAGCGTTTCGTGCACATCTCCACGGTTTCGGTGCACGGAGACCCCCTTCCCCGCCGGGTGGACGAAGAGACCGGGCTGGCTACCACCGACCCTCAACCGTACTGTGCGACGAAGGCCCTGGCCGAGTTGGCCGTGGGCGACGCACGGGCCCGCGGCCTGGAGACGGTGATCTTGCGTCCTGGAATGATCTGCCACTGGGTGAGGTCCCAGTGGGGGGACGAGATGGTCGATCGGTTGCGCGCCCGGGGTTGGCCGAACGACCTCCACCCCGACGACGTTCTTCCCTGGGTCCACACGTTGAACCTTGCCGAGATGACGTGGCTCGCTCTCACGCATCCCGAGGCCGCGAACGGGACCTTCCTGGCGATCGACCGGAACGTCGCGGTGAGCGAGTTCTTTGGTCCCATCGCGCGAACCCTTGGTCAACCCGTCAAGCCTCCCGATCGAGCTCCTATCTCTACGGTCTGCCAAGTAGGCAAGATCGCCTCGAGGCTGGGATACAAACCGATCCACACGTTCGAGGAAACGATGGAGCACCTGCTCGAGCTGGCCAAGGGCCCACGGGTGGATACGTAGCGGTTGGACGCGAGGCGGTCCGGGGAGCGTGCTCCGTCAGGGTGACATCTGGGGAGTCGTGACGGGACACTACTGGATTCTTCGAATCCCCCACATGGCGGCCGTAGGGCGATCAGTGACTCTTGAAGGACATGCCCCCCTTACTCAACCCCGTCGTTAGGAATCGGTTCGAACCGTCGACTTCAGAGCCGCCCGTCGCAGAACGGGCCCGTTGCTAGAGGACGCGCGCGTTCGATGACCGACCGCGAGGAGCGCGCGATAGCGAAGAGCAGTCTAGCGTGGTCAGTTGTCGCGCGCGCGGCTCGTCCGCGGGAGGCCGCGCGAAGGCGAAAGTCCCGGCGGGGTCCGTGTAGCACGAACAACCGGGACAACGGTCGAGCCGGGGGAGGCGACCCCCGAGCGGGTCCACGCACCTGCTGGCGGGCCCTTGCGCCGCAAGTTCCCGACCACCGTTGCGCTCGAATACTAAGTCCCTCAAGTCGCTCCCACCCAGAGCGACCTACGGAGTGTAAGGTGTGGTCCCTCGAGTCGACTTCGGAGGCTGGGACACAACGAGCCGTCTGTCCTGTCCCGATGCCTGGGCAGACCGTGGCTGAGTCCCATGTTGAGACACCCATATCGCCTCGGCTCTAAGCCAATGGTCGAGCGCGCGTCCCTCAGGCCGGTCTTCCTTCTCCCACAGATTATAGGCTATGCGCCGGATTTCGTCGCCGCGTGCCATCGTCTGTTCCTCGGATCCCTCGCTGTCGCTTCCGCCGAGCGTTGAGGCGCAGAGATTACTTACGTGCTTCGACCGCGAAACGACGTTCTCGGGTCTAACAAGTATCGCTCGACGAGGAGACCGAGAGAAGTCAGCTTCCGTGCACTGAAAAGGGGAGGCCTATGGGGAGGGCGATTTTCGGTCGGGTCCCTCCTGCCCACCCCGTGACGAAGCTCACGGACCCCAAATCGGGGGCGCGCGTTCGATGACCGACCGCGAGGAGCGCGCCCGTCGCTTCGAGAACAGCGCGGGGACGTGAGCTCCCGGGCAAGTTGGCCCAATCGTCGCGTTCGTCAAGGGTAAGTAAGCGTGTCAGCTGTCC
>Ga0187889_10000492_pt1 | contig 47801 bp, 42 predicted proteins | sample June2016WEW_7_10_2_FD_132992 | JGI IMG/M metagenome (GOLD analysis project Ga0187889, IMG submission 132992) | Peatland microbial communities from SPRUCE experiment site at the Marcell Experimental Forest, Minnesota, USA - June2016WEW_7_100 | ecosystem: Environmental > Terrestrial > Soil >... | reverse complement strand
CGAAGCGCACGAATACAGTCTCAAGCATGTCTTTCCGCGCCTTGGCGAGACCGGCTCTACGCAGGACGTGCTTGATCTGCTCGCAAGAAGGAGTGCTTGACCATGAACTGGCTGCATCTCGTGTCCTACTTCTTCGGGGCCGGGTTTCTGGCCAATGCCGTGCCGCATTTTGTCGGCGGCATCATGGGAAAGCCCTTCCAGACGCCGTTCGCCAAGCCTCCGGGGAAAGGTCTTTCGTCCTCGACGGTAAACGTCCTATGGGGCTTCGCGAATTTCGTCTTCGCCTATCTCCTTCTGCTGCGCGTCGGAAATTTCGATCCACGCTCCATCGCCTGCATCGCGCCATTCGCGGCCGGCGCGCTCTTCATCAGCCTGTTTTCGGCATGGAATTTCGGCCAGTTCCACGGGGGAACCACCCCGAAGCGTCCATGAGGAATCCACTTTCCAAGCCGTTCCGCGCCCTGGAAAACTTCAACTTCCGCTTGTGGGCGGCAGGCGCTCTGGTTTCGAACATCGGGACCTGGATGCAGCGCGTGGCGCAGGACTGGATCGTGCTGACGCGTCTGACCAACCGCGACGCGACCGCAGTGGGCATCGTCACGGGCCTGCAGTTCGCACCGCAGCTCCTGTTGCTGCCCTGGACCGGGTTGGCGGCGGACCGTTTCAACCAGCGCAAGCTGCTGATGCTGACGCAAGCCTCCATGGGCGTGCTGGCGATCGCGCTGGGAATCCTGACGATCTCGGGGCGCGTCCAACTCTGGCACGTGTACGTGTTCGCCTTCGTCTTCGGCGCCGCCGCGGCGCTGGATGCGCCGGTGCGGCAGACCTTCGTCGGGGAACTGGTGGGCGACCAGCACTTGTCCAACGCGGTCGCGCTCAACTCGACCTCGATCTTCGCCGGCCAGATGATCGGCCCGGCCGTGTCCGGTCTGGTCATCGCGAAATCCGGAACGGGCTGGGCATTTCTCCTGAACGGCCTGTCCTTCGGCGCCGTCCTCTTCGCCATGGCGCTGCTGCGCGTCCAAGAGCTCCGGACGAACGCGAGAGCTTCCCGCACAACGGGGGGCTTCATCGAAGGACTTCGTTACGTCTGGGCCAGACCGGACCTGCGAGCCATCGTGGTCATGCTGTTCCTGGTCGGCACTTTCGGCTTCAATTTCCAGGTCCTCATCTCCGCCATGGCGGTGAATGTCTTCCATACCGACGCGCGTGGATTCGGTCTGTTGTCGTCGATCATGGCGATCGGCACGATGAGCGCGGCGCTGTTGGCGACCGGGCGCGACAAGCCGGATTTCGGGACGCTGCTTTGGGGCACCGGAGTCTTCGGGATCGCGTGCACCCTCGCCGCGTTCTCTCCCGGATACTGGTGGTTCGCCGCGGCCCTGGCGGTTATCGGAGTTTCGGCCCTCACCTTCACCATCGCGACAAACAGCATGATGCAGCTTTCGACCGAGCCCGCCATGCGCGGCCGCGTGATGGCGACCCGCGTGGGCGTGGGGCTCGGGGGAGCGGCGATCGGGGCCCCCATCGTCGGTTGGATCGCCACCCACCTGGGCCCGAGATGGTCGCTCGGCACCGCGGCGGTTTCTGGATTCCTCGCCGCCTTCGTCGCCGCCCGGAGGATGGCGAAACCCGTGTCCGCGCCATCGGACGGCTAAGACGGATTGTGGTGATCATCGGCATCCGCTCATAGACCCGCGCACAGAACGCGGTGCGGCTGGAGACCTGAGTGCCGGCGAACCTGTCGAAAGCATGGGAGTTGATGCGGACAGGCGTTATGAGCGTGGGCCTACTAGGCCGCGCATAGACCCGCTCATAGAATGCAGTGCGTTTAGCGTCGGATCGGCGCTATCGGGAGAGCGGCTCGCATGACCTTCGGACCCGCGTCTGGCCACCGGTGCCCCAGCCATGGGCAGCGCCGTCGGCCACGCGGCGCTCAAGGTCAGCCACACTGAGCCGGGGCGAGCCGCAGCAATGATGGCCGCCACGACACTCCTTGCCGCACGATGCCTTCGAATCGACCTCGATCAATTCAGCCATTCAGCCTGTCTATGTGCGCAATAACACAAATCATTTCCCGAAGCAGCTTGTCCGCCGAGCGCGCATGGTCCCATTTCATGTAGCCCGCGTGTCTTTCCCATGCGTCACGCGGGAAGGAGACAAAGATGAATCGCCTAGCCTTGCTCATCGCCTTGCCTCTGGCGTGCTCTTCCTCGCCCTTGGGATTGCCTGTGCCTCAAGGCGGCTCACCTGGGGCGGGAGGTTCGGTTGGGGGAGCGGCGATGCCCCCCGCGCGCGGAGGAGCCTCGGGGAACGGTGGCGCTGGCGGCAGCCTGGTAGTGCCTCCCGCAAGTGGCGGCGCATCAGCGAACGAAGGCACTGGTGGTGGCATGGGGGGAGCCAACATGGGCAGCGGTGGCAATTCCGAACTCGGTGGCGCAAGTGGAGGAGGCGGAACCCATGGCTCTGGTGGCGTCAGTGGAGCGGGCGGCGTGACCGGCACCGGCAGCCTGACCAGTTCGGGAAAGGTGCCGACCAATCATCGTCCAAGTGATGCTCAGTGCTCACAGCCAGCCGGTCCAGGCAACTGCGGGTGCAACGCCTGTAGCGGGGATGGATGTTGCTCGGGGTCCGAGTTTGCGTGCACGAGTGACGCGACATGCACCAATGGCGTTGACGGTAGATGCATTGGAAACGGCCCGATGGCGGGTTGTAGTTGCACATACGATAAATGTGCTGGGGATAGCGCTTGCCCGAGCGGTCAGACCTGCGCCTGTCACGGTTCGCCGTACATGTATGACGACGACAATTTTTGCATTGCCGGAAACTGCCGCATCGATTCCGACTGCGGCGAGGGCGGCTACTGCTCGCCGTCTGGAGATTTTTCGGTTGTGGGATACTATTGTCACACGCCACAGGACGGCTGCACGAACGACACCGACTGCACAACCTGTTCGGGAGCGCCTGGCGATCCGAGGTGCACATACTCTACATCGGCCGGGTACTGGCAATGCCAATGTGTCCCGGAACCAGGTTGAACCCGCGTGTAGCCAGGCCCACTCTCGCCGGTGAATGCTCAAGCCCGGCCAGCCGAACGAGCCAGGAATTTTCGTATGACAGGGTCCAGACCTGGCTTGGGCGAGACCATCCGTCGAGTACCCGCTCCGAGTAGTAACACCTCAGCTGGGGTGAAGCACGGTTTGCCATCAATCCTCTGGATCCGCAACAGCCATGCCAGGCACCCGACTGGTAGCCTACGCCTAATCTCCTCGCCCATCCCTCTCTAGTCGAGCCTCGGTCCCGCACCACCCGCCCCGCCGTGGGCGGGCGAGCACTGGGCTCAATCGACGGAGGCCTCTAACAGACGCTGTCCCGTAGGAGAGAGCTGGGTGTCCGTCGGCTCCGCGGTGACGAAGATGGTGAACTGACTCTGCGTTGTCATCGCGGTGATCTGCGCATCCAGATTGGAGTCCGGGGTCAGAACCCCGATGTTTTCCGGTCTATTCGTACCCTTGGGCTCGAGCCAGACCACGTACGTCTGCGCCGGAGGCGTATTGTGCGGGCGAGCCTCTGCCGAGAGCTCTCCCGGCCGCGCCAGATGATGCACTTGGATCTCCACGGTCTTGTTGGGCTTGTCCCGGTCTTTGAGCACGACGCTGCCAATTGCCCCTGGCACCAGTGGCGTTCCCGTAAAGGGGTACGTGCCTCCCTGATGGGCCCAACATCCAGTTGCCAACGAGATGATCACTACTGTCCCTACCTGAACCTGTTCTTTTCGCATAGCTGGCATGCTAGCACCCGAGATATTCCGCTGGGCGTGGCCGGGCTATTCACGGTGAGCACCATGCTGGATCTAGGCCTGCGCTGGGCCTGGGACAATGTCGGCAAGACCAGCGGAGGCATGAGTCGGGCCGACGCGCGCTCGCTGGTGGCGCTGGCCAACCTGTGCTTCTAGTATTCGCGCGAGCGCACCGGGGTCGATTTCATGGTACTCGCGTGAGCGCGGGCGAGCTTTGCCAGATTGAGGTTTCGAACCGAAGCCCAGAGAATATCTGACTATAACCGAATAATTGCGCAACCAGCCTCTCCGTCGAGCACCCGTCGAGCTCGGCTGCGACGCTCGCCGGCCGCCTACCCCAGCCAGCCGTCAAAAATACGCGACGTGACATGCCTGTCTTCGACCATCGATATGTTGGGAGCTTCAATCCCTCAACGCCCACAAGATAGCGCGGTAATTACAGCCAGTTAGCGGCGCGCTGCCAGTCGTGTCGAATTCGGCCCGGGCCGCTATGTCACCTGGCTGGCTCGGGCAGCATCTCAGGAGTGGATTGCCTCGAAAGACGGCTATCATTACCGACGCGGCCCTCATTGCGGTGGCCGCTGCCGTGCTCGCGCTGGCTAGGCCCGCCGGCGCCGACCAGCCGGATTCGGGGCTGGCCCGCTACCGGCGTATCTGGAATCCCTTCTCGGCCGGGCCCGAGCTGGTCAGCTCGGCGGATCTACAGCCGCAAGGGCAGCTCTTCCTGCGTCCCTATTTCTACAGCGAATTCGCCTACGCCGAGTACGGCGGCGGGTGGGCGATCAGCACGGGCTCGCTCGATCGCAAGCTGGCCTCGATCGCCCCGCAGGTCGAGTTTTCCTACGGCATACTCGACTGGCTCGAGTATGAGATGTACGTCCCCGAGACCTCATGGTGGCAGGGCTCCGGGGACGGAAATGCCGCGAGCAGTGGGCATGGGCTCGGCGACATTACCGCCTTTCTCAAGGCACGCTTCCACATCCAGCAGCCGGACAGTGGGATCCCGTCGCTCACCGAGACCTTCTTCGTGACGCTGCCGACAAGCGACTGGTCGGGCAGCATCGGAACGCCGCCTGTGCCCGGCGGCTTTGCGCCTCTGGGCAGGCTTCCTTCCACGCACTTCGGCGCGCCCGAGCTGACCGACGCCGTCCTTTTTCGCAAGAACCTGCGGCCGTTTCGCTTCTCTGGCGGGCTCTACTACTCCTACGCGATCCCCAGCTCCTCGAACGGGACCAAGCAGTACCTCGGAGACATTTTCCAGTACCGTCTCGCCTTCGAGCACTTCGTCAATGACGCCAAAGGCTTCGCCTACGCGGTGGAGCTGGTGGGCATACATGGCCTGCCCGGCCGCCTCGACGGCCACGCTATCGATGCCGGTCGTTCGAGCTTCGGGCTGGTGGGTATCCAACCGACCGTGGAGTACGACTTCACCGACAAGATCGTCGGCGCCGGCGGGGTGCTCCTGACCGTGGCGTGCAAGAACGATGTCGCGGCGGTCTACCCGAACGTCTCGGTCTACTACTATTGGAACCCGCACGGCCGCGTCCTGGCTAGATGAAGGAAGGACCGGTCAGCCAATGGAACGGGCGGGGGGCATTTGCCGAGCAGCCGAGGCAGGTCGGGATATCGAAGCACCACCACCGCCGAATTGGGCGGCCGTGCTAGCGGTCCCGCACGGCTACCGCAAGGACACGCCGCTGACGCGGCTTACCGCGTTACCGGGTTACCCGTTGCCCGGCCAGGCCTGGCCGCACGACTAGGCAAAGGTGTACCCACCTGGCACGCCAGATGCCTGCATATGTTGCAGGAGGGATGGCCGTGGCGCCCAATATACGACTCGCTTCTCCAACTGTCTTCGCCGCGCTGACCGGCTGCGTCCTCGCGCCGATACCCTCTGGTCACACCGGCGTTCTACTGGGAACCAGTGGGGTGGATCGCAAGCCACTCCATGAGGGTGAGCATTTCATTAGCCTGCTTGACTCGGTCGAAACCTACGACCTCCAGGCCCAAGAGAAGACCGAGGATCTGACAGCCGTCTCCGCGGACGGGATGGCGCTAGATGCGCGGGCCTCGGTCCTAACCTTTCATCCCGTGCCAGACCAGGTCGTGGCACTGGCGCGCGAGGTTGGGCCAGACTACTACCGAGTGCTGATACGTCCCGTGGTCCGGTCAGTCGCACGGAGAGTGCTCGCCGGATATCGCGTGGACACGCTTGATACTCCTGGCATCGATCGGGCGGAGAAGGAGGTCACAGAAGCGACAACGCGGATCTTGCGTCCGTATCACGTAGTCTTCGATTCCATCACACTCCGCACCCTGAATATCACCCAGTCCTCCGAGTGCTACCGGGCGATCGTCGCTACCAGCGTCGAACAACAGAAGGTGCTGGCCGCCCAACAGCTGCTGGAGCTGGCCAAGCGACGTGCGCAAGAGCGGCGACTCGAGGCGCGCGGGATCGCGGAGTCTAACGCGCTCCTCGCGCCCACGATCACCTCCGAGCTTCTGACCGACGCCGCAACCCGAGCGTGGTCCAAGCTATTGACGTCGCCTTCGACACATGTCGAGGTGCGTGCGCCCGCGCAACCCTATGTCCTGGAGGTCCGACCATGAATTTTGGCAGACTGGTTTCGAAGGCGACGATCATATCGTCTCTGGCATGGATGACCGCAGAGGCTGGCGGCTGTGCCACCGTGGGTCCCGGTCGGGTAGCGGTCCTCTGGCGAGCCACGAATGGCACTCAGTCCAAGACATACGGCGAGGGCCTTTACGCCATTGCCCCCTGGAACGATCTATACGTGTACGACCTGCGATCGATGAGCCGCGACGAGGTACTCGACGTCATTGCCGTGAACGGGTTGGGCATCAAGCTCGACGCCTCGGTCAGGTATCACGTCAATCCCGAGGAGGTTGTCGCTTTGCAAAGAGAGATCGGCCCGGATTACTATCAGACAATTGTCGAGCCCGTCTTGCGGTCGGAGGCTAGGCGAGTTTTCGGGCGCTACACGCCGGAGGAGATCTATTCGACCAAGCGCGATACCATAGAACGCGAGATCCGCGAAGGCTTGCGCTTGAAGATCGAAGGTAAGCACATCGCCCTCGAAGCGGTTCTCATTCGCAACGTGGAGCTCCCCGATGCTATCCGCCGCGCCATAGACCAAAAACTGACGGCCGAGCAGGATGTGCTGAAGATGAAGTACGTCATCGAGGTGGCCCAGGCTGCCGCGCAGCAACGGCGCATCGAAGCCCAGGGAATATCCGACTATAACCGAATAATCACCGGCAGCCTGACATCACCCATGCTCGAGTTCGACCGCATCCAAGAGCTCAACCATCTCGCGGAATCAAACAACGCCAAGACAGTTGTCATCGGTCCTGGCGCCGGCGGTACACCTGTGCTGCTATCGACGCCCGCGCCCACCGCCTCCCATTGATACGGAGGCGCGAAGGTCCACGAGCGTCGGCACGCGGCGCCTTTTCACCCATGTCGGCTACTTTGCTCGTCCACCAAGAAGAGCAGGAACCACGAGGCCCTCCGGTAGTCGTGGTGCGCGGCCGCCCTGCAACGCCCCTCACGGATTACGCGCGCCGGGCAAACGGGGCGGAGTTTTTCCCGACCTGGGCGAAGAAATTCCCTTCCGCGCGCGTGCCGTGTTCAACCGGGGAGAGGCCACGGGCAGCTCCGCTGGACTAACGAGGCGCGGCGGCAGCGGCGGATGGAATACGACGCCATCCCCAGGGTAAGATGCCCGGCATGGCGAGGCCGACGGCTGTGCACCACGTTGCTATCAAGGTCCGCGATCTGGAACGCGCCGAGCGATTTTTCGGGCAGACCCTGGGACTTCCCGTGCTGAGACGCTGGCCCGCACCCGACGGCGTGGGCGAACGCTCGCTCTGGCTGGACTTGGGAGCGGGTGCGTTCCTGGCGCTGGAGAGGACATCGGACCAGGGCGAGTCGGTGGGCAGCGAAGGGCCTGGCCTGCATCTCCTTGCCCTGCGCATCGAACCCGCCGAGCGCCAAGCGTGGCTCGATCGTTTGGCCGAAGCCGGAGCCGCGCCGTATAACCAGACCGCTTTCACCATCTACTGCAAAGATCCAGAGGGTAACCGCATCGGACTGTCGCATTGGCCCGAACCGGCGTAGGAGGCGAAGGTGCATGGCGGTCAAGTCCATGACTCCAATGGTTGACCTGAAGCGACGCGCGCTGAGCTTCGTATTGCTTGCGGGAGCGGTCAGCTTCTTTGCCGATTTCGTCTACGAGGGCGCACGTAGCCTCGCCGGTCCTTTTCTAGCTCTGCTCGGAGCCAGCGGCCTTGTCGTGGGCACCGCGAGTGGCCTTGGCGAGTTGGCAGGCTATGGCCTACGCCTCATTTCTGGGCGCATCGCCGATAGGACACGCGCGTATTGGCCCATCACCATCGCCGGCTACCTCGTCCAGATGGTTGCCGTGCCGGCACTCGCACTGGCCGGCAACTGGCAAGTGGCGGTAGGCTTGTTGGTGCTCGAACGTGTCGGCAAGGCTACCCGCAACCCACCGCGCGACGTCATGCTGGCACACGCCGGCTCCCAGATGGGCGGTTACGGCTGGGCCTTCGGGCTGCACGAGGCCCTCGACCAGTTCGGCGCCCTCGTGGGGCCACTCGTGATGGCCGCTATCCTGGCCTGGCGCCACGACTTCCGTGTGGCCTTTACGGCGCTCGCTGTTCCGGCGGCCTGCACGCTGCTCTTGTTGGGGGTGGCGCGCATACTCTACCCGCGCACCGAGGACTTCCAGCCGCGCCACCCGGCGCAGCTTGAACGGTCGGAGTTTCCACGCTCCTTCTGGATCTACCTGGTGGGCGCCGGGCTGGTGGCCGCTGGCTTCGCCGACTTTCCTCTCATCGCCTTCCACTTCCAGAAGACATCGGTGCTGCCGCGGACATGGGTGCCGATCTTCTATGCGGCGGCGATGGGCGCAGGTGGAGCCGGCTCACTCGTCTTCGGCAAGCTGTTCGACCGCGCCGGGCTCAAGATCCTGGTGCCACTCACGCTTGTCACCGCGCTCTACGCTCCCCTCGCCTTCTTCGCGGGCCGCTGGATGGCGCTTGCCGGGGTGGTCCTGTGGGGCTTGGGTGTGGGCGTGCACGAGTCGACTCTCGCGGCCGCGATCGCGACGATGGTGCCCGCTCGGCGGCGAGCCTCCGCTTATGGGCTCTTCACTGCCGCCTTTGGCCTCAGCTGGTTCCTCGGCAGCGTTCTGCTCGGCTGGCTGTACGACGTGTCACTAGTGGCCATGGTGAGCGCCGCCGCCGGCCTGGAAATCGCTGGGGTTCCATTCTTTCTCAAGGTGTCGCGCGGCGAGCGCCACGCGCAGGCGTTGCCGGGCCCAGAGTGACCGGAATCGACGCTGGGTCCCCATCACCGAAGCCGCGCAGCGTCAGACAGCGTAACCTCGGCCTGAGGCCAACCCCACCACCCAACCCGAAAAAACCTGTCACGCCCCCGCCGCCTGCCGCCTAGACGGGTTGCAACGCCGGGGAGACCCGGACCAACCTGGGAAAGGAGAGATGCCGTCCGACGTGACCGTTTAGGTCGAGCCGGCAGGAACCGGATCCACCATGAAGCTGATAGCCGAAGACCCAACCAAGGCCGCGGAAGTCCTGCGTCGTGCGCGCTTGCTTCTCGGCTGATGCGTGCCAGGGTAGCCAACCCAGGCTTCTTGGTGAGCTCGGGTTGACCGAGATGGACGCCATTCAGGATCCCACACTTGACATGCTCGTCGCGCGGCTCGCGGATGGCGATCGCTCCACCTTCACCACCGTGTTCAAGATGCTCTGGCCGCCCACACTGCGCCTGTGCATGAGCATGCTGAAAAACGAGCCCGACGCTTGGGATGCCGCTCAACAAGCCATGGAAAAGATCCTGTCGCGAGCTTCAGACTATGACCCCCGCCGCCCGGCACTGCCGTGGGCACTGGCGATTGCCGCCTGGGAGTGCCGCACGCTCGCCCGTGCGAGAACGCGGCGGCGCGAGGTTTCCGGCCAAACCGCCGCCGAGCCCACGGTCGACGGGCCAGAGGAGGCTGTCATGCAACAAAATCTCGTCCAAGCCGCCCTCGCAGCCATGGGACACCTCTCGGAGAAGGATCGTGAGACGCTCGTTGCCACATATTGGGACGAAGCCGCATCCGGTGCGACGCTGCGCAAGCGCCGCGAGCGCGCGCTGGCTCGCCTTCGGCGAGCTTTCAGGAGGCTCTATGGACTCGATTGACCACGTCGAGCGACGTGCACGAATGCGCTACGAAGGCGCCCGGCTCCGGCGTGCCCTGATCGGGTTTGCCCCGGTCCTCGTCGTCGTGATCCTCGCCGCGCGATTTTCGCAGCGGCCCTCCTCGGCACTCGGATTCGGGCTGGCTATGTTCGCCATGGGTATCGTGCTGCTTTGGTACGGGCGCGATCTGAAGCGAGCCGTTCTGCCCGGAATTGCAGCGGGGCTGCTGCCGCTAGTGCTCGTCCTCTGCGCCAATCACGTCAAGCACGTGTGCCTGGGCGGAACCTGCATGACGCTGTGTGTGCCTGCCTGCGCGGTGGGGGGCATCGTCGCGGGCCTGGCCACGAGCAGCGTCGGGGTTCGGCACAAGAGCAGGGTGGCCTTCTGGTTGGCTATGTCAGCGCTCGCGTTGTTGACCGGAGCGATGGGGTGCTCGTGCATCGGCCACGGAGGCGTGGTCGGCCTGGCACTCGGCTTCGGAGCCGGAACCGTGCCAGGGCTCCTCAAGGGGCTCTTCTCCGGGAGGTCCCATGCGCGCTCCTAGCCCGCTGTGCATCGGGCCGTGGCCTAGGCATCGGATGATGATCACATGGCTCGCCCTTTTCTGTCTCCTGCCGCTGGCACCAAGCGTTGAGGCAGCCGAGATCCGGACTGGGGCGACCGGCCCGGCGCTCTCTCAGGATCCGGCGCTCGTGGCCTTAGTCAAAGAGGCGATGGAGCGGCGGCCCGAGCTGGTCCAGGCGCGCGCCCAGATCCACGCCGAAGGGGAGCGCATCCCGCAAAGCCGCGCCCTGCCCGACCCTACCCTATCGCTCGGCATCCAGAACGACGGCTTCACCGGCATCCAGATCGGCAAGATGGAGACCAGCTTTCTCGCCGTCACCGCCTCGCAGACCTTCCCTTGGACGGGCAAGCGAGAGTTGCGCGCCGAGACGGCGAATCTCGGGGCGCGCGCGGCCGAGGCCGATCTGCGACGCACGCTGCTCACCATCACGGCTGACACCGAGCGGGCCTACCTCGATCTCCTGCTCGTGCGTGACCAGCTCAGCCTGCTGGCCAAGCGGGAGACGTTGTGGTCGCAATCGGAGGGCCTGGCCCGCGCGCGCTACCAGGCCGGCGAGGGACCACAATCCGACTACTTGCGCGCCCAACTGGAGCGCCAGCGCTTGCGCCAGCAGAGCTGGGCGCTGGAGGCAGAGGAGCGCCGTCGGATCGCCGTCCTCAACCGATTGCGTGGCCACCCGCTAGGCGAGCCCATAGCGACCGAGCGCACCTTGGCAGACTTGCCAGATCCGCTCGAGCCCGATCCGAACCAGGCCATGGTGGATGCCGAGACCGACAGTCCGGAGCTGAAGAAGGCGCTGCTGGCCGGCGAACAGGCCGGTCGGCGCGTCGAGCTGGCCAAGAAGGAGCGCTGGCCGGACGTCACCGTGGTCGCCGGCATCATGCCCCGCTGGGGCAACTACGCCACGATGTGGCAGGCCGGCGTCGCACTCAACCTGCCGGTGTGGACAGCCCAGAAGCAGTCGCGTTCCATCGCGGAGAACCAAGCCCGTGGGATCGCCGCTCTGAGCGGAGCCGAGGCGATCCGCCAAGTCCTGCGCCAGCGCATCTCCGAGCGCCTGACGGCCTTGCATGCCCTGGTGGCAGCCAATCGCCTGTATCGGTCAGAGCTGCTCGTCCAGTCCGAGGCCACGGCAGCGAGCACGATGGTGCAGTATCAAGTCGGCCGCGTGACCTTCGCCTCGGTCTTGGAAGCGCTCGTGGGCTACCTGGCCGACCGGAACGCATTCCTGGTCTCCGTCGCTGACGCTCAACGCATCGCCATCGCACAACGAGAGATCAGCCTGGATGCGCTCGGTGCTACTTCGGGGGCAGCCATGGGAGGCTCGCCAATACCAGGGAGTGGGGACGCTTCTGCCGCCTCTTCGCCATCTGGCCCAGCCTCTGGACAACTCGAGGGTGTGGAAGGCGGCTCAGCGATGTCGCGCAGGTAGAACGGAAGCGCTCGTGACCACGGACAGCACTCCAGCTTCCCAATTGTCGGAGGGCACCGCGGCCCCGCCACCGCGCCACGGTATTGTCTCTATCATACTCCCGACGCTCCTTGTCGGTATCACCATCGGAGCGACGGGGACGCACCTCCTCATGCACGGCTGCGCCAGGAATAGCAAGACGGGCCTATCGGAGGCACGCGCGCGCAAGGCTCCGCTCTATCAGTGCCCCATGCACCCGACCGTCACCTCGGATCACCCAGGGGACTGCCCAATTTGCGGCATGAGCTTGGTGCCGCTCGCGTCCGTGCGCGGACCTGGCGGCGAACCGGGCGAACGCAAAGTAGCCTTCTACCGCTCGCCCACGGGCCCGAGCCAGACCTCGGAGACGCCAAAGGGCGAGCTGAGTACGGCCTATGTGCCAGTCTATGAGGACGAAGTACAAGGGGCTGGCGCGCCACCGGTCAAAGGCTTGACCACGGTGAGCATCGACCCGGCCAGGCAGCAGCTGATCGGGTTGCGCACCGAGAAAGTGACCAAAGGTCCCGTGGGCACCGCCTGGCACACGGTCGCGCGTATCGAGGTCGATCCTACCCGCGTGCGCAAGACCAACGTGAAAATCGAAGGTTTCGTGGAGAAGATCTTCGTCGACTTCGTCGGGCAAAGCGTGCGCAAGGGCCAGCCGTTGTTCTCCGTCTACAGCCCAACCTTGTTCTCGGCACAAAGCGAGTACCTGCTCGCCTTGCAGACCAGGGATGCCCTGGCCAAGAGTGGCGGCTCTTCCGAAAACGGTGACAATCTGATCACGGCGGCCCGAAGGAGGCTCGAGCTGTGGGACATCACCGCGGCCGAGATCAATCGGATTGCGCGCGTGCGTGAGCCGACCAAGACCTTGACCTTCGTCTCCCCCATCTCCGGCGTGGTCACGGCCAAAAATGTCGTGCAGGGCGCGCGGGTGAGCCCGGGTGAGGCCCCCTACGAGATCACCGATCTCGGCATGGTATGGGTGATGGCCGACGCCTACCAGAACGACATCGGGCGAATTCGCGTGGGCATGAAGGCGACCCTGACGTTGGCCGCCTATCCCGGTCGTTCCTTTCCCGGACAGGTCGTGTTCATCGATCCTCTCCTAGACCCCAAAACTCGCACGGCCAAGGTGCACCTGCATTTCGCCAACCCTGACCGCGAGCTCAAGCCCGAGATGTTCGGTGAGGTGACCTTGCAAACGCCGACCCAAGAGGGCCTGCGCATCCCTGCCGATGCGGTCATACGCGCGGGCACCCAGGACGTGGTGTTCGTGGCCCAGGGGGCAGGCAGGTTCGAGCCCCGCTTGATCCAGCTCGGCGCCAAGAACGGCGACGAGGTCGAGGTGACGAGCGGGCTCGCGCTGGGACAGGCGGTGGTAACGCGCGCCAACTTCCTCGTCGATTCCGAATCCCAGTTGCGTGCTGCGCTGGCCACCGTCCAAAGCAGGTGATCGTGCTCAAGCGGATCATCCGTTTTTCTGCCGAAAACAAGTACCTGGTCATATCCGGTGCGCTGGCCGCCATCGCGCTGGCGGTCTGGACCCTGCGCCACATTCCGCTCGATGCCTTGCCCGACTTGTCGGACACGCAGGTGATCGTCTATTCGCTCTGGGACCGCAGCCCGGACATCATCGAAGATCAGGTTTCCTATCCCATTATCACTGCGCTCCTCGGCGCGCCCAAGGTCAAGGCCATCCGCGGCTACTCCGATTTCGGCTTCAGCTACATCTACGTGATTTTCGAGGACGGAACCGACATCTACTGGGCGCGCACCCGCGTGCTCGAGTACCTTTCCCAGATCGTCCCCCAGCTTCCCTCCGGTGTGAAGACCGAGCTCGGGCCCGACGCCACCAGCGTGGGCTGGGTCTTCCAGTACTCCCTGGTGGACCGAACCGGCAAGCACACCAGCGACGAGCTGCGCAGCTACCAGGACTGGTTCTTGCGCTACGCCATCCAGAGCGTGCCGGGCGTGGCCGAGGTCGCTACCGTGGGCGGGCAGGTCCGCCAGTATCAGGTGACAGTGCGCCCGGAAGCTCTCGCGGCCTACCAGCTCCCCCTCGACGCCGTGGTCGAGGCCGTGCGCAAAGGCAACAACGACGTCGGCGGCCGCCTCGTCGAGGTGTCGGGGCGCGAATACATGGTGCGCGGTCGAGGCTATGCAAAATCGATAGGCGATATCGAGAAGCTGGTGCTCAAGGCCGACAACGGCACGCCCATCATGGTGAAGGACGTGGCCACCGTAGCGCTCGGACCGGAGATACGCCGGGGCATCGCCGATTACAACGGCCAGGGCGACGTGGTCAGCGGCATCGTGGTCATGCGCCATGGCGAGAACGCGCTGAACGTCATCGACCACGTGAAGGCCAAGCTGCGGGAGCTCGAGCCCTCCCTGCCCTCAGGGGTCGAGGTCGTGACCAGCTATGATCGCTCGGATCTCATCGAGCGCGCCATCGGCACGGTGAAGGACAAGCTGATCGAGGAGCTCATCGTCGTCTCGCTCATCATCCTGCTCTTCCTTTGGCACGTGCCGTCGTCGATCGTGCCCATCCTGACCATCCCCATCAGCGTGCTCTTGGCCTTCATCCCCATGTACCTGATGGGGCTCACCGCCAACCTCATGTCCCTCGCCGGGATCGCCATCTCCATCGGCGTGCTGGTCGACGGCGCCATCGTCGAAGTCGAGAACGCCTACACCAAGATCTATCACTGGCGCTCCACTGGCCCGAAGGGAGACTTGCGCGACGCGCGCGAGCCCGAACGGGCTTTGCCCGACGGAGATCCGCGCGAGAGCCCGCCAGCAGCCTCCCGGCGTTCCTTCCACCAAGTCAGGCTGGACGCGCTCCTCGAGGTGGGGCCGTCGGTCTTTTTCTCCTTGCTGGTCATCGCGGTCGCCTTCATGCCCGTCTTTACCCTGGTCGACCAGGAAGGGCGCCTGTTCAAACCGCTCGCTTACTCCAAGAACCTAGCCATGGCCACTGCGGCGATCTTGGCGGTGACGCTCGATCCGGCGATGCGTATGCTGTTCGCGCGCATCGAGCCTTTCCGCTTCAGGCCACGCCCCCTGGCATGGCTCGCCACCACGGCATTCGTCGGCAAATACTATGGGGAGGAGCGTCACCCCATCAGTCGACTCTTGCACCACCTCTACGAACGGCCGTGCCGGTTCGTGGTCCGGCACGCCAAGACCACCCTACTGGCCAGCGTGGCGCTTGTCCTCCTCACCTTGCCCATATGCTTCAGGCTGGGCTCCGAGTTCATGCCGCCCTTGCGCGAGGGCTCGCTGCTCTACATGCCCTCGGCGGTCGAGCCGGGGATGTCGGTGGCAGAAGCACAAAAGGCTTTGCAGGTGCAGGACAAGATCCTGATGACCTTCCCCGAGGTCGATCGGGTATTGGGCAAGGCCGGGCGTGCCGGTACCTCGACCGATCCCGCGCCCTTCACCATGATGGAAACCACCATCATGCTCAAGCCCGAGCTAAAGTGGCGCGAGAGGCCCCGCTGGTTTTCGACCTGGGCACCGGAATGGCTCAAGGGGGTGCTGCGGACCGCATGGCGGGATCGTATCAGCGAGGAGGATCTTATCGCCGAGATGAACGCGGCGCTGCAGCTTCCCGGCATCAGGAACGCGTGGACCATGCCCATCAAGGGCCGTCTCGATATGCTCTCGACCGGCATCCGCACGCCCGTCGGCATCAAGATCAGCGGTGCGGATCTAGTCACAGTGCAGAATGTGGGGCTGCAAGTCGAGGCCGCCCTCCACAAGCTGCCCGAGACTCGCAGCGCGTTCGCCGAGCGCGTCGCCAGCGGCTATTTCATCGATTTCGTCCTCGACCGCGACCGCCTGGCGCGCTACGGCCTATCGGTCGATGACGCCAACACGATGGTCATGACCGCCGTGGGTGGCGACAATCAGACCACGATCATCGAGGGCCGGGAGCGCTACGGCGTGAACGTGCGCTACGCGCGCGACTACCGCGGGGACCTAGACGCCCTGAGGCGGGTGCTGCTGCCCCTGCCCGGTGGACAGGCCCAGATTCCGATGTCGGAAATTGCCGAGGTCAAGATGGTCGAAGGGCCGTCCATGATTCGCGATGAGAACGGCCTTCTCTCCGGCTACGTCTACGTTGACTTTGACACCTCGAGAATCGACGTAGGAAGCTACGTCGAGCGCGCCAAACAAGAGGTCGCCGCCGCCGTCAGGCTGCCCACCGGCTACGCCATGACCTGGAGCGGCCAGTACGAGAACATGCTGCGCGCCAAGGAGCGCCTGAAGCTCATCCTGCCCATCACCTTGGTGCTCATCTTCGGGCTCCTCTACATGAACACCCGGTCCAGCTTCAAAGCCGGCATGGTCATGCTGGCCGTGCCCTTCTCGGCGGTGGGGGCCATCTGGCTCCTCTATCTGCTCGGCTACAACGTTTCCATCGCGGTCTGGGTGGGCATGATCGCGCTCATGGGGCTTGACGCCGAGACCGGGGTCTTCATGCTGCTCTTCCTCGATCTCGCCCACGACCAGGCCAAGGCAGCCGGGAAACTGCGCACCACGGGCGACTTGGTCGAGGCCATCATTCAGGGCGCCGTCAAGCGTGTGCGGCCCAAGGCGATGACGGTGTGCGCGGCATTTTTCGGGCTTTTGCCCATAATGTGGTCGACTGGGACGGGCGCCGACCTGATGAAGCGCATCGCCGCGCCCATGGTCGGCGGTCTGGTGACTTCCTTCGCGCTGGAGCTACTCGTCTACCCGCCCATCTACTATCTGTGGCGGCGCAAGGAGGTTGCCGAGGGACCGGCAACGGCAGTCGAGGAGCATTGGGAAGCTGCCACGCAGCCCGCCGGGGCAACTCCGTGAAGATGTGCGGTCGCGCTCTGTCACAAGATCCCAGAGGGCAAAAGCCGGATGCTGGCTTACCCAAGCGATGAGCCGCACCCGTTGCCACCACGGGTTCATGACTGCCTGAAAGTCACCGCGCTACCGTCTTTAGCGACGCGCGCTACTGACCGGCCACCAGAGCGGCCATGTTTCGCGACAGCGCGAGCTCGAGCGCCTCGGCCGAGAACGGCAATTTCCTGAATGCAGCCAGCTCGGCCGCCTGGTCGTTCCATGGCGCATCGGTGCCGAACACGATGCGGTGCGCACTGTGGCCGGCCATGACCGCGGCGAGAATGTCGGGCGGGCACCATGCGGGCGCAAAGCTGGTTTCTAGGTATATCCCCGTCCCCACCAGATGATCCAGCACGCCCTGCCAATCACCCATGCCGCCCAGGTGACAGGCGATGATGCGCAAGTCGGGAACCGCGTCGTGCAGCCGACGCAGGCGCAAGGGCGATCCTTCGTCGCTCTTCTCGAACGAGGGATGGTAGCCCCCGTGGATCGCAACCGCCAGACCAGCACGGGCCGCTGCTCGCGCGATCCGCAGGCAGCGCGCATCGTCCAGCGCACACTGCATGTATTGAGGATGGAGCTTGAGGCCGCGCAAGCCGAGACGCACGATGCGTTCGATCTCCCGCTCCGGCGCTGAATAGTCAGGGTGAACCGAGGCGAAGGGAATGATTCGGTCACTGGCGATATTGGCTGACCAGTCGGTAATCTTTTCGACCTGGGTCGGCTTGGTCGCTACCCCGCAGAGCACCGCGCGCTGGATGCCAGCCTTGTCCATCGAAGCCAGGAGCCCAACCAGGGTGCCGTCGTGATGGTTCTGGATCTTGTGCCACCGTCCGTGGTCGCGGACCGAGCTGATGGCGTGGGCGGCGATGGCGTCTGGGAAGGCGTGCGCGTGGGCGTCGATGATGTCCAAGTCGGCCTCCAGGATATGGCGTATTCAGCCCTCCGACAAGGAGGTTGAGGCCAGGAATCACGAGGCCAGCAGTCACAAGCTTCCTCAGGGTAGCCCGCCAGACCCGTTCCGCCTTTCCTCCAGAAGAGCTAGTATCCCAGGCCATGACAGGGCCGTCATATGCGCACGGGATCACCTCCACCCCGCTGTTGGGCGACACCATCCCTGACAATCTTCGCCGGACCGTCCTGCGCTTTGGTGAACGCGAAGCCTTGGTCTCGCGCCACCAGCGCTATCGCGCCACTTACCGCCAGATGTGGGATGAGATTGGCCTGGTCGCGCGCGGGCTGATGGCCCGCGGGCTGAAGAAGGGCGATCGGGTCGGGCTGTGGTCACCCAACCGCTTCGAGTGGATCATCACCCAATACGCGACTTCGCGGATTGGCGCGATCCTGGTGAACATCAACCCGGCGTATCGTACTCACGAGCTCGAGCACGTCCTCAGGCAATCCGGCTGCTCGTTGCTGGTCATGGCACGCGGGTTCCGGCAGACCGACTACGTCTCGATGTTCAAGGAGCTCGAATCTCGTTTGCCCGAGCACCTTAACGCCGTCGTGCTCGACGAACAATGGAACACATTGAAAGACGACGGACGCCTCGTTGCGGAGGAGGAGCTGCACGCGCGCGAGCAGACCCTCGACCCTGACGACCCCATCGACATCCAGTACACTAGCGGTACTACTGGCTTCCCCAAAGGCGCCACGTTGTCTCACCACAACATTCTCAACAACGGCTACTTCGTGGGTCTCACCTTGAAGTACACCGAGCTTGATCGAATCTGCGTTCCGGTGCCCCTGTACCATTGCTTCGGCCAGGTCATGGCCTCCCTGGCGGCCATCAGTCACGGAGCATGCATGGTCTTTCCCAGCGAGGCCTTCGATCCGGAGGCGGTGCTGACGGCGGTTGAACAGGAACGCTGCACCTCGCTTTACGGCGTGCCCACCATGTTTATCTCCGAGATGGAGCACCCGAGATTCCCCAAGACCGATTTTTCCAGCCTGCGCACAGGCATCATGGCCGGCTCGCCATGCCCCATCGAGGTGATGAAGCGCGTGCAGCGGGATATGCACATGCCCGAGGTGACCATCTGCTACGGCATGACGGAAACCTCGCCCGTATCCACGCAGAGCAAGGTCGACGATCCGCTGGAAAGGCGGGTGGCCACCGTGGGCTGTGTGCACCCCAACCTCGAGATCAAGATAGTCGATCCCGCCACGGGGAAGGTGGTTCCCCGTGGCAGCGCCGGCGAGCTATGCACACGCGGCTATTCGGTGATGTTGGGCTATTGGGACGACGTTCACTCCACCCGCCAGGCCATCGACAGTGCGCGCTGGATGCACACCGGCGATTTGGCGACCATGGACGACCAGGGTTATGTCAACATAGTCGGCCGGATCAAGGATATGGTGTTGCGCGGTGGCGAGAACATATACCCGCGCGAGGTGGAAGAGTTCCTGTTCACTAAACCGGAAGTCGCCGACGCGCATGTCATTGGTGTGCCCGACGCAAAGTACGGCGAAGAGCTAATGGCATGGGTTAAGTTGCGGCCGGGCGCGAGTCTCACGGGCGAAGAGCTGAGCAGCTTCTGCAAGGGCAAGATCGCCACCTACAAGATTCCGCGCTACTGGAAGTTCGTCGAGGCGTTTCCGATGACCGTCACCGGCAAGATTCAGAAGTACAGAATGCGCGAGATGGCGGTAGAAGAGCTGAAGTTGCAGCTCGCCGCCAATATCCGGACCGCCTGACCCTACAGCGCCTCGGATAGGTCGACTAGCGCTAGTGCGTGATGGCCGGCCCCTGGCCCTTGATCACGCTACAGGCCGCCTCCTCGTCTTTGCGCGTCTTGTCCTTGCTCGCATCGGCACAAAGCACGAGGTAATGGCTCATGATGGCCGGGCAGTCGGTGACGCCGGTAACCCCCATCTCTCCCTTGCACTGCTCGGTGAGCATCCGAGCGATATATTCGTTAGCTTGCGCCGAGCTCAGTTTGCCCGTGACCCCCACGATTTCCGGGATGCGTAGCATGGTCTCAGCCAATGGATGGCGGACCATCGAGAATTCACGCATGCTCTTGCATACCGTGGCAGCCCGGCCCACCACCTTGCGCACATAGATCTGAAAAATGCTGGAGGTCTCTTCCGTGTCTCGCTCCTTTGCCTGTCGAGTGGCGATCTTGTCGATGCTGCGAGCCGCTCGCTCGAGCGCCTTGCAATCTCCACTCGACGAGAGCGCGGCCACGATGGCCAGCACGGCATTGCGGTGCGCTTCGTCCAGACCTGGCTTGGTGTCGCTGCGCAGCTCTTGCACCAAGGCTTCTTCGAGCAGCAGCGTGGCCTTCGAGTTGTAGTCCTCGTCGTCGACGAATTCCTGCAGGAGAGCGTACCCCACCATGCGCTTGTCGCCGTTGGTCGGATCGGTAGCCAAGACGCTGGTTTCGAAGAAGGCGCGGTACTTGTCTGCGCGCTGGGAACGCTGGAATTCCTTGGCCCATCGATCTTGGTCGATCTGGGCCTGCTTCTCCTGCTGCTTCTTGCTGCTGTAGCTCTGGTAGCCGTTTACCAGCATGCCCGCCACGGCCACGGCGCCCACCATGACCTGCGACATGATGGCCAGGCGCGAGGTGTTCTTCTTCCGATTCTGGGCCAGCTGAAGCACCTCCTCGGCCATCTTCATGCGATTGAGCTCCTCCTCGGTCGCCCGGCTGGACAAAGCGAGGGGATCGTTCCCGGCAAGCGCTTCCTCGATGGCGGTACGGTTGTCGCTCATGGGGCAGTTATACTCCACGCTGGCCGTCCACCGCATCTCGCCACCGCCAATGCCTCCCTGCATTATCGACATCCCGATCCAACTGCCAAGCTATATCAAACCTGGAGGATCTCGAGGATCACCCTGCCCTCGCGCTGAGCATCATGACGATAGAGCTTTCGGACGATGATGCGCCTGGGTAGCGCCAGGAAGATAACCATCGCCCGAGGTGGGGGTGCGGCGATACCCTTGCGGCCATGGAGCTCTTCATGATCGATGCTCGGTCCTTCGCCATCACCGCCATCGTGGCGGCAGCTGTCTCCGTGAGCGCGTGCTCGTCAGGATCCTCGAATAGTCCGCGTGGCGGTGCTGGCGGCGCCGCCGGGGGATCCCTCGGAGGCGCACTCAGCTCGGGCGGAGGGTCGAGCTCCGCAACTGGTCGATCGGGTGGCACCACGACGGTTGCCGGCGGGGCGAGCACAGGTTCCGGAGGCTCGAGCCCATACTTTGGCGGCGCGGGCGGCGCTCGAGGAGGGAGCGTTGGCTCCGGAGGCGAGGCCAGCGGCGGCTCCAGCGCCGCTACCAGCTCGGGCGGCACTGCCAGCTCCGGCGGCACGACCGGCTCCGGTACCACTGGCAGTGAGTCAGGCGGCGCGGCCGGCTCCAATGCCACCGGGGGCGGCAAGGATGCGGGAGGAGCGAGCGGCAGCTCTGGCGGCGCGGATGGCGGCAATGGCGGCGCCAACAGCGGAGCGGACGGCCACAGCGCCGACACGGCCAGCTCCTGCACGGCTGGCACGACACAAATCGGCTACACCTGCCAATTTGCATGGTCCGCCACCATGGCCCCGTACATCCTCTACAATAACTGGTGGGGCGCGAGCGGAGCAACCGGTCAGCAATGCATATGGGGGACCTGCCAAGATGGCGACGTCATCGGTTGGACGACCAACTGGTCCTGGAGCGGCGGCACCGGATCCGTCTTGACCTATAGCAGCGTAGTATTCGGTTGGCATTACGGCTGGCCCGTGCCGAACACCGGGCTGCCCATCCCAGTTGCCTCGAGCAATGCCGTCAACTGCAGCTGGGACTTTACCCTCGCGCAAGCCTCCGGCTCCTTCGACGTGACTTATGATATCTGGCTGCATCCCACGGCCAATGCACCAACAGAGAGTCCGCCGTACACAGATGGCGGGCAGTCCGACGAGGTCATGATCTGGCTGAATCAGGCCGGCAACCCCGGTCCGGCTGGTCCCGAGGTGGCCTCCGCGATCTCCATTGCGGGCTCCACCTGGAACCTGTTCGAAGGAAGCTCTGGCTCTTGGGCTATTCATTCGTACGTGCGCACGAGCAACACGACGACGGCCGCGTTCGATATAATGTCCTTCCTCAAGGATCTGGTGACACGCAACCTCATGCCCAATACGCGATACCTGACCGGCGTCGAGGCCGGTATCGAAGTGAGGACCGGGACGGGCAGCGGCACCCTGACGACCAATACCTTCTCTTGTGAGATTCAATAGGCGGGGCCACCCCCGCTCGCCCGATTAGCCATTTGCCCGGGTAATACCTGGTTTATATCCTGGCAATATTGACCCCGGTATATTCCGGGGTAGAATACCGACATGCCAACTGACTCAACCTTCACGGCTTTCGCCGGCGTTCGTCGCATCGCGGAAGGCACCCTGCGCGATGTGCTGCCGATTCTCAAGCGACGGTTTGACAAAGACAGCTCGGAGTCGCTGCTGGTGTTCGACACCGAAACCGGGCGCCAGGTCGACTTCGACATGCGTGGCTCGCTCGAGCAGGTGCTGGAGCGGGAAGCCCCTTCACCGCAACGTGGCCCGGGCCGACCGCGGCTGGGTGTTATGAGCCGAGAAGTGTCGCTCTTGCCGCGCCACTGGGATTGGCTCGAGCAACAGCCCAGCGGCGCCTCGCCCGCCCTGCGCAGACTGGTGGAGCACGCCAGCAAGACCCGGCCCGGCAAGGAGCGAGCACGGCGCATTCGCGCTGCCTTGAGCCAGTTCCTCTCGGCCATGGCAGGCGACCGCCCGAATTACGAGGAGGCGTGCCGCGCGCTCTTTGCCGGCGACGGGCAGAGGTTCAAGGACCTGATAGACCGATGGCCCAAGGACATACGTGACCACGCCCTGAGTCGGGCAAGCGAAGCCGGGCGGGCCGAAAACGAGGATCCCTCCAGTGCAAACCCAAGTGCCCTGGTCGTTGCGGAGCTTCACACGCGCATCTGGAATCAGGGCGACTACAGCATGATCGGCCGACTGGTTGCGCCGCGCTACGTGATCCACTCGGATCCCGGAGATCCCTGGGAGGGGCGGGCTCTCGATCGGAGTGCCTATGAGGAGCGGGTCCGCTACTCACGCAATGCGTTTCCTGACCTGGTTTTCACCATACTCGACCTGCTCGCGACGGAGGACCGCGTCGCAGCCCGATGGCGAGCCGACGGAACACAGCGTGGGGACCTCGCGAATTTGCCGGCCACCGGCCGACAACTGACCTTTGCCGGCCAAACAATGTACGAGCTCAAGGACGGGCAGGTCGCTGGCCACTGGCAAGTTGTGGACCGGCTCGGATTCATGGAGCAGGTCAGCTAAAGGACCCTCCCAGGGTCAGCTGCCTCCGCGCGACGGCATGGGTGCTAGACCCACGCGCTTCGGCTCGAGCGGCTAGTTACACTCGCGTCAGAGCTTGCCGATCCCGCGGGTGCCTGCCTATTCCGCACGTCCGGCCACCTGCCTCGGCCATCTTGGCATCGCGCAGTCATCGCCTGGCCGAGCAACACCGCAAGGGATCGTCAGGCGGCCTTGGCATCGCACCTGCAGGGGAGAGGGCCATGCCACTTTCGCGCGAGAGCATTTTCGAGGACATAAGCCCCAGCAGAGGTCGCTTGTTGGTGGCCGAAGACAACGCCGCCCTCCGCGACTACCTGGTCGCGGTGTTGAGGGCCGAAGGCTACGAGGTCGCGGAGGCATCGACCGCCGACGACCTCCTGGACTCCCTGGCGGTTTCGCTGCGCCCGGATATCGGCTCGGGTGGGTTCGATCTGGTGATCGCCGAGGATAGGCTGGTAAGGCGTGGCGAGCCGGTGTTACTCAAAGAGCAGTGGGCCCGTGGCGACCTGCCTCCCTTCGTCTTGATCGGGTCCTTCCCGGACCGAGACGCCGCGGCCAGGGTTTCCGGAGTAAGCGCGGTCGTCAGGCTAACCAAGCCCCTCGACATCGACAGCCTGCGCAGCACGGTGCGCTTCCTGGCGGGCAATTTGGTCGAGGCCCGCCTGGTAAAGGAGGCAACGGCCAGGAACTAGTCCCGGAGGAAGCGGCCAGGAATTAGTCCCGAAGGAAGGGAACACCCTCCCGGACCCTCGTAGCCGCGACGTGTTGCCCCATATCGCAGGCACCTTGGCCGAATGACGCCGTTCCCGGATGGCACCTCGCGACGCTCGCGGCTGAGAGCTGTGGAGAGCAGCGCCGCCTGCGTGTATAATTTCGGACCGACAGGCGAAGCCAGCAATGCGAACGGCGACACGGGCGATTATGACTCTTTGTGTTCTTTGTGGCCGCGATAGCGCGCAAGATCGGGCGGCCGCGCTCTGGACGGGCGAGGCTGGCGCCGACCCCGCACCACCTTCGACCGCAACCGCATGGCGCTGCCGGTAACGACCCTGGCCACGTAACAGATGCCCGTTCAGGTGGTGGCTCCGGTGGCTTCGCTGAGCCACGCCCCTGCGCCAGGTTATCGGCAACTGGCCGCCTTCTTCATCCCGCTCGCTCTGCAGTCGGCGTCGCAGAGCCTCACCTATCCTCTCGTTGCCATGGTGGCCTCTCACGGCGCGGGGGGAACACTCAACCTTGCCGGCGTGGCCCAGTCGAACATCGTCATGTTCCTGGTGGGCACGATCGGTGCGGGCTTGGTCAGCACTGGCATGGTCTATGGCAAGTCGCGCTTGGGCTATTCTCGCTTTTTCGCCGTCAACGCCTTGCTGGCAGTGGCCGCGGCCGTCGTACAAGCGCTGATCTGCGTTCCCGCTATCGGCCATGCCGTCTTCGGCACCTTGCTCGGCCTGCCCCATTCCATCGAAGTGCCAGCGCGCCGAGCCTTCCCGCTGACCATCATCCTCAATCTGCTGTTCTTCGCCCGCAACCCGTTTGAGGTCTTGCTGCTCAACCATGGCGCTGCCGGACGCGTTAGCGCGGCGACCCTCGCCCGCATCGTTCTCACCCTCGTCCTGGCGCACTTCTTCGTCGTGGCCGGCTTGGTCGGTCCGCGCTGGGCGATCATCTGCCAGGCTATTCCGGTCGCGGTCGAGGCGGCCATTGCTTGGTACTGCAGCCGGCCATTCGCGTCGCTCTTCGCTCGAGACGACGATGTTCCTGGACGGCGCGCAATGATTGGCTTCAACCTGCCCCTCTCTCTGGGTGGCTTTTTCCTAACCACGTCGGGCATGATATTGGCCGCGGTCATTGCTCGGTCGAGCCGGCCCGAGCACATGTTGCCCGCGTACTATCTGGCCGTGGGCCTTGCCAATCCTATGGCTTTCGCCGCGGCACGCGTGCAAAACGTGGTGCTTCGCTTCCCGCCGCGCTCCCGCGCTGACCGGCTCACCCGTCGCTTCACCTTGGGCGCGGGCTCGATCGTATCGTTCATCCCCCTGGTCTTTCTGCTCCCCTTCCTCTCCCATTGGTACTACGTATCGCTGCAGCAGCTCTCGCCCGTCGATCTGCCACTGGTCACGGTGACGGCCCTCCTCTTGGTCGGATATCCCTTTACCGCGGGATTGCGAGCGCACTGGGAGGGACTGGCAGCACTGGCCCGCCGGACCTCGACCATACTGGCCGGCAACATCGCCTTCGTCGCGGCGTTGGCGATCACGGCACCGACCTGTCTGGGCCTGAAGGTGAGTGGCAACATGATCGGACCTATCGCCCTGATCATCAGCAACCTGGCCGCTCTGGGCGTGCTCGTGCTCCTGCAGTCGCTGCCGGAAGGCTCGGGGCCGGTAGACGTGATCGGGATCGAGCGCGAGGGTGGCTGACCCGGGCTCGCGTCGAGCTCCGGCCAACATCCAACATCCAACCGGGCTTGCTCACTCAACGGGCTCGATCACCGAGCCCGAACCCCAGCGACAGCTGCCGCGGCCGGTGGCCACTTACCGTACGACCGCCCAGGTCAGCAGAGACATGTCGCTCATGAGCGACGATGGCGGGCAGGGGCGATGGCGATGGACAGCTCTCGGGCAAGCGCGAGTCGCCCGCCACTGCCTCGGCCAATCGGCATTGTGCATCCAGTCGGCGAAGTGCCGCCAGCTTGTCCCCCTGCCCGAGCTTGGCGCTCCCGACAGCACGGCGCAGCGTCTGAAGGGTCGCGTCGTAGACCTTGAGCGGCACCGGGAAGGGATGGCCGTCCTTACCCCCGTGCGCGAAGGCAAAACGCGCCGGATCGGCGAAGCGACTTCTGGTCCCGCGCAGAACCTCGGCTACCAAAGCCAGGGCGAACAGGGTACGCTGCCCGAGCTTGGGCGTGAGCAGGAGCTCGGGGAAGCTCTCCGGCCCTTGGCTAGCCACCACGTGCAATGCCGCCTGCAAGCGCCGCAGATCGAGGTTGTCGGCGCGCACGTCGTGGTGGCTCGGCATGGCGAGCACGCGTTCGACCTGGGCGACCACCTGCCCCGGATCGGACAAGGCGAGACTGAGCGTCTGCCGACGGGCGGCCTCGGCCCCGTGATCGGTGAGATTGATGATGGGCAGAGCACCGGGCAGCCCGGCGATGGCGGCGTGCGGCTGGTCGACGAAAGACCCCGCCCGGTCCCAGAGCCAGTGATAGCGACGCGCCTGGCGCCGCTCTGGGTTCATGCCCTGCTGCACGACCACCCAGTGGCCGTCGTCGCTGACGATGAAGCCGTGCAGATAGAGCGCGAACCCGTCCTGCACCGCCGCGCTGTCTACCTTGGCCACCAGCCGGCTGGCCCGCACCAGCCCGTCGACGTCGACCGATGCCCGCTCGCCCAGAGCCCGCAGCTCGTCGGGAGTTCGCCGCGCATGCCGACCGCGGCCGCCACACACGTGAATACCAAGCTCGGCTTCCACCTCGGCAAGCCCGTGCTTGAGCGCGCCCAGCACGCTGGTCGTGATGCCGGAGGAATGCCAGTCCATACCCATCACACAACCGAGCGCTTGAAACCAAAAAGGATCGGCCAGACGACGCAAGACTTCGTCGCGGCCGTACTCCAGCGTCAGCGCCTCGACCATAATGCGACCAAGCTCGGCCATCCGCCGCGCCAGCCACATGGGCACCCGCCCCCCGTGCAGCGGAAGATCGGCAGTGCCTGTCCTCATGCCCCCCTCCGAGGACCGACGGCCATGCTCCTGCTCAGGAAGTCTTTCATCTGGCTTGCCATGCCGGGCTCCCGCCGGTGGCCCGGGCTTGACTATACATCCGTTCAGCCACTCAGGGCAAACATGGCGGGATGGGCCAGGGGCTCAGCGTCTTCTCAGCGACAGCGAAGGCAGAGGCCGGACGATGGCCTGCTATGGCTGAGCTAGGCACGGCGCTTGGATTTCAACAACCTTCTCGCCTTCTCGTCGTCTAACTCTTAGCCGCCTGTGAACGGCCCATGAACGCTGGGAACGCTCTGGGACCGCTCTCGGACCACCCTGTGGCCCCCATGCACCCCTCGACATCTACACCGACATCGACAACCTCCGAGACCGGCGCGGGCGACGAAACGAGCCTGGAGGAGCGCAAGCGGGCCGCCGTCCGGGCCTTGGGTCCTGGCTATCGACCCCGTACCCGCCACCAAAGCTCCGATGGCAGTCCCAAGTATGTCAACCGCCTGATCCTGGAGGCGAGCCCATACCTCCTGCAGCACGCCCACAACCCCGTCGATTGGTTCCCCTGGGGCGACGAAGCCTTCGCCCGGGCACGTAGCCTCGGCCGCCCCGTCTTCCTCTCCGTCGGCTATTCGACCTGTCACTGGTGCCACGTCATGGAAGAGGAGAGCTTCGAAGATGAGGCCATCGCGCGCTGCCTCAACGAGCGCTACGTCGCCATCAAGGTCGACCGCGAAGAGCGTCCGGACGTCGACTCGGTCTACATGACCTTCGTGCAGGCCCTCACGGGCAACGGTGGCTGGCCCATGAGCGTGTGGCTGTCGCCCGCGCGCAATCCCTTCTTCGGCGGCACCTACTACCCACCCCGCGCCGGCATGCGCGGCAGCGGGATGGGCTTTCTCGAGCTGCTCACCCTGCAGGCGGAGAGGTTCGCGGCCGATCCGGACGGAGTGGCAGCCATCGCGGACAGCATGGCGAGGCACCTGCGGGCCGCGACCCTGCCTGCCCCGGCTGGCGCCCTGCCCGGCCAGGAGCTGCTGCAAGTCGCTCTGCATGAAGCTGCGCGGCGCTATGACCCGATACTGGGGGGCAGCCTCGGCGCACCCAAGTTCCCCTCGTCCTTCCCCATCCGTCTGTTGCTGCGCATCGCTCGCCGCACGGGCAATGCCGAAGCTAGCCGAATGGCCGTCGCCAGCCTGCACCACATGCGCGCGGGGGGAATCTACGACCAAGTGGGCGGCGGCTTTCATCGCTACGCGACCGACGCACACTGGCTCGTGCCTCACTTCGAGAAGATGCTCTACGACAACGCCCTCCTGGCCATCGCCTACCTGGAGGCCGCGCAGGCCACGGCTGACGCAAGCCTTTTCGGCACGGTCAGCGAGACCCTAGATTACTTGCTGCGCGACATGCAGGCGCCCGAAGGGGCGTTCTACTCCGCCACCGACGCCGACAGTCTAGCCGACGATGGCAGCCACACCGAAGGGTACTACTTCACTTGGACGCCCGCCGACCTGCGCGCCATCCTCGGCGCTGGCGACGCGATGGTGGCACAAGCCTGGTATGGCGTCGGCGAGAGTGGCCAGGAGGGCGGGCGCAGCATCCTGTCGGCCCTGCGTTCTCCGCGGGCGGTGGCCGAGGGGCTCGGGCTGGCGCCCGCGGCGCTTCCCCCTACCCTGGCCCGTATTCGTGCTCGTCTTCTCGCCGCTCGCTCAAGGCGGCCCCCGCCCCTGCGCGACGACAAGATCATCGTGGCCTGGAACGGTCTCGCGGTCTCGGCCTTTGCCCGCAGCGCGATTGTGCTGGGCGAGCCCCGCTACGCCGACGCTGCCGTGCGAGCGGCGAGCTTCTTGCTTACGCCCTTCCGCACCGAGCACCGCTTGCCCCACCTGTTCGTGCACGGGCTGGCCCGAGGACGCGGTTTTGCCGATGACCACGTCATGCTAGCCGCCGGCCTGCTCGATGTCTTCGAGCTCACCGCGGATCCCACCTGGCTCGCCCACGCCATCGACCTCATGGAGGAAGTCGAGGCGGCCTTCTCAGACCACGAGCGAGGCGGCTACTTCCTGAGCTCCGCCCATCATGAGAGCCTGCTCCTGCGCGAGCGGCCCGCCTACGATGGCCCCATCCCCAGCGCGAATTCCCTGGCCGCCCAGACCTGGCTCCGCCTCGCGCTCCTGACTGACGACGATCGGTACCGGCACCGTGCCGAGACCATAATCCGCGCCTTCGCGCCCGCCTTGGCCGCCCATCCGCTCGCCCTCGACCACATGCTCATCGCCCTCGACCAGGCTTCCGAGGGTGGCAAGCAGATCGTCATCGTGGTGCCCGATGGCCAGGGCGCCCTGGCGCCCGCAGCCCGTCCGCTGCTGGAGGTGCTGCGCTACACGTTTGCCCCCCACACCGCTTTGGTGGTCGCTCGGGAGCGACAGCTCGGCGCCGAGCTTGCTCGCATCCCCTGGGTCGCCGGCAAGAGTCTGCACCAGGGGCAAGCCACTGCCTACCTCTGCGCCCAAGGCAGCTGCCAGCTACCTACCCGCGAACCCGCCACTCTGGCCGCCCAGCTTGCGCTTAGCCCGCCACACCCTTGATTCGCCCCGCGCCTTGCTACACGCGCTGCCCCAGGCAGGGTCGGCCATTTGAGCTATTATGGCCAGCGCGCCGGGCATGCTCGCCCGTCAGGAGGAATGCCACATGACCTGCAAAATACCCTTGACCGTTGCCCTAGCCCTAGCCATCTTCCAGATCTCGCCACTGGTGAGGGCGGAAGGACGAGGCGAGGAACGCAGAGAGGTGCGGGAAAACCGCCCGCCACCCCGTCCAGCGCCACCTCGCTTCCAGCCCCACCCCCCGGGAGCCCATCCCCATGGCCCCATGGTGAGAACCCACCCGGTCCGCATCCTCGCGCCCCGGCTGCTAAGGCGCGACGAGCACCCCTGGCGCCATTGGGCGCACCCCGAGTTTGCTCGCCCAGCCTACTACTGGAACTGGGCCACCATCCGCAGCGTCAGCTGCATCGCCGAGGACTCCTACGGGGATCAGTACCCGGTGTCCACTGGAACCTTCCCCGGCTTCGAGATGGCGAACATGACGGCAGTCGAGGACCAGGCCCTCGATCGCTGCTACGATGAATCGGGAGGCGACCCCAACTGCTTCCTCTTGACCTGCTCTCATTTCTAGCCGCCAGCAGTAGCCGGCGGATGGGATAGCCGGGGCGAGGAGTCGCGCGCGAGCTCCGGCGCCCCGGCCCGGAGCTCGCCCTCGTCCCTGTGCGCACGGGCGCACGGGGCACCTTGGGGCGCGGAACGGGCCTGACTTTTCGCTCAACGCCCGTCGCCGGGTGCAACCATGACCGAGGTCACACATCTAACCCGCACAGCCTAGAGTTCCTTGTCGCAACCCTAATCGCAACCGCCCGGCGGCCAGCGGTCACCGAACCCAGAGCCAGGTAACACGAGCCCGCACAGCGGGCACCTTCCTGTCTGAGGTGACATGACCGCACCCTGCTTGCGCGCCCCTAAATTCAACCGCGAAGTAACGTTTCGCCTGGGCATCGCACTGATTGCCATCGCCGTGCTCGCTGGCACTCCCGCCTGGGCCCAAGAAGAACCCCGTCTGGGGAGCGGCACTGACCAGATGCCGTCACCGGCTCCGGCGCAGCAGCCCGCGAGCGAGCTGCCACCCACCGAGTTGCCCCGCGAAGATATAGTGGAGGCCGCGCTCGGTCTGACGCGGCCGGCCTCTCGCAACGCTTGGGGCGGCTATGGCGAGCTTACGCTCAACTCGCTCTACGGTGCTCCGGCCACTGCCTACAACCTGCAGGATGTGGGGTCGAGCAACCAGCCGTCGGCTAACCCACACAACGTCGTCGATCTGCGGCGCGTCGTGTTCTTCTTCGGCCACGACTTCACCGACGAGCTGCGCTTTTACTCCGAGGTCGAGTTCGAGCATGCCGTCACCTCGATCTCCGATCAGGGCGAGGCCGAAATCGAACAGGCGTTTCTGGACTATCTGCTCAGCAAGCGGCTCGGCATTCGCGCCGGTCTCATCCTGTGGCCGATGGGCGTCATCAATATTTACCACGAGCCCCCCAGCTTCTTCGGCGTCGACCGGCCCGACGTGGACACGGTGGTAATTCCGACCACCTGGCGCGAAGCAGGTCTGGGTGTCTTCGGGGAGATCGCTTCCGGGCTGCGCTACCAGCTTTACCTGGGCACCAGCTTCGACGCCCATGGCTTCGATGCCCAATACGGGATACGCGATGGCCATCAGGAAGCGCAACTCGCCTACGGCGGAGACTTCAGCGTCATCGGTCGGCTCGATTACGAGCCCATCCTCGGCACCGTCCTCGGTCTGTCAGCCTGTGGAGGGACCTCCGGCAACTCGCTCACCTCTACCGTGGGCAAAGTGCCCTTTGGCATGTTCGACGTCGACGCTCGCACCCACCGAGGCGGCTTCACCGCGCGGGTGGAGCTGGCCGCGCTGGTCATTGGCGACGCGCCTGCCCTGGACCGCTATCTGCTCACGAGCTGGACGGGGCCAGGCGCATGGAATGGACCCGTCCCCGAGCTCTCCTGGGGCGGCTACGCCGAGGTTGGCTACGATCTGCTCCATTGGCTGGCCCCTGCGACTGCGGTGCAGCTCATTGCCTTTGACCGCTTCGATTTGGTCAATCCTCAGGCTGCCGTGCCATCCGGGTTCACGGCAGTGACGGCGGACCGACGTCACTCAGACCAGATCGGGCTGGTCATGAAGCCCATTGCCCAGATCGCGCTCAAGGCCGACTACCGATTGCAGTTCCTGGGCGACGGAACCAGATATAGTGAATTCGACAGTGCCGTGACCTGGCTGTTCTGAAGAAGGGAGCGATATGAGAGCCTTCGCGCGCAGAGGATTTCAGCTCCGCACCGCCTCGGTCGAGACGCGCGTCGCCTACACGGCCTTCCTCGTGCTCATGCTGCCAGCCATCGCAACCCTGGTCGCGCTCTCCCTGGGCCGCATCGGCAGGAGCCCCGCGAGCATCGCCAGTTACTACCGCGGTGGCGAAAGTGAGATGAGCTTCCCGAAGAGCTTCGCTCAACTCGTGGAGGTGAGCCACTTTCACCTTTTCACCATTCCGGTGGTGGTGCTCATCCTCTCGCACCTCGTCTGCGCGACTCCGTTTTCGACCCGGGTGCGGGTCTGGCTCACCACCCTCACCTTTGCGGGCGCCTTCCTTGACATCCTCGGACCGTGGGGAGTTCGCTACCTGAGCCGCGCCTTTGCCTATCCCCTCCTCGTTGGCTGGCTGCTTCTCGGCGGCGGCGCTGCGGCCATAACGATCCTGACCCTCTTTGCCATGTGGGGTCCGCAATCCTGGCTCCGGCGCTTGACGCCTGCCCCGTCGCTCGAGGAGGACCCGTGATGCGCGAGGGTGGTCGGTGAGGCACCCGCTCCCCTTCCGGCTCGGACCCAGCATGGTCATGGTCATGCCAGCCACCGCCCTGGGCGCGCAAGTGTACCTGCGTGCGGCCGAGGCGCCGCGCGCATTCTTCCCCGAAAGCACTGCGGCGACCCGGAAAGTCCTCGATCTCAGCGATGCCGAGCTTGCCGGGCTGAGCAAGACGCTGGGTCGCAAGGTCGATGTCAGAAGTTACCCCTACCTGGAGGTGTGGAGCAGCAAGGGCGTGATCGGCATCATCGTCATGCTCGACGTCATAGGTCAAAGCGAGCCGATCTCCTTCGCGGTCGGCGTGTCCGCTGACGGCGCTCTCAAGGACGTACAGGTCATGGTCTACCGAGAGCCCCAAGGCGAAGCCATCGAGGACAAGCGCTTCCGCAAGCAGTTCACCGGCAAGCGTCTTGCCGATCCCATCACGGTGGGCAAGGACATCGACGCGATCAGCGGCGCGACTATCTCCTCGCAGGCCGCAACCTACGCTGCCCGCAAAGGCTTGGCCCTCGCCCAGGTGCTGCATGCCCGCGCCGGGAAGGGGCCATAAATGACCGATACCCTGCTCTTGCCGGCAAAAGCGCGATCGAGGCGACGCTCGCAGCAGGTCATTCGACGCGCCCGCCCGCTGATGGGAACCCTGGTGGGCGTCACCCTCCGCGGGCCAGACGCCGTCGATCTCGAGGGCCTGGCCCGCGACGTCTTCGCCGAGATGCATCGCCTCGAGAGCCTGCTTTCGGAGTGGTCCCCGACGAGCGCCCTGGCTCTGGTTAATGACAGCGCCGGAACGGTGCCCGTGCCGGTTCCGCCCGAGCTCTTCGACGTGCTTGCAACCGCCCGCGGCGTCGCCCGCGCCACCGGCGGCGCTTTCGATCCCACGTGGGCTGCCCTCGCGCCCTGTTGGCCATTCCACCAGCCTTGCTTCAAGTTACCGGAGCCGGCCGAGATCGATCGAGCCCGCGCCCTCGTCGACCACCGCGACATCATCATCGACCCCGACCAGCATACCGTGTTGCTACGGCGTCCCGGCATGAGTCTCGGGCTCGGAGGCGCCGCCAAGGCGTTCATCGCCGAGCGAGCGTCCGACTTCGCCGTCAAGCACGGGGCACCCGACGTGCTGATCGACGCCGGCGGAGATGTAGTCGCCCGGGGATGCAATGGCACGCGCTCCTGGCAAGTCGGCATCCTCGATCCCCGCTCGCCGGGCGCCCTGATCGCGACCCTTGCGCTGCGGGACGAGGCTGTCGCCACCAGCGGCGACTACCGACGCTGCATCGAGATCGCAGGCCGGCGCTACCACCACCTCCTCGACCCGCGCACCGGATGGCCAGCGAACCGGTCATGCAGCGCCACCGTGGTGGCACCCGGCGGGGCGCTCGCCGATGCGCTCGCTACCGCCCTTTTCGTCATGGGACCCCGGGGCTTAGGAATCGCCATCGCGTCTGGCGCCACCGCGGCCATGGTAGTGGGCCACGATGGCGACGTGCGCCTTGCGAGCGGCAACCCGAGTCGGAAGTCGCGCCACCACCTTGGTCGGGCGCACGTTACGACTTCAAGCGCGCCACCGCCGGGAACGACAGCACCGGCAGCACGACATGCGCCGGGGGCAGCTCGCCGCCGCCACGCATCCGGGCAACCCATTCGATCGCCGGGCCTGAACCGGGCGTCATGACCACGGTCGCCTTGAGCCGGCCCTCGCGCACCAAACGTTGCCCAAAGTCCTCCGAGCCGTCGCAGCCGACGATGGGAAAGCTGCCAATCGGCCAATCATGCCGTGAGCCGATGTCACGCAATGCCTGCCGCACGCCGAGGGCCATCTCGTCATTCTGGGCGGCAAAGACCGCTGGCACTTCCTCCTTCTTCCCAATATTGGCCGCCCAGCTCTCGATCGCCCGGCGCGCGCCTTCGCTGGTCCAATCCGCGTTCACCTCGACCACCTCGAAGCCATCGCCAAGCCCCTGCTTGAGCCCCTCCAGCCGCAGGTGTGCTTCGACGTTCCGAACATTGCCCGTGATGCACATGACGCGCCCGCGCGCGCCCGCGACAGCACAGACCTGCTGAGCTTGCACGCGGCCGATCTCGGTTTGGTCACCAGCGGCGGCAAAGATGGCGCGGTCCGGGTGCTGCTGGCGAACCTCGTCGACAAAGCTGGCATCGTTGAGCACTGCCCACTCCAAGCCAGCGCCGGCAGCCTGGTGGGCCAGTGGAATCAGATCCGCGTCGCGCACGCCGCTCACCAAGATCGCGATCATCTTGGTCTCCTTGGCATTCTTGATGGCCTCGCGAATCTGGGCTACCTGCTGGCCGGCATCGAACTGCGCTGACTGGATCGATAGCTCGAAGCCAAAGCGCTTTGCCTCCCGCAGCCCCACCGCCTTGAGCTGCCTTTGATATCCGTTGTCATCGCTGCGGAGGAACAGGCCGATTACATCTGTGGTCATGGCTTGGCACTTCGCACAAGGCGGAGTTTACGGCTCGGCTATCTGCAGATTTGCAGACGCCACCCAAGCTGAGCTTACCCGAAATCTCCGCTCGAGGCTAGCAACGTTGCGCAGCTAACAACAAAAAGGCCGCGAAAAGCGGCGCAGCCGCGCAGACGCAACGCCGCACGGCGCCAGATCTTCAGCGCTCGATGAGCGGAGGCTTCCCCGACGCGGTATCGACCGGCTCGATCTGGCGGATGTCGGCGCCCAGGCTGGCGAGAGTAGCGGCGAAGCCGGGGAATGAGGTGGCGATGTCGTGGCTGGGGATCAGAGTCTCTTCCTCAGCGCACAGGCCCAGTATGGCACCCGCCATGGCGATGCGGTGATCATGGTCGGGTTTGACCTCGCCACCCTTGGGCGGCTGACCCGCGCTGCCGACTAGACTGAAGCCGTCGGGGCTTTCTTCGACCTCGACGCCGGCGCGGCGAAGCTCGCGCGCCATGCACGCGATGCGGTCTGACTCCTTGATGCGCAGCTCGCCCAGATCCGAGAATTGCGAGCGCCCCTCGGCCATCGCGCAGGCCACAGCCAGGACCGGTATCTCGTCAATCGAACGCAGGGCGAGCTCACCCGCTATGGTGGTGGCGCGCAAGCCGCGCGCCGAGCGCACCCGCACGGTGCCGATAGGCTCCCCCATCGCTTGCCCGGTCACCGCGACCTCGGTGTCGGCCGCCATGGCGCGCAGCACGTCCAGCACCCCGGTACGGGTCGGGTTGAGGCCTACCTGCTGCACGGTAACGTCGCTACCCGGGATCAGGGCGGCGGCGACCAGAACAAATGCGGCCGAGGAGAGGTCGCCCGGCACTTCTACCGGCATGGCCACAAGCTCGCCGTTCCAGCCCGTCGGGTCCACCTCGATCACGTTCCGCTCTAGCGCCCGGATGGGAGCGCCGAGAAAACCCAGCATGCGCTCGGTGTGGTCGCGCGAGAGCGCGGGCTCGACGATGCGGGTCTTGCCCTGCGCTTGCAGACCGGCCAGCACCAGCGCACTCTTGAGCTGCGCGCTGGCCACTGGTAAGGCGTACTCGATGCCCTTGAGCTTCCCACCGTGGATCACCAGCGGCGGCAACACCCGGTCAGGCGCGCCCGCAGGGCATTGGCCCTCGATCTGAGCGCCCATCGAGCGCAGGGGTTTGGCGACCCGGCCCATTGGGCGTCGCGACAGCGAGGCATCACCGTGCAGCGTGCTCGGGAAGGGGCGACCCGCCAGCAGGCCGCACAACATGCGCATGGTAGTGCCGGAGTTGCCGCAATCGAGCGACCCGGCCGCTCGAGCGAGCCCGGCGAAGCCCACGCCCTGCACGGTAGCCGTAGCCCCCGTGACCTGCACCGGGACCCCCAGGGCACGCAGGGCGGTCGCCGTCGACGCGTTGTCACCACCCAACCCCAGCCCGCGGATCTCCACCGTGCCTCGGCAGAGCGCCCCGAAGAGCAGGGCCCGATGCGAGATAGACTTGTCGCCCGGCACGCGGCACACGCCGCGCAGAGCTAGGCTGCGGCGCACGCACAGCATCGGGCATGCGCTCCCGTGACCCGCTTCACTCGCTTGACCCGCGCTCAAGGACCGCGCCGCCCCTTCTCGTCACCGTGAGGGGCGGGATCTTGGGGACGCTTCATCTTCGCCAGCATATCCGCGACCAGAGCCATGCGCTCGGCTATCTCCTGCCTGTCCTCCTGGGAGACGTGGAGGCTGGCGCGTACCTCGCTCTCTTGCGGAGCAAAGCGCAACGATTCCATCACCCGGGTGAGCCCGAAGGCGGCCACGATCGGTCGCGCGCGTGCGTCGCGCATCCTTTCGCCCAGTCGCCCGGCCAAATCGCGCGCCTCGAGCTCGCTGCGGACCACACCAATGGCATGGGCGTCAAGGTCAGCCGCAAGATCGATACGGGCACCGACCGCCTCGAGGGTCCCGCCCTCGCCCATCTCGCGCATGAGCTCCTCCCGCGTTGCTGGCTGCAGGCGCACATACAAGGCGGCTACCGGCGGGGCCGGTCGTCCCCGGCCAAGCTCGCCGCGCAGATGCCTGAGCCAGGACTCCGCCTCCACCCCGGGGGCGCTGCCGACATTGCAGTCGATAGCGGCGCGCACCGCCAGGTCAAAGCCCGAGAGCACGGCTTGACTGGCCACGAATGCCAGGGCCTCGTCACCCCGCTCCAGCAGCTCGGCGCCCCGATAAGTCGAGAAACGTACCGGGCCGCCACGCTCGAAGCCGCTGCGTATAGCCTGCCGGTCGACCCTGCCTTGCCCGACCAGGACACTGGCATCTTCCCGGAGCAGAGGCAACTTGGCGAAGATCACACGATCCATGCCGCGCATCTCGGCCAGCCGGTCTCCGCCCTCGCCCAGCGCCTTGGCGAAGCTTGCGCGCGTCCACGCCGACTCACGCAACTTGGCCAGATCGGCAAAGAGGACCAGATCGGCCTCGGCTGGCACCATCCCCCACAAATCGCCCATCTGATCTGGGACGGTCGGCACAGGCGTCGGAGGAGGTACTGCCACCGTCGCCTCCGCACAACCGCCAGCGAGCGCAGCCCATAGCGCCATCCTGAGCAGTCCGCCCCTCTCGGCTGCTCTCATGGCTTGACCAACCGCAGGCGAGCGCTTTGCCCTTCGGTCAAGAGACGCTCCAGCTCGGCGCCATCAGACTGTCCGATAGCCAGCCGGATGGCTCGCACCTTGGCTTCCAGCGCTGCGATGAGCGGCAAGAGATCATGGGCGTTGCCAAGCATGATATCGCGCCACACCGACGGGCTCGAAGCTGCAATTCTGGTGGTGTCGCGCAGACTGGTAGTGGGGCAGCCGTCGCTCGGCCCACCCTCGAGCAAGGGCAGCGAAGGCGCCAGAGCCGCGGCCAAGGCAAAGGCCGCCACGTGGGGCAGATGGCTCTGCCCTGCCATCAACCGGTCGTGAGCCTCGGCCGCGACGGCGACCACGGCGCAGCCGATACCGGCCCAGAAAGCACGCGCGACGGCCACCGCCGACGCCGCCACATCGCTCGTGGGACAGACGAAGCAGACCCGACCGGAAAAGATGCCAGGGTCGGCGTGCTCGACACCGGAGAACTCAGCCCCGGCCAGGGGGTGGCAACCCACGAATTGACCCTTGGGCAGGGCGGTCCGGGCGGCGGCGACCACGGCACTCTTCACGCTGCCTACGTCCATGACCGTCGCCGCGGACGGCAGTACTGTGCCGATAGCGCGCAGCAAGTCGGGCAGAGCGCCCACCGGAGCGGCCAGCAGCACCAAGCTCGCCTCGCTAACCGCGTCCGCCAGGGTGGCCGCGGACCTGTCTATGATTCCCCTCTGTCGCGCTGCCGCAAGCGCGGCGGTGGAAGGGTCGTAGCCGACCACGTGTTCCACCAACCCGGCCCGGCGGGCCGCCCAGGCCACCGAGCCGCCGATGTAGCCGACTCCGACAAGGGCGAGTCGGGGAAAGAGCAATGGGGTGGACACAGCCTCAGCAGAGTAGCAGGTTGAACGGCCTAAATCTCAGTCCAGGTAGAGGCGCTGCTCGCGGATGTAGTCGACCACCGAGCGCGGCACCAGATGCGCCACCGCTTGGCCACGCTTGATGCGCGCCCGCACTTCGGTCGAGCTGACCGCCGGCATGACCAGCCCGTCGCGCTGACCATAGCCGCTCCGCCCCACCACGATAACTGGCGTTTCGCGCCGCAGCTCGTTCGCGCCATACCACAGCGGCATCTCGGGCTCGATGTCAGCACCCACCACCAGACGAAACTCATGGTCAGGATGCTGTACACGCAGCGCCTTCAGCGTGATCAGGGTGCGACTCTCACCGCCCAGGCGGTCTTCGATATCGCTGACCCGTATCCGCTGCCCCAGCCCTGCCACCGCCAGCTCGCACATGCTCAGGCGGTGGTGAAACGGCGCCAGCGGCTTGTCGAAGGGGTGCCGCGAGCACGGAGTAAGCCAGAGCTGATCCACATCGGTGGTTTCCAAAACGTAAAGCGCCACGAGCTGATGTGCGACGTGCGGAGGATTGAAGCTTCCGCCAAATAGTGCCACCCGCATCGCCCTACCATAGCAACGACCTCGGCCAAGGTCCCCTAGTCTTTGAATCAGGGGTAGAGCAGGCAGCCGCGCCGCCGCTCACGGAAATCGTCCTCGGCCGCTTGCCAGGTGGCACGCAGATCGGCCAGCGGCCAACCCGCCTCGATACCGGTGCGGACGCTGTCGCCGCCGGTAAGCAAATCGATGGCCGGACGATCGACAACGAATTCGTAGGGCTCGCTGCGCCAGGCAAATGCCTCGCCCGCCAGAGCGCGCAAGGCGCGCACCACCGCCACTCCGGTCAGGTAGGGGCGGAAGCTCAGTCGGTTGGTGACGTGGACCTGCACCCCTCCGCACACTTGACCCTGGAATTTGTGAAAAGTCGGCCGGAAAGAAAGCGGTCGGAAGGCAACGCCGGGTAGTCGCTCGCGGGCCAAGCTTTCGGCCAACCGGTACCCGTCGATGAAAGGCGCGCCGCAGATTTCGAAGGGCCGGGTAGTACCCCGGCCCTCCGAAACATTGGTGCCCTCGACCAGACACATGCCCGGGTATACCAAAGCCGTGTCGGGTGTCGGCATATTGGGCGAGGGCAAGATCCACGGCAACCCGGTGGCGCCATAGCCGTGGCCACGCTGCCAGCCACCCATTGCCACCACCTCCAGCTGGCAATCGAGCGGGAGCTGGAAACGCGCTCCGCCCCAAGGCATGCCCTGGCACACCAGGCGGGCAATCTCACCGAGGGTGAGCCCGTGCCTGACTGCGATCGCACCCAGCCCCACGAACGATTCGAAGCCATCCTCGACATAGCCGCCTTCGATCGCCTCGCCCCCAACGGGGTTGGGGCGATCCAGGACCATGACCGCGGTGCCGGCCCTCGCGGCTGCCTGTAGGCATAGCGCCATGGTCCAGACAAAGGTGTAGTAGCGACTGCCCACGTCCTGCAAATCCACCACCAGCACATCTACGTCGGCCATCGCCTCGGACGGCGGCGCAAGTGACGCGGCGGAGTCGCCATAGAGGCTGGTCACGGGCACGCCACTGCGCGGGTCGCACGTCGAAGCGATGCCTATCATGTCTTGGGCTTCGCCCCGAATGCCGTGCTCGGGGCCAAAGAGGCGCGTCAGGCGAATGCCTGCCCGCGCCAGAGCATCGACTATGTGGTCGAGGCGGGCGTCCACGCTGGCCGGATGGCAAAGGACCGCCACGCGCCGTCCGCGCAGCTGGGCCAGGCGCTCGCCACCCAGTAGCACGTCGAGGCCAGTCCGGACCATCAGCCGCCCCGAGGCCGGGTGGTGCTACGCCACTTGCACCGGCCGGAAGACCACCCGGTCTCCCTGGCTGGCGAGCAGAAAGCGCACGGTCTTGCAGTCCCACTTCTCCCGCAGACCGGCCTCGCTCAGACTCAGCTTGGCCATGAAGGCCAGCACGCTGATGCCTTCGACCGGCTGGCCCAAGGCCTTGAGCGCGGCCACGTACTCCGCGTAAAGGCGCGGGTAGTAGGCGGCCTCGCCCTCATCGGCCAGTGCCGCGACCGTGGCCGCGGGCGCGGCGGTATCGCTGTCATCGATCTCCATCGCCTCTGCCTTCCAGACTTTACGGCCACCCTCTTCCTCGTCCTCCACCACCTCGTCGCTCGGCTCTTCCCGGCCTAGTAGGCGGGCCAACATGACGTTCAAGCTGTTGGACAAGCCCTCGAAATCCTGTCCGACCGGTTTGAAGGTGTAATCGATGTTGCCATTGATGACCTCCGCCACTCCCAGCTCGATCTGGTCGAGCGGCGCCAGGAATCGCCGGGCGGTCAGCACCGCGGCCACCACGGTTATGAAGATAGCCAAAAGCCCCAGCCCTAGTACCTTCTGGCCCGCCAGGTGGACGTCGGCCATGCCCTCGGAGAGCGAGGCCAAGACCACGAAGCCGCTGGTCTTGTCGGCGAAGTTGCCCGGCATGGGCGCGACCACGGCGGCAAAGGGATGCCCATCGATTTCCCAGATCTTCGTGCCGGTGGGTGCCCCCCCTTGCAGTACCTGCTCGGCGATCCTATCCCCGGAGAACAACAGATTGGACAGGGCCTGGGTCTTGGACACGTCTTCCCTCGACTTATCGGTGCTCGAGACGAAGCTCGATGCGTAAACCTTGCCGCCGTGGAAAAAGCCCACCTCCGCGTCGAGCAAGCCGCGCGCGGCCTGCGCGGTAGTCGCGCTGACCACCCAGCCGAGCAGCAAGGCTCCGGCAACGCTGTTGTCCGGCTTGTTGATTGGCGCCAGGGCAACCTCGTATACCCGGCTCTGCCATGTCCACACGTCCTTGACCGCCTTGCCTGCAAGCGCTTGTGCTACCGCCGGGTAGGTGGCGCGCAAGTCGAGCCCAACGTCGGCGTTGGCGTTGAGATTGCGCGCGATGATCCTGCCGCTCGCGTCCAGGATGGCAACGATGTCCGCCTTGTGCAGCTCGGCGCGGAGCTGCTCGTTCTGCGCCTCGCAGATCTCGAAAGCGGCTTGCTGGCGCTCGGCGGGCGCGCTGCGATCAAACACGGCCAGAGGGCTGCCCAGATTCGGCCGGGGCGGGACGGGCAACTTCTGGTTCGCATGGAGCGCGGCCAAATTCACCAGCTTGAGACCGTCGAGCTGACTCACGTCACTATAGATGCGCTGGGCGCGGGACACCCTGGCTTCCACGCCATCCTGGCTGGCCTGCCTTAGCGCGGTGGTGGTTCCCACGTAGAACACGCCGGTCAGCGCGGCCATGACAATCGCGGCGATGAGACCGATCTTTATTCGGTGCATGGTATTCCTCGCACTGATGGTGGATGAAAGCAACACGCGCCATGGCCAGCAGAGCACGTCTCGCGGCAGGAATTATCAGGATCGGGCGGCGGCACGTCAAGCGACCTCGCAAGGTGCGCAAACGCAGAGAGAGAACAAGCTGCCAAGCCCGGGGGCGCGTTTCTTGGCGCCTTGGTTGGCTTGGTTTCCTGTTGGTTCGCTCTTGGCTTTCTCTCGATCTCTCGATTTTCTCGACTTTCTCTAGGTTTTCTTGGCCCTGCTCGGCTCACGGGGTTTTCTTGACAGGAGGAGGCTCCCGTCCTACATGTAGGAGTATGTATACAGCAAACCGCAAGTCACCTCAGCAGGCCAACCAAGACCGTCGCACCGATCCCCGGAAGGAAATCGACGTGCTCATGAACCGGTTCCTGGATGGCCACCCTTACCTCAGTCGGGCGAGCGACATCAGCCGAACCGGCATGCGCGTCCACCCCATCAGCATGGCCGGCTCGACCAGCCGATTCATCGGCCTGCAATTCCAGCTTCCCGGATCGTCAGACGTGCTCACCGCTTCGGGCGAAGTCGTCTCGTCAGCTTCCGAGGACGGCACCGTGGGGATTCGCTTTACCCGTATGCCCGCAATTTCGCGCGAGTGCATCGGGCGCTACCTGGCCGGATCCTAACGCGATCCTCAGCTCAACCGCGTGGCACACTCTCGTGCGATCCGGGCACATTCCCCGGCCCGGCGGTACGTTCCCGTGCCCATCGCCACATTCCCCGGCTCGGCGGTACGCTCTTGTGCCCATCGCCCGCTGCATTTCCGTGCGCTGGAGCGGGTGAACGTCGGACCATCTAACTCCGGGCGAAAGCTATCCCGCATGGCTCGCCGGACATGCTAGAACTCTGGCCGATCTCATCTAACCTTGGCTGGTAGTGGTCGCCAGGCATTTTCGCGTGGTTGCCAGGTATATTCGCGCAAAATTGACTTCGGCACTTGACAGGGACGCCCCCTCCTCGCTCATATCTTCACACTCTTGCTCATATCCCGGCGGGGAACCCGGGAAGAGTAACGACCCCTCACGCACGGAGATATCGCCTTGGATCAACCGAAGAATTCTGGTCCTGGAAGAGACATCGCTGACCTGAAGGCCCGCCTGGGCTTGGCGCGTGGCCCGGCACCCGGTGCAAGAGCGACGATGCCATCGCCTCCTGCGGTTCCGTCGTCCGGGCCGGCCAAGCCGGCGATGCCCATGGTTCCACCCCCGAGCGGAGCCCCCGGCGCGCCAGCAGCGATCCCGAGCCCGCTCGGTGCCGCGATCGGCGCCCCGGCCCCCGCTGCCCGCGCCGCTGTATTCGACGACCCCTTCGCGGCCATGCGTCCGCCCGAGGGCAAGCACTTCGATCTCCGGGAGAACGACGACGGCAGGCCGCCGGTAAGTGTTGCCCAGCGTGGCGGCATGGCCGGACGCGTAATCCTGCTTATCGCCGTCGCGGTAGCGGCAGCCGTGGGTTTTGGCTTTGGCGCCTCCGCGGTGGGGCGGCGCATGTACAACGCGGCCAACTTCGGCGCAAAGCGCGTGAAGGCCGAGCTTGATGACATGCAGAAGACGGTGACTCAGATAGGCAGCGCGGTGGCGATGAGCCAGCAACGGCTGGCCAGGGACAAGAAGGATGCTCTCTCCTACGATCCAGCCCTGATCGCGGAGCTAGAGATGGTGAAGCTGGACCCGCGGCCCGACACCTCGCGCATCTTCAAGGTCAACTACTACCTGCTCGAAGACCTCGCGGTTGACCGCCTGATGAATTACTACTACGACACCATCAATCTTTACGGCGAGGTCGAACGCCACATCAAGCGCACCAAGGCCGACAAAGCCTCGCTCGAGGCGTTCGCCGCGAAGGCGGCCGAGAAGGGCACGGCAGAGGTGGACAAACCCGCCGTCAACTACGGCGTGGTCTTCTCGACCAGCGGAAAGCTCGCCATAGCCAATCTGGTGGAGATGGGCAAGCCCGTCTGCAAGGGTGGCGGCGACGGGTGCAACGCTGCGGACTACGAGGGCTTCCAGATTCGCGCCAATACCGGGGCGCAGTGGAGCTCGCGCAAGATCGGTCCCAAGCCCGAGGGCGACAAGGTCGTTCCCATCGAGCGCACCCCGCTCTTCGATGCCGTCATGAGCGGTTCCCCCGAGCAGGTGCGCATGGAACAGTACAAGCAGCGCTACAACAACATCCGCCAAATCCTGGCTCGCCTGGCTTCGACCCGCAAGGAGCTGGGGGACGCCATAGACAAGGCGGCCGCGCGACCCGACCTGTTCACGTTGTAAGGGGATAGTCGCCGGGCGCGACGGCGTTGGGTCCGTCTTGCCCGGCTGGCCCGGCTACATCAGGCCAACCGCTGCCAGATCGTCCTCGGACATGCCGAAGAAGTGTCCAGTCTCGTGTAAGAGGGTTATGCGGATCTGCTCGCGCAGATCGTCGGCATCTATGGCCATGCGCTCGAGGTTCTTGCGGAAGAGCAAGATTTGGGTGAGCTGCGGCGCGCCGCCCATGGTTGAGCCCTCGGCGTAGGACCGCCCGGCGAAGAGGCCGAGCAGCCTCGGGTCAAGCCCCTGCTCCACCTCGCTCTGGGCCGGCAGGTCGACCACGATGATCGGCACGTTCTCGATCAGCTTGCGCGCGCGTTCCGGCAGCTCCGCGAGGGCTTGCTCTGCCACTTCGGCCATCTCATGCTCGCCGAGGTGCGGCGCCTGTAGCGGTATTGCCGCATCGAGGGCCAGGACACGCAGCCAGGCTTCGCGCTTGGCCGCATCATCGCCGCGCGCCTCGGCCGCCAGCCCGAGGCCGTACCAGGCCTCTTCATTGCCCTGCTCATCGTCGACGATGGCCCGGAAGCGCCGGGCTGCCTCTTCCTGGGCATCGGCCTCCAGGAACAGGTAGGCCAGATCAAGAGAGGTTTCGCTGGGCAATTTGACCTCGCCCGAGGGCGGCAGCTCCGCGAGCGTGGTGCGGGCGGCTCTGTTCTTGCCAAGCTGGATCTCCAGCCCCGCCTTGAGCACGACCGCGTCGATTAGCTCATCCTCCTCCTCCGCACGCTCGAGCGCTTCGCCGGCATGCGCCAGGGCATCGACCGGGCGATCCAAATCCTGCGCGAGGATCTCGGCCAGCCACAGCTCGGGCGCGCTCCAGTCGCCCGCTATCTCGGTGGCCTGCTCAAGCAGCCCCAGCGCATGGTCGAATTCTCCCAGGCCGCGGTGAGCGGCGGCCAGCAGGAGAAGCGCCTCGGGATTCTCCGGATCGTCGCGCAAGTCGGCTTCTGCTATTGCCTTCGCCTTTTCGAACTGTCCGTCCTCGCAGCTACGCCAGCCGTTGTCGAGATTGTCCTCGCTCGTACTCACGCGCATTTGCTCCGCGCGGCTGCCACAGCTTCGTCTATGATTTTGCCATGCTCGCGTGGGTTCGCCCAACGCGCACGCCCCTCGGCGGGCAGGAGGTGGATGGGATCGAAATAGCAGAAGTAGTCGCCGGGATGGACCACCGGTGACACGAAGACGCTGACGCCCGTGACCCGATCGTAGTGCTCGTAGGAATGCACGTCGCGCTTGCCCCCTCCGGGTGTATCCACCACCACGGTGGGAGTGTTGAATCCACCCACCAGTCCACGCATGTGCTTCTCGATGTGGGCCCCGGTTGCCACCGTGGTACGCAGGTCCTCGACGCCCTTGACCATGTCGTGGACATATACGTAGTACGGGTGAACGTTGATGTAGGACAGGCGCTTGATCAAAGTCCCCATGGTAGCAACCGAGTCGTTGACTCCTCGCATTAGAACGGTCTGATTGCGCACCATGATGCCACGCTCCTGCATCCGCCTGGCCGCCGCCTGCGTGATCCAGGTGATTTCGCTGGGATGGTTGAAATGGGTGTGGATCATGACATCGACGTGCTGGGCCCGCCCTCGTTCGACCACTCGAGTCACGGCGTCGAACCAGGCATGGTCGGACAGGATCTTCTGCGGCATGACCGCCGGCCCCTTGGTGGCGAAACGAATCCTGCGCACATGCGCGATCGAGAGGAACGCGTCGCCTAGCAAGGCAATCTGGTCAGCGCGCAACTGCGAGGCATCGCCACCCGAGATCAGAACGTCTTCTATCTCGGGCCGCGAGCCCACGTAGTCGATGGCCGCGCGCCACCTTTCGCTGTCGACGCTGAACTGAAGCTTGTGCACCTCCTCCGTGTCCAGACCCACCGCGTAGCTGCGAGTGCAGAATCGGCAGTAAACCGGACAGGTGGCGATGGGCAGGAACAAAACCTTGTCGGGATAGCGATGGGACAGCCCAGGCACCGGCATGTCATGGCGCTCGTGCAGCGGATCGAGATCGACCTTGGGATGGTCGGGCAGCCGGCGCGAGAGCAAGGGAATAAACTGAATCCGGATGGGATCGTCGTAGGGGTTGCTCCAGTCGATGAGCGAGAGCAGGTACGGCGACACGCGCACGGGCATGGGCGCGTGGTGAAAGCCATTCTCGGCGTCGCTGATGAAAGCGGGTGAGACCAGCCCCTCGAGGGCCGCGAGCAGCTTGGGTATGTTGGTGATCGAATGCTTGGCCTGCCAGTGATGGTCTAGGAATTCAGCTTCCGTCACCCCGGCGTAGGCGTGCAGCCGCTGCCAGAACGGCCCGCTCCTGAGCTCTCGGTGCGCGAGAGCTTCGGGCGCCACCTTGGGCTTGTGGGCCGGCGCAAGAATGGGCGCGTGAGATTGCCCCGGCGGGGGCTGCTCGGTTGCGGCGTTCATTGTTCCCGTTTGAGACTGCGCGGGTGGAGGCTCGGCTGCGGCGTTCGTTGATCCATCTGGCATGGCTCGCTCCTCTTATCTGGCACAATAACGAAACCCTGTCGCAACAAAATTTCGCCCCGGGGTGCCATTGTTAGCGGCGCGCCGGGGAAACGGGCGGAACGGCGCTGGCACCATCTTCGGGCCAAGCGTGCCTGGGATAACGGCGGCAAAGCTCCTGGCGGATGGCGGGATAGTGCCTTTGCCAGAAGCCGGCCAAGTCGCTCGTGACCTGTACCGCGCGGCGGTTGGGCGCCAGCAGGTGCATGGTCAGAGGTAGGCGACCGCGGCAAATGGCCGGCCCCGCCTTCATGCCAAAGAAGTCCTGCAAGCGCGCTTCGATCCAAGGATGACGGTCCGGCTGATAATTCACCGCTACCTGGCGCCGGCCGAGCGCAATGTGGTCAGGGGTGTCGCCGCGCAGACGAGCAAGCACGGCCTGGCCAAGGCCACTCTGCAAACGCTCCCCGATTGGAACGATGCGCAGCTCAGCCAGGCTGGTGATCCCGGCGCAAGCCGCGATCAAGGCTGCGCGCACCCACTCGGGGTCGAAGGCAGGCACGGCCAGCTCGGGGAAGACCGTCCGCAAAATCTCAAGCTTTACTTTAAGAGTTGTCAGCAAAGCTGCCGAGTTGGCTGGCTCAGTCTCGGTCGCAAGAGCGACCTCGGCCAAGCACCGGCTGGCCTGAGTCGACGGGGGAGCCGGACGTCGACTCTCCAGCAGGACCACCGCGCCGTAGCTCAGGCGACTGACCAGCTCGACTCGCTCTTCCGATCCGTTCCACAGCATCTCCTCCACCTCGTCGAGACCTTCCGGCACCTGGTCGAGCAGCCAGTCCGGCTCGATAGCCACCGCCAGCCTCGCCTGCCTGGCGGACCCGCCTGGCCGGCCGCTCGGGCCGCCTCGTTCCTCGACGTCGACTGCCACCAGCAGCTCCCCGGCCGGCAGGGCCGGGGTTTCCACCGCACCGCCCGTCACCAGGACAGCCTGACCGGCGTCCCGACCGCGGCGCTTCATTACCCGATCGGGAAAAGCGGCCAAGGTCGCCCGGGCCAGCGCGGCATCCACTGCCTCGGGCGAGGCCGGCGGCCTGGCCGCCTGGCTCTTGCCCTCTCGGGCCAAGCCAGCGGCGTATTGGCGCCGAGCGCGCTCGACCGCGCTGACGGCCGCGCCATCCAGGCCCAGCCCGCGCACTTGGCCAGCCGCAAAACGCGCGCTTCGGGCCTGCTCGAAGCGGTCGAGACGCTCGAGCAGATCACCCCCTTCGGCGGCCAGGGCGTGCCGCTGGGGATGG
>Ga0187889_10000487_pt1 | contig 48124 bp, 46 predicted proteins | sample June2016WEW_7_10_2_FD_132992 | JGI IMG/M metagenome (GOLD analysis project Ga0187889, IMG submission 132992) | Peatland microbial communities from SPRUCE experiment site at the Marcell Experimental Forest, Minnesota, USA - June2016WEW_7_100 | ecosystem: Environmental > Terrestrial > Soil >... | reverse complement strand
TCCATTTACTACGCAGCGCGGAATAATGGCTACACTGTTCCCCGCGCTGCTTCGTTCGCGGGGAAGGCCCTCGCCCTTGCACAGGACCCGCGGCAAGGGCTCAGCCCTCCCCACGGACCCTACCGAGAGGGGCGGGCCGCCGCCCCTCCTCGGACTCTCCCCCGGACTGTGCGGTCCGGGAGGGACTGTCGCCTATTTTACGCATCGCACAGTAGGTCGGCGGTTTTCCCCCGAGCGCACGCAGAACCGCTTTCGGTGTCGCCCCCGAGGACTGCGGGGTGTCATGCGGAAACCAGACATTCAATAGTTCGATAGCCGCGAGACCCGACGAACCAAAGCGGGGATCCGCGGGCAGCCTCGCCACACAATCTCACAACTGGAAGTTGAATGCGGCGTGTTGCGGTGATCGGGGCAGGTGCGGCCGGATCGATGGCGGCGATCTTCGCAGCATCCGCCGGCGCGCAGACGCTGCTGCTCGAGCGCACCACGGACGGCGGACGCAAGATTCTCATCAGCGGCGGCGGCCGATGTAACGTCCTGCCAGTGCGAGTCGACGAGTCTCGCTTCGTCACCGACTCCTCACCCAACATTCTGCGCAAGATGGTCCGTTCATGGCCTCTGCAAGAGCAGATCGGCTTCTTCGAGGGCGAACTGGGAATCCCGCTCGTTGAAGAAAAGGAGTCGGGGAAACTCTTCCCGGCCTCGCACCGCGCCCGCGACGTGCGGGACGGACTGCTCGCGCTCGCGGTACAGAGAGGCGTGAGCCTATTGACGAATACGGTGGTTACCGGATTCGCGCCCTTCGCGGCGGGCTGGCGAATACACCGGGAGGGGGCGCCGCCGTTGGAAGCGGGTGCTGTGATCGTGGCGACGGGTGGGCTCTCTGTCCCGAACACGGGAAGCGATGGGCTCGGCCTCAAGGTCGTCGAGAGACTCGGTCATACGGTGCATCCAACGTACGCGGCGCTCACGCCGATCACCGCGGAGCCGGCTCCGTTCGCGAAGCTTGCGGGGGTGTCGCTGCCGGTCACGCTCACCACTCGCGCAGGCGAGCGGACCGCCACGGCGACCGGCGGATTTCTCTTCACGCATCACGGCTATAGCGGACCGGTGGTGCTCGATGTATCCCATGTCGCTGTGCGCTCCCGCGCCGAGAAGGCGTCCCCGGCGCGTATACTCGTGCGGTGGACGCGACTCGGCGAAAAAGAATGGGAGTCAGCTCTGCGCCCCCAAGGGTCTCGCACTGTGGCGGGTGCGTTGCGCGCGGAGCTGCCGGATCGGCTCGCGAGGGCGCTGCTGGATATGACGAGCGTAGACCCGGCGCGCGTGCTCTCGGATCTGCGCCGTGATGAGCGGCTCCGCGTGATAGAGACACTCGTGCGCGGCGTGCTGCCGTGGACGGGAGACGAAGGCTACAAGAAGGCCGAAGTGACCGGCGGCGGGGTGAGCCTTTCGGAAATCGATCCGAGAACGATGGAGAGCCGAAAGCATCCTGGCCTGTTCCTTTGCGGTGAGGTGCTCGACGCATTCGGCCCTATCGGCGGATACAACTTTCTATGGGCGTGGGCGACAGGACGCGCCGCGGGACTCGGCGCCGCGCACAAAACGGAACTTGGGTGAGCTTTTGTAAAGGGGGACTTGCGTGAAGGCTTGGAAGCTGGGATGCTAGGAGGCCAGAAAATCGGAAGGCTGGGAGGCGAGAAGGGCGACACGGAGAACCGGGGAACCGGAGAGACGGAGAAACGGGGATGCACCAAATGCGGAATGGCGAATGCGAAATGCGGAATGGGTGAGAGAGCTGTCAGGGGGGACGTCGCGCGAAAAGTCCGGAAAGTGGAGCAACCCCATGACCAAGACGGCCCTGGCCCAGATCCAAGAGTACGTTGGGAAACGGCGGAATGCGCCCAGCCGCGTCAGGCTTGGGAAACGAGGGCTCGCCACATGGCAAAGACGCGTTGCCTGATCACCGCCTATTTCCTGAAAGCCGGGGATGAGGCGGATCGTTGCCTGCGGGACGCGGGCATCGACACCGAGTTCCAGCCCCGGCGCGCTGTCCGCGACGAGGACGAGGTGATCCGGATCGCCCAGGGCTTCGACGGCGTGATCGCCAGCATCGACCCCTTCAGCGCCCGGGTGCTGGCGGCGCTCCCGCGCCTGCGGATCATCTCGCGGACCGGCGTGGGCTATGACGCCATCGACGTCGCGGCCGCCACCGCGCGCGGCGTGGCGGTCTGCACCGGCCCGGGCGTCAACCGGCATGCGGTGGCGGAGTACACGATTGCCCTGATGCTCCAGTGCGCCCGGCATGTGAGCGAGCATGTCGCCTCGGTCCGGGCCGGCGGGTGGGACCGCTACGAGGGCTTCGACCTGGCCGGCAAGACGGTGGGGATCGTCGGGCTGGGCACGATCGGCAAGGAAGTGGCCCAGCGGCTCCGGGCCTTCGAGATGCGCATCCTGGCCTACGACCCCGTCCCGGATCCGCAGTTTGCCGAGGCGCATGGCGTCACCTACGTGGCCCTGGAGCAGCTGCTCCAAGAGAGCGACCTCATCACCCTGCACGCCTTCCTGGGTGCGCAGAGCCGGAAGCTCCTCAATGCGGAGCGGCTCGCCTTGATGAAGCCCACGGCCTACGTGATCAACACAGCCCGCGGGGGCCTCATCGACCACGACGCGCTCTGCGAGGCCCTCCAGGGGCACAAGATCGCCGGGGCCGCGTTGGATGCGTTCGAGCAGGAACCGCTGGGGGACACGCCCCTGCGGGCCCTGGACAATTGCTGGCTCTCGCCCCATGCCGCCGGGTCGAGTCGGGACGCGCGCGCCCACTCGAAGCACGTGGCGGTGGAGAACGTGCTCCGCTTCTTCCGGGGCGAGCGGCCGCTGCACATCGTCAACCCCGAGGTCTTGAACAAGTAAGACCTGCAGGGCACCCTCCCCATCCGGTGACTCGGTCTGCATCGTCATGGAATTCCGGGGACACCATACGACACTCGGAAGTCAATTTACACGGGACCCGGCCGTTTCTTCGGTGTCAAGGCGACAGTTGCTAGCAGGCTGGGACGCTGGCAGGCTGGGAGGCCAACCAAATGCGGAACACCCAGAGGGTACCCGACTGCGGAATGCGGAATTGAACAGCGGGGAAAGGGAGAACCGGGGAGACGGGAAGCAGGGACGAGCACCGAGGGCCGAGTGCCGAGGACGGGGAAACCGGGAGTCGGGGAAGCGGACAATCGGAGAAACGGAGAGACGGGGAGTCGCTGAATGCGGAATGCGAAATGCGGAATGATCGGGGAGGGCCGAGCACCAAGCGCCGGGGGGGTGCGGGGGCCACTGGCTGAGTGCTGGTGGGTGGCTTCGATTTTTCCACCTTGACTTTGCCCTCCGATGAGAGGTAGCGTCCTGCCCGGTTGAAGAGCGTTCTCCAGCGATTCACTCTGAGGGGCGGCGATGCCGGTCGCAGGATCATGGTGTGCGAAGCCGACGGCCCTGTGGGGATGGTGATCCCCAGAGGGCCGTTGTGTTTCGGAGGCGCGCCGTTGGCGCGCGAGACGTAGCGTACGTCCCCCACATCCCCTTTCACGCAGGAGGCTGCTATGGCACGAAGCCCAAGCAAGAGAACGGCCAAGCGAGGAGCACCGACACGCCAAGCCAAGAGGGTGCGCGCCGCCAAACCAAGCGCTGCCCGCAAGCCGTCGCCGTCGGAGCGCCTGGATGCGGTCGAAGCCCGAGTGAGCAGGCTGGCCAAGCAGCTGGCCGATCTGCAGCGCCAGCCCGGGCCGGGAGGCCCAACAGGACCGGCGGGCGCTCCGGGCCCCCAGGGACCGCCGGGGCCCAGAGGCGACAAGGGCGATTCCGGCCCCCAGGGACCTCCTGGGCTCAGAGGCGATAGGGGCGACATCGGCCCAGTCGGTTCGCCCGGACCGAAGGGTGAGAAGGGTGATCCTGGACCACAAGGACCAGCCGGCCCCAGGGGCGAGAAGGGGGACGTCGGTCACCCAGGGGCCTCGGGACCGAAGGGCGACAAGGGCGATCCCGGCCCACGAGGGCCAGCCGGACCCCCCGGTCAGGCCTGAGGCAACGCTGCGACGGGCTGACGTGACTTTCAGCCCGTCGCAGTTTCTCGACACGACGGAGATCGGGGAACCGGGGAAACGGAGAACCGGAGAATCGGAGAAACGGGGAATTCAATTGCGGAACACCCAGAGGGTACCCGACTGTGGAATGCGGAATTGAATAGCGGGGAAACGGAGAATCGGAGAGACGGGGAGTCACTGAATGCGGAATGCGAAGTGCGGAATGCGGAATGATCGGGGAGGGCCGAGTGGGAAGCGCCGAGCGCCGAGAGGACGGAGGATCTGGGGGCAGGGGAGCAGGTGAGCAGAGCAGGGAGCCGAGAGCAGGGCGGAGACCTGAGGAAGTAGGGCAGGAGAGATGGCCAAGCTCGAATTGAGGAATGTGACGAAGAGGTTCGGGGAGATCATCGCCCTGGACGCCGTCAGCTTCACTGTCGATGCAGGGGAGTTCTTTGTCGTCGTCGGTCCGAACGGAAGCGGGAAGACGACGCTCCTGCGGGTGATCGCGGGCCTTGTGAACCCCGAGGCGGGGGACGTGTACATCGGGGGGGCGAATGTGAGCGATCTTCCGCCCGCGCAACGAGGGGTGAGAATGGTGTTCCAGGGCTACGCCCTCTTTCCCCACATGAAGGTCTATGATGAACGGCGCTGGTCAAACCTGAATTTCCCGCTGAGGATCCGCAAGTTCCTGAAGGAAGAGATCGTGAAGGTGTTGTCGACCGTCACGCGGACGGTCGGCATCGAGAAAGAACTCTATCCGAGAAAGCCTGACCAGCTCTCGGCGGGGCAGAAACAGAAGGTGGCGGTGGGGAGGGCCCTGACCATCCCGCCGAAGGTCTTCGTTCTGGACGAGCCGCTGAGCAACCTGGATCCCATGAGCCGGGTGAGGGTTCGAGACGAAATCAGGAGAATCCACGGCGAGATCAAGGCGACGACGCTGTATGTGACGCACAATCTGCCCGAGGCGATGGCGCTGGGCGACAGGCTGGCCGTGTTGAATCGCGGCGCGATTCAACAGATCGGTCCCCCCAGGGAAGTCTATGAGAGGCCAGTGAACGAATTCGTCAAGATGTTCATCCACAGCCACGATTTTCCAGTACCGCCGGTCTATTGCTAATGAGGGAGCAAGGGAGCAGGGGGAAAGGGAGACATGGGGAAACGGGGACGGACTGAATGCGAAATGCGGAATGATCGGGGAGGGCCGAGCGGGGAGCGCCGAGTGCCGAGGACGGGGAAGCGGGGAAACGAAGAGGCGGGGAAACGGGGAAACGGAGAACCGGAGAGACGGGGAACCGGAGAGACGGTGACGGGCGGCGGTGCCGCCGGGCGTGGTTCGAGACCAACGGGGCTTCCGGGATGGCGCGCGCACACGAGACGATTCGGATTCCACGGCTGAGGGCGTTCGCCGCGGCGGTGGCGACCCTGGTGTCGATCGGAATCATGGTGTTCCTGCAGCGGTATCGCGGCGCGGACCGGACGGCCATGGTGTTGAGCGTGCTGGGCAGCGCTGGGCTGTGCCTGGTCGTGGGGCTGATCTGGTTCCAGTGCCGCTTCAGCGGCCGCGTGATGACCCGCCTCACGCTCTGGGGGATCGGGCTCCGCAGCGGGGCAGTTGCCGGCGCGTGCAACAGCGCAGTCGGCATCGTCCTCCTGGCGCTGCGCTGGACCATCGATCAGCAGGCGGGTCCAGCGAGGGATGCCTTCTTCTCCGCCTTTTGGCACGCGCTGGCGGCACTCGGGATGCAGACGGCGAGAGGCTTCCCGGCCTACGCGGCGACCGGCGCCGTGGTGGGCGCCCTGGTCGGATTGGCCACCGCGGAAACGATCGGGATCTCGGCCGAGCGCATCCCGTCTGCGGCGCCGGCCGGCGGCGAGCCGTTGCAGCCTTCGAAGGTCAAGCGGTGAGCGGCCTGACCAGACGATCGGAGTCAGATCCGGTGCAGCCTGACGATGGATAGGGGAGAGTTTCTCGGGCGGGTGAGCTTGTTCCAGGGCCTTGCCCCCCGCGAGCGGCAGGGCATCCAGGGGCTCTTCCACGAGCAGCGGCTGGAGCGGGACCAGGTCATCTTTCTCGAGGGGGATGCGGCCGAGTACGTCTACATCGTGCGCGAGGGGAAGGTGAAGATCGTCAAGCAGGCGCCGAGCGGCCGGGAGATAATCCTGGAGGTCTTCGCGCCGGGCGACGTCTTCGGCGGGGCCACGCTGCTTCTCCCGCACCATCCGGCGACGGCCGTGTCCATGGAGGCGGGGACGCTGCTCTGCCTGGGACGCCTCGACTATCGCGCCCTTCTCAAGCGGTTTCCCCCCATGGCGTTCCAGATCATCGAGTTGCTGCGCCAGCGGCTGGGCGAGGCCCACCAGGTCATCCGGGGTCTGGCGGCAGAGCGGGTGGAAACCCGGGTGGCCCGCCTGCTGTTCAAGCTGGCGGACAAGACCGGCGTCCCCGGCGACGGCGGGACGCGGCTGGGGCTCCATCTCACGCGGCAGGGCATCGCGGACATGGTCGGCTGCACGCTGGAGACGGCGATCCGCATCCTGAGCCGCTGGCAGAAGGAGGGGCTCATCAAGACCCGGGAAGGGGTAATCACCATCCTCAACCGGCGAGAGCTGGAAGGTCTGCTGGAGCCGCAGTGAACGATGTCGATTCTTTCCCGCCCTCAACGTCAGGCCGTCTGCCCCTGCCATAGCGGCCGGAGGCTGGTGGACTGCTGCCTCCCCTGGGAGGAGGCGCTCCAGCGGTTGCTCTCCCGCCTCCTCGTGTTCGCGGAGATGCCCGGTGTCCGGCGGCACGAGGCGGACGCCGCCGCCATCTTCTGGAACACCCAAAGGCCCCTCCAGCCCGGCAAAGACCAATCCGCGGTAAAGAGCCTGCGATTCCTGGAGTTCCTCCTCCACGATCATGCCGTCGGTCGCGGGAGCGGATCGCTGCTCAACGAGTTCGCCGATGCGGCCGGGGGCCTCCCCCCGCAGGAGGAGTCCTTGCTCCTGGCCTCGCTCTTGGCGCCGGTGCGCGCCCACGAGGTCATGGAGATGCTGGGGCCCCGGAGCATCCTCCTCAAGGATCTCCTCACCGGGGCCGAGCGGAGAGTGGGGCCTCTCGGCCTCGCCGACCCTCCGATCCGCTCCGACATCGTGATCTGCCGCCTGCTGCCGCTCGGTCGCCTGACGCGACCCGGGGCCAGTTACCTGGTGCTTCCGGCGGCAGGCCGCGAGGAGATGCTGGTCTACCTTCGCACGGCCTACCGGCTGGCCCGGCCCGCGCGCCACGTGTCCCTGGAGGATTTTCTGGACGGCGCCACCCATCTGTACCATCACTTCTTCCTGCTCCGCGGCCGGGACCTCGGCGGCCGGGCCCGGGAGACTCTCCGCCTCGTTCCCTTCGCCCCGCGCCGGCTGACCTATCGCGGGACGGATCTGGCGCGGATCCGCGCGGTCCTGGACCGGCAGCCGAATCTGGAGCGGGATGCCGGAACGGGGGAGGAGGCGCGCTACGCCTGGGTTGATCCCGAGCGCGCGATCGTCCGCGCCATGTTCCTCCTGCGATCCGGTGAAGTCGAAGTGCGCGCGGATGCCCCGCAGGATCTCGCCGATGCCGCGGTGTTCCTGGAGACGTGCCTGCGCGGCCTGATCCAACCCCTCGGGGAACATCCCGCCGGGGCTCACGCCGCGGATGGCGGGACGGCCTCGCGGTCCCCATCGGGGCCGCCCGGGAGGGCGTTCCTCTCCCGGGTCCTCGATCGATGGCCGGATACAGCATCCCCCCTGTTGGACGATCGGACTCCCCGCGAGGCGTGCCGGTCGCGGGGCGGGCGCAAGCGCGTCGCGGCAATCCTCCTCGACCTGGAGCGGGACCTCGCGCGGCTCAAGCGCCTCGGTCGCCCTTCCATTGACCTCGCTGCCGTGCGCGAGCAGCTTCACCTCACACCCAGCCCACCCGGCGCTGCCCGGGCGCCCAGATGAATGGCCGGGCTGGTGCGATATGACTTGCATCATGTCGCCAGCCCGGGCGGCGAGAATAGAGTCCTTGGAGGAGAGAAGATGAGCGACGAACGGCAGGCTGAGATGGATGGCGCGGCCGCGGAGTTCGGGCGGCAGGTCGCGGCCGCATTGGAGAAGATCCGGCCGGCCCTCCTGGCGGATGGAGGGGACATCGAACTGTTGGCCGTCATCGGGCGGGATGCCTACGTGCGCTTGGTGGGCGCCTGCGTCGGGTGCCCCAGCGCCCAGGTGACACTCCGGACCGGAGTGGAGCAGTTTCTGCGGCAGGAGGTCCCCGGCTTCGGCGAGGTCATCAGCGACACGCCCGAGGGAGGCTATGGCTGGCGGTTCGACCTCATGGAGACGTTCTGAGCCGGGGCCTCGTTCCGCCCCGGCAAGGGAACGGGGCCGGCGGAGAATTCGGTGACGCGGGAGACTGAGGGGACGGCGCAGCCTCTGGGGGAATTGGCCGGATTCTTCCTCAAGCTGGGGATGATCGCGTTCGGCGGGCCGGCGGCGCACATCGCCATGATGGACGCCGAGGTGGTCCGCCGGCGCGGCTGGCTGAAGCGCGAGCAATTTCTCGATCTGCTCGGGGCGGCCAACCTGATCCCGGGCCCCAGCTCGACGGAGATGGCCATCTATATCGGCCTGGTCCGGGCAGGCTGGCGAGGATTGATCGCGGCCGGGACGTGCTTCATTCTTCCGGCCATGCTGATCGTCCTGGCGCTGGCGATGGCCTACGTCCGGTACGGAGCGTTGCCGCAGGTCGTCTGGCTCTTGTACGGAGTCAAGCCGGTCATCATCGCCATCGTCATCCAGGCGCTGTGGAGTCTCGGGACCAAGGCGGTGAAGGGCCCGCTCACCGGGGCGGTTGGGATCGCGGTGATCGCGGGCTCGCTCCTCGGGGTGAACGTGGTGCTCCTCCTGTTCGCCGGGGGCCTCTTCCTCATGGCCGCGTCGAATCTGCGGGAGTCCTGGGCCGGGAAGGCAGGCGCAGCCGCACTGACCGGCCCGATCCTGCTCGGCGCGTCCCCGACGTCGGCCGCGGTTGCGGCAAGTGTTCCCGTCAGCCTGTGGTCCCTGACGACGTTCTTCCTCAAGGTCGGCTCGATCCTGTTCGGCAGCGGCTACGTCCTCCTGGCGTTCCTTCGAGCCGACCTGGTCCAACACTGGGGCTGGTTGACCGACCAGCAGCTCATCGACGCCATCGCCGTCGGGCAGTTCACGCCGGGCCCGGTGTTCACCACGGCGACGTTCATCGGCTACGTCGTGGCGGGATTCCCCGGCGCGATCCTGGCCACCATCGGCATCTTCCTCCCGTCGTTTCTGCTCGTGGCCGCCAGCTATCCGGTGATCCCGCGCCTTCGGCGTTCCTCCTGGGCGGCCGGCTTCCTGGACGGGGTGAACGCCGCCTCAATGGGGTTGATGGCCGCGGTCACCTGGCAACTGGGACGCGCGGCGCTGGTGGACGGCGTCACGGTTGGCCTGGGGCTGGTGGCCACGCTGCTGGTGTTCAGGCTGCGGGTCAACTCGGCCTGGCTGGTCCTCGGGGGCGGAGTGGTGGGGCTGGCCTTCAAGATGCTCCACTGAGAGTGTGTGAAGAAATCGTGGCTGGGCCGAGAGTCCGACTGTAACCTGTTGATTCTCCGTGGGTGAAAAATGCACTTGGCGCCGATTCGCCGATATTTTCACACACTCTGAGAGGCGGCGGCCGGCCGGCTGCGGCATTTGTCCGCAAGAGCAAGCCTTTTCGACGTTCTGCTGGCGCGCCTGACGATTTTCCTTCCTCCAGCCGAGGAAGTTTCCTATAGTGGCGATGGTGTCCTAGAGTCACGACCGCGTTCTCTGATCTCTAACAACCATGCGCGGGAATCCGCGCGATAGAGGGGAGGCAACCTCATGGCCCTTTTCATCACCGAGGAGTGCACCAGTTGCGGTGCCTGTGAAACGGAGTGCCCGAACCAGGCCATCAGCGAGGGCGATCCGGTGTACGTCGTCAAGCCCGAGCTTTGCACCGAGTGCGTCGGCCACTTCGCCGAGTCCCAGTGCGTTGCCGTCTGCCCGGTGGGGTGCATCGTGCCGAATCCGGAGATCAAGGAAGACAAGAATGCACTCCTGAGCAAGTTCAAGAAGCTGCACCCGGACAAAGAGCCCGTCCTGAACTAGTCCCGCCGCAGGCGGGATTTCACCTTGACGGGGCCAGGATGCTGGGGCATCCTCGGCCCCGTTACTTTTTCGACTCAGGAAAGACTCAACCGCCACGGCGCCAAGAAATTGCCTGATTGACGCTTTCCAGCCTTGGGGTTCTTGGCGCCATGGCGGTTGATTTCCTTGTGGTCAGCAGATCCGAGGTGAGAGTGTGCGCGGGACGCTGGTGAACGTGGCGGCGGTCCTGGTCGGGAGCGGGGTCGGCCTGGCCATCGGGAACCGCCTGTCGGAACGCCTGAGGCGGATCATCACGACGGGGCTGGGTCTGTGCACCCTCCTCATCGGCATGCAGATGGCGCTGAAGGTCGGCAACGTCCTGGTCGTCATCGCCAGCATGGTGATGGGCGGGGTGGTGGGGGAGCTTTTGGGGATCGAGTCGGGCCTGGAGCGCGCCGGCGAGTGGCTGAAGGCTTGCGCCCGCTCCGGCTCCGGGACCTTCGTCGCCGGCTACGTCACCGCCAGCCTGGTGTTCTGCGTGGGCCCCATGACCCTTCTCGGCTCCATCCAGGAGGGGCTCACCGGTAATCCGGACATCATCTACACGAAATCCATGCTGGACGGCGCCGCCTCCATCGCCTTCGCGTCCAGCCTGGGGATCGGCGTGAGCTTCGCCGCGGTGACGGTGCTCGTGTTCCAGGGGGCCCTCACGCTCCTGGGGGCGCAGCTGGCATTCCTGCTGCGACCCGAGATCCTGAACGAGCTGACAGCCACCGGGGGCCTCTTGATCCTGGCCATCGGACTGCTGCTCCTCGACGTGAAGCGCATTCGCGTTGCAAACCTCTTGCCTGCCCTGCTCGTGGTGGTCCTGCTCACAGCCGCGCGGCTTTCCCTCGGGTGGTGATCGGTGCGCCTGCGACCGCTCCTCCTCATGGTCCTCGGCCACACCGTCGTGGACACCTCTCAAAACATCTTGCCAGTCGTCTTGCCCCTTTTGCATGCTCGGTTCGGCCTGAGTTATGGCGAAGTGGGCTTGGCGGCAGCGCTCCTCAATCTCTCTTCGTCGGTGATCCAGCCGGTGTTCGGGTGGATTTCCGATCGGTGGGGCATCCAGTGGTTTATCCCAGCCGGGATCGTGTGGACGGGCATCCTCATGGGAGTGGTGGGGCTGGTGCCGAACTACCTGGCGCTGATCCTAGTGCTGACGCTGACGGGCGTGGGGACGGCTGCCTTCCACCCGGTGGCGTCCATGGCCGCCGCGTACGCCTCGCAAGCCCAGCGGGGGCTGGGCATGTCCATCTTCTCCGCCGGAGGGAATCCGGGCTTCGCGGTGGGACCGATCCTGATGACGTGGCTCCTGATGTGGTTCAGCCTCCGTGGGACCGTTCTCCTGATGGGGCTGGGTGTCCTGACGGCCGGTCTGATCCATTGCTATCGCAGGGAAATCGAGGTGCCCATGACGGGACCCCGACAGCGCGCCGCCCAGGGAGACGCGCCGATCCCCTGGGGGAAGCTCTCGGGCCTCTGTGTGCTCATCACCCTCCGATCCTGGGGAGCCTCCGGCATGGTCGTCTTCATGCCGCTGTTACTCATCCAGCAGGGGATGGCCCTTTCGCTGACGGGGTGGGCGCTCTTCGTGTTCCTGTTCTTCGGCGCGCTGGGCGGAATGGTAGGCGGCCACCTCTCCGATCGGGTCGGGCGGCAGCAGGTGATCGCGACGTCCTTACTGATCTACCCGCCCTTGATGGTCGCCGCCCTCACGCTCCAGGGGGCGATGCGCTGGCTCCTCCTGGCGATCGCCGGGATGGCCCTCCTTGCCTCCAATTCGGTGACCGTGGTCCTCGCGCAGGAACTCCTCCCCCACCACATCGGAATAGCATCAGGGCTGACGCTGGGTCTGTCCTTTGGGGCCGGTGGCCTGGGTGTGGGGGTGTCGGGCCTCATGGCCGACCTGATCGGATTGAGCGCGAGCGTGTGGATCCTGGTCTTCCTTCCCGGCCTTGCCGCCCTCCTGGCGCTGAGGCTGAAGTCGCTGCAACGTGATATCGAAAGCGCGGCGGCACGTGCTACACACCCGCTGGGTTGAGTGCGGAATGGAGCAGGGAGCGAAGCAGGAGGGGTGGCGGCGAATCGGGGAAACGGGGTGCCGAGCATTGAGCGCCGAGCGCCGAGAACGGGGAGCCGAGAGACGAGAGGGGAAACGGGGAACCGGAGAATCGGAGAAACGGGGAGTCACTGAATGCGGAATGTGGAATTCGGAATGCGACGCGCTCAGAGGGTACCCGAGTGCGGAATGCGGATTGCGGAATGAGGAATGAATGGCGGAGTCAAGAGACGAGAGCTGGGAGCTGAGCAGAAGCGCGCAAGGGAGCAAGGGGGCAGGGGAGCAAGGGAGAATGAGGACACGGCTCATCGACCGGAAGGAATGGCGACGCGTCGTCGAGATGAGGCTGACCAGCGAGGGAAGAACAGGTTCGGCACGAGGGGAATGTCGATCCGCCGCGACCGGTTCACAAGCGGAACAAGCGGTTGTGAATTTTTTTTGAGAAAAGTGTTGACAAGCTCGGAACGGTCGTTGTATATAGTTCAACGAATGGTGAGCGCGAATGTTGACAAGGCTTTTCTCCTCTCAGACACGGGTCGCCCTGCTGCGTCTCTTCTTCACCCATCCCCAGGATCGCTTCTATACCCGACAGATCGCCCGCGAGCTACGCCGCGACATCTCCGGGATCAAGCGCGAGCTCGACAATCTCGAGAAGGCCGGCCTCTTGATCAGCGACAAGGTCGGCAATCTCCGATACTACTCGGTGAACAAGACGGCGGCCATCTATTCCGAGGTCAAGAGCATCGTGGCTAAGACCGTCGGTGTGCAGGCGGCGATCTACGAGGCCCTGGCGCCGCTCGGCGGTCTGCGCCAGGCCTGGATTTACTCGGTGAATTCCCATGCCCCGGGTGAAGGGGCCGGACCCATTTCCCTGCTGATCGTGGGCGGCGTGGACTTGGCGGAGCTGAATGAGGCCATCACGCGCCTGGAGGATCATCTGGGCCGCGAGATCAGTTACACGGTTTTCGACGAGGGGGAGTTTCAGCGGCGACGGGCGGAGGCGGATCCATTCCTGACCGAGGTCCTCGGCGGCAGGAACGTCCTGCTCATCGGGCGCGACGATGGCGTATGAGGATCTTCGGGAGAAGGGGCTCGTCGAGGATATCAAGCCGAACTTCCAGGTGGTTGGCGCGCTCATCGCCCGGGCGATGAAGGACATCACCACGGCGCGCGCCAATGCCAGCATTGACCGGGAGTGGGCGTATGCGATTGCGTATCAGGGGATGTTGCGGGCAGCCCGCGCCATGATCACGGCGGAGGGGTTGCGCCCGCGCGGTCGCGATCAGTCGCGCACGGTCGTGCTCTTGGCGGGGGCCATCCTGGGCGGGGAGGTCCGTTCTCTGGTGAACGCCTTCGATCGAATGCGCCGACGTTCGCAGACGATCCTGGAAGAACCGGGGCACCCGATCTCGCGCTATGAGGCGGAGGGCTGCATCAAGGACGCCCAGAAATTCGTCGAGCGGACGGTCGAATTTACGCGGACGAAGAATCCCCAGCTGGCGCTTCTGTAGCCGCCTCCTGGGGTGGGACAGTAAAGGGGTGTTGGCTCAGACCGCAACCGCGAAGGGGGGTGATGTCAGTGGCAGCGAAGAAGAAGGCCAAGAAGGCGGCCAAGAAGAAGAAGTAGGACAGTTCACGCAAGTCTGAGCTGGCAGACTCAGAGCCATATCGCTACCGCAACCGCGAAGGGGGGTGATGTCAGTGGCAGCGAAGAAGAGGGCCAAGAAGGCGGCCAAGAAGAAGAAGTAGTCTCGGTAATCTCAACGCTGGGGGCGGCACCCCCCAGCGGCACTGATACTATTATTCATACTCCGAAGCGTTCGTCAAGGTGAGATTCGATAATTTTTTTAACCCAGTTTTACAGGGGGTTCTGACGGAAACATAAAGTAAATTGTAAATGAATTTTGGGCCGGTTTGACGGGTCGCCCGTGCATATTTCGGCTTGGCGGCGGCTCGTTCGATGTGTTAGTGTTGCCGCATCGATTCCTTCGGCCTCAAACGTCACTTCTCTTTCGCCCATGGGATCTCCCGTGGGTCTTTCATTTTCGCCTCGGAGGATGGAAGTTACCAAGCAAACGCCGGGCTCCCTGGCTCCCGGCGTCCGCCGGCCTCGGGGAGGGTAGGGTCGAATTTCCCCTGCCGGTTCGTTCCCGCACGGCACGTCTCCTCTGCGGAGGGCTGGGCGATGGCAGAGCGATTCCAGAATTTCATCAACGGCAAGTGGGTGGATGCCGCCAACGGCACGACGTTCGAGGACAGCAATCCCGCCAACAAGACGGACGTGCTGGGCACGTTCCCGCGCTCGGACCACCGGGACGTGGACCGGGCGGTGGAGGCGGCCAAGGCACATTTCGCCGCGTGGCGACGGGTGCCCGCGCCACGACGGGCGGAGATCCTCTTCCGCGCCGCAGAGATCCTGGTGCGCCGCAAGGAAGAACTGGCCCAGCTCACGACCCGGGAGATGGGCAAGGTGCTGCAGGAATCGCGCGGCGATGTGCAAGAGGCCATCGACATGCTTTATTACATCGCCGGCGAGGGTCGGCGCCTGTGGGGCGAGACAACGCCATCAGAGCTGCCGGAGAAGTTCGCCATGACGGTCCGGGTGCCTCTGGGGGTGGTTGCCGCCATCACCCCATGGAACTTTCCCCTCGCCATCCCGAGCTGGAAGCTGGCACCGGCGCTGGTGGCGGGAAACACCGTCGTCTTCAAGCCGGCGGAAGACACGCCGCTCACGGCCGTGCGTTTTCTCGAGATCCTGGTCGAGGCGGGCCTGCCGCCCGGCGTGCTGAACCTCGTTCACGGCTCCGGAGAAGAGGCGGGCGCGCCGTTGGTCCGGCACCCCGACGTGGCGTTGGTCTCCTTCACGGGTTCCTCGGAAGTCGGGCGCGAGGTGGCCATCGCCTGCGCGGCCGAGCACAAACGGGTCTCGCTGGAGATGGGCGGGAAGAACCCGATCCTGGTGATGGAGGACGCCGACCTGGACCTGGCCGTGGACGGAACGATCTGGGGAGCATTCGGGACCTCCGGCCAGCGCTGCACGGCGGCCTCGCGAATCCTGGTGCACAAGAAGGTGATGCGGGAGTTCGCCGAGCGGCTCGTGGCGAAGGCCCAGGCGCTGCGCCTGGGGGACGGCCTGTCTCCCAACACGGATGTCGGCCCGATCATCAACGAGGCCCAGCTCAAGCGGGTCCATGGCTACACCAGGATCGGCCTCAAGGAAGGGGCCAAGCTGCTCTGCGGGGGCGAGATCTACAGAGAGGGCGAGTGCAAGAAAGGATTCTTCTACACGCCTACCGTCTTCGGGGACGTCTCGCCCAAGATGCGGATCGCGCAGGAGGAGATCTTTGGGCCCAGCGTGGGCCTCCTGTCAGTGGCCGGCTTCGATGAGGCCATCGAGGCGGCCAATTCGGCCCGCTACGGGTTGTCGTCTGCGATCTATACCCGGGACGTCAACAGGGCGTTCCGGGCCGTTGAGCTGTTGGTGGCCGGGATCACGTACGTGAACGCCTCGACCATCGGGGCGGAAGTCCACCTGCCTTTCGGCGGGATCCGCCAGACGGGGAACGGTCATCGCGAGGGTGGGCGGCAGGTGCTGGACGTCTTCACCGAATGGAAGGCGGTCTATATTGACTACAGCGGGAAACTTCAGCGGGCGCAGATCGATATGCGCTGAGGGGTATGTGATCAAGGGAGCAAGGGAGCAAGGGAGGGGGAAGGAACGGAGTGATCATGGCCAGCGAGTTACTCTACCTGTCGCGGGCGGATGTGGAAAGAGTCGGTCTCGCGATGGCGGAGATCATTGCGGCCGTGGAGGCCGTCTTCCGGGAGAAGGGAGAAGGACGGGTCGAGATGCCGGCCAAGATCGGGATCCATCCCGCCCCTGATGACTTCCTGCACGCCATGCCCGCGTACGTGGCTTCGCCGCAAAGCGCCGGAATCAAGTGGGTAGGAAACTTCCTGAAGAATGCACCGAAGGGTCTGCCGACCATCAGCGGATTGTTGGTTCTCAACGACCCGGAGATAGGTCTCCCGATCGCAGTCATGGACTGCACGTGGATCACCGCCAAGCGGACCGGGGCAGCGAGCGCGGTGGCGGCCAAGTATCTCGCGCGTGCCGATGCCGAGGCGCTGGCGATCATCGGGTGTGGAGTCCAGGGGCAGAGCCATCTGGAGGCCATGTTGACGCAATGTTCTGCCATCCGCCGCATCGTGGCCTACGATCGGATACCCGCCCACTTGGACCGGTACGTCCGCGGGATGCAGGCAATTCATAAGGTACCCGTCAGCCGTGCGTCCGACATCGAAACGGCCGTGCGCGGGGCCGACATCATCGTGACGGCCACGGAGATCCGGAAACACCCGGCACCGGTCATCCGGCCCGAATGGATCAAACCTGGGGCCTTCTGTATGACGGTCGATTTCGACGCCCAGTTCACCCCGGGGGCGATCGGGTCCATGGATCTCTTGTACACCGACGATGCGCCCCAGATGGAATTCTACCGGACGATGGGGTACTTCAGTGCCACCCCGAAGGCGCAGGGCGATCTGGGCGAGGTGGTGACGGGGAGGAAGCCCAGACGGGCGCGCCCCGAACAGCGGACGATGGCCATGCACCTGGGCCTCGCCATCGAGGACATGGTGACGGCGATCCGCATCTACGAGAACGCTGTGGCCCAAGGGATCGGCACGCGCCTGCCGCTCTGAGGGAGAACGGTCTTCCGCCGCCAGCTTCAGCCGCCAACTCCTAAACCCGATCCGAAAAAACAGGTGAGCCGCCGGTGCCAGCGGCTGGCCGTTGGTGCGCCAAGGTCTCCACGGGGAGACGATCAGGCGACCCGGCGCACCCAGAGGGCGCCCGGCGATCAGGGGCTCCAGGTTGCCAATGGTCACATGCTGTTGGCGTTCTTGGCGCCCTGGCGGTTAGCAGCTTCGAACTGAGGCTCATAGCTGATGGCGGAGCGCTAACCGCCGCATTTCATTCCGGAGATTTGCTTTACATTCCGCGCCCACCTGGTATAGCATAACGCCGATGTGGCGGATCATGTGTTGGGCGTTCTTGATCGCAGGCGTCGCGTGTCTGGCCGGACTCGCCCTCAGGCAGGAGCGCGGCGCCTGGGGGGCCAACCCGGGTCCGCCCGCCCAGACGGCGCCCGAGGTCACGCTCCGCCAGATCCATATGATCGAGACCCGCGAGGGGGCCAAGCTGTGGGAGGTCTGGGCTGACCGTGCCGACGTGCACGATCGCGAGGGATACACGATCCTGTCCCGGGAGCACCGCCCCGTGGAGGTCACGCTTTATTCTAGCCAGGGACAGCTCACCTGTACGGCCAACCGGGCGACGGTGGACCTGCAGACCAAGGACGTGCGGCTGGAGGGCGGGGTCATCGCGCGCTCGGATCAGGGAACGGAACTCCGGACGGAAGAGCTCCGGTGGCTGGCGGCCTCCCGGCGCGTCCAGACGGATCGGCCCGTCGTGGTCAGCCGGGGGGGCCTGGTGAGCCACGGTCGCGGGTTGGAAGCGGAAACCGACCTGGAGCAGGTCCGGATCTTCCAGAACATCACCTCCCAACTGCCGTCCCCGGCGAGCGTCCCGACGACCGCAGGTCCGGGACCAGCCCCGCGCTAGGCGGAAAGGACTCTTGCATCATGCGGCGTACCCGATGGTCGGTCCTGCCCCTGCTGTTCCTCGCGGCGGCGCCGGGGGTTCTCCGGGCTGCGGAGCAGCGCGCGCCCATCACCATCTCGGCCGACAGCCTGGAAGTGAGTCGCAAGGCCCGGGTGGCGATCTACCAGGGCAACGTGGCGGCCAACGACCGGGGGCGCGGCCTCACCATCCTGGCGGACCGAATCGAGTTCTACTTCGACGAGAATATGGAGCAGGTCCAGCACGCGGTCGCCTTGGGCAACGTTCGCCTCTCCTACGGCGAGCGGCGCGGCGTGGCAGAGCGGGCCGAATACTTCCCAGGGGAGGATCGGGCCGTCCTCCTCGGTCATCCCAAGGTGTGGCAGGAGAGCGACGTGGTCACCGGGTGTCGGATCACGCTGTTCCTGCGGGAAGACCGCAGCCAGGTGGACGGCTGCGACGGGGAACGCGTCAACGCGGTGCTCTATCCCAAGCGGGATGAGGGGCAGCCGCCGGGTGGCGCGCGTCGGTAACGCCCCTCCGGAGACACCGAAGGACGGATGGCAATCGGCGTGAAGGAGCACTGCCTGCGGACCGAAAAACTGGTCAAGGCCTTCAAGCAGCGGGTGGTGGTCTCGGAGCTCAACCTCTCGCTGGATGCAGGCGAGGTGGTGGGGCTCCTGGGACCCAACGGGGCCGGCAAGACCACCGCCTTCTACATGATCCTGGGGCTCACGCGCCCCGACTCGGGCCGGGTCCTCCTGGACGAGGAGGACATCACCTTTTTGCCCGTCCACCAGCGGGCGCGCCGGGGGATGGGCTTCCTGCCGCAGGAGCCGTCCATCTTCCGGAAGCTCACCGTCGAGGAGAACCTCCTGGCGATCCTGGAGGCCCTGGGCCTTCCCTCCGGGGAGCGCGCCGATCGAGCCCAGGCGCTGCTGCGCGAGCTCAACATCGCCCACCTGGCCAAGAGCCAGGCCTATACGCTCTCCGGGGGGGAGCGGCGGCGGGCCGAGATCACCCGAGCGCTCGCCACCGAGCCGCGGTTCATGCTCCTGGACGAACCCTTCGCCGGCATCGACCCGATCGCGGTCTACGACATCCAGGGCATCATTGGCCAGCTCAAGGACCGGGGGATCGGCGTGCTCATCACGGATCACAATGTGCGAGAAACCTTGCAGATCGTGGACCGGGCCTATATCATTCATGAGGGGCGCATCCTGCTGTCCGGCACGGCCGGGGAGCTGGCCGCGGACGAGGTCGCCCGGGAAATCTACCTGGGAGAGCGGTTCTCCCTCTGAGCCGAGCGGGACGGGGGTCCATGGCATTCGACACCAGACTCCGCATGCTCCAGACGCAGCGGATGATCATGACGCCGATGCTGCAACAGGCGATCAGCCTGCTGCAATTGTCCCGGCTGGAGCTGGTGCAGGAGCTCCGGCAGCACCTGGAACAGAATCCGGTGCTGGAGGAGACCCTGGAGGAGGCGGCGGACCCCCAGCTCTCCCAGGAGCAGGAGTCGCCGGAGCCGGAGAAGACGGAGGCGGAGAAGGCCGAGGATGACCGGGCGGACCGGATCGACGACTTCGATTGGGAGAGCTACCTGCAGGACGCCTCGGACTACCGCCCCCAGATCCCGCGGGAAGAGCTGGAACGATTCGACGCGGAGATCCAGCTGACCAAGCCCCGCTCGCTCATGGACCACCTGCTGTTCCAGCTCCACCTCACCACCTCGGACCCCGAGCTTCTGCGGCTGGCCACGCTCCTCATCGGCAACCTGGACGAGTCCGGATACTTGAAGGAGCCGTTGGACGCCGTGGCGGCGGGGGCCGGCGTGGACCTCGCCCGCATGGATGAGGTGCTGCGCCTGGTGCAGAGCTTCGAGCCCACCGGGGTGGGGGCGCGCGACCTGCGGGAGTGTCTCCTGCTGCAGTTGGAAGGCTGCCCCGACGCGCATCCGTTGGCCGAGGAGTTGATCTCGGCCCACCTGTCGGAGCTGGAGGGCCGGCAGTGGGAGAAGCTGGCCGGGAAGCTGGGTGTGCCGGTTCGGGAGATCCAGGAGGCGGTGGGGTACATCACCAGCCTGGAACCGAAGCCGGGCCGCACCTTCGGCACCGAGGATCCGCGCTACATCACCCCGGACGTCTACATCGTCAAGGTGGATGACCGGTTCGTCGTGGTGCTGAACGACGATGGGCTGCCCCGCCTCCGGGTGAGCCCCTACTACCGGGGGATCCTGGCCAACAAAACGGCCAACGGACGCGAGGTGCGGGAGTATCTCGAGGGCCGGATGCGCTCTGCCCTCTGGCTGATCCGGAGCATCGAGCAGCGGCAGCGGACCATGTTCAAGGTAGCGGAAAGCCTGGTGAAGTTTCAGCGAAAATTCCTGGAGGAGGGGATCGCGGCCCTGCGACCCCTCACCCTGAAGGAGGTGGCCGAGGACATCGGCATGCACGAATCCACGGTCAGCCGGGTGACCACCAACAAGTACATCCACACCCCGCAGGGCCTCTTCGAGCTGAAGTACTTCTTCCACCGGGGTGTCCCCGCCACCAGCGGCGACCCCGTGTCCTCCCTGAAGGTCAAGGACCTCATCCACAAGCTGCTCACTGTCGAAGACAGCGGGCGGCCCCTCTCGGACCAGAAGATCGTGGAGATCCTGCGCGAGAAGCACGGGGTCGAGATCGCCCGCCGGACCGTGGCCAAGTACCGGGGCCAGCTCAAGATTCCTTCCTCCAGCCGGCGCAAGCGGTACTGAGTCCCGCTTGCCGTTGCCCCGCAGTGGAGGATGCGGGACCGACGCACGCACGAGTCTGGATTTCCAACGCCGTAGCCCCGGCCGGCTGGCGACTCGCCGTCCCGCCAGCCGGCCGGGCCGCTGAATCCGGAGCGCCCGCAGGTTTTGGGAGGAGCCAGCGATGCAACTCTCTGTGAAGGGACGGAGCCTGGAGATCACTCCCGCCATCCGCGCATACGCCGAGGAGAAGCTCAGCCGGCTTACCCGGTATCTCGAGAACATCGTCAGCATGCACGTGGTCCTGTCGGTGAACAAGCACCGGCAGATCGCCGAGGTCACCCTGCGCGTGCGGGATCTGACGATCCGGGCCGAGGAGGAGGGCGACGATCTGTACTCCTCGATTGACCTGGTGGTGGAGAAGCTGGAGCGACAGATCCTGCGCTACAAGGAGCGGATCATGGCGCACGCGAATCGGGGCGGGAACCGGGGGGGCCGCGCCGGCGCCGTGACCCCGGCCGGCCAGGAGGAGCCCCGCGTGGTCAAGACCAAGCGCTTCGCGGTCAAACCCGCGGCGGTGGATGAGGCCATCCTGGAGATGAACCTCCTGGGCCATAACTTCTACGTGTTCCGCAACGCCACCACCGAAGAGGTGAACGTGGTCTACCGCCGCCGGGACGGCCACTACGGGCTCATCGAGCCCGAGGCCTGAGCGGAGGGCCGTGCATGGCGAAGGAGGAGGGCGCGTCCAGGACCACGCTCCACGGGGTCCTGACGGACGTCTACGGGATCGGGGTGCTGCTCTTGGGGGAGAGCGGCACCGGCAAGAGCGAGTGCGCCCTAGACCTGGTGACCCGGGGCCACCGGCTGGTGGCGGATGATGTGGTGGAATTGGTCCGGGAGAGCAACGGGATCATCATCGGCCGGGGCCCCGCCCGGATTCGCCACCACATGGAGATCCGGGGCCTGGGGATCATCAATGTCCGAGACCTCTTCGGGGTGGCGGCCATCCGCTACCGCAAGCGCATCGAACTGGTGATCCTGCTGGAGGCCTGGCGTCCCGACGAGGAATACGATCGGCTGGGGGTGGAGGAACAGACCTATTCGATCCTCGGCGTGCCGATCCCCAGGCTGCGGATCCCGGTGTCGGCCGGGAGGAACATCGCCATCCTGGTCGAAGTGGCGGCGCGGAATCATCTCCTCAAATTGATGGGGGTCCACGCGGCGCGCAAGTTCGCCGCGCGTCTCTCGGAGGGCGAGGCGGGCGACGCGGGGATGCCCGCGGACGCCGACCTCCCCCAGCTCAGCCGGGACGACACGGAATGAGGGCGCGCGGGAGGGATGGCGACGGCCGGCCACCCCGAGAAGGAGCCGGTCGCCGGGGCGTCCGGGGGCGCGAGGCTTCGCAATGACGGGAATTGATTTCATCGTCGTCACCGGGATGTCCGGGGCGGGGAAGAGCGCCGCCAGCCGCTGCCTGGAGGATCTGGGATTCTTCTGCATCGACAATCTGCCGGTCACGCTGATCCCCAAGGTCGCGGAGCTCTGCGCCCAGTCCGAGAAGCGGATTGAGCGCGTGGCCCTGGTGGTGGACGCACGCGAGGGGCGGTTTCTGGAGGGCCTCTTCGACATCCTGCTGGATCTCCGCCGGGACGGCCACCTGGTGCGCATCGTGTTCCTGGACGCCAGTGACGAGGCGCTGGTGCGCCGCTTCAGCGAGAGCCGGCGCCCGCACCCGCTGGCGCCGGGCGGATCGGCCTTGGAGGGGATCTGGGCCGAACGGGAGCGGCTGGCGTTCCTCAAGGCCAAGGCGGACCTGGTGATTGACACCTCGAGCTTCACCGTCCACGAGTTCCGGAAGCTCTTGGCCACCTCCTTCCTGGATCTGCCGGCCCCACAGAAGACGGCGCTGTCCCTGGTCTCCTTCGGCTACAAGTATGGGCTCCCGGTGGATGCGGATCTGGTGTTCGACGCCCGCTGCCTGCCGAACCCCTATTTCAGCGATGAGCTGCGGCCGCTCACGGGCAGGGAGCCGCAGGTGATTGGGTACGTCCTGGGGTTCGCCCAGGCCCAGGGGTTCGTGGACCGCATCCAGCAGTTCCTGCGGTTCACGCTCCCCCTGTATGTGCAGGAGGGCAAGGCGTACCTGACCATCGCCGTGGGGTGCACCGGCGGGCGGCACCGGTCGGTGGTCCTGACGGAGGAGCTGGCGCGGCTGCTGCGCGAGGCGGGCCACGAGGTCACCGTGCGCCATCGCGACGTGGACCGGGCCCCTTAGGTGGCGAACTGCTAGGAATTTCAAATTGAGAACCGACAACTGACAACCGGGAAATCGATACCGAAAGATGACCGGTTGTTGGTTGTCAGTTGTCTGCTTTAAATTGACCGCGCCCGGCGAGGGCGGCGCATGGCGGGGGCCGGCCCCTGCAACAGAGGGAACCCATGGTTGGGATCGTCATCGTGACCCATGGGGATCTGGGGACCGAACTCTTGCGGACCGCGCAAGAGATCGTGGGGAAGCTCCCCCGAGTGGAGGCGGTCTCCATCCAGGCCTCGGAGCAGATCGAGAAGGCGCGCAAGAAGATCGAGGCGGTTCTCCAGCGCGTCAACGACGGCAGCGGGGTGCTGATCCTCACCGACCTCTTCGGCGGGACCCCGTCCAATTTGGTGCTCTCGTACCTCGAAGCGGGCCGCCTGGAGGTCGTGACGGGCGTGAATCTCCCGATGTTGATGAAGGTTCCCTCGCTCCGGGACGAGCGGGACCTCCGCGCCCTCGCGGACAAGCTGGCCAAGTATGGCCAGCGCAACATCCTCGTGGCCAGCGAGTTTCTGGCCAAGCAGGGAAAGCCGGCCGCATCCGGGGAGTGATCCCCGGTGCGGGTCCAGGGTCATGCGGCGCCGGTGGGGTCGACACGCATGGGCGGGATTCGGTTCATCCTGGGCATCCACGCGCACCAACCCGTGGGAAACCTCCCCGAGGTCTTCGCGGAAGCATACCGCCGCTCGTATGTTCCCTTCTTCGAGGTCCTGAGCGAGTTCCCGCAATTTCCCTTCGCTCTCCACTACTCGGGCGTCCTGCTGGACTGGCTGGAGGCCACCCATCCCGAGTTCCTGGACCGCCTGGCCGGCTTTGTCGCCGGGGGGCAGGTCGAGCTGCTCGGCGGGGCGTACTACGAGCCGATCCTCACGGCCATCCCGGACGCCGATAAGGTGGGGCAGATCCGGCGCATGACGTCGTACCTCACCTCCCGCTTCGGGGTCCGCCCCCGGGGGATGTGGCTGGCGGAGCGGGTGTGGGAGCCGCACCTGGCCAAGCCCATCGCCGAGGCCGGGGTGGAGTACGTGATCCTGGACGACAACCAGTTCAGGGCGGCAGGGCTGTCGGATGCCGCTCTCACCGGGTACTTCCTCACCGAGGAGCAGGGGGCCTCGCTGGCGCTCTTTCCCATCAGCCAGCGATTGCGGTACCTGATTCCGTTCCGCGAGCCGGCCGAGACGGTCGCCTACCTCCGCGACCGCGCGGCCCTCGCTCCCGGCGGCGTGGCGGTGATGGCGGATGACGCCGAGAAGTTCGGCGGATGGCCCGGGACCCATGACTGGGTCTACCAGCGGGGCTGGCTCAGGCGCTTCCTCACGGCGCTGCAGGAGAATAGCGACTGGCTGGACATCGGCACCTTCAGCCAGGCCCTGGCAGGGCCGCCCCGGGGACGGATCTACCTGCCCACGACATCGTACACCGAGATGACGGAGTGGGCCCTGCCGTCGGACGCGGGCATCCGGTTCGAAGAGGCCCAGGCCCGGGTGAATGGCCTGCCCTTCGCCGAGGACCTCAGGCCCTTCCTTCGCGGCGGATTCTGGCGCAACTTCCTGACCAAGTACCCGGAGGCCAACACCCTGCACAAGAAGATGCTCCGGGCGAGCCAGCGCGTCCACGCCCTTCCCAAGGGGACGCGCCGGCGGGCCGCGGCCCTGCAGGCGCTGTGGCAGGGCCAGTGCAATGACGCGTACTGGCACGGGGTCTTCGGGGGACTGTACCTGCCGCATTTGCGACACGCCGTCTTCCACCACCTGATCCGCGCGGAACAGGCCGCGGAGGGGGCCGGGCGGGGCGGGGCGGCCGTCCGGATGGAGGCGCTGGACTCCGATGCGGATGGATTCACCGAGGTCCTGGCCTCGACTCCCCACTTGGCGCTGGTGGTGGAGCCGGCTCGGGGCGGCGGGGTCGTCGAGCTGGACGCCCGCGCCAAGGCCTTCAACCTGGGCAACACATTCACGCGGCGGCCCGAGGCCTATCACCGGAAGCTGGCCGCGTCGGTCCGGCGACAGGGGGAGGCGGCGGCCACGATCCACGAAGAGCGCGGGGCGAAGGAGGAGGGGCTGGCCGACCTCCTCCGGTACGACGCCTATCGCCGGGGAAGCTTCCTCGATCACTGGCTGTCACCGACGGCGACCATCGCGGACTTCAGCCGGGAGGGCGTGGACGCCGGGCTGGCCCTGGCTCCCTATGAGTGGCGCGTCCTCCGAGAGGGGCGGACCCCCGTTCTTCACCTCGAGGGCCGGATGGAGCAAGCGGGGGGCTGCCTCCGGGTCCACAAGCGGTTCCAACTGGCTCCCGATGCGCCCCGGCTCACGGTGGAATACCGGCTGGCGACCGACGGGGTCGTCGCGCCTGCGCGATTCGGCGTGGAACTAAACCTGGCCTTTTACATGGGCCCGCCCCCGGACCGGGTCGTCGAGATCAACGGGGAAGGGGCGGCCGACCCTTCGCTCTTCGCCGTGGCCGAGACACCGGGAGTGGGCGAGGTGAGGATCGTGGATGCCTGGCTGGGACTGGCCGCCCGGCTCACGCTGGATCCTCCGGGAAGGCTGTGGCGCTGCCCGGTCCAGACCATCTCGCAGTCCGAGGCGGGCTACGAGCGGGTGGCACAGCAAGTTGCCCTCCTGCCGCACTGGCCCCTGGACGGTGCCGAAGGGGTGCGCGATCTCAGGCTCACCCTCTCCATCGAAAGCTGGGAGGCGGCCGGCGGGTGAAAGGGGCGGCGGTGACACGTGAGATCGTCATCCGGAACCGGCTGGGACTGCACGCGCGGGCGGCCGCGCAATTCGTGAAAACGGCCGGACGCTTCCAGGCCGAGATCACAGTGGAGGCCGGCCGGCAGAAGGTGAACGCGAAGAGCATCATGGGGCTGCTCATGCTGGCGGCGGCCCAGGGGGCAAGCCTCACGCTGCGGGCCACAGGGGAGGACGGGCAGGCCGCCCTGCGGGCGCTGGCGGACCTGGTGGAACGGAGGTTCGGCGAGCGGGAGTAGCCCGGCGCCCCTGCGCACCAATCCGTGGGTGAGGCCGGCCAATGCGAGAGGTGGACTGTGAAGACAGCGCGAATCGTTTCCAACGCGAAGGAGGGGAAGACCATGCGAGACTGGCGTCGGCGGAATGCGGGGATCAGGCCGAAGGGCCGGGCGGCTCTGGGGTGGAGCCTCCGTGCCCTGGCGGTCACGGCGCTTGCACTGACCAGCGTCACAGCGTGGGCGGCGAGCCAGCCCAAGTACGGCGGCGTCCTGAACGCCACCCAGAGCGATCCTCCGCCCAGCCTCAGCATCCACGAGGAGGGCACGGTGGCGGCGGTCTGGCCCATGATGCCCTGCTACAACAACCTCGTCCTCTTCGATCCGCTGAAGAAGGAAGAGAATGAGAGGACCATCGTTGGCGAGTTGGCGGAGAAATGGGCCTGGCGGGAGGGAGGAAAGGCCCTCGTCTTCCACCTGCGGAGCGGGGTCAAGTGGCACGACGGACAGCCGTTCACGTCGAAGGACGTGAAGTACACCTTCGACGTCCTCCGGGAGGCGCCCGGCGCGCCGGCCAAGCTTCGCGTCAATCCCCGGAAGCTCTGGTACGAGAACATTGCGGACATCCAGACGCCGAATCCCGACACGGTGATCTTCCGCCTGAGCCGGCCCCAGCCGTCCCTCCTCCTGATGCTGGCCGCGGGGTATTCCCCGGTGTACCCGGCCCACGTGCCGACGGCGGAACTGCGCACGAAATGCGTCGGCACCGGCCCCTTCAAGCTGAAGGAATTCCGGCCGGGCGAATACATCGACTTCGTCAAGAATCCCGACTACTTCATCAAGGGCCGCCCCTACCTGGACGGGATCCGGTATCTCATCATCAAGGAGCGGGGGACCCGCTATGCGGCCCTCCAGGCGGGTCAGCTGGACGTCTCCTATCCCCTGGAAATCGCCAAGACGATCGCCGAGAGCGTGAAGAAGGCCGTCCCCAGCCTGGTCATGGTGGAGACCAGCACGAACCTCAACGACAACCTCCTGCTCAATTTCAAGCGACCCATCTTCCAGGACGCCCGGATCCGGCGCGCCATCAACTTGGCCATCGACCGGAAGGGCTACGTCCAGGCGGGTCGCCAGGGCGCCGCGGTGCTGGGGGGCGTGATGCTGCCGAAGCCGTATGGGGTGTGGGGTCTCTCGGAGCAGGAGCTGGTGAAGCTCCCGGGCATGGGCGATCCAGCGAAGAACAAGGCGGAGGCCAAGCAGCTCCTCGCCCAGGCGGGCTATGGCCCGGGTAAGCCGCTCAAGCTGGCGGTGTCCACCCGGGCGAGTTCCTTCTATGTGGACCTGGCCAGCTTCATCATCGACCAGCTCAAGCAGGTGGGGATCGAGGGGAGCCTGGAGCAGGTGGAGATGGGGATCTGGCACGCCAAGCTGACCCGCCGGGACTACGAGATGGCCGTGAACAACACGGGGATGGGTCCCGACGATCCCGACGCGAACCTGTACGAGAACTTCAAGTGCGACTCGCCTCGCAACTACTCCGATTACTGCAGCCACGAGGTGGACCGGCTGATTGACGAGCAGTCCCAGACACTGGATTTTGCCAAGCGGCTCCGGCTGGTCCAGGAACTCGACACGCGGCTGCAGCTCGAGGGGGCGCGGGTCATCCTGGGCTGGGCCAAGGATTACTACCTCATGTGGCCCTACGTGAAGAACCTCGTGCCGCACCAGTCCGCCTACAACTATGGGCGGATGCAGGAAGTGTGGCTGGACAAGTGACTGCGGGTACCACCGGCGGGCCGTGCCCCGATGCGGGGCACGGCCTTCCCGTCTCGGAATCAGGGGGTCGGGAGCGATCACGATGCGGACATTCATTTTCACGCGCCTGCTGATCGCCATCCTGACGCTCCTCGGGATGTCGCTCGTCATCTTCGTCCTCTTGCGGATCGCCCCGGGCGACATTGTGGATATCATCTTCGCCTCGGCCGGCTACGTGGACCCTGCGGCCAAGGCCGAGATCCAAAAGGAACTGGGCCTGGATCAACCCATCACGGTGCAGTACACTCGCTGGCTCCGGGACATCCTGCGGGGCGATCTGGGCAAATCGTACCGCTACGACATCCCGGCATGGCGGGTGGTCCTCCCCCGCATCCCCATCACCGTGGAGCTGGCTGTCCTGGCAATGCTGGTGGCGATCCTCATCGGCGTTCCTGCCGGGATCATCAGCGCCGTCCGCCAGGACCGGTGGATCGACTACGTGATCCGGGTCTTCAGCCTGGCCGGGCTGTCCATGCCCTCCTTCTGGCTCGGCATGGTGATCATCCTGCTCCTGGTCTCACGCCTGGGCTGGATCCCCTCCGTCACCTACATCTCCCCATGGCAGGACCTCAAGGGGAACATCCTCCAGTTCCTCTTCCCGGCCCTGGCCGTGGGGTACCGCAGCTCCGCCCTCATCATGCGGATGACCCGCTCCTCCCTCCTGGAGGTGATGCGCGAGGACTACATTCGCACCGCCTATGCCAAAGGGCAGCGGGAGCGGGTCGTCGTCTGGCGTCACGCGCTGAAGAACGCCTTCCTCCCGGTGATCACCGTCCTGGGCATCGAGTTCGCGTTTCTGATCGGGGGCCTGGTGGTGACCGAGACGGTCTTCAATCTTCCCGGGGTCGCCCGCTTCCTCGTGGAGGCGATCCTCTGGCGGGATTACCCCGTGGTGCAGAACCTGGTCATGTTCATCGCCGTGGTCGTCATCCTCGCCAACTTGGCTGTGGACATGCTTTACGGCTGGCTGGACCCGCGGGTGCGCTATGGCTGATCGCCTAGGGGCCGGGACCGACCAGGGGACGGAGCCACTTCGGGCCCAGGCGGTGCGTCCGGCGACCAGCCGCTGGCGCGCGTGCTGGCGGTTTGTGCGGCAGAAACCCCTGGGAGCGGCCGGAGGGATCCTCGTTGCGGCGATGGTCGTCATCGCGATCTTCGCCGATGTCCTGGCCACGCATGATCCGGTCCGCACCGATCCCGCCAACACCCTGAGCCCCCCGTCATCGGTCAATTGGCTGGGGACCGATTACCTGGGGCGGGACATCTACAGCCGGATCGTTCACGGGGCGCGGGTCTCGCTGATCGTGGGGATCGCCTCCACGATTCTCGGGTCGGCGCTCGGTGGGCTGGTGGGCCTCCTCAGCGGGTACGCGGGCGGCCTCACGGACCTCATCACCCAGCGCGTCATGGACATCATGCAGGGGCTGCCGCTTTTGGTCCTGGCCCTGGTGATGTCGGCGGCCCTCGGCCCCTCGCTGGGCAACGTCATCATCGCCATCTCGGTCCCCATCATTCCGCGCGCCGCTCGCGTCATCCGTTCGAGTGTCCTGGTCATCCGGGAAATGCCGTACGTAGAAGCGGCCCGCGCGCTCGGGCTCGGCCATCGGCGTATCGCCTTCCGGCACATCCTGCCCAACACCATGGGGCCATTCATCGTGCTCGCCACCGCCCAACTGGGCAGCGCCATCCTGGTCGAGGCAGCCCTGTCCTTCCTGGGCTTGGGCGTGCCCGAGCCGTACCCATCCTGGGGGCGAATGCTGTCGTTCTCGGCCGCGGAATACGCGCAGCGAGCCCCCTGGCTTGTCCTGGTCCCGGGCGTAGCTATCAGCCTCGCCGTGTTCGGGTCGAACCTTTTGGGCGACGCGCTGCGCGACGTGTTGGATCCGCGCCTGCGCCAGGCGTGAGGACGGGTGGGGTCTCGCATGGGCGAGTCGGCGTGGCGTCTCCTTCAGGATGGCCCGGGCGATGGCCCGTGGAACATGGCCGTGGACGAGGCCATCGCCCGGGCGGTGGGGGACGGCCTGGCGCCCGCCACGCTGCGCTTCTACGCATGGAGCGCACCCACCGTCTCCCTCGGCTATTTCCAGCGCGCGCCGGGCGGGGTGGATCTTGCGGCATGCCGCGGCCGCGGGATCGGCCTCGTGCGGAGGATCACCGGGGGCCGCGCCGTCCTGCACGCCGACGAACTCACCTACAGCGTCGCCGTGCCCCTCCAGGGACCGTGGCGCTCCCTGTCGGTGCCTGAGGCCTTCGCCCGGATCGCCGGCGGCCTCATCGCCGGTCTCAAGCATCTGGGGCTCACGGCCGGCCTGGGCGAGTCCCGGGTTCTCACCGGGGACGGGTGCCTGAGCGACGCATGCTTCCTCCTTCGCCGCATGCCCGCCATCCTCGTCGACGGACGAAAGCTCATCGGCTCTGCCCAGCGGAGGTGGGATCGGTCCCTGCTGCAGCAGGGCTCTATCCTTCTCGACTTCGATCCTCGCCTGCACCAGAGGATTTTCACGGCCTGGCCGCGCACCGATCCGGCGGCCGGCGTGACCTCCCTGCGCGGGCTCCTGGGGACCCCGCCGGCCATGGGCGAGTTGGTATCCGCCCTGTGCAAGGGGTGGCGCGAGGCTCTCGGCGCCTCGTGGGCCGCCGGGGAGTTGCTTCCTCTCGAGCGGGAAGCGGCGGCGGATCTCACCGGGGCGCGATACGGCAGCCCCTCCTGGACCTTTCAACGGTGGGACGGGGGCCGCGGACTGCCTCGGCGCGAGGCCAAACGCGCTTGACACCCTCCCGGGGGTTTGTTACTCTTACCCGTCAGTTTCCTTCCGAGAACGGGGTCCTCAGCGGATGGCCTTCGACAAGCGTAAAGCGATTCAAAATGCCCTCAGCTACACGCAGCAAGGCAAGTGGGACAGGGCCATCAGCGAATATCTGGCCATCCTCAAGGCCGATCCCCACGATCTGACCGTCTGCAACAACCTCGGCGACCTGTATGCCCGGGCCGGGAAAGCGCCCGAGGCCATCGAGCAGTACCTCAAGCTGGGTGAGCTGTATCGGACCGACGGCCTGTCGGTGAAGGCCATCGCGGTCTACAAGAAAATCATCAAGCTGGATCCCGGCCGGACCGAGGCGCTCCTGGCCTGTGCAGATCTGTACGAGGAGCAAGGCCTCACGGGGGAAGCCAAGATCCAGCTCGTCACGGCGGCGGAGCATTACGCCAAGGCGGGTGAAACTCCCAAGGTCATCGAGATCTATCAGCGCCTAGCGGCTCTGGACCAGGCCAATAGCATGCTGCTGACGAAGCTCGCCGACCTCTTGCGCAAGGAGGGGAGGCGGGAGGAAGCGGCGGCCCAATACGAACTGGCTGCGCAGGCGGCCGAGGCAGCGGGGCAGGCGGCCGAGAGCAAGCGCCTCCTGGCAAAGATGCGCGAGCTTGCGCCCGAATCCCCCCAGGCCCACCTGGCCCTGGGGGAGCAGCTCCTGCGCGAGGGGAGGCACGCCGAGGCCGTAGATGCACTGCTCAAGGCCACGGCCAGCGATCGCACGAACGCTCAGGCCTGGTGCCAACTGGGGGAGGCTTATGTCGGATTGGGGCAGGCCTTGGAAGCGATCGCGGCCCTGGAGCAGGCGGTGGCACTGGGGCTGCCGGAGGACGCGGTGCGGCGTCCCCTGGCCAAGGCCCTGATCCTGGAGGGTCGCACGGACGAGGGGCTCACCCTCTGCCAGAAGCTCACCGAGGACGCGCTGGCCCGGGACAACCCCGACGAGGCCATCGCCTTCTGCCATGAAATCGTGGCCCAGGCGCCGAACCCGGCGCCCATCCACGCCCATCTGGTCAAGCTGCTGCAAGACCTCGGGCGGGACGAGGAGGCGCGGGCGGCCACTTGGGCACTGGCCGCGGCGTACGAAGCCTGCGGTGAGACCCTGGAGGCCGTTCACGTCTATCACCAACTGCTGGAGCGCGATCCGTCGGACGCGGAGGCGAAGGCGCGGCTGGAGGTGCTGGAGGGCCCGCCGGCGCCGTCCGTGGAAGAAGAGGCGCTCGCGGTGCCAGAGCCGGAGGCGGCCCCGGGACTAGAGGCGGAGTCGCTCGTCCTGGAGGAGGCGGCGCCACTGGAAGTCGAGCTGACGCCAACGGAGATCGCGGCGACGGAGCCAGTGCCAACGGAGTTGGCGCCAACAGAGCTGCCACCAACGGAGTCGGTACCAACTCCGTTGGCGCCGGAAGAGCCGCCGGCCCTCGAGTTGCCGCCGGATGATGCCCTGACGCTGGGGGACGCGACGGGGCTCGGGCCTGAGGCGCGCCCCACCCAGGTCTTCGACCTGGACGAGTCCGGGGAGCTTGCCGGGATCCGGTACCTCTCCCAGGAGCCGCAGGGCATCGCCCTGGAAGGCTTGGCGGGGTTCGGGGGCCTCGGGATTGAGTTACCCGGAGAGAGTCCGGGGGAAGGCATCTCGGCCCTGGAGGCTCTCGGGGAAGAGGAGGAAGCATCGGGCGAGGTGGCCGAACTGCTCGCCGAGGCGGAGGTTTACCTGAAGTATGGGCTGACCGAAAAGGCGCGCGAGCGGCTCGTCGAGGCGGTCCGGCTCGTGCCGCAGAACCTGACGGCCCACCGACAGTTGAGGGTGCTGTATCTGGAGCGGCCCCAGGTGGAGGAGGCCTGCGGGGAGATCCTGGCCATCGCCCGGATCCTGCGGGAGCGCGGCCAACTGGGGGCGGCGCAGCGCGAACTGCAGGAGGGGCTGAGGTTCGCTCCGGGGAGCACGGCGCTCCAAGGGATGCTGGCCGAGGTGGCCGGGGCCTCCCGGTCAGTCGAGGCCGCCCCTGCCAAGCCGCCCGCGGAACCGCGCTTCGAGTTCCGCGAGGATCTGGCGGCGCAAGCTGAACAGCCCCAGGATATCGAGGTGGTCTCCGTCCCGGCAGGGGACGAGGGACCTGCTGAGCCCGCCCCGCCGGAGATGGCGCCATCAGAGGTGGCACCGGTCATCGAGCTGCCGGACCTCGGCGGGGATGCGGCAGCGCTCGAGGAGGAGATTCCCGTCGAGCTTCGATCCCTCCTGGAGGAGGCGGGCGAGGAACCCGGCTTGGTCCTCGAGGCGCCCGAACCCGACGCGGACCAGGCGATGGCGGACGATCTAGCCGAGGCGGACTTTTACCTCTCGCAGGGCATGGTGGAAGAGGCGCGTGCCGTTCACCGACGCATGCGCGCGCGGGATGCGAACCACCCGGCTGTGGTGCAGCTGGACGGCCGGCTCGAGCCTTCTGCGCCCGTCGAGGCGCCCGAGGCGGAGGAGACGGCTCCACTCGCCGGGGTCGTGGAAGAGGCGGCGCCGCAGGCGCAGGCGGAGCTTCCTCCGGATGTCATGGACTTCCTGCCGGAGACGCTGCCCGAGACCGTTCCGCCGCCCGAACCACGCGTGGCGGCTGCGCCCGCACCGGCGACCCCGCAAGCGCCTCGCGAGGCGGCACGGACGATCCCGGAGCGGGTGGCGCCGCCGCCTCCGCCAAGGACCCCCCCGACCCAGCCACCCATTCCAGACATTGGCGCACCCAGGTTTTCCGTCATGCAGGGGGGCGGAGAAGCGGGCGCCGATGGCTTCGTCAACCTGGGCGCCGAACTGGAAAAGGAGCTGGCGGCCGAGGATCGCGGCGCGCCGGCCGATAGCGGCGCGCCGCTGGTGGAGGACCTCATCCGGGAATTCCAGAAGGGGGTTCGAGAGCACCTGGACGAGAAGGACTTCGAGACACACTACAACTTGGGCATCGCGTACAAGGAGATGGAGCTGTACGACGAGGCGATCCAGGAATTCCGCCTGGCGGCTCGCGATCCGGGGCGGGCCCTCCCGTGCGCCGACCTCCTGGGATTGTGCTTCCTGGCCAAGGGCGACCTCGACGCGGCGATCCAGGAGCTCCGCGCCGGCCTGGAAGTCCGGGGGCATCCGCGCGAGTCCTATTATGCCCTGCGGTATGATTTGGGAGTGGCGTACGAGGCGCACGGGGATCTGCAACGCGCGCTGGAATGCTTCGAGGCCCTGCAGGCGGACGACGAACGGTTCCGGGACGCCTCGGCCCGGGCGAAGGATCTTCGCGAGCGTCTCCGGCGCTCGCAGGTGGCGTCCCTCGTTACCTCGCCGGCCCCGACGGAGGAGCCCCCCAAGCGCGCCAAGAGCAAGAAGAAGATTTCCTTCATTTGACGCCGTGCCGTCATCAGGACCGAGTCGACCATGAGCTACGAGCAGTTCTACCAGCTCCGCGAGCAGCCCTTCTCCAATACCCCGGATCCCCGCTTCTTCTACGAGGTGGAGCAGCACGCCGAGGTGCTGGCCAGGCTCATGCATGCGGTCAACACGATGAAGGGCCTGGCGGTGGTGATCGGGGACGTGGGGACCGGGAAGACGACGCTGGCCCGACACATGCTGGACCAACTGGACGACACCGAGTACGAGTCGGCACTCCTGGTGATTATCCACTCGGCCATCACGTCCGAGTGGCTCCTGCGCAAGATCGCGTCCCAGATCGGCGTGGACCAGGTGGCCGAGGACAAGGTCAGCATCCTGTCCCAAATCTACCAGCGCCTGGTGGAGCTGCATCAGACCGGCCGGAAGGCGGTCGTCCTGATCGACGAAGCCAACATGCTGCAGCAGCAGGAGCTGATGGAGGAGCTGCGGGGCTTCCTGAATCTTGAGGTGCCGGGAAGCAAGCTGATCACCTTCATCCTGTTCGGGCTGCCGAACCTGGAGGCCAACCTGGCGCTGGACGCGCCGCTGGTACAACGGGTCGCGGTGAAGTGCCGCCTGACCTCGCTCAAGCCCGAGGCGACCAAGGCCTACATCCGCCATCGCCTCAAAGTCGCCGGGGCGACTCGAGAGCTCTTCTCGGACGAGGTCCTCAGCCAGATTGCCATCGAATCCCAGGGCATCCCCCGCCTCATCAACACCATCGGCGACAATGTCCTGCTGGAGGGCTATCTGCTGAAGCGTGAGAAGATCGACATGCAACTGGTGAAGGACGTAGCGCGGGATTTGGGGTTGAGCGCGTAGGCGGGCCGCGAGGGTGGCGTGAATCTTCCGAATGCCCTGAGCCTGGTCCGGATCTTCCTGGTTCCGGTCCTGGTGGTGTTCCTGATCGTGGTGCCGCGGCCGTACAACCTGTCGGCCGCGGCGGTGTTTCTGGCGGCGGTCCTGACCGACTGGCTCGACGGCCGCATTGCGCGGAGCACGCGCCAGGTCACGACCCTGGGGAAGCTCCTGGATCCGGTGGCGGACAAGCTCCTCATCTCTGCCAGCCTGATCTCCCTGGTGCAGGTCAACCGGGTGGACGCATGGATGGTCGTACTCATCGTGTGCCGCGACCTGGCGATCACAGGTCTGCGGGGGATTGCGGCCTCCCAGAGTGTGATCATCCAGGCCAGCGACTTCGGCAAGGTGACCATGATCGCCGAGGTGATCGCTGTGGCGCTCCTGATCATAAACTATCCCGCCGTCGCTGCACCCCTGGGAAAGGCTGCACTGGGGGTGGCCATCATGCTTTCTCTGGCATCGGGCGTGGTCTACTTCCGCAAGTTCTGGCGCTGCATCGACCTCGCCAAGTAATGCACGGCAATCAGGCAACCAGGCGCTCCGGCAATTTGGCAATCGGGCGACTTGGCAATCCGGAAAGACGAAGGTCCCAAATCGCCAGATTGCCCAATGGCCGGCCTGCCGGCATCGGCTGGGCGACGTCGTGATTCGGGATGCGGCCTTGGTGGTGGTGGCGTACCTGTTGGGTTCGATCCCCTTCGGCGTGCTGGTCGCGCGGGCGCGGGGCGGCGTGGACCTTCGGCGGGTGGGGAGCGGGAACATCGGCGCCACCAACGTGCTGCGCGCCGTGGGCAGGGGCGCAGCCGGCCTGACCCTGCTGGGGGACATCGGGAAGGGGGCCCTGGCCGTCGGGCTCGGACGCCTCTCCGGCGCCTCCCCGACGGTGCTGGCCATGATCGCGCTGGCCGCCGTGGGCGGGCACCTGCTGCCCGCCTTCGCCGGGTTTCGGGGCGGCAAGGGGGTGGCGACGACGCTGGGCGTGATTTTGGCGGCCATGCCGGCCGTGGGCGGCCTGCTCCTCTTGATCTGGCTGGCGGCGGCGGCCGTGGGGCGGTACTCTTCTCTCGCCGCCCTGGTAGCCTCGGCGGCACTGCCGGTCCTGGCGTGGTTGCTGGATGGTCGCCCCCCCATGGTGGCGCTGGGCATCACCCTGTTCCTCGTCGTGCTCGTGCGGCACCGGGAGAACATCGTCCGCCTGTGGGAAGGGACGGAGGGGAAGATCGGTCAACGGGCGAAAACGTCGAATGGTCAAATAGTCAAGTAGTCGATTAGCCAATCGTCGATCTCTTCTCACGAATTGACTACTCGACGAATTGACCAATGGACGAATGGACAGAGGGGACGAGATGGCTCTCATCGTCCAGAAGTACGGAGGCACGTCGGTCGGCGACGTGGATCGCATCAAGAACGTGGCCCGCCGGGTCACCGAGGCCCGCGCGGCGGGCCACGACGTGCTGGCCGTCGTCTCCGCCATGGCCGGCGAGACAGACCGGCTGATCGGCCTGGCCCACAAGGTCGCCGAGCGTCCCAACGAGCGCGAGCTGGACATGATCCTGGCCACCGGCGAGCAGGTCAGCATCGGCCTGTTGTCGCTGGCGATCCAGGCGCTGGGCTATCGCGCCCGGAGCTTCACCGGCGGCCAGGTGCGCATCCAGACGGACGATGCCCACACCAAGGCGCGGATCGTGAGCATTGGCGCCGAGCGGGTCCGCCAGGCCCTGGCGGACGGGGAGATCGCCATCGTGGCTGGCTTCCAGGGGGTGAGCGCCGAGGATGAGATCACGACCTTGGGCCGGGGCGGCTCGGATCTCACGGCCGTGGCCATGGCCGCGGCCGTGTCGGCCGACATGTGCGAGATCTACACCGACGTGGATGGCGTGTACACCACGGACCCCAACATCGTGCCCGAGGCCCGGAAGCTCGCTCGCATCTCCTACGACGAGATGCTGGAGATGGCCAGCTTGGGCGCCAGGGTGCTCCAGACGCGCTCCGTAGAGTACGCCAAGAATTACGGGGTGCCGGTCCACGTGCGCTCCAGCTTCAATGCCAATCCCGGGACGATGGTGGTGAGGGAGGATGCGGCCATGGAAAAAGTGGTGGTCTCGGGCGTCGCCTATAACAAGCAGGAGGCCAAGATCACCGTGACCCGGGTGGCAGATCGTCCCGGGATCGCGGCCGCGCTGTTCGGGCGCGTGGCCGAGGCCAACATCGTGGTGGACATGATCGTCCAGAATATCAGCCAGGACGGATCCACCGACATCTCCTTCACCGTCCCCAAGGCGGACTACGCCAAGACCGTGGACATCGTGAAGGCCGTGGCCAAGGAGATCGGGGCGGACAAGGTGATCGGCGACGACAAGATCGCCAAGGTTTCCATCGTGGGCGTGGGGATGCGGACCCACTCGGGCGTGGCCGCCCGGATGTTCGAGAGCCTGGGGAAGGAAAAGATCAACATCATGATGATCAGCACGTCGGAGATCAAGGTCTCCTGCGTGATCGAGGCCAAGTACGCGGAGCTGGCCGTGCGTGTGCTGCACGAGGCCTTCGGTCTGGGCGAGCAGGCCGTGACGGAAGAGCCGAAGTGATCCAGGAGTTCTCTCCGGCCCGGCGGACCCGGCCGTGCGCCCCGGCGGACGCCCACGGATTCGCGGTCCTGCTCCTGGCGATCCTCCTGGCCGCGGGCACGGCGCTCCCTCGGCTCGGAACGGGCGGGCCGGCTTTTCCACCGCCAGCCGGTCCCCAAATGGTCGATCGATCCGTTCCCGCGGCGGTCCCCTCCTTAGCCTTCCCCCTCAATATCAACGCGGCCAGCGCGGAGGCCCTGCAGTCCCTGCCCGGCATCGGCCCGGCCCTGGCGGCACGGATCGTGGCGGACCGGGAGGCCCGCGGGCCGTTCCGGACCCCGGAGGATCTGCTTCGCGTGCCGGGCATCGGGCCGAAGCGGTGGGAGCAGATCCGCCCCCTGGTGCGTCTGGCGGAGGAGCCATGACCTACCAGGTCAGGCTGGAGATGTTCGAGGGGCCGCTGGACCTGCTCCTCCATCTCATCCGGGAGCACCAGCTCAACATCCTGGACATCCCTATCGCCCGGATCACCGAGGAGTATCTCCGGTATCTCGCGCTGATGCAGGAGCTGGACCTGGACGTGGCCGGCGAGTTCCTGCTCATGGCGGCGACCCTGATTCACATCAAGTCCAAGATGCTCTTGCCGCCGGACGAGGCGGCCGAGGGGGAGGGGGAAGAGGAGGGGGACCCCCGCGCGGAGCTGGTGGATCGCCTCCTGGAATACAAGAAGTACAAGGAGGCCGCCCAGACGCTCTCCGTGCTGGAGGCGGAGCAGGTCCTGCTCCACCGGCGGGGGGCCCCGGCCATGGAGCTCGAGGTGGAGGGGCCGCTCGTCGTCTCGCTGTTCGAACTGCTGCGAGCGTTCCGGGACGTCGTCCGACGGGCGGACGTGTCGGCGCCGCTGGAGATCACCCCCGAGGAACTGAACGTCGGCCAGCGCATCGTGGCCCTGCTGGATCTTCTCGCGGCCGAGAGCCCGGTCGAGTTCACCAACCTCTTCGCCGGCAATCTGCGACGTGCGGAGATCATCGTGACCTTCCTGGCGCTCCTGGAGCTTCTGCGGCGGCGCCTGGCCAGTGCACGCCAGGCCGAGCCCATGGGGCCCATCATGATCTACCGGGGCGTCGAGTACCTGGACGAACAACCGGCCGGGAAGCGAGAAGGCGTGGACGCTGGGATCACCCAGAGGGTAGCCGGAAGCGGGGAGGCGGGAGCCTCCTAGCGTCCTGGCTCCCCGCCTCCTCGCTCGCGACGGCGGAGGTCAGCGGCGTGAGCGCGGAACTGGATCGGCGAGGCGTTGTGGAGGCTCTCCTCTTCGTGGCGGAGGAACCACTGCCCCCGGACAGGCTCCAGGAAGCCCTGGGGGACGAGGATCCGGCGGCGACCGAGGCCACGATTCGCGAGCTGGCAGAGCGGCTGGAAGAGGAGGGGCGCGGGCTCATGGTGCAGGAGGTGGCGGGCGGGTTCCGTCTCGCCACGCGACCCGAGGCGCATCCGTGGATCCAGCGGTTGCAGCAGGTCAAGCCCGCGAAGCTCAGCCGGCCGGCACTGGAGACCCTGGCGATCATCGCCTACAAACAGCCCATCACGCGGGCGGAGATCGAGGCGATCCGCGGAGTGGCGGTGGAGGGGGTGATGCGCACGCTCCTGGAGCGCGGCCTCACCCGGATGCTGGGGCGGAAGGCCGAGGCGGGGCGGCCCATCCTCTACGGGACGAGCGCCGGCTTCTTGGAGCATTTCGGGTTCAAAGACCTGGGGGATCTGCCCAGCCTCAAGGAGATTGATGAACTCATCGGCCCCTCGGGGGCGGAATCCCCGAGCCCGAACAGCGGCGCCGCGGCCGAGGCCTCTCCGGCCGCGCCGCCCCCCACGGGGACCGGGACCGGCGATCCGGCGGACGCCCCCGAAGCCACCTGAGCGTTTCCCGGATCGAGGGCGTGTCTCGCCGGGCGGGCGCGAGGATCGGGGTCCCGTCCGCCCCGACGGCGTCCGGACGGTTCCCCCGCCCGCGCCACCTGATCGGGGAGAGCGCCTGCAGAAGTTCCTGGCTCGGGCGGGCATCGCGTCCCGGCGGCACTGCGAGGCGCTCATCGAGGCGGGACGCGTCCAGGTGAACGGGCAGGTGGTGCGGACGCTCGGCACCCGGGTGCGGCCTGGACGGGATCGCATCCAGCTGGACGGGGAAGCGGTCCGCGCCGAGAGGCGGGTCACCATCCTCCTGCACAAGCCGGCCGGCTACATCACCTCCCGGTCCGATCCCCAGGGCCGCCCCGTCGTCACCTCCCTCGTGGCGGAGGCGGGCCTGCCGCGCCTGTTCCCCGTCGGGCGCCTGGACTGGGACACGGAGGGTCTGCTCCTCCTCACCAATGACGGTACCTTGGCGAATGCCCTGACCCATCCCCGGTACGCGGTGCGGAAAGTCTATCACGCCAAGCTCAAGGGGCATCCCACTGCGGAGAGCCTGGCACGCCTCACGCGCGGGGTCATCTGCGAGGGCGAGCTGCTGAGGGCGCTGGCGGTGGAAGCGCTCCATCCGACCCGGCAGAACACCTGGATCGCCATCACGCTCGAGCAGGGACGCTTCCGCCAGGTCCGGCGGATGTGCGAGGCCATCGGACACCCCGTCCTGAGGCTCACCCGAGTGGCCTTGGGGCCGCTCAGGCTCGGCTCGCTCCCCCGGGGGCAGTGGCGCGCGCTCTCGCCGGCCGAACTGCAAGGCCTGTATGCGCTCGTGCCCACTTGGGATTCGTCCGGGGGGCGGATCTGACGGGACGGGGGGTTTCGGGCCGGAGGGATGGGGGTCCAGAAAGCCCTTGATCGGTCCGGGGCGCCCGGCTATCATGCCGTGATCCCGAACACGAAGGGGGAGGCGGTGCGCATCTTAGACCTGCGCAAGGCGATCGACGAAATCGATTCCCAGATCCTGCGGCTGCTCAATCGCCGGGCGGAGCTGGCGCTCGAGGTCGGCCGCATCAAGACAGAGCAGAGCCTGGACTACCACGCCCCCCAGCGCGAGGAAGAGATCTACGCCCGCCTGGCCGCGGAGAACGCAGGCCCGTTTCCCTCCCAGGCGGTCCGGCCGGTCTTTCGCGAGGTGATCTCCGCCTGCCTTTCGCTGGAGCATTCCCTCCGCGTGGCGTACCTGGGGCCCCGGGCGACCTTTTCCCACCTGGCCGCCATGGAGCGGTTCGGGCTCTCGGCCCAGTTCCTGGCCATGCGCAGCATCGGCGAGGTCTTCGCCGAGGTGGAGAAGGGCAATGCCGACTACGGCGTGGTCCCGGTGGAGAACTCCACCGAGGGGGTCGTGAGCCACACGCTGGATCTGTTCCTGGATTCGAGCCTGCTGATCTGCGGCGAGGTGGTGGTGGAGGCGGCGCTCCATCTGCTGGGCAAGGCCTCCAGCCTCGCCGATGTCCGCCAGATCTACTCCCATCCCCACGCCATCGCGGCGGCGCGGAAGTGGCTGGAGACCAACTCCCAGCACATCCCGGTGGTGGAGACGAGCAGCACCGCGGCCGCGGCCGAGATCGCCACCTCGGAGCCTGGGGCGGCGGCCATCGCCTCGGAGCTGGCGGCCGGCCTGTACGGCCTCACGATCCTCCAGCGGCGGATCGAGGATCTTCCCAACAACATGACCCGGTTTCTGGTCATCGGACACAAGGCCTCGCCCCCCTCGGCCACCGACAAGACGTCCATCCTCTTCTCCATCAAGGACCGGGTGGGGGCGCTCTACCGGATGCTGCAGCCGTTCGCGGAGCACCAGATCAACCTGACCAAGATCGAGTCTCGCCCATCGAAGAAACAAGTCTGGGAATATGTCTTCTACGTGGACCTCGAGGGCCACGCCAGCGAGCCGCGCATCCAGCGTGCCCTGGAGACTCTCCGGGATGAGTGCATCTTCCTGAAGGTGCTGGGCTCGTACCCCAAGGCCCGCTTGCGCAAGGAGGTCTAGGGTGACCCGGTTCGCCCCCCCCATGGAGGTGTCGCGTTGACCCGCTCGCTGGAGGATCTCGCCTCCCCGTACCTCCGCGGCCTCATCCCATACTCCCCCGGCAAGCCAATCGACGAGGTGGAACGCGAGCTCGGGATTCGCGAGTCCGTGAAGCTCGCGTCCAATGAGAATCCCCTGGGCCCCTCGCCCTTGGCGCTGGCCGCCCTGCGGGAGGCCCTGCCCGAGGTGCATCGCTACCCCGACGGCAGCGGCTATCGCCTGTCCCAGGCGTTGGCGAGGCACTGGGACGTCTCGCCGGACATGGTGATCCTGGGGAACGGGTCCAACGAACTCCTGGAGCTCGCCGGCCGGTGCTTCCTCGTGCCGGGGGACGAGGCCGTGTACGCGCGGCAGGCCTTCGTCGTCTACGACATGGTGGCCCAGGTGACGGGGGCCACCAAGGCGGCCGTCCCCCTCAGGGATTTTACCCATGACCTGCCGGCCATGCGCGCCGCCATCTCTCCCCGGACGAAGCTGGTGTTCCTCGCGAACCCCAACAACCCGACGGGGACGGCCGTGCCGCCCCGGCTCCTGGAGGATTTCATTGTTGCGGCGCCGCCCGAGGTCCTGGTGATCGTGGACGAGGCGTACTACGAGTACCTGCCTCCCGACCTCGCCCCGGACACCTTGCGGTTCGTGCGGGCGGGCCGGCTGGTCCTGGTGCTGCGGACGTTCTCCAAGATCTATGGCCTGGCGGGCTTGCGCATCGGCTACGGGATCGGGCCTGCGCCGCTCATCGCGCTGCTCAACCGGGGCCGCCAGCCGTTCAACACCAACAGCCTGGCCCAGGCGGCGGCGACGGCCGCCCTGGGCGACTCGCAGCACGTGCGGAGCACCCGGGCGATCACCGAAGCTGGTCGCAAGTACCTCACGGAGCAGTGCCGGTCCCTGGGCTTCTCCGTGGTGCCGAGCGTGGCCAACTTCCTGCTCGTGGATGTCGGTCGGCCGGGACCGGCGATGGCGGACGCGCTGCTCCGGCACGGGGTCATCGTGCGCCCCATGGCCGGGTACGGCTTCCCCACGCACCTCAGGATCAGCATCGGGACGCCGCCCGAAAATGAACGCTGCATCGCCGCGCTGAAAGCCGTGTTGGGGAGATGAGAGCGGAGCGCCAGCTGATGGCTCATAGCTCATGGCATATCGTTCTTGCCATGAGCCATCAGCTATGAGCCATGAGCCTGTGAGGAATTCGGAATGATCATCGTGCTGCGGGCGCATGCCACGGAAGAAGAGATTGCCCAAGTCTGCCGGCGGATCGAGGGTCTCGGCTTGACACCCCACCTCTCGCGCGGGGTGGAGCGGACGATCATCGGCGCCATCGGGGACGAGCGCATCCTCCTCGACAAGGGTATCGAGGCGCTCCCCATGGTCGAGAAGGTCCTCCCCGTCCTCAAGCCTTACAAGCTGGCGAGCCGCGACTTTCACCCGGAGAACACCGTGGTCACGGTGGGCGGCGTGCGGGTCGGCGACCGCCGGCTGGCTGTGATCGCCGGCCCGTGCTCGGTGGAGAGCCGCGAGATGCTCCTCAGCGTGGCCAGGGATGTCCAGGCGGCCGGCGCGCAGCTCCTGCGGGGGGGCGCCTTCAAGCCGCGGACGTCGCCCTACGCGTTCCAAGGGCTGGGAGAGGAGGCCCTGCGCTATCTCGCTGAAGCGAGACGGGAGACGGGGATGCCCGTCGTGACCGAACTCATGGACCCGCGCGAAGCAATGCTGGTCCTCAAGTACGCCGACGTGGTCCAGGTGGGGGCCCGCAACATGCAGAACTTCCGCCTGCTGAAGGAGCTGGGGATGCAGAAGACCCCGGTGCTCCTGAAGCGGGGGATGAGCTCGACCATCCGCGAGCTGCTCATGTCGGCCGAGTACATCATGTCGGAAGGCAACTACAACGTGATCCTGTGCGAGCGGGGCATCCGCACCTTCGAGGACGCCACGCGGAACACGCTGGACCTGTCGGCGATCCCGGTCCTGAAGCAGCTGACGCACCTGCCCGTCCTCGTGGATCCCAGCCACGGCACGGGGAAGTGGGACCTGGTGGCGCCCATGACGCTGGCCGCCGTGGCGGCCGGGGCGGACGGGGTGATGGTGGAGGTGCACCCCCGGCCGGAGGAGGCGCTCTCCGATGGCCCGCAGGCGCTTTTGCCGTCGCGGTTCCAGCGGATGATGGACGACCTCAAGCGAGTGGCGGAGGCAGTGGGTCGGACGCTGTGAGCAAGGGCGTTCGATGGTTCGACGGTTCGGCTGTTCAGCGGTTCTTGACGATATGAACATTCCGCATTCCGCATCCCGCATTCCGCATTCGGCGACGCCGTTGTTCCCCGAGATGGCCGTCGTGGGCGTGGGCCTCATCGGCGGCAGTCTGGCCCTGGCGGCGAGAAAGGCGGGCCTGGTCGAGACGGTGACGGGGGTGGATGCGGATCCCATCCACCGCGAGGTGGCCCTCGCCACGGGGATGGTGGATCGGGCCGCGGCGGAGCTGACCGCGGATCTTTCCCGCGCCGGCCTCGTGGTCCTGGCCGTGCCGGTGGCCGAGATCGTGGCCCTGCTGCCGGAGGTGGCCCGTCACGTGAAGGACGGCTGCCTGGTCACCGACGTCGGGAGCGTGAAGGGCCCGATCCTCGCCGCGGGGGACACCGCCTTTCCCGACGGCCGGTTCGTGGCCGGCCATCCCATCGCGGGGCAGGAGCGGTCCGGGCCGGCGGCGGCGCGCCCGGACCTCTTCGAGGGGGCGAACTGGATCGTGACGCCGAGTGCCTTGACGAACGCGAACACCGTGGAGCGCGTCTCCGCCCTCTGGCGCGGGGTGGGCTCGACGATCGTCACCATGGAGGCCGACTGGCACGACGAGGTCTTCGCGGCCGTGAGTCACCTCCCGCACCTCGTGGCCTACGCCCTGATGGATGCCGTCCTGGGATTGCCCCTGGGCGAAGAGCGGCTGCAGTTCGCGGCCGGGGGGCTCCGCGATTTCACGCGGGTGGCCGCCAGCCATCCGTTGATGTGGCGGGACATTTTCCTCATGAACCGCGACCCGATCCTTCGCGCGCTGGCCGCATACCGCGGGGTCCTGGCGGCGCTGGAGGGGGCCATCCGCGACGGGGATGGCGAGGCCCTGACCGCGCGGCTGGCGCGGGCCCGAGTGGCCCGGGAGGAGATCACCCATCGCCCGTGACACGCTGATTCGTCGTGAGCCAGAAGTGGCCGTCCTGGTGGGCGTCTGCCGGCACCCGCAGGCGCGCTGGGAGGCCGAGGACTCGCTGGCCGAGCTGGAACAGCTCGCCCGGTCGGCCGGGGCGCGCGTGGTGGATGCCGTCCTCCAAGAGCGGGATCGACTCGACCCTCGGTATCTCATCGGGAAAGGCAAGGCGCTGGAAATCCGCCAGCGCTGCGCGGGCGCAGACCTGGTCATCCTGGACGAGGAGCTGTCCGGATCACAGCAGCGCAATCTGGAGGAGCTGCTGGGCAAGCGGGTGGTGGACCGGACCGGGCTCATCCTGGACATCTTCGCCCAGCGGGCCCAGAGCCGGGAGGGGAAGCTTCAGGTGGAGCTGGCGCAGCTCGACTACCTCCTCCCCCGATTGGCCGGCGCCTGGACGCACCTCGAGCGATTGGGCGGCGGCATCGGCACCCGGGGGCCGGGCGAGACCCAGCTCGAGTCGGACCGGCGGCGGATCCGGACCCGCATGGCCAAGGTCCGCCGCGACCTGGAGCAGGTGCGGCGGCACCGCGCGCTCCTGCGGCGGCCGCGGCGGAAGGTCCCGTTTCCCATCCTGGCTCTGGTCGGGTATACCAATGCGGGGAAGTCCTCGATCCTGAATGCGCTGACCCACGCCGGGGTGGTGGTGCAGGATCAGTTGTTCGCCACGCTGGACCCGACGCTTCGTCGCCTCGCGCTGCCCGACGACCGGGTGGCGCTTCTCTCGGACACCGTGGGTTTCATCCGCAAGCTCCCGCACCAGCTCGTGGCGGCATTCCAGGCCACGCTGGAGGAGATCCAGGAAGCGACCGTCCTGCTCCATGTGGTGGACATCAGTCACCCGCACGCGGAGGCGCAGCAGGCGGCCGTGGAGTCCGTGCTGGGAGAGCTGGGGCTGGCGGATCGGCCCACCATCCTGGTGTTCAACAAGATCGACCGCCTCGGGCGGTCACCCTTCGCGTGGCACCCGGGCAGCGGCCGCGTCGCCATCTCGGCGAAGACGGGGGCCGGACTTCACGAGCTGCGCCAGGAGATCGTGAACTGTCTGAACAGGAACGCCGCTCCGGGAGGAGCGATTGCCCGCGAGGCCGCCGAGGCCACCGCGTGAGCATGATTGAGGCCGTATGCTGACCCTGGCGAATCGCCTGACGATCCTGCGCATCCTGATGACGCCGGTCATCACGGTCCTACTCCTGTACCGGCAGATGGCCGCCGCATTGGCGCTGTTCCTGCTGGCCGGGATCACCGACGGCCTGGACGGGCTGGTGGCCCGCTGGCGGGGGCAGAAGACGACGCTGGGCATGGTGCTGGACCCGCTGGCGGATAAACTGCTGCTCACCTCCACGGTCGTCACGCTCACGATCCTCAAGGAGCTGCCGCGCTGGTTCACGATCATCCTCGTGAGCCGTGACGTCCTGCTGATCGGCGGCTCCGTCATCCTGTACATGTTTCTGGGCAAGATCAGTACGCCCCCGTCATGGCTGGGGAAGGCCACGACCGGCTTCCAACTGGTCACGGTCCTGTCTGCCATGCTGGACAACTTCATTCCGGGGCTCAAGCCCGCCCTCCTTCCTCTGACCCTGATCACGCTGATCCTCACGATCACCTCCGGTTTGGACTACATCTACCGGGGGGCGCGCCTCCTGAACGACCAGTGACGGCGGGGCCGGCGCGCCGGGCGTGGGGGTGGCGGTCCCATCCGCGTCCCGTTGTGTCCCCGCGGAGAGGCGCCGGACGCAGGAGGAAATGCGGGAGCCCACGTGGCGACGAAGCTGCTCACCATTCATGGCGTCGAGCCCGGCAGTCCCGCCGCGAAGGCGGGAGTGGCGGCGGGTTCTCTCCTTGTGAGCGTCAACGGCCGCGCCGTGCAGGACCCCCTCGACCTTCGGTTCGCGGAGACGGCCACGCGGGTGGAGCTGGTCTGGCGCGACGGACACGGAGCAGAGCACCGGGCCCGCCTGGAAAAGCGGGAGGACCTGCCCCTGGGTCTCGAGGTGGATCCGCTGAAGATGCGGGCCTGCAACAACCGATGCGCCTTCTGCTTCGCCCACCAGAACGGACGGGGGATGCGCCGCGCGCTTTACTTCAAGGACGACGACTACCGCTTCTCCTTCCTGAACGGCAATTTCGCCACTCTGACCAACCTCAGCCGGACGGACATGGACCGCATCTTGGAGCAGCGGCTCAGCCCGCTCTACATCTCGGTCCACGCCACCGACTGGGCGCTCCGCAACCGGATCCTGGGGAACCCGAAGGCCCCGAACATCCTGGAGCAGATCGCCGCCTTCGCCGCCGGGCGCATCCACATGCACACTCAGGTGGTCCTGTGCCCGGGCATCAATGACGGGGAACATCTGGCCAAAAGCCTGGAAGACTTGGCGCGGTTTCACCCGTTCGTCGAGACCGTGGCCCTCGTCCCCGTGGGGCTCACCCGGTACCGCGAGAAGCTGCCGGTCCTGAAGTCCCCGGACCCGGAGTATGCGCGGTCGCTGCTGAAGTGGGCCGAGCCCTGGCGCCGTCGTTTCCTGAAGGAGTTGGGGACGCGGTTCGCTTTCCCCTCGGACGAGTTCTATCTCCTGGCGCGCCGGCCGTTTCCGGCCGGCCGGACGTACGAGGGATACCCGCAGCTCGGCAACGGGGTCGGAGGCAGCCGGAAGTTCCTGGACGAGTTCCGGCGGCTGGCGCGGAGGCTCCCCCTTTCCGTTTCCCCGCTTCGCCGTTTCACGGTTGTCACGGGAACGCTGGCAACCCCGGTCCTGCAAGGAGCGATCGAGCGCCTGAATCAGATCGGCGGCGTCAGGGTTGAGCTGATCCCCGTCGTGAACGAATTCTTCGGCGGGTCGGTGACCTGCGCCGGCCTCCTCACCGGAGCGGACATCGTCAAGACCCTCGAGCGCCGGCGGGACCGGCTGGGCGAAGGCATCCTCATTCCCTCGGTGGCCCTGAAGGAGGACGAGGACATCTTCCTGGATGATCTCTCACTCCAAGGCCTCGGGTCCCACCTCGGCCATCCCGCCCTGAAACTTGAGGCGACAGCCCGAGCCCTGGTGTCCGCGGCTCTCGGAACGCAGGACCTATCCCAGCGCACGTAATCCGTCCACACCCATTCGCGACCTGCGTGCACTCTCCGGGTGGATTCGCAGCGCCCCCTATGCGTGTGCTGGTCCAAATACGCTGGCGATTCCACTACAAGCTTGCCGATCATACCGATGAACTGTCTGCCTCCGGTTCCCCGTCTGCTTAGCCCGGATTATTCGTGAATGCGCTCGCGAATGATCCGGGGCAATGACCAAATCCCAATGGCCAATGACCAATTGCGGATGCCCATCGAACGGGACCAGTAGGCGGCGCGCTTTGTGTGCCCACCACCATTGGTCATTGGAAATTGGCTTCGTCGTGAGCTCAGCCGAACGGTCATTGGTCATCCGATCTCACTCCTGTCCGGCTAAAGATCGAATAACGACAACTGGTTACACGGGTCGTCCAGCAGATCTTGCTCCGGAAACGCGGTAACTACCTGAGAAAGCGGCTCCCGCTCGAACAGGGTGAGGCTC
>Ga0187889_10000480_pt1 | contig 48309 bp, 59 predicted proteins | sample June2016WEW_7_10_2_FD_132992 | JGI IMG/M metagenome (GOLD analysis project Ga0187889, IMG submission 132992) | Peatland microbial communities from SPRUCE experiment site at the Marcell Experimental Forest, Minnesota, USA - June2016WEW_7_100 | ecosystem: Environmental > Terrestrial > Soil >... | reverse complement strand
GGCGGCGTAGGTGGCGGCGTAGGCGGCGGCGTTGGCGACGTAGGCGGCGTAGGTGGCGGCGTAGGCGGCGGCGTTGGCGACGTAGGCGGCGTAGGCGGCGGCGTTGGCGGCGGCGCGATTTGCTTCTGTCGGATCTTTCACCCATTTCAGCGCGGCCTGGATCGCTTCACGAGGGCGCTTGTCCTCGGGGTAACGATCCTCGTAGAGCTTCAGCACCCGTTTAGCACACTCCGCTGCCCACTGGACGGCGATCACCTGAGTCAGCGTCCCGACCTGGCTCACAAGTCGCGCCGAAGTGAATGCGATCTTGTCGTCTTGAGCGTCCTGCGCCCCGCGACCCTCAGCGATCCACAGCACGGCACCAGTGCGAGCGTGCTCTGCGATGCCCTGGTGGGTGGCAAGGTGCCAGCCCGAGTTGCAGAGCTTTGGCTTCGCGTCAGGAGTCCAGAACCCGACCCTCTTCGGCCACTTCACCGATTGGTAGGTGGTGGTTCGATCCTGGTTGAGCCACTTGTAGTAGGTCATGATGCCTTCAACAGCGTGATGCACCCGGATATTTCTTGTCCCGTCAGATCGGTGTATGAGTAGATTGGCCGTCCAGCCACGTCGGTGTAGAACTGGTGCTGCTTCTCGGGCGTGTCGAGATCGTGGCCACGCAGAAGGGCAAACAGCAGGCGCTTCTGGCTCGGGGTTGCTGCACCCACGGCCTCAGCGGCTGCGTCGTCGGCTGCCTCGTGTACCTTGGCCCACTCTTCGTTGCGGAGCTGGATGGCTGTGGCTTTGGCCGAGGGCTTGCGAGACTTCAGCACCTTTTCAACTTGATCCTCCAGAAGGTTCGGGGATCCCGAAATCTGCTCGGTTGGAGCGAAGGGTGGCGGGGCTGTCGTCAACGGTGTAGCCGAGGCTTTTGGGCCAGCACCACGACCCTGAGCGGTCTCCCCATCGTCGTCCTTCTCGATGTTCAGGCCCAAGAAGGCGATGATTGCGTAACGGCGGGCGTACGTAAGGGCAGCACCCTGTCCTTGCGGATCTTCCTTGGCAGGCAGCACCAGCATCTCAGACCACCGTTCCGTGCCAAGCGGAACGTAGATCAAAGTGGTACGCAGGGCTGGCCTTGTGCCCGTCGCAGACTGGACGTTGGTCGGCTCCTGGATAAGGATCAGCTGATACTTCGCCAGGATCGGCTCGATGACATCCAGTACCTGCTCCAGGGGCACGTAGTGGCTCTTGAAGAACGGGTTGGCTGCTGTCTTGGTCAGCCCCGGAAACTCGGCCTTCGCCGCGGCGAGTGCTGTCCATATCGTAACTTCTGTCTCAGGCATTCTGCTCCCTTTCGTAGGCTCTCGCCCACTTCTCGATTTCCTTAACACCAGTATAGACCTCTCGCAGCGCGAGGAAGGTCAGGAAGTGGGTCATCTCGTTCGGAACCTCGACTGGAAGGTAGGTGCCATCACCGTTCAGGTACACGACCAGGAGTTTCATCTGCGTGAGCGGCATCGCCGTCCAGCCGTGCAACCAGCCGTCTTCGTCGTACTCTGCCTGCATACAGCGGGCGTAGGCGTTCAGCTGGAGCACGGGGTCCACCAAAAAGTGGCCACCGGTCTTGTAGTCGATGATCGTGTCGGGGGTGATCAGGTCCGCCCGTCCACCGTACCCCATGTCTGGTTCATCCCGGTTCACGAGGATGGGTTCAACAGCCACCGGCACGGGCCTGTAGTCGTCCCAGAAGTTATCCATCGCTGTAGCATAGCCTCGATCGTCGGGATGGATCGGCGGGGTCGTAGTTGGGTCTCCCGATGTTGCACACCACTCAGCATAGGCGTGGACCCGTGTCCCACGATCCATCTTTTCCTGCGTGGCGACGTAGGGATCCTCGCCCTCAAGGGCGCGCTTCACGTAGTTCTTGATGATGTTGGGCTTGTCGAGCTGCCGGAGGATGCTGGTGACACCGGGTTGCGGTTTCCCGCCAGGCTCGCAGACGTAGCGGTGCTTGGCAGCCCAGGCCAGGTCGGTGACGCGCTTGTAGGTCATGGAACTAGAGTATAGCACCTATAGTATTGTCACCGGCACTGACAAAAGTAGGAAAAAGTTTTGGAGGCCTTAGGTCGTCGCGTAGATCAGGCAGCCGATCTGGGCGTAGTTGACGAGGTTCGCATTGCACACGAACTGGAGGTTGGTCGGGTAGGCCACGCCCAGCAAGGACGCCACGACCGCAAAACCGGCGAAGAACCCCCCGTTGAACACGGTCGTGCCCCCACCGAAGACGAAGCCGGGCATCGAGAGGCCCCCGTTACCCGTGGCGACAAAGGCCAGGTACATCTCGTTGTCGTCGCCCTGCGGTGTCAGGATCGGCGCGTACCAGCCGGACACGACTCCGGTGTACTCCCCGCTGCAAGTCGAGCCGTAGACATACCACTTCGGGGCCGTGATGGGCGTGTTCAGCTCCGTCGCCATCAGCATCGTGTTGAATGAGCCCGAAAGGGTGACAGTGATGTTGCTCGCACCGGTCGCCGTCACGACACCTTGCCACTGATAAACCGCTTCCAGCTGACCGCAGAACTTACCGCTCGTGACGGGGACCCACGCCGTCACACCGCCACCGGTCGGTCCCGCCGTTATTGTCCCGCCGCTGAAAACCGCAGCACTGAACACGAGCCGGTCACCGATGTTGACCGGGCTGACGGCCAGGGTCGTGACAGACGAGCCGCTATCGCTCCAGTCGGCTATGCGGGTGATGGTCTGGCGTGCTGGAGAGCTACTGCCACCTGGGTCGTCAGCGCGAGGGCGTGCCACTACTCGTCTATCCAGCTGACGGTGGTACCCGTGGCAGCAGCGATGGCATACCACTGGATCCCGGAAGCGAAGGTCTGCGAGTGCCCCGGTTCCAGAACATAGCCCGTAAGATCAGTCACTCCAGTGGGTCCGATGCAGACAGGCTGAGTAGCTGCCGCCAGGTTATGGACAGTGAGAGCGGTACGAGTAGAGGTTGCCACACTGATCGCTGTCTGCGTCGTTCCGACAGCCGTCTGGCCCGTGGTCCCGGCTCCCGAGACACAGAACACAGGCAACGGATCGGGCAGCGTGACAGGCTGCGGGTTGGTGACCTCTACGGGTAGCGGGTTCGGGATGTTGGTGATGACCAACCCGGTGTCCACTTGATGGGTGTGCTGCGGGACAGTGTTAGCCATGTTGCCTGCCCCTTGCAGATGCTTGTGGACCCCAGCCGATCGGTGGTCCGGTTGTCAGGACGAGGGTCCGCTGGAACTGCTGCGGGCCGGGTGGTGATGCTAGAGATTGACCGGCAAATGGGAACACATAAGTGAACTGGTCTGCCGAGCTGGTGACTGTCGTTCCCACCGCCGTGTTCACCGTGATGTCCACTGTCCCGGCTGAGCCCGCAGGAGCCACGGCGATCAGGCTGCCAGTGTTCGTGAAGCTGGCCGAGACAGACCCGAACTGGACCCAGTTGACGCTCGTGAGGTTGGCCCCGGAGATGGTCACCGAGGTGCCTCCGCTCACCGGGCCAGAGTTGGGGCTGACCCCGGTGACGGTGGGCGTGAGGATGACAGGCATGACTACGCCGGAGGCGAGACGACCGTCGTGACTACAGCCGCCACCTTACCGGCATCGGCAGCGATCTGAGCGATCTCTTTCTTGTGGCTGGAGTGGGTGTACACAGAGAACACCCAACCAGCAACGGCAACGCCAGCTGATGCCACAAAGCCCTTCATGCTGGGCGTGATCTGGATGGAGGGATCGAACACCGTCACGGCAGACATACCGAGAGCGGCGAGACCACCGAACCAGCTGATGAACTGCTGCTTGCTGAGGGTTGGTGCAGTTACTGTTGCCATGATGTTCTCCTTAGAACTTAACGTGCGGGGTAATAATGGCCAAGAAGTACGCCAAGGCCGAGGCGCCGCTGATGACGAGGGGCCAGCGATAGCGAGCCCGAGACAAGAGCTTTTGACTCTGGTTGCTGACCGCCTGTTCGGCAGCCTCTCTCGTCAGGTCTCCGCGATTCAGCTGCACCACCTGATCCTGGAGTGTAAAAAAATCAGCATCATCGACCTTATGATTCAGCTTGGCATCAATGGATGTCAGTCGAGTCTCAATCCTCTCGAACATTTCCTTGATCGTGAACTTGACGACTCCAACCTCTGGGTTTTCGACAGGGGCCATACTACACCAGAGTCGCCAGATGTGCCCGCCATGCGACGGACAGCGGAGGCTCAGGGATCCCAGACTTCTTCAGTGCCTGATAGTCGGGACCATCTGGGACCAGGGTAGCCTTGCCACCAGAGAAGATGTAGCCGTTGATGCTGGGCGGGGGTGCTTGGAACAGGAACATGGATGGTGCCACCTTTGCTGGTTGAGGGTCAAGAACAAGACCGGGGATGAGTAAGAGCGGACGTGTGCGGCCCGTGATGGACAGCCCTTCGTGAGCACCGGTGATCACCGGGTTGAACGCCGAGTAGCAGACTCCCGAAGCACCATCGAGTGCCGAGATCATCATGGGGGCACCACCAGGCACAACAGGGCCGACGTAGATGCCGGTGTGTCCCGGCCTGCGTGTGTCGCTAGGTGGTTCGCCACCCCAGAAAAAAAGTTGATCGAGCACTAGCCACAAGTCGGAGGGCTGGAGCTTCACCGTCGAGAGGTTGAACTGTTCGGCTGAACCGATGAGCCCGATGCCAGGACCATGCGTTAGGCCAAGCGAGGCATAGGTACCATAGGCCAGCCCTTGGCAATCCCAGGTGTTCGGCCCATAGTTCTGCCCAGGATCCTCGCTGTATCCTTTCCCAAGTTGTTCCTTGAGAAAGGTTAGTCCCTCTGCTTGGTATTCGGCGTAGGTCTTCATGGCTATGCAATCTGGATCCAGCCGGACGTGGCCGTCACCTTCTGGAACTGGGCTGCTGTCTCAGCCGCAAGATTGACTGCCCCCGCCGCCCCGTTGTTACCGATGCCATACATCAGGTCTCCTGCATAGGGGTTGACGGCGATCACCGCACTAGGCGTCGCATTCGTCACGCTATTGATCTGACCGACAGCTACCGTCGAGAGCTGTGGCAGGTTGACATAACCGCTCGTGCTCACACCATGAACCAGTGTCGCCTCTCCCGCTGCTGCCGTATAGGTAGCGGAACCGGTTGAGACATAAGTCGACAAGCCAAGCTTGCAACCATGCACGTGACCAGCATCAGCAGCCGAGCCAATGCTCCCGGCGTTGGGGCTCGTTGCGGGCGTGATAGATGAGATGTCCGAGCTGGTGGCATCAAGGGTAGCATACCCTGGCGTTGACCAACTCACATCTCCGGCTGCGCTGCCTGTGCTGTATGGCAACTGTCCTGCTGCGGTCGGCAGCGGCAACCCTAGATGCTGGTGGTCAGCACGAGCGGGTGCCGTCGAGGTGCCAGCCGAAGGGGAGGTGGACCAGACGTTGGCCGGTGTCCCAGGAGTACCGAGGGCAGCACCGAAAGCGTGGACAGATGACTGGTTGTGGTAGTTGGTGCCACTGTCGAGGGCGGTGAGGGTCAGGTACTGGGTGTGGTCGTTGCGGGTGGGGTCGTAGATGTGGTTGTTGTCGTCCTGTGCCGAGACCGCATCCCAGCAGGGCTGCACCGTAGCACCCTGTACGTGGCTGTAGGCGGTCGTGCCGTCGTAAGCACGTGTCGCAATCGTCAGGTTACCGGAGCCGTCGTAGGTGGAGATCAGGCACTTCTCTTCGGTCGCAAGCGCTGGATCGAACTTCACCACGAAGGGATTCGAGTTGGCTGGCCAGCCCGTAGTCGCGGCTACGCTGATGGCGGTCACAGTCGTGTTCATCGACGCAAGGGTCGTAGTGGCTTGTGCCCCACCGGCATAGTTCGTAGCAGCCATGATATCTCCTGACCTATTCTATCACATCTAGTAGTTCTGGACTCCGGCGTTGGGGCCTTGCCCAACAGGGCCGAGAGTGATGACCTTGACCATCACCGTGCATTCCGGGAAGGTGCGAGCGTCATTCCACTTCGTTGTCTCTTCCCCGGTCACCTGGATCTGGTCGATGTAGCACTCCGCTGTCAGACCGCCAACCTCGACAGGGACAGGTACGCCATTCGCCTCCAGAGACTTCAAGAACATGTACTGATCGAAGGTGCTCTGGTAGTGGGGCTGTCCACCGCCTGCTGTCAGGTCGTTGACGCGGGTGAAGAGCTGGATCGGGAGCATCCACTCGTCCTGACGGACTGGCACCACCATGCCCCAGATGACCCACTCGTGCAGGACAGGTGTGTTCTCGCCGCTGTTCGAGTGAAGGCGCAGCAGAGGCATGAACTTGTCGCCAACGTCCCGGTTCAGCTGGAAGTAGGTGAGTGGTCCTGTCGTGTTACGCGTTGCCGACACGCCGCCTACCGACTTGTGACCGAACTGGTCGTAAAGGTCCAGCTCCACGACACATCCCTGTGCCAAGGGGTCATGTAGTACGTCGGCACGGCACAGGATCTTGGGTTCCTGTGTAGAGAACCGCGTCCAGCCGACTTCCATCCAGCCATCAGGCACGAAATGAGCAACGTCAGGACCATACACTCCCGCACCTTGCACCGAGAAGAAGGGCAGACCGGTGGCACCATTGAAGGTGACGGTCGGAGAGGGTAGGATGGTGACAGAGGTGACGGCCCCGACAGCAGGACCACCATTCAGGCCGTGGGTGTCTGCGTCGGGGACCATTGCGTCCGTGGCATAGGCGGGCACGCCTGAGGCCGTGTACTGGGACAGGTCCAGCTTGCCTAGGCCACTGGTAGCTGGGGCGATCCTGAACACGTCAGGGTCCGGGATGCCAGGCTGATCGAAAGCTACCTGATAGTTGGGCCATCCGTAGTAGCAGTAGTTGCCCCACGCTGCCAGGCATTGAACAGGGAATGTGTCCGTGATGACGGGATTGATGTCGAAGACTCCGGTAGAATCGGGAGCGGTCCCTGTCCTGATACCGGCGCTAGTACCCATGATGATGGAACCTGCGTTGTAGGCGAAGGTGTAGGGGATCTCTCCAGCGGGAAGAGTTGTAGCTGTGTAGGGTGGGGCAAGGTTAGCTCCCTGTGTCTGACTGTCGGGTTGGATGGCGCCGATGAAAGCTTGCCCATTGGCCGAGCCACCTACATGGATGGCAGTCGGGGTTGATACTGCAAAGGTGAAGACGAAGTTGGGAGAGGCGTGCTCATAGATGAACTGGGGGTTGCCACTGGCCTGGATATTCACCAGATCCGCACCGGTAGAACCGATCAGATAGCCGCTACAGTAGGAGATGAATGTGGCTGCATAGTCCGAAGCTCCGGTCTGATTAGTGACCGGATAGTTCTTGAGGAAGGGGACTGATCCGCCCGAATCAGTCCAGTAGGGGGTGGCAGCAGCGACGCTATAGGGGATGGAGTAGTCATCTCGCAACCACACCCAGGTGCCACCAGCCGACTCTCGCCGGTACACGTTGAAGCCGGTAGCCAGAGGGTTGCCACTCCAGGCTACCTGGATGGGCACGGGTGGGTCCGACTCTTTGATCACTATCCCGCCACCCACAGTAGCACGGTTCGTCTCGTTGCCGAAAGCATCGACGGCCGTGACTGCATAGATATACGTCTGACCGCCAGTGAGCCATGCAGAAACAGGGCCTCCCTGCTGGAGGGATGCCATCACCCCTGTTGGGTTCACCAGTGGGGCCGGGCGCGCAGCTCGTGACCATTGCATAGAACCCTGACTCGTGACGTACACGCCATCTGCCCCGCAGGCCGCCCACACCCGAGTCCCGTCAGTCGTGACGCTCGTGATCGGAGCATTGGGACCACCGCCCACAGGTCCATGCCAGACAGGGGAGTTGGGTGTGGGGTCGTCGGTCCAATGTAGGCCATCGCTGCCGACAACATAGAGGTAGGAGCCGCAAGCTATCGTCACACAGTTGAAGCTGGTACTGGCATACTTCAGCACCTGTGCTGGCTGGAGACTCAGGTTCCCTTCACTGTTGATGTAGAGTCCCTTGCTTCGCCAGAAGCGGGTACGAACAGAAGGCGCTTCTCCTGTATGTGTATAGATGGTCTCGAAAGCGAATCTGTTGTCGAGGAACAACTGCCCAGCTCCGAGGAACCAGTTGTCCTGGGCTCTGGGCCACACTCCAGCGGCGTTGAGGGATTGTTCTCCAGGTTCCACGCTGTCATCTAGAGCTACCCTTCTCACCTGCATGGTGGTCATGCGGAACTTCTTGAGGTCTAGCTGGAATGGTACGCCTGCGATAGAACACGGGAAGACGATAGGGACATCGACCTGCGGTATGAGCGTGGGCGTACCGGTGTAGAACTCTTGATCAAATGGATTAGAGATCTCCAGATAATCGGGCTGTGCCATTTATGCACTGGTCCTCAAGGGGTACATGCGCATCAGACGAGTCTGTGCATCGTTCAGGCGCCCATCACGAAGGCTCTTGAAATACTCTGCCGTCTTCGAGATGTACAAAGGTGGCACCTCGTTCTCACTACGCGGCTCGCCCTGCATCAGGGTGGTAGCCCGGCGTGCCTCACGTCCTAGCATCAGGCGCCATGCGGCACCCATCGCCGGGATGTCGAACTCAGTCTCATCCAGCCCTACGTCGCCACTCAGCTTGGTGGCCTCTACGGTGGCGGAGGTGGGGTCTATCTTGTCCGTGTTGAAGGCGGTGGCATAGATGACGTGCAAGATCATGTTGATGCCGTTGACATTCCAGTTCGGTATCTGCCCGCCCTGCATACCACCGATATCGGTGATGATCAGAGCATTGCCGGATGGGAAGTCAGAGGTGGGCGCCTGCTGGAAGTCACGGAAGCGCACTCGCTTCCAATCCAGGTTGTCCATCGTGACGTAAGTGGGGTATGGCGTCAGGTACACATCCAGGATCCCGTAGTAGGGGTTGATGTCGCCAAGATCATACCCAGTTTGGTATGGTATTGTCGTGATGTCCAACGACTGCACAGAGTACACCTGCGGACCCCAGGATCTGATGTCGTCCACGACCGCGTTGACGATCATGGAGCGAGTGAAGGGCTCGTTGACATAGATCCGGGTACCGGGAGCCTGTATTTGGGGAGTCGTGGAGTTCTCGCCACGGGAGACGGTAGCTGACTGAGCACCAGGGTTGGTGCTGAACACGTACATCTCTTCATCGCCAACAGCAATCATCGTGCCTGGCGTGATGCCACCCAAGGGATAGAGAGTCGTGACCACTGTGGTCGTGGTACTCATCGTGGTGGCACCCACGAGATTCATCTCAGAGCGGCCATTACCCAGCAGGTGTTCCCGAGTAGAGTCGATCACCTGACCCACAGTCATATCGGTAGCGGTCATTTATACCCCTCGGGCTCGTGGTAATGGCAGTGCTCGCAGGACTCGGTCATGAGATTGCCATCCAATACGGGGCGCCGAAGACGGTCAAACCCGCGGGAGAAATATTGCCAAGTGTCGCTGTATTGGCTTGAAAGATATATCCATTTCGTAACCGAGCTGTAGTACAGCCTGCATTTGCAATCACTATAGGGGCGCCAGACTGGGCGAAGGTTGGCGCTGTCACCTGGGTTCCGTGATAATGGGCAGCCCACAGGAAATCATTAGCTCCCAGCGGAGTACAAAGATAAGGTCCGCCAACAAGTGGCAAAGTATAAATCCCAAGTGCTCCACCAGCCATCCACGAAGTGGATTGATCAGCCGTCTGTCCGATGATCGTCCCAGCCGAGTTGTATAAGGCCAGGAAGCTGTGGGTGATCGTGACACCGAATACCGTTAGGTCTATTAAGACATTGGTTACCGTGATGGCAGCTGGAAGAGGAATGCGGTTCACAATCACATATTGAGCGCCATTAGTATTATTAACGTACGGTGCCCCCCCGCCATCGAACGTCCAGCCCAAGAGGTCGTTGTACTGGAGGGCCAGGTTGGGTAGCTGTCCGAAGGCCGCAGCATCCTGAGCTGCCGATCCATTGCCAAGACCGGTGATCTTGCTGGTGCCCATCGCAATAGGACCGGACATCGTGCCACCCGCGAGGGGAAGGTCGGCCGGTGCAGCAGGGAGCCCGTGGTCATGGTCGTTGCGGGCGAAGTGAGTGCCGGTCCCCACGGCAGCCGCAGCACCATAGGCATCGGGACCGGTGACCGTGGTAGCCGGACCCGCGCTGGTATCTCCGGCAAGGGCAATGATCTCAGTCTGCTTGAGAGCATCACGGATGTTGATCAACAGCCGCTCGTTGTCGATGTTCGAGTTCAGATAAGAAGGCGCGCTACCCGAGTCGTTCTCATCGTAGTCTTGCCCTGTGGGCATGCGGGTTGGCATGCTACACCTCCGGTGCTAAGTTCGTCTGCACTATGGGGTTGAGCCCATCCATGATGCGTACCGATCCATCTGGCATGGTCAGCACGCCAGCGGTCGGTTCGGGTGCCCAAGTCACGTCGAGCACCTCTGTCTGTGGGCTGCCCTCGTTCTTGAAGTTCTGTTCGCGAATCTCGAAGGTCTTGCAATGGCCCAAGTTGACGCCTGTGTGGATGTAGAGCGGGAACCCCTGCTGCCCTGTCCGCAGGAAAAACGTCCAGTCCTCCCCGAACTCCATGCCTTTGTAGACGGTCTCCATGAACCAGTGATGGGGCGGCGGGTACACCTCTCGTAGCTTCTCGAACACCTTGCGGTGAGCGAAGATGCACCCAGCGCCCGTAGCATCGGCCTTGATGACGGCTCCAGGTGGCCAGGACTTGATCGTCTTGACCGGGTTGCCGTCGTTGGTCGTGGGATCCACCAGCTCGTACATGATCGGGCTGACCGGATTGCTCCGACCACCGCCGAAGTACAGGCCAGCTACGATGGGCCGCTCATCGGGGTCGGCCACCTCCACCAGCTTGTCTAGGGTGAGGGTATCGAACACGGTGTCAGCGTCGAGCATCCAGAGCCAATCACAGGTGGTGTGATCCAGGAACTGCTTAACCAGAATGTTCCGGCCTGCCGCAATGCGTGGACCCGTCTCCAGTTGCACATAAGCTCCGACTCCACGAGCGATACGGGGGCCGGTTCCTGGTACTGGCTGTCCATTGGGATGTAGCTTCTGTTTTCTCCCTGAGTCTTGCAGGAGCAGGGTGATGAGGCTCTGGGCGAACCGACCTTCTACGATGCCGGGGTGTGCATAACAGACACACACCGAGGTCGGCCCACCCACAGCCGTCTTAGGTATCTTATGCTCTCCCATGCCGTTTATTTTACCACACGACTAGGAGTACCAGATGGAGCCTGAGAAGCCGGTACTGCCCGTACCGTAGAAGTACAGACCGTCCTCGAAGTAGACCCCCTCTGATGGCCAACCGAAACCTCCTGTGGACCAAGTGCTCTTGACGATGATCTCGCCAGCGACGGTGGTCCCACCAGAAGAGGGAGCCGTGAAGCCGGTCTCTGCCTTCGTCAGGTTGCCGAAGACCAGTTGACCCGTCAACAGGACCGCTGAGTCAAACGGCGCCCCAGGAGGGCTCGTGCAGCCCGTCAGCGTGCCGGACCCAAGGCCGGTGTATTGCACCTGCCAGGATCCACCCGGACCAGGCCCAGGACTCGCAGGAATGACGATGTTGACCGTCCCGCTCACCTGTAGGTTCACGGTGCTGGCGACCGATATGGTCGTTGTAGAGGCCGGGATCGTGTTCAGGTTGACGGTGTTGGATCCAGCTGCAATCGTGGTGGAGATGTAAGCACCAAGGTCGGTATTGTCCTGGTTGGCGATCACAGCACCCGTCTGGATGAGAAGCGTGAGGTTGGTGCTGCCACCGGTCTCCAGAATCCTGTAGCCGTGCAACGTAATGGGCTGACCACCGGCAATGAGACCGTTAGCGGTATAGCTTGCAGCACGCACTCGCTTGAAGTGTGCCATGTTGTCCTCTCAGACTACGTAGCCCCCCGTTTCCGGGGGGCCTTGCAGCATCATTTAGCTGACGGCCTTGTTGCTGAACCAGCCGTACCAGTTAGTCCCATCAGAGATGAAACCGAAGACATCGACAGCACTCGCCGTAGCCGTGCAGCCAAACTCCGTGCCACTAGCATTCTTCATGCCTGTGAAGGCAAGGCTGGTCACACCCGTGGACGCAGCGTTGGTGAACACACAGATCACCCTCGCTCCAGCCACAGCCGTCGGTAGCGTGAGCACCAGCGCCTGTGAGGACGTACCGGTGACGGTGTTCGTCCCGTACTTCAAGGTACCGGTGGTTGTCTTGGTCCCCAGAGCATTCACAGTATTCGAGGGATCCAGCACATGAGAAGCCGAGATCGCCGCTACTGCGTCGTGAATGTTTTGAGACACGTTGGCGTTATTGGCGTTTAGGGTGTCGGGCAAAGTGCCTGTGCCCCCGTAGAACGGAACGGCAGGCCCTGTGATAACCCCAGTCGTGTCCGCCAATGGGAAGTTAGTAGCCATGCTAGCCCTCCTACGTGAGAGCTGTCATAAGCGCAGCCCAAGCCTGACGCCGGAACTTCAGCGTCTTCTCTCCAACGATCTGACCGTTGATCGCGTCACCGGTCTTCGCCAGCATCTCGAACGAGAGCGGACGGAGGGTGTTCAGCTCTGCCTGGTCACGGCTGAAGATGAAGAGGTCAGCCTTGCGGCACCAACGGTCAAGGATCACGGACAGACGACCGAAGTCGGAGTCGTAGTAGTCAGCGACCTGGCCACGGACGTTCAGTTCCTGCGGATACCGGATGTCCCCGGAGTTCAACTGGCTGAGCTGCCTCTTCTGGTATGCAGCCACAACGATACGGTCAGGCGTGCCGCCCGCGTCGAAGCAGTTCTCCAGGTTAGGAAGCAACGTAGCATCCGTGATCTGTGTGGACGTGCTGTCCACGTTGGTGGTCACGTACTGCACGATTCCACCCATTGTGCGGTTCATCACGTTTGACCCACCAGAAACCGAGGTTCCTGTGCCGCTGGTCGTGGTGGCCATGCCATACAGGATGGCTTGCTCGATGGCGATGAACGCTTCCTTCGTCCGGTTCATGACCTGGTGGTCGAACTCAGTCGAACGCAGGCCATACTTCTGGACTGCCTGCTCGGACTGGGACACGCTCACGCCGTAAGGACCGAACACCTGAGTCAGGTTGAATCGGTCGGTACGGTCAAGGGCACGCGCAGCCGGAGGGTTCGAGCCTTCAGGCAGCGCCGAACCGACGCCGATGATCACGTCACCGGTCGCTGAGGTAGTCAGCACTGTAGTGCCCAACTGCCCATTCGTGTTCGTGGTGCCGTTGGTCGTGCCACCTCGTTCTACCGTCCATCCAGTTGTGGACACATAGCCGCCGATGTACATGTACTCGTTGTCCATCAGGATGACATCACCTGTCTGGAACTGAAGCTGAGCACCGGCCGCGCAGTACAGCGTGGTCCCGTTGGTGGTCGCAAGCGCCGTGGTGGCACTCTGCGTGGTGCGGGGGGTGAGCAGCGTTTCGTCCAGCCACTCCACCTTCTTCTCGAAGCAGGTAGCCTGAGCGAGAGAGATACGACCATCAGCACCGAGGGCACCCTGCAACGGGCAGTCGAATGGCGAGATCAGATAGATCGCGTCCTCGATGTCCAGCTTGATGCCAACAGTGAGGTCGTAGGTGGTAAAGGCCGGAGAGGCTGTCGTGGTAGGAATAGCCATCTCTTAGATCCTATGCGGGTGAGGCAACCTTTTGTCGGTTGCGTCGTCGGGTATCTTCAATCTGATGCCTGTGCTGATCGACGAACCTTTGACCTGCTGGATCGAACGTACCGGGTAGCAAGTAGGGCATCCCACGTTCATCCGTGGGTACACCCTTCTCGTACGAGTTGTTCGGGGTGCGGGGTGCTATCGAGTTCCTGCGGCTCGGCGTTGCTGCCGGGCTGAGCTGTATCGAAAGCGCTTTGCATCCGAAACATGTCTCTCCGTGCTGACCGTGATGAGTCCTAACCACTAATCTGACCCGCTTCTTTAGCTGCACGCGTGGCTCTCGATGAGACCCAGAGAGCTGCGGCATCCTCCCAAGAGAGGTTGTCCTTCATGCCTAGCTCAAACACTTGTCGTGCATCTTCTCGCGGATCTGTCTTCGTGGGGTCAAGCACCGCACCACCGGCTAGTTCTTGCCGGAGCTGACTGCCCGTGTTCTGAGGTTCCAGATTCACGGACCCACCGGGCTGAACTTGCCCTTGTGTTGCGACTTGACCAGGCGTTGCCGGTCCCTTGTAGACTCCCAGCTCTTTGGCCTCGGTCTGGAGGGCCTCGATATCACCGAGATCTCCGTCATAAGACTTCATGAGCAGCTTGCCTGCTTTGGTCTCGACATCCACGCCTGCCTTCAGGAACGCTAGTTCCCTGGCCTGCGCTTTCAACGCCTTGTTCTCACCACCCGTGTCCTTGAGCCGCTGTCTCAGCTGCTTCAGAACCGGGGTATCGTCTTCCTGCTCTTCAAGAAGTTCATCATCATTGGGCATCAAACCGCTCCATTTCTGTACGCCCGGACACGGAGGTATGCCCGAGGCAGGATGAAGAATGACTGAAATCGGCGCTCATCGCGCGCCGCAGTCTCAACCCGACAACCATTCTCATCGAGGCTCGGGGCGACCTCGACGGTGGTTACTCCAGGATCAGCGGCTCACGGCGTTGGCACCGGCCAAAGATCCACACTTACATTATACCACACGGCAAAGCCCCCCGCACCTGAACGCTGTCAGGACGATTACGGGGGGCTTGGTCAGGGGATGACCACTACTAGTTTATCACACGCGCTCTATCCAGAGCTGGTTGGCGTCCATGCTCCCACCCAGATACTTGTACGATCCCTCGGTGGCGTGCAGGAACGACTTGATGGCGAACTCCGGCCGGTCCCGCAGGGGTATCTCTTCTTTGATCCCCCAGATCACGTCATCGAAGGCGATGATGCCACCAGACTTGATGATGCAATGAGAGTGGAGCGCGTCCAGGAGAACGGCAAACTCCGTGTGATCTGCGTCGATGTAGATGAAGTCTGCCCAGCGGCCCTCGTAAGGGGGAGTGCGAAAGAACTCATCGGTGGTCTCCCTGCGCGTGTGTATCCGGGGGCGACCCCTCACGCGTGCGTTATAGAGAGCCCAAACCTCATGAAAGTCCACGTCAGCCAGGTCGCTGCCACCCTCCCAGGTGTCCACATCCCACAGCTGACTGAGCGGGTGAGTCAGCACGTTGTCGTGCATCCACACGGAGGCGTTGCCCGTGAAAACGCCCAGTTGGACAAACTTCAGGTTTGGCTTACCCGCCAGCGGGAGCAGCCCTTTCTCGAAGTACGGCCTCGCTCCGTCCTCGAACCAGTTGACGTAGTCCGTCACAGTATCCCAGAGGGCCTTGTCAGCTGGTGGAGCAGAGCCTGGGCGTTGAACAGGACACCACAGAGGTCGTTCTCCATCATCTCCTGCCAGCCTGGCTCGTCCCATATCTCAGGATCAATCCCTAGCATCCTGTGGTCCATCCAGACGGCCATGAAGTGGCGGAAGAGGGATTTGACCAGAACTTCACGCGGGAAGCCGTGTTGCCAGTTGTCGGAGGCTCTCAGTGAACCATCCGGCATCTCACGGTGCTCGTTCATGTACCGCCCGAAACGCTCCCAGGCCCACGGGGAGATGAACCCTTCATAGTCCAGCTTCCCGTTCTCCGTGTCACGGGTGGCGCCGGTCTCGAACGTCCGGATCTGAGGATGTGTCTCTACATAGGGCGGGGCGTCGTGAAACTGATGATCAGCGGTGGCATACTTCTGCGGCTCCAGCACTACGTTGCCCGTACCGTATCTCTTCGTGATCCGACCGGTCTTGTCATACTCGTAGGCACCCTTGCCCCAGCTCATGGCTTCCTCCAGCTCGGTGCTGGCACCAGCAGAACTCTCCCAGCCCGGCAGCAGCAGCACCCAGTCGCACTCCCGAACCTGTTGCAAGTCCCACTCCAGCGCGGCTCCTAGATCGAAACCCTCTAGCGAGTTCCTGGTCTCATCGAATCCCAGCGACCGATCATGTTCGGCGGGACTGATCACCGTGTAGCCGAAGTCACGCATGAACGCAGCCGCAGCATCAAAGGCGGGGAAGTTGTAGTTGTCGTGGCCACGCATCGGGCCAGCGATATAGATGGTGGTCATCGTGCCTCCCGGATCCTGTCGGCGGCATCGAACTCTGCTTTGCTGATGCCACTGTTCTTGTTGAAGAGAAAGACCCAGCAGTCGGCTGCGATGCCATACGCCTGCATACGTGTCAACTCATCCGAGTCATCCGGCAGGCGCTCTTCCCGAGCAAGAGCGATCGAGCCCAGCTCGATGACATCCAGCAGCTTCACAAGCTGCTTAAAGCGTGACGCTTGCAATGTCAGCCCCTGTCTCTCGATGCGTCGCCCGTGACCACTTGCCACAAGTTTCACAGTGATACTGAATGAACTTACTCACTTGAGTATAGGCGTATCCACGGCGCTTCAGGTCAGACCCACCGCACGCAGGACAAACGTGCTCGCCGGTGAAGGCTGCGAAGCTGGGATGCGATGGCACCCACGGCCGAATCAGATCGTACAGTTCCTCCAGCAAGGTGACATCTCGCTTGTTGTACGCCTCCATCTTCTTCCACGCCTTCGAGTCACCTTGGAGACAGTCGTGCCAGAGCTTGAGGCCGTCGTGTTTGATCTTACCCTCCAGCCCGAGCTGCTCCGCAAGGTATCCCAGCTTGAGGCTCGGGAAGTTGAACTGCTTGCGGGCGGCGACAAGCAGGTCAATCTGCTTGTAGGGAGACGGCGGCGTGATGCCAGCCAAGAAGAACTCACCATTGAGCCAGGGAAGGTCGAAGGATGTGCCGTTGAAATGGACCACGATGTCGGCACCATCGAGCATGGTCCATGCGTCACGGATCATCTCTTCGCGACCGTCGTGGAAAATGGAGCGGAAGTAGACAGACTTCTCGCCCTTCCACTTCGCAGCCCAGCAGATCGGGCGTGCGGGCTCTACGATCTGGTCGGGGGTGATGTAGTTCTGGAAGATCCTCCAGGTGTACGCCACATTGGGCGACATCTCGATATCTAAGAAGAGGATCTTCGGTTCGCCTAACCCCACTTCTTCGCATTTCTCGCGAAGTTGGCCTGCTTCTTGGTAGCCGCAGAAGCGCCAGAGCCGGGCGCCAATACCTTCTTGGCGTACGCCTGAACGCTCATACCGGCTGCCTTGGCCTTGGCCGTGAACAATCCCTCATGAGACTTCTTGATCTTGATAGGTGCCTGCTTCTTGGCAACCACGTCAACCTCCATAGAGTAGTATGGGGTCTACACTCCGATACTCACCGAGGCATGCCCACGGTGTCGGATCTCCACGTCGTACGCATAAAATGGTGGCACGACTCCCACAACATCCTCGACCCCACAACTACGAGTATAGCAGGTTCCTAGAAGTGTCGGATCAGCCAAGCACCAAACAAGCAGACAACGACAATGATGACGATGATTTCCCAGGTAGCCATGACACCTCCTACGCGTTCGGTGCGTACTCGCGGCTGGAGCCAGGCTGGATGAGGGGCTTGACGCGCCCTCTGCCCGTCTTCATGCCATGAGAGGCAACACCACGGCCGGTGTTGGGACCACCGCTGCCCTGCCAGCCCTTGGCGGGCGGCGCGGGACGCTGGTGGGAGTTGTCGGGAGACGAGCCACCGGTCTTACCGTGCGCCGTAGTAGCGGGAATAGGTCCACCAGGACCAGCAGGGTTGCTACCCTGCGGCCGCGAGATTGCGGCATAAGTACCCGCGAACTTGGCGGGTGGCGGCTTGGTCGTGTTGCGACCGTCAGATTTCTTGATGCCGCCATCCTCTCGCGCCGGACCCATCTTGCCGTGGGCTGTGGTGGGTGGGGCCGGGACTCGGCCTGGATTGATCGCTGATGGTTTCATGATTCTCCTAGACGGGCTTGTAGGGCTTCAACGGCTTAGCTGGCTTGACCGGCGAAATCGGCTTCCATTTGAAATGAAGTTTCGGATCGCCTGGACCCGAAGGGGGTGGTACCTTGATCTTCGTAGAAGGCTGTGCGCCATGAGCGGCGTGCGCGGCCGTCCCCGGCTGAGCCGTTGGACCCTCGCTGAGATGTCCAGGTGGCGCTGATGCTTGTGGTTGATCTGCCATATCTTCTCCTAGTGATGTGATACTCCAGCCGGGTCGGTCGAATGCCCTGACCAAGGGCTCCCGGCTGGAGGGAGTCCGCGGATACTCCAATGCTACATTATAGCAGATCACTAACGAGGCGGCGGGAGGAACCCGCTGCTCATGCTCACCAGTGAGCCTGCTGGGTTGGCGCGTGGGTCTCCGGGGCCATAGGACTCGGTGGACTGTGGCACCATGTCGGTTGTGACAAACGTGGTCGGTGTGACATCGGCGGAAGCGATGGGCTCGATGACATTTTCGGTGTCATCTGACACCTCTGAGCGGTGTTCCATGCGCTGCTTCCGCAGGTAGAGGTACTGATCCAGCTCCCGAGTGGAGACGCGAGGTTGGTGACTACGAGTGGGCGAGATTGGTGATCTGCCCATCGTGGGCTGCACGCCTACCCTGGTGGGGTAGGTTCTCGGTGCTTTTAATTGCAGTTCCATGACGATCCTTCAAAAAGCGCACGGAGAGGACAACTTAGGTATTAGCATCTGTGGGAGGCGAGGCTCTCTTAGTTGCAAGGGCTCACCTCCTAGAAACTTTTAGCGGATCCTAACCCGACGTACCCAGCTGTAGGTGTCTGAGCCGCACCCCCGCCGCCCCGGAAGGCGTTCAGGCGCTCAAGGCCGCGTTGCTCAACTTCCTGTTCGGCCGCTGCCGACAGCCCGAGAGCTGCATTCACACCTTGATTACTCTCAGTGAGGTGGTAAGCTTGGCCAGTAGCACCACGGACAGGCCGGTTCTCGAATCCTTCCTGCTGGTTGGCTTGGTACAATCCAGCCGTCTGGGTGAGCTTGTTCAGCTGGCTGGATATTTGAGCGTAGGTATCTCCCATCGCGGCGAGCTGTGTTGCACGGTTCTTGCCGATGTTCACTCCGGCATTGATGCCAGCACCCTGGATGTTCGCCATCTGTGCTTCCTTCATCAGCGTGTCTGCGTTGTTCTTCGGGTTGAGGAAGAAGCCAGCCAGCTGTCCCGTACCCGCGGCACCGAACCATTGCTTGAACGTCTGCTGCACGGAAGCCGGAGCATCTGCCACCATCGCGTACCCCTTGACGATCCTGTCCTGTATCTCGCTCGGGCTCACGTCGTTGCCGATCAGCTGCTCACCGATGAACGAAGGCGTGAGCACACTGGCTGGTAACCCGTACTGGTGGATGAGGTTGTAGAAGTCATCCTCCAGGGTGATGTAGTCAGCGGGCGAGATGGCAGGCAATCCCTTCTCCTGCCGGATGAAGATGCCGGGGAAACGGGCTTTGAAGAGAGGCTGCTGGTACAGTTCGTCCGTGATCATGTCAGTGGTGGCGTTGTGGGTGATCAGGTTCCATGCCCACTTGTCCAACGTCTGGAGACCGAAACCGCGCAGAAGGTTGGTGATGACGGACCGGGCATCCGTCTGCCCTGTCACGGTCGTGGGTGCTGCGGGCGTCGAACGTCGTATCCCTCCACCGGTCCCGGTTGTCGGATCGTTGAGAGGTGTGATGCGACGTGTCCCCGCAGGGAAGCCGGTAGCACCTACGCCCGCTGCGGGCGCTCCGGCATTCGCAGGTGGTACGCTCGTAGGAATCGGCATCAAGTCCTGTGGAGCTATGTCTGTAGCGTTCCGTCTCTTAGCCATTATGCTACACCTCCACTGATTGCGCCCATACTACGGGCCAGTTCGGCGCCAATCGTATACGCACTCTTCACGGCTTGATCCGTAAACTGGTAGCCGTACTGTGGATTGGACATCAGTTCCTGCTTGAAGTCCGCTATCGACATCGGCGTCGGAGCACCGGTCTTGGGATCCTTCTGCTCCAGGGCGAAGGACAGCTTGCCATCCGCCAGCTCAGACTGTGCCACAGTTGGCGCTATCTCCAGCAGGTTGCTGGCAGCCGTGGCGTAGGGAGCGATGAACTGAGCAGGTGTGGTGCCCTCTGCAATCTGCTCTTTCATGTACGGGTACTTGGCGATGGCAGCGTTCTTCATCTGCTGCTCGAAGGCAGAGGTGGCACCGGTGGTGAAGTTACCCTGACCTACGTCAGTGTGCATCGCGTTCTGGAGATAGGTGTCCAGCTGGGCGGGCGTCATGGACTGGAGATACTGTCCTGCGATCTTCTGGTACGAGTCAGCCAGCGTGGACACATCGCCACCCGTGTTGACTCCCTGCTTCTTGATGTTCGCCAGAGCTGTGATGCCCCTGGTGATCTCCGGGTCGGTGATGGCAGCGTCTGTTCCGGTCTCGCCGTTCTCAGCATTCTTCTTGGTCACCTGTAGGGCAATGTTGTACAGGTCGTTGCCCGAAAGATTGATGCCGAGAGATGCAGCTATCTTGTATGCCTCGCTTTGTGTAGCAGCGAGCACGTTCATGAACTGGGCCGGAGTCTCGCCCTTGGCGATAGCAGCAGCCATCACACCAGGACCAAGATTCTGGTAGTGGTTCGTGGCCCACGCTGCCAACCAGTTCTCGAAGTAGGCGTGTGCTCCCGACAGGAAATCAGGGGATCCGTTGTCACCCTTCATGTACTGATCCACCATCGTGGTCAGCTCCTGCTGCGTCATGGGGTATGTGTACTGACCGGCCAGCTTCTTGAGGTCGTCCTCCAGGATGGCCACGTCACCCTTGGGCGTAGGCGTGGCACCCGCAGCGGTTGTCCCGGCCTGCGTCTGCGCTGGCTCTGCACCCCAGGTGTTGGCGACAGCCGTCGTGATGGTGTCCCTGTTGAGGGTGGACTCACCGGTCAGGGCAGCGTTGGCGGCATTCTGGTTGGTGAGCTGGAGAGCAAGAGTGCGCACCTGGGCCGGGGTCAGCGTCATGCCCGTAGAGGCCGTGATGGTCTGGATTGTTGCAGTTGTGTTCCGATAGTTCTGTAGGAACTGAGCGGTCGTGTCGCCCTGGTTGATGGCATTAGCAATGCCAGGGTACGTCTTGCCATATCTCGCGATGGCCTGCTGCTGAAGCTGCTGCTTCAGGCTGGCCTCTGCCCCGGTCAGGAAGTTACCCTCGCCCGTGTCCGACTTCATCGCCTTCTGGATCAGGGCGTCAATAGCAGAGCGGTCCAGCCCCAGCATGTAGTGGCTGGAGAGCGTCTGGAGATAGTCGGACAGGGTGGCTACATCACCTGTAGGCGCACCTGCCTGGCGCTTGATGTTGGCGTTGTTGACAAGTGTCTGGATGATTGTGCTGTCGGCATACTCATTCGGCGTTCCCGAAGTGGTCCAGGAATCCTGCATCGCCTGGCGAGCGAGCTTCTGTACTTCAGCGTTGGAAGGATCGATGCCAAGGGTAGCTGCCAGCCTGCGAACGTAGGCTTCCGTATTCCCGAGCATATGCTGAGCATCTTTAGGACTGGACTGGGTTTTGTATGCCCACCACATAGCCCCTGTGCTGTGGTCGTGCCAGTAGGGAGTAGCTTGGATCAGACCGAACACCCTATCCGAGGTCAGGCTTGCCAGAGCACCATAAGTCAGAATCGTCCTGAAAGCCGGGATGTCCCACAAGTAGTCATATTGTGGGTAGTCCGACAGGACTTGACTCTCCATCGAAGACAGCTTGGCAGGATCCTTGCTCAACCCGTCGAGCAGGTTGATGGCTCCCATCGCACCCTTCATCTGATCGGGTGGGATGACCGACCAGTCCCAGCCACCGGCAGGAACCGTGTAATCGACAGCAGCGGTCGTTGTCGTCGCAGTGCCTCCGGCGTTCACACCTGCCGCTGTCGTACCCTGAGGGTTCGTGTTCGCTGTGCCCGCCGTGGTGCCGGTGCCTGAGACAGAGGCAGCCTGCGACTCCGTGACGGGTGGAGGATTCGCCCCCGTGCTGTAGACGCCCGAGGCAGGGGTCTTGCCGCCACTGGCGATGTACTGCTGCAAGACAGGAGGATAACCAGGGATTGGCGTGCTCTGACCCCCGAGCGTACCGCTGACACCGTTGATAGCGGTGTACATCTGGGTGATGTCGCCGCTGTTGAGGGCTGCACGCACAGGAGCAAGATATGCCTCCGTCTTCAGCCACTGACCGGCGGCGGCGATGCCATCAGCCAGCGTGTTGAAGTATTGGATGTTGCCCTGAGTACCGCCCTGTGCTGTGCCAGGCTGTCCATAGCGAGCGGTGATGTTGAAGGGGTTGTTGATGCTGCCGGACGACGGCTGACCGGGCGTGTTGTACTCACTCAGGCCACCTTCGGACTGTGACCAACAGGCCAGCGCCTCTTCAGCTTGCGGGTTGACATCAAGCCCTGCGGCTGTCAGTATCTGTGCCCATATGTTCGGTGTAGCCATGATTCTCCTAGGCTGGTGCCGGGGTGACGGTGGGTTGTGCGTTGTTGGCGAAGTTGCCCAACAGCGCTGTGTTGCCAGGCATACCGGCACCCGTGTTGGCGTTGAGGCTCTCCGCATTTGCAAAGGGGTCAGGGGAGAACATACGATCAAGGACACCGCTAGCAAGCGATGCAATCGAGGTGGCGTCCACTTGCGCCGGGTTCTGGCTCTCAGCATACTGGGCAGCCTCTCCGGTAGGTTCGGGCGTCTGTCTATCGGCCGAGACAACAGGAGCGGCCACTCCACCAGACGGAGTAATGATACCACCAGTGGCCTGGCTGGCGATAGAGTTGGCGTTGTTGCTCATGTTCTGTAACGTCGCTACAGTGACAGGGTTGTTGTTCTGGTCCTTGGTCACGCCCGTGCTCATCATCTCAGCGACTGCCTGCCAGCTCCCGAGAGCATTGTAGAGCGTTGCGGCAATCTGGGTGAAGATGTTCTTCGCCATCGCCGGGCTGACCGCCGACTCCGGCGCAGACCCGGCTCCCATCTTGGAAGCGTACTGAGCCCACACCTGCGGGTTCACATAATACTGCTGGTTGGCTGGCGCCTGGGCATAGGTCTGTGGACCACCCAGGTTCCTCTGAGCATTCAGACCGGCACCAGCCGGTCCCTGCGTCGCCTGGCCATAGGACTTCACAAAGTCCGTCAGGTTCATGTTCTGGGTGTTGGCCAGAGCCCCGACCATCGTGTTGCCACGCTTCTCGTAGGCGGACTCGGCCGTGTTCTTGGCGTTGTACTCCGTCTGCTCATAGCTCTGTTGCTGCTGCTGGTAGTAGTTCACGAACGCCTGTTCCTCAGCCGGAGAGGCAGCCTGGCCGTGGGTCAGTCGATAGGCATTCTGGTAGATGTTGCCAAGCTGGGCTGAGTCAGTGACAGTGATCGGTTCCGCAGCGGGCTTGGTGTTGATGTAGTTCTCGATCTCCTGATCCACGCCAGCAAAGCCACCCTGTCCGGCAGCCTGCTGTAGATACTCGGACACCGTGACCTTACCACCCGAAGCGGCAGAGCGTACGAGAGCATAGTCAAAGGCACGCTGGGTAGTAGAGCCGACCTGACCTACCGTGAGACCCTTGGTGGTGGACAGCAGCCCGGCCTCGATGAGCCAGAACTGGATGCTCTCCACTTCCTGTGGCGAAGCCTTCGCCAGCCACGCAGCACCCTGCTCCACGGTGGAGAAGGCATTGGACATCCCGGCACCGTCGCCAGGCGTCACCTTCATCGCCTGGTCTTCTACAGAGATGCCCTGGAAGAGAGAGTAGGCATCGGCGCTATTGGCATTGACAGGTGTACCACCCGCGGTGGTGCCAAGAGTGGCGCCAGCACCCGAGGCGGTGTCGGCGCTATTGGCGGCTGCTATCTGCTGAGCTAGTGTTTCCGGCTTTGGCTTAGGTTTGGGGGCCATTGTTCTATCCTGCGCTCGTATTCACTTCGTAACTGATGACGCCACTCCAATAGGACAGCACGTCCGGGTGGGCTTTGGCATAGGCGGTGCCCCAGGCGAGGAACGATTGCACCAGCGACCAGCGGATCTGTCCGTTGCCGTACTGGCTCTTAGGATTGGCCGTCATGTCGGCCAACCACTTGTTGTACTCGTACATAACCTGTCCGATTTCCCTCACTGTGGGTGTATCGGGACACTCCGGGCTGTTCAGCAGGGTGTTCATGTCACTGATCACCTTCTGCCGGGTGGCATGGCCGGTATCACTGAGCAGGTACTGATTGAAGATCGGGTAGTTGGCCTTGAAGTTGGCCGCCCATTTGTCGAACTGCGGCATCAGGTTGTTGGCATACGCATAGTTCTCGGTGTCGTAATACTTGTTGGCCAGCATTCTGAAGATGACGTTGGTGGACCACTGTTGCAGGGAGACACGAGTCTTCATTCCCTGCGCCAACTCATACTGATAGGTCGCATCTGAGAACTGGCCTGTCGTCAGTTTCGAGGGCAATAGCCAGGGGGCGGCATAGGGGTGATCGTTGAGGACACCCTTATTTGCTTCCATCCAGTCGAGCACACCGTTCACTTCCGGCAGATATGCGCCGGAGGTGCTGGAGGTGTGGCCCACCGTGTAGGCCAAGCCGGTGGGGTACATGAGCGCATAGGCGGCGAGAGCCTGGTTGTAGGTCATACCGCTGTTCACAAAGTCTGTGTACTTGCCATCCAAGCCGAGCGAGTCCAGTTCGTCAATCTCCGGCGAGGCGGGTAGACCGAAGCCGAGGATGGCGCGGACAAGCAGCCACTGGACGGTGTAACGCTCGATACGAATATTGAGATCCTGTTGCTCTACCACGGTCATGCCGGGCTTGTAGCCCTTGCCTTCTGCGGTCAGCCCAGCAGCCACCTGCATGGCGGCATTCAGGAAGCCAGCCGACTGGTCTGGTGTGTCGTGGCCGGAGAAAGCTTCCATGATGCGGGGAACCAGGGTAGGCACGAGTTGCTCCCAGGCTGTCTCATTGGCACCTGATGGTCCCTGGATGTCGGTGTTCCACTGAGAGAACTTGGGATCCAGGCCAGTGATGACATCCAGCGGGAGAGAGACCAGCGGACCGACGCTGGGCGTGCCGAAACGGTTGATGCCGGGGATCATGGCAGTCAGCTGGCCGGTCAGGTTCATGTTCAGAGGTATGACGCCCTTGCCCCGGTCCAGTACCTCCTGGGCGAAGCGGCCAAGGAAGCCGACTCCAGGATAGTTGAACGTGAGCTGGCCGGTCTGTGGATCTGTGTAGAGGAAGCCCAAGTCCTGGAGCCCACGCACCGTCAGCTCCACCTTGGCCACAGCCTCCGGCGCCATGTACAGAGTGCGCGCCCACCGCTTCATCTGCTGCTCCTGGGCGAACCAGAATGGACTGATGTTCCTGGCGGCAATGGACATCTGCGAACGCAGGCGGGGATTGTGGATGTATGGCATGATCTCCCGGTCCGCCCGTTCCTTGGCCAGATCGTTGGCGATACGCGATCTTGCTTCCAGAGTGAGTCCTTCTGCTTTGTCTTCGACTAGGGCCTTGGGACTCAGAGCTAAATACTCGTCTAGCTCGGACACATCATGGGGATTGGCTTTAACCAACACGGCATCATAGCCAGCCTCACGAGCTGCTGTAGCGCCAGCACGATTAGCCAGATAAGCTTTGGAGCCCCAGTCGCCGCCATTCAAACCCAGACGCACCATCTCTTGATCTGCTTCGGTCTCCGTCATGGCGTCAATCCTGCGAAACTCTGCCATGTTGAGCTTACGAAGCGCCTCAGTCCCGGCAGATTGTATCAGGGTACTGCCACCCGAGTCTATGTAACTAGTAGGCGTTAACCGCAACGTCTTCTCTGGAATGCGGATCATCTTGGTGGTCTTCTGCTCACCGAACATCCCACCCCAGTCGAAGTGATGTCCAGCATTGTAATAGGCGCCCAGTTCATGATTGGGGCTGGGCAGGCGAGCACCACGATCATAGCGCGTGAGCTGAAGAACGTCATCGTCTGCTCCAACCTTGGTCGCCAGCCGTGCCATTGCCAGCTTATATGCCTGATCGTTATGCAGGATCCAGAGCGGCTCGCGAGAAAGGTAGTGCAGGGGGCGACCGACGAACTGGTACATGCCTCGGCTGCGGACCCCATCTACAAGACTACGCGCACTGAGTACCGACTCACGAGCAATCACCTTCGGCGGCAGATCCTCTGCCGGTATCGTCATCAACTCGTCTATGTTGGGCAGCTCGCCGTGGTCCACCATATCAATGACCGTAAGCCCGGCGTTCTTCATCACGGGGAGTTTGTTGCCAGGGACCAGTTTCGCCTTCTTGATCTGGATGGACTTGCTGGCCGGGTTCCAGTCGTCGCCCAGCTTGATGGCATCACCGTCACCGTTGGTGAATGCGCCCTTGATGGCCAGCATCTCACGGTCTGCCCAATCCTGTGCCATCTGCTCGGGTGTGGCATCCACACCCACTAGCCCAATACCTGGGACGCTTTTACTCCGGTCGAACCGGCCCACCCACTTGTTGGCTCCATTGTAATCATCCAGGATGAACTTGGCCCCGGCGTCAGCAGCCTCGTCCTCGGTAGCCCCGGTGTTCAGGGACCGGATGATCACACGCGACAGCGGACTCTGCTTGAAGCCGTTGATGAAGTAGTGGTACTGCTGGTTGCGGGCAGCACGTTCCTTATAGCGGTCCGGGTTCATGAGGTTCCCGGCTTGGCCCTCTGTCTCGGGGTAGGAGATTTCCTTGGCTGGGCCGGACAGCCGGAACTCGGTGGCACGACTATTGGCCTTGCCTCTACTAGCACCGACAAGGGTGGAGTCACGGATGTCCTCGCCGCCCATGTTCTCCAGGCCCATCAGTTCATCACGACCACCAAGCAACAGTCTCTGGTCAGGATCACTGACAAGTCGCAACACCGTAGCCGTCAGGCTGCGCAGGTCTTCAGGTCCGAACTTTGCCCCGGTCAGCAGAGCATAGTTGATGGTGCGGTGCAGGAAGACCCGGTGTAGCCAGTCCTTCCAAGTCGTGCCGAATCTGGAGTCAGTGGTCAGTGTGGGATCTTTCGTGCCGAAGTTCTCATGAGCGCGCTTGGTCAACGCCTCCATGTCATTGTCGGGAATCCCGGCACTCATGGCGTCAAAAGCGGCCACGAAGCGAGTGTCGCCTTCCTCCAGCGCCTGGTAGTATCGTCCGGTGAGACTACCGGCGTAACGGGACTTGAGCAGGTTCGTCATGCCATCACGGAAGATGGCACCGAGCACTTCTTCTCCGGCGATACGAAAGCCGAACCCAGGACGGAACAACATCGCAGGCTTCCAGAAGCCCTGCATGAACCCATCCATCCACTCGGCGTTCAGCCCGGCATTGGCGCCACGCATGACAAGGTTCTTGGCCGACAGCTCCATCATCTTCTTGGCGTCCGGCAGCGGGATCTTGTCGGACAGCTGTGCTTCTCGCAGGGCTGAGTGGCCACCGTCATCCATGATGTCTCTGCCGTCCGGGTCGTAGGACTGGCGCCCGTTGAGGGTGGAGATGTAGTCATCCAAGAACTGCTGGCCCTCGGGCGTCTCCAGGATACCGAGATTATCTACCGTTTCTTTCACCGCTGCCTGCATGATGAGGCGCTTGTCGGAAATCGTCAGGGCGCGTACGAAGGCCTCATCTACCTGATCTGCCATAGCGGGCGGCAGATAGAGATGGGTGAACCGGGTGACGGTAAGAATGGCGTTGTCCGCGCTCAGATCCACGAAGCCGTGCTCGATGTTCATATGAGTGACTTTGTTGGACAGCCGCGCGAAGTTACCTTTCCAGGTCTTCTGAAGCTCTGCCTCTTCAGCTGTGCTGCCGGCCGCTTCCTGAGCTGTTATGTCAGTCGGGATTTCTCCGGCTTCCTTGGCGAGATCAGTCGGGGTCTTGATGTTGCCAGCCTCATCGTACAAGTCGATGGTCTTGCTGGTGTCGTTGGCCATGTTATCCAGCCAGTTGACGACCTTGTACTTGGCCCCCTCGGCAACGCTGCTCAGTGCTGTGATGTGGGGCCAGAGCAGCTTATTCTTGTAGTAGTAGGCTGCCCGGCCGTTGAGGATGGCATGCTCGCCAGCACCGGAAGAGAGATAGTCGAGAACGGCCCCGGAGTCGGGTTCGACATCTGCACTGATGAGGGTTTGTACCGCCATCAGGTCGTTCTCTTTCTTGAGCAGCCCGAGCTGATCGGGTTTCATGGCCTCAGCAATCTCATCGACCCAACGCATAACGGCGGGTTCGAGCATGGCAGCCTGGCGCATGGTCTGTCCGTCTTGGATCAGATACTTGCCAATCAGGCTGATGTCCTTAGCCTGCCCAGCGATGATCCACGGGTTCGTGTACCAGTCCACACCACCATCTATCACGCCCGAGAGCATGGCATGGACAAGGTTCTGCCAGCCGTCCTGGACGGGATTGTCGTTCGTTCCTGTGACCTGGCCCTTACCATTGAAGTTGAACAACATGGGTGCTGCAACCACGCGCCCTAGGTCGGCCTGGCCTGCGTTCAACTCAGCCATGCCTTGTGCGAAGATCGGGTTCATTCCACCCTGGGGGCCGGAAGTGAGCAGGAACTGGAGCGTTGTCTGACCCGTAGAGTAAGTTTGCGGCCCGTTGGGGCCAGCCGGAGCGAGCTGCTCCTGCTTACCTACGTCCGCCAATGACTGGAAGATAGTGGCAACGCTAACCCCAGCGTTGATCTGCTTAGCTATCTTCATGATCAGGGCATCGCCACCAAAGAGCTGATTGACGTGACTGACCACGGCGGGGTTGATATAATGGGCGTCGGCAGCCTCATCGTAGGCTTGTCCCCATTGATGGAAGTCGAACAGATGCTGGAACCCAAGATCAGGGTGGCTGGCGGGAGGCATTGCCATAATGCCTACGGTGCGCTGTACCCGGCCGATCTCACCTTGTCCGGCATTGACGACGCCACCAACAGCCTGGTTCAGGCTATTGGGAAAGGGAATCTTGTTGGCAATATCACTGACGCCTCGACCGGCGACATGAAGAACGGTGCCCAAACCACCTAACGTGCCAGCACCAATCGAGGCGGTACCTTGCATTCCACCACCGCTCGGTCCCTCGTAACCCCCCGAGAGGGCAGAAGGAATGCCTGTGACCGCCCCGGCGATGTTCTTCGACCAGTTGCGGACATCCTTACCCGCGCCCTCGGCCCCGCTGACAAGATCACGCCCGATGCCGGTGATGTCACCAAAGATCCCCCCGCCATGTGCCTCCTGGGCCTTGGCCAGCGGGGTCTTGTACTGAACAGACGTGAGCATGTCACGCTCGATGGGGGTAGCACTGGCCCACCACTTCTGCTGATCTGCGGTTGTGGAGGCTTCCAGCTTGTCCTTCAGGAGCGAGGCGTTGCTGTACCCGGCTGCTGTCTGGGCGTTGGCCACGGCTGGTAGCAACTGACCACCAGCGGCCTGGTGAGCGCCATACTTCTCAGCGGGCGTGAGATCATCACCAACCGCGTTGTCTATGGCTAACAGAACGACGGGATTGAGTCCGGCGCCGGGCATTTATGCTCCTGGGGGTGTCGGAGAACCCGACATAGGTGCTGGAGAACTAGGCAATGCTGCCGCCCGGGCCTGTTGTGCCAGGTTCTTCATACGATTGGAACCTGACGCCTGGGCGATGGCGTCGAACAGGTCAGCCAGTTGGCTGTTGACCTGGGAGTTCTCACCCTGGGTAGGTGGCACCTGCGGTGCAACAGGCTGGCCTATCCCACCAGGACCACTGGCGCCGGTCATGATGTGCTCGTAGGGACGCTCTGTGGGGGCTCCCAGCTCCGTCAGGCCAGTCCCACCAGGGGGCGCCATGCCCCTGGCATCCTGCATCGCCTGAGCGAGCTGGCTGCCCTGCGTGTTGGGCACGGGGGCGGCTGCCTGGCTCTGATTCAGCGCCTGGCTCTGACCATAAGGAAGCCCAGTGGGCTGTACATCGGGCTGGTTCGGCCGTCCGTTAGCTTGGCCTGGAATCTGGGGATGTACGGCCGGGACCAGCAAATCACTACGATTGGCCTGGGGTGCCGCAGCGCGGACCATCTTAGACCGCTCCTGGGCTGACCTGGGCGTTCAGGGCCTGGGCCATGTGACGGGTATTCAGCAGACTAGGGCTGGGCGGTGGTACCGGAGGACCGGGTGAACCACCCTGGCCCTGTGCCCCCATCTGCTGTAGAGCTGCCGCTAGCTGCGGCGGTAGCTGACCTCCCGGCCCAGCCTGGGGTGGAGGCGCTCCAGGCTGTCCTCCAACTCCTGGTCCGCCCATTCCTGGCGCACCTTGTCCAGCTCCCTGAGCTGCTTGAGCTGCTTGATCTTCCGCGGTGGCCTGCATGTAGGCGTCAACGAGATCCCTTCCGCTGCGAAGTAGTTGAATGGTGCGGGCGATGGTGGGTAGCTGTACGCCCTGACCGCTGGCGAGCTGCTGCTGGAGGCCGGTCTCGAAGGCATCGGTGAGGGCTTCCTCGTCTACGTTGTTCTCTTCTTGCTGAGCGTCGTCGATGAACGGGTGCTTCTGGCGACCGGTGGCCCGAGACATAATCTTAGACCCAACGAGTTGAGTAATCGCCACCGAGACCTGAGAAGCGTCACTCCCAGGGAACGCGTAGCTGACAACGTTCGCCTTGAACTTGTAGTCTCGTTCGGGTACGATCTCAACGGTCTCGTCTACTCCTGGGGTTCCAGGGAAGAAGGTGAAGTGCTTAGTAGGGTAGTATCCCTCCATGACGGCCATGTAGGCTTCGTTGACTCGTTCAAGGGAACGACCCATGATGCTGTTAGCCTCTGCGATCCTTGGGTCCACTGCGAATCCTCCAAGAGCAGCCATCCCTGCTCCCGTGCGTGCTCCCCCAGTCGCCTGCCCTCCATAGAGGGAGGGAATACCACCAGAATCTCGGATTGCGTTTTCCAGTCTATCAAGAATCGGCGCAGTAAGAGGCCCCGGAGCAGACTGTAGAACCTGGACTGTGCTTTCTGTGAGCAGGTTGACATTTCCCGTCCTTCCGTCCTGCCAGGGTCCACTTATGAGCTGGGGGGGCGCAGCCCCACGCCCAATAACCGCCACGTCAGGGAAGATAGCCTTCTCCGCAGCAGCAATATCAAGAGCCGTGAGGCGAGCAAAGAGGTCAGTGGTCGAGATGAGCGTCGAGACCTGTCCAAGAATACGATCAAGCGTGACTCTTCGGGGTGTGACAGCTGGCACCATACCCGCTCGATTCGGCCATCGGGCGACCTCAAAGCCAGAGTAACCGTAAGGCCGGTATTCCTGCGGGGCATATGCAGGCATTCGAGGACCAAGGATCCCGATGACGACATCTGTCTCATCCACCCATTCTACCAGATCCCAGAGCGTGTCCCAGTCACGGCCAGCGGCAAAGGCCATCATGTCGTCGTAGGCGTGCGGGTAGCGGTCCCGGATCCAGGCCGAAGAGTGGCCGAAGACGTAGCCGACGTTGACCGGGAAGCGGATATCGTCGGGAGCAATCAGCTCGGGGTAGGTGGTGAGCGGGTCACGCAGGTTGATGACGGCCGTCTCCAGCTTGTCGTCCGGCATCACCATGAAGCTGAAGGTGCCGTAGCCGACGAAGTGCCGGTAGGCGCGGTAGAGCTTCTGCTCCATGTAGTTCTCGTGCCAGCCACCGTAGAGGCTGCGACGACGCTTGGTGGCCTGGGCTTCCTTGCCTTCGGAGTGGGACTCAGAGGGGCAGAAGATTTGTGGCCGGGACGAGTTGGCGCGCATGCTCGTGTGATCAATAGCTTCTTGAATCAATCGAGGAACGGGCGGCTCCATGGGTCGTTGAGCTGATACATCAGCGAGAGGCACTAAAACTTCGCCATTGTACCTATCCCTGATCGCTATCATGTAACGCAATAGCTCCGCATCCTGCGACACTCGTTGCCTCATCACGGAGACTATAGAAGGGAACTCAAGGTGATTACTCATCGAAACTTGCCTTTCGCCTTCGGCTTGACTCTCTTGGGCAGCTTCCTGCCCTTGGTCGCTGCGTTCCACTCATCCACGTTCACGCCCTTGCGCTTGAGCGCAGCCTTGTTGGCATTGAAGAACGCCGCCTGGGCCTTGGATTTATAGGGCATAGTCGTACACTCCCCCTCGATGCCAGATGTTCTGGTTCACGGCGAGCTGCTCTCTGATCTGGAGCCAGCGGACGTACGTAAACCAGAGGGCCATGATGCGGTCTTGTCGTAGCATCCTGGTAGGAACATCGGGTCTCCAGTTTCGTAGTTCTGTAAGAAGCTTGTCAGTTTGCTCTCTAGAGTAGGCATCTCCATAAGGCAGGCGGATCTCACCTCGGGTGAAAGCGCCCGCCATGCTGGCGACTCCGATGACAGCATCGAACTTGCGACCATGAGTAAGGTGGGGAATGGGGGTAAATCCGTAAAGGCGGGCCATCGCAAGCAGACGGTCATCGTTTATGTAGCCCTTCTGGAGTGCTTCGGTCTCGATACTCCAGCTCTCAGGCCCGTATCGCTGGGTCCAGAGTTCGATCTGATCGAAGATTTGTTCCACCCGACCATATCCTGCGACTCCGAGTACGTCGAGTACGTGCAGTCTAAGGGCGTCATAACCGCAGACCACAAACGCCGCCACGCCCCCCAGTGCGGGGTCCACTCCCCCGAGCCGTCCCGGCGTGACCCACGAAGGTCCGATGCAGCGGTTTCTGTCGAGGCTGGCCTGGAGGATATCCTCGGGGAAGGGTGGTCCCATCGAACTCTCTGGGCGTTGCTGATAGGTTCGGTCCCAGATCTGGTCACCGACTTTGCGGTGTCGCTTGGCGAGATCCTCCAAGTCCCATCCGAGCTGGTGTCCCCTCTCATCCAGGATAGGATTTCCTTCTGCGTCAACCGCAGGCGGGAAGTTTGACTTGCCAGTCTCCGGGTCAATCGCCTCGATCCGAACAAGCTTGTCAACGATGTCTTCATTTAGGATTGCCTCGTAGATGTCGTGAAACTCCACACGGGTCCCAACCATAACCACTTTGCCTGTCTTGCCCGGTCGGGTGATGATCTCCTGTCGAATGTAATCGAGAAGCTTCGGGGTAAGATTGAGGGTGTTCCGGCTTTGAATGTCGTCAAGGAAAATGATCTCCGACCGAGCACCTTGTATCTGTGACCCGGCTCCCTTAGCCTCAAGTGAGTAGTCCCTCTCGTCATGGGAAGACCGGTGAACCGTGAAGAAACCAGCGTTCCACGGCTTGGTCTCGATCCTCTCGTCCGACTTGAACGGGCCGAACTTCTGGACGAAGGCTGATTCGGTATCCAGCATACGTCGCTGAATACGCCCAACAACCTTGCGAGCATGTCCCTGACTCTGCGAGATGTGAACACAACGGAAATCTGGATCCAACGCCAGCCTGTAGCAAATGTAGTCCTCGATCAGCGTGGTCTTTCCCCACTCAGGGGGAAGTAGGATCATGATGAAGCTTCCCGGAGGGGAAGCGTCAATGGCTTTGATCATCTGGCGATGGTGCCAGAAGCTCTGCATCCCGAAATACCGTAACCTGAAAGAAGCAAAGTCCAGGTCAGAGTCCGGTATTCCCAGTTCTACGCGTTCCTTGTAGCGAACCTCTGCGTCATCAGCCCTTCGGGAGAAGTCCGGGTAGCGATCCTTCCAGAGATAGTAGCAGTTCCTGGTCCGGCCGACCGCCTTCATGGCGGCTGCCGACTCCAGCCCCTCTCCAATCAGGTTGATGACACGTTCTTGTGCCTCCCGACGCTTTGCCTGACTGGCTGCGGTCGCTTTCAGGCGCGCTTCGGAAGACATTCCCATACTGCCTATATTATACCATGCCCGAGATATTCGATGTGGTATAATCGACCCATGGACCAACATCCAGACCTCAGCGTTCGGGTCCGGCTGGCGCGCCCGGGTGAGACGGAAGAGTATTTCACGGCCGCGGCTAGGATCCGAGCGCTTGAGGACCTCGCTGAGCGAGAGCGTGAGCAGCGGGAACGTCGCAAGCGCATCGAGGAAGAGGACCAGACCATCCCCGGCCTGAGGGTTCTCCACGGCTAATGCTGATCCCCCTGATCGTCTTTGTCTCCATGCTGTTCATGGACATTTGTGAGGCCATCAAGATAGATGCCCTGTCCAATGAAGGCTGGGGCAAGTGGCGGCGCCGGATGGTGGCCAGCGTGTCCGAGATAGGGCACGATGAAGGTAGTGCCTTCGCCGTTGGCGTGGGTGGCGCCAGCATCTACCACTACGGGGTCAGTCTCACCTCCTGCATGATCCTCCTGGCCCTCGGTCTGGCAGCGGTGATCGGCACAACCAGTGGCGACATGGTGAACAGCTGGCTGATGAAGAGGCGGTAGACTAGAGACATGCATGAGATCACCTACGTGTGGATCAACTACTTCTGGTCCAGCCTCAAAGGCAACGGACCAGAGGCGCTGATCCAGACCATCGTCTACGCCGGAGTCGCGGCTGCCATCTATCCGCCCTTCCGCAAGTGGCTCAAGCACGAGTCCAGCCTGATGCACCAGAAGATGGACCACATCATCAAACACCATCCCGATATACCCGACTTCAAGGAGAAATAATGGCCGCACGCAGCACAAACCCGTTCAACCCGGCCCAGGCCACGGAGATCCTCGAAGAGGATGAGCCGTTCGATGAGACTCTGGCCAAGGTCGCCGCTGACATCGAGGCCGAGGAAGAGACCCAGGAGCTGCTGGCCGTGGACGAACGTCCGCTGTTCCGGTTCCTACGGGACAACTCCCAGCACGTGGACGCTGGGCTCCTGAAAGCCGAGAAGGACGGATACACCCACGTCGAGGCGCTGGCCTACGCTGCGCCCTTCTTCCTGATCATCCTCAAGCGCGATGTATGAGGTCGATATCGCCCACGGGGTCAACGAGCTACGCCAGAAGCTGCTCAACCTGGCATCACCCTGGTATCTCCACAGCGTTGTGCCGATGGAACGCCCGGATGATGACGCTGCGCCGTGGTTTATGATTATCTGTCGCCTGGGCAAGCAGGAAGCGACACTTACGACGCCAGCAGAGGCGCACCCGGAGGACTTCAAGAGATGGTAGCCTTCACGCTGATGATCTTCTTCATTTTCCTCGGGCTCTACTACGTGCTGGCAGGACAGCAACCAAGGATGAAGCCATGACCTACGAGCAAGAGATCAGGGACGCCATCGCAAGAGGTGAGTTCCGCTACCTCCGCTGCGCCTGTCGCCTGCACAAGTGCCTACCGTACTACATCGTGCCCCGTGAGGGCTACTGTGGCGCGTGCGGCCAAGAATGTGTGGAGGCGAGATGAAGAAGTACCAACGCGTGATCGTTCGATGGATCGACAGCTGCGGCCCTTACCACAACCGTTGGACCACGCCAGATGCCCTGAACCTCAAGCCGATGATTTGTGAAACGACCGGCTACCTCATCCGGGACAAGAAGAACTACGTGGTGATCGTAGGATCCGTTAGCAACACGGGGATGATGGTAGACTTCATCACGATTCCGAAAGCAGCGATTCTCAAACGATGGGACGCAACGTGAAGTTCGACAAGAAGGGCCAACTGCGGCTGACGAAGATAGAGCTGATCTGGGTGGACAGCTGCGGCCCACAGGACGCCTGGCGCGACCAGGACGAAGTGGACGCCATCCGCCCCAGTAAGATCGCCAGCTGTGGTTACCTCGTCAGTGAGAGCAAGAAGCACATCACGATTGCCAACTCCGTGTCCAGCACCGGCCACGCCGGAGGTGCCATCATCATCCCCAAGTGTGCCATCCTCGCCCAGAAGAGAAAGAAGGCTGGATCGTGACCTCCGCTGACCGCTTGGCCGAGATACGAGCACGGGCCGAGTACGCCCTCAGCCACATCGAGGGCCAGGGCCTTTCGCTGACGACACTTCGCCTTATTCTGGGCGAGGACGGGGACGTTCCCTACCTGCTAGAACGCATCGAGGCGCTGACCGAACTGTTAGAACGCGTTGAGACGGTCGGCAACGACTGGCCCAGCTTCCTGACCTCGGAACTGCACGCCGACATCCGAGAAGCGCAGGAAGGCGGGTAGCTGGTGATCGCATTCCTGGTTGGGCTCCTGATGTGCCTGTCGCCTCTCACGGCGGGGATAAGTGACACGGGTGTCAGTTACACGAGCAGCAACTGGGCTGGCTACGTGCAAGAAGGCAGTTACACGATGGTGAGCGCCCGCTGGACTGTCCCGGTCCTCGACTGTGCTGCCACCCCTCAGGGTCTCACAACCGACTGGGTAGGAGTGAACGGCTGGGGAGGCAACTCTGGTCTCTTCCAGGATGGCACGATGTCCAGGTGTATCAACGGCACACAGATGAACTACGCCTGGTGGACCGACGATGATCTGAACGATGCCGTGCAGGGAGTCTTCCTGGTCGGCAACGGTGATGTCGTCTCTGCCGAGGTATGGCAGCGCCCGTCAGGCTACTGGGCCTGGTCCGTGAGAGATGTCACGAGCGGCAAGGTCGCAAGTGCAGGAGAGCCCTTCTACGGCTCCGGCGCCACCGCAGAGTGGATCGCAGAGGATCCTGGGAACCTAGCTACGCACAAGCTTTCTCAGCTGGCCGACTTCGGCACTGTCCGCTTCTCACACGCCCGGTACGCAGGCACAACCTCAAACGCCGCACCGATAGAGATGGTGATCCACCAGACAGGGCTGCCACAGGCCATACCGGGAGATCTGGTGAACAGTGCCTTTGAGGTCACCTACGTCTGAGTAGGTGGTATACTGTAGTCGCGGCGCTCCGACAGTCGGCGCCTGAAGAAATGGGCTGTTCCCCCCAGAGATCAACACGGTGGAGGCCGCAAGGCAGCGCCCGTTCGAATCGGGCTCCTGGGGACTAGCGCCTAGAAAGCGTGAGTCAGGCTGGTCAAGCGCACGGTAAGCGGCTGAAGGACTTGTGCCCATGACGACGCAGCCCACCAGCCTGATGTGGCGACCAGGGCTTTCTCTTCGTTATGTAAGTTTCTGGAGCGATGTGCTATAATGTCTACACCAGATTAGTTGCAGGTCGAAGACCTGCGTTCTTGCTTGGGAGGACAGATGCAGCCGGTACTCCAGATCACTGAAGGGGCATCCAGGTGGCGGGGTAAGTGTGCCAACTGCCGGGAGTGGATCCAGCCGGGTGAGCAGATCGTCTACCACCGACCTACCGCCGGGCACGCCGGAGTGCGATGGATCTACCACCATCGTGATTGTTGGTCGACTGACATACCGCCTTATAACTACTACCTGATTGTCAACGCTGACTCGTAACTCAGCCGTGCGCTAGTTCGTTACCGACCAGCTAGCCGCCGCTCTACCAAAAGAGCGGGGCTAGCGGAGCTGGACTACTACTCCTGGTTTGTAAACCTACAGGTTGTACTTCTCCGCGTGTTTGACAACCTGAAAGTTAGTCTCCGGGTAACATACATCACTGATACCAAGCACCGTTGGTTCTGCGTAGGGGTAGAAAATCAGTAGGGGGACAAACGAACGAAGTGAGTTGCGTGCGGACACATGCCCGGTTGCTCGCCCGACCATTCAACTGACAGCCGAACGAGCAAATGGGCCGGATCACAACGAACCAGCAGGTCAGGGCTACTACCTGCCCAATCTGCGAAGCAGTTCGCAGCTTGGTGGTACGTAGTAGTGATGTGTGGTGGTAAGCGTACAGGTGTAAGGTTAGGTGGTAAAGCTACTGTCAGCCTCTCACCCTTCACCTGCCCACCATGCTGTCAGCACTCACCTCGGGCACGCTTCACGATGCGACCGACGCGATAGAAGATGACGATAACGCCGACGACCATCGCCAACGCTGCCGTCTGTCCCTTCCAGCTGGTCGAAACCAGGATGTTGTTGACGGCCGGGACGGCGCAAGCAACGACCACCAGGATCACGGCTAGCACGATCATGACCAGCTCAGTAGCAATGTAACCGCCGTCCAGATGACTGCTCACGTCAGGTCGGTCCGGCCAATCGCTCAATCTGTGATTGTGTCGGCCATAGCGTGACGTGAGCAACCAGCGGTCACGCTCGTGACTGTCATGCCAGCCTAGGGCTGGCTGTGCTGTCTCACCGTCGAACAGGACTGGACGGATTACAGCCAGCATTGCGTTAGCCGTACTGTCCTCACTACCGCCTAGTGCGCGATTGGCGCGCTGCTCGGCGATGTAGCCAGTGACTAGTTGGAACTGGCTCGGGTGACGCGCCATACTCTCCGCGCGCTTGCTAGTTGGGATCATGATTGGTCTCATGCTGTCCTACCTTTCTAGTTGGGTTGTGTCTAGTGCGCCGTGCAGTCTCGCTCTGCTCACTGGCCCTAAGTCCAGAGCGGCGCTACCTACAGGCCGTCCAGTCTCACTCCGGATGTCGCGCCAATCTGCGCTTAGTCCACGAAGCTAACTCCCTGGTCTGCCTAGCTGTGTCAGTCTCAGCACTGGCATTACCTGAAACTCACCTCTAGCACTCTTGGTTTCCGCATGGACGTAGCTAAACCTCAGCCACCCGCTAGGACCTCAGCTAGAGCGTACCGTCAGGACTTAGCACTCGCTTAACTCCCTGTCATGCCGCGGGCCTAGGTGGAATCGAACCACCACGCGAGCCGAAGAGACGTACTCGCGCAACCTTGCTAGGCCCTACCTTGTTACGTCTTGGTCTGAAGCTTACGCAGTGATGCAAGCGTTAGCTGTAGCTCGTTACGCTCCCTGCGTAGTGCTTTGTAGCTAGTGGCCAGTTTCCGGCCAGCTGTGCAGTCAACTCCATACTTCGCGACGTATGCCAGCTTCTTAGCTACCGTACTGTCCTTGTGTGCGATCATTTCACCTCTCTCTCTTAGTGTTGTATGCGAGTATTCCAGCTGACTGGTCAAGGCCGTATGACGCGCCACCAGCCATAGACTACTAGGCCCACTACGATTAGCTCGGGCCAATAGGCGGCTAGGATATAGATAGTCTATAGCACCATCCTTTCCGGAGCTATGCTCCCAGTGAGATCCTAGATCTTGTGGAGTAGGCGTTCGATGGCGCGCTCCCATAGGTTGTTGTCATGGTCGTTGTCGTCAACTATCTCAGCATCGTAGACACGACCAGGGAAACAAGCACAAGGGTTAGTCTCACACTCAAGACAGTAACCACATAGGACACACTCACCTAGCCTATAGTCGTCGGCACCTAGCGCGACACAGCACAATCCACACACTGTCGGATACATAAGTTCGCTCATGTCGTCAGGTTCTACCGTGACCGTAGCAGCGGGCACGAGATTAGTGGAGCAGTCCTTAACCTTGGAATGCACGGTCTTTGTGTCTTTGTCCCACCAGTACGTCTTACGGGGCCAATGCTCATAGTCAGAGTAACCAGTCCACTGGGTAACGCGGTTCTTGTGAGAGTAGTAACTACCGTTGCTATACCAGCAGTTAGTATCGGCGCGCCAGAAACCTTTGGTTTGGCCGAAGATGTACCAGTTGCAAGCTAGTATCGGGCTAGCCGACAACACAGCTACCTTGTTGTAGCCTAGCCATTTCAACCAGTCATCTGGCAGCAGGTCTAGACTCTCAATGCCGACTTCTGGCAAGTAACTCTCGGCGAACACTCGCGTATCGGACTTGGTAAGATCTGCCACGAATGGAGCATATCCTTCCAATGGCAACATGGCTCCATTGTGAGCTAGCACGATGTCGCTGTGTTCGCCCACCATGAATGGGTGACAGTTGTCGATGCTTACATCACCCGCGCTAGCAATGCGAGCGTGAAACATGGCTGGTCCATCTGGCCACTGTGCCCGATTAACTAGGAAACTGTCGACTAGCTCAGTATCGTTAAGGCCACGTTCTACAAAGAGACTAGCGCCCCTGTGTATAGCGTAGCCTGCACCATCTGGGTTATTCTCGACAGACCCTAGCAAATGCTCGCGTGGAGGCGTAGCGCCTGGCTTGCAGACGATCAGGACACACATTCGACTGTCTCCTTAGTCTCGTAACCAGTCACAAGGCTACTTGCACCCAATAGCACACCAGTCAGACGTAATCTCTTCTTGTTGTCGGAATCGTCCAGCAGCTCGCAAATATGAGGATACTCTGGGCTGCGCGCCATTAGCCATGACACCAGCTCCCGATATTGGAGCGCGCCACTAGCAACGTCGCCAGTTCTCAGATTGCGAGTGTATTCGACCATGCCAGCCACTAGCTCAAGATTGGCCAGGATGCGGCGCGGCCGGATGGTTCCGCGGAATATGCGTATCTCTACCGTATTGCGGTTACATAGATTGACTGGTACATAACGGCCAAAGACATTTCCGCGAACCTTGAGCGCTCTACCTTTGAAGTCTCTTTTAGGTTGCGCCCCAAAGTTGGCCCATTGCGCGCTATCGCGGCCAGCTAGCCTCTGAAAGAATGTGGGGCTAGACAGTATTAGATGGCCGAACCGGAATAGGTGAGCATCGGACTGAAGGCTAACAGGGTTAGCAGGGATACAATCATCTTCTACTGTGTAGCCGTAACCTGTCGGGGGTCCTTGTTCTAGCCTATTGCGCTGCTGTCGTAGTTCGCGGTTTAGAGAAGTACGGATCCTACGATGCGTTTCCATGGTTTCCATCACACCTGTGACCATGTACCGCGCCAGATCTTCGCGCCGATACTCGGCCAGATCTTCGCGCCGATACTCGGCCAGAACGGCCGTTTCCCTGTCCCTACGTCTGACAGTGGCCGCGATTATCTCGCGAGTACGATCTAGCCATTGTTGTTGTCTCCTGCTGTACTGCGGGCGCTGAACTGATACGCCAGTTGCGATATAGCCAGTAGGAATGTGAAAGGCTATGCGAGAGACGTGAACATGGAAACCAGCTGTAGGGGTATCCCAGGCGCGCCACCCCTGCTGTCTCAACTGGTCGAAGGGTGACCAGTCAATAGCTTGCGCATAGCGTAGGGTCATTGGCTGGGAAACAAACTCCGCGCCATGACTCAGGCTACCGTCAGACTTGACAGCGAACAGGTCGGGCGGCATAGCCTCGACGATTAGACGAGTGCCGGTTCCGCGATCTTGAGGCGCCTCTGCTTCGATTTCTACCCCGAAGTAAGGATTGGCCCATGACAACGCGTCACTGCTTGCCACGGCCGGGCCGGAATCGGTCCAGTCATGAAAGTAGCTCCCAGCTGTGTGGCTGTAGCTTAGCCTTGGTTCGGGCAACGCGCAGGCTGGGGGCCGATGATACGCGTCACACAATCGGCAATAGCGGCGGCAGTTAGGCGCGCCTGGATCGTGGAGGTTGTCATCGCAACCGGGTAAGTGGCGGAAATATGGCATTTCACCTTCTTTCATTGGTTTTCGTGACGTTTCACGATTCGGCCCAGCTGTCACCAGTTGAGCCTAGATCGTGCTACAGCACTACCTGATCTTGTGAATACTCCTGTTCGCTCGGTGGTTCTCGCGGCAAGCTAGGGGTATCTATGCCGATTGTGTCGGCCATCGGCCCCGTAGCCTCACCAAACTGCAAGCGTTCACAGCGCGCGAACAGCTTGCGTGCCCGATCTTCCCAATAGGCGGAGTGGGCGCGCCAGTCAATGTCATTTCTTACCATTGGTCTAGCCTTTCTCTTGACGGTCGGTCCATTATGGTTCGTACCGCTTGATCTCATGAGTGTCGCGTTCAATCTTGTGCTGGATGGCCTCACTCTGAATCCAGGTTTCAAACTGGCAATCGCAACAGCGATAGAACGGGGGGGCTTCAAACAGGTCTCCGGTTGCTGACGACATACTCGCACTCTCATTTCTCATTGGTCTAGCCTTTCTCGTGACAGTCCCTAGAGCTGGCATCGGGCCAGCTTGTGCCATCGTGGCGCTAGGGGGTTCAATCGACGCTGGCCTTACGGTCGCGGACGGGCATTCACTTTCGCCTAGCTAAGCCATTCACGCAGGTTCACGAACCTCTGAGAAATGCTGGCGGGCGCCATCCTGGCTGTCCCGTTCCCGAGGTCTTGCCGATAGGTCTAGCACAGTCTGCGCAGCTGTCAAGCCCTTTTCTGGCGTTGTCATCCAACTGTAATAATCGGCCCTGGAATATCTAGAGACGGGGACGTGTTGTCTGAGACATGTTCGATATTCTCTACTCTTCGCTCATTGGGCCAGCGATCGTGAACCTGCTCGGTTATGGGCTCTGGCGCGTCATTAGACGACCAGCCCCTCCGTGGCCTATTCCCTGCCCACGTATGCAGGTTCGACCCTGGATGCACAATCGGAGACTCTACTAATGGCGCGCTCAATCTTCGACATGTTTACCACTCTGTACTCAGACTTGATTGGGCCTGCTGTGATCAGCGCGCTCTGTTACGGGCTCTGGCGTTGGGTACGACCGTAGGATGATATACCAAGCATGCCGTTTTTCAGCCCCCACGCCCAGCTGGACCTGACCAGAGACAGCAAGAAGCCCCTCCAATCCCAGTGCGGTCGTCTGGAGGTTGGAAGGGCTTCTCTAAAGGACTCTAAAGGGCTCTAAAGGGCTGGCTTATATCTAGCTCTCTCTTGTTTGACGAGATCCAAGGCAGCTTGGTCGTCTATCAGCGCCCCATTCTGGCGGGCCTTCTTATAGCTGGGCCAGTCCTTGCGGGCAGCCAGCCTACGAGTTGTTCGGTTGCCACCGTAGACCCTCAGCGAACTGCTAGCTCTCCAGAACTGGGTCCAGGACACATTACCTCGATGTCTCATCGACCACCGTCACTTCCCTTCCTTCACACACCGCACGGCCGCGCGGCATCTCTTGCAGACTCGCTGGCCGAGGGGAAGGTTGCAGGTCGTGTCGAAGGCTTGATGCGACCCGCAGAGAGCGACCATTGTCGGCTCACCTGTCCACTGATCATAGCCACACAGGTGCATGATCCGACGCTTCGCTCCACGCCCACGTCGGTAGAGGAATCTCATGGCGTCACCCCAAACCGCAGAGAGGGGCGGTCTGCTCAGCGTCCATCACGCTTCCTCATCCGTCCACATCCAGAGGTCCAGCCAGTCGGCCAAGACCTGAGGCTGGGTGAGGGCGATGATAGCGGCACCGCGCTCGTTACAGATGAAACGCTCCGCTTCCAGCTGTTCTGCCAGCTCGATCAGCTCATTCTTCAGCTTAGCGATCTTCCGCTCGTAGTAGTACGCACCCGAAACCTTAGGCTTCTTAGCCATCACTCGCCTCCCGACTCGAAAACAGGATCGACTTGCCTATCGCGTCGGCCGTCACATCCACCGACAGCTTCTTGGCACCCTCCTGCTCGTACTGCCGGATCTCCAGCTGGCCTATCACGACCACCTTCTGACCACGGCTGAGACCAGCAGCGTCCTCTGCAAGTTGACGCCAGGCAGCCACGTTGTAGAACGAGGCGGGGCTGTCAACCCAGTTGTCACCTTCTTTGATGCGCTTGTTGACTGCAACGCTGAAGTTGCAGACGGCCGCGCCACCGGGAGTGTACCTGAGTTCAGGATCCCTGGTCAGGTTACCCTCCAAAGCGATAGTGACCGGCATCAGTAGTTGTACCTTACGAGGTCGGCTAGCTGACGGTAACCCTCAGCCACCTTAATGAGGATATCGGCTCGATCAAACGAAGGAACACCCACCCTCACTTCGTCCAGAACCTCTTCAGCCTTGGCGATCAGACCCGCTTGCCGCTCCAGGCATTGTTTCTGCGTTGCCATTCCCATCTCCTATCAGTTCGGCCCTCATCCGGGCCATCTCTTGTCTCCATGTTAGTCTAGCAGGTTTGTGTGTCGGTCGTACGCTCAGAGTATCAGATTTCGATACTTTCGGCCTACCGGTACGCCGGGCATCGCCGGGGCCGTAAACTTCTTGGATCAGGGCTTCCCAGTTGCTCGCCATGGCATTTATAAACGCCCCCCGTGTATTGGTGCCATGTTGATCAAGGCTTTCTGAAGACCAGCAACACACTGTAGTTGTTGCGTGCATGGACCTGCCGCTTCTGAGATTGTGGGCCGGGCTCGCCCACCAGGATGAACTGATCCTCCAGCTGAAGGCCCATGCCTGCCGCAGCGGAGTAAGACCAGCCCAGTTGATTCTGATAGTGACTGCTGCTGATGTAGTTCATCGTCTTGAAGAGGATGATGCCACCGGGCCTACAGATGCGCGTGGCCTCGATCAGGCCAGGCACGATCAGCTCCAGCCAAAGCTTCAAGGGGGTGGTCGGCGTTTCAGCCATCCCGTAGCGCTCGTGATGGTCCTTGATCGTGCTGCTCTCGCGCCCACCCACGGACACGTAGGGAGGGTCGAAGGCCACCACGTCGAAGAAGTCGTCAGGAAGGGTGGTGTGACGGAAATCCTCATGTCCCACACCCTCAATCGCTGGGTCCAGGTCGTTGAGGATGAGCACCACTGACAGGATCGGCACCTTCTTCCACCAAGTCCCGCGCCCATGGGTCAGATCACAGACCACCGCAGATGGAGGGAAGTACAGCTTCGCCACGTCTGCAATCAGCTCAGCGTTGCTGGGCCAGGTGTCAGGGGCCTTGATCATCTTCGTACCCGGTTCCCTGCCAGGGCAGTTGATTGCTCAAACCCCAGTGTAGGTGTTTCGGCCATGCGTGCTCCACCCTATCCCCTCGGAATCTCTTGATATCCAACATTCTAGCAGGAACTTGGTTCCAGTCAAACGGTTCCAGCTTGAAACCCAGTTCTGCCCAACGCAGCCACAGAGACGACCCGAAAGGTCTCAGGTCTCGCGTCCCACTGTAGCCGTGCGGAGCATGATCTTCTACGATTAGAGCGAACCCATATCGTATTCGCAGATCCTCTAAAATGTCCTGGACTTCATGTGCTACCAGTTCATCGGTTTCACGGGCACTAGTCGAGTAGAGTTTGTATTTCGGCCCTATGATCACGAGGTTGGGCTTTCGGACTCGTAGCACGCCTTCAAAGTCGGCTCGCTCTGATCGTGAACGAATGTCGATTCCTCCCTGTCGGTGCCAAAGGCGCCCCTCCCCGGTGCCACCACCACACACTGCGGTAATCCGATGGATCCAGCGCCTGATTTCATCTTGAGGATTTTCAAGGTCAACTAAGAGTGTACGCGTGGGCGGTATCGGTTCACCCGTGAATGGGTGGACACCCAGCGAGGACGTTACGCCGATTTGTCGTAGGAGAACAGATTTTCCATCGCCTTCGCGGCCCACTGCCAGAAGGCGCCAGTCCTGGCGCATCAATCCTGGTATGACCCAGGGCTTACGATGCTCAGGAGGTAGGGCAAGCAGATCGCCAAACGAAACATCATCTGGTTCCTTTTCTAGGATCGGGCTGTCGATTTGCTGAAGGTCTGCAACGAGGGAGTCGATGACGCCCTGCGGATGTTGACCCTTACCAAGGGCTTCGACTGCGTCCGAAGCAGCTCCCATTGCACGACGCGAGACGGCGAGCCGAGCCACGATCTCGGCATATTCGGGGGCGTGTGACGAAGGTGGAGCATCAGCAAGCGCAGATACGATATCGCCAGCCGAAACCGAGGTGAATCCGTGGGAATGCAGATGGTCACGTACGGTCGTCGCATCAGCTTTGCGACCCATCCCGTGTAGCTCACGGCAAGCCTCAAACATCGCACCGAGTGACGGCGTGAAGAAATCGCCCTCCGTAAGATGAGAGAACAGGTATTCTCTAGCTGTCGTCCCAACCAGCAACATGCCGACGACAGCTCTCTCGGCTTCCGGATCATTGGGCAGTCTCTTCGTTGGCATTAGTTGTTGCACAGTCCAGAAGCACAGCGTCCCCTTCCGTTCCACCCCCATCGTAAACGTTCTGCCGGGATGTCTAGTTCCTTTCTCTTGAGACGAGCCGCAAGGTCGTCTATTTCGTCTGTCGTTTCTGGATACCAAAACTTGATTTCTTCATATTCTCCGGCGTGGGCATAACACCCACAAAGACACTCTCCCGACATGTGCAGATTGGCGGCGACTTGGTTCATTGGGCAATCTGCGCAACGCGAACGGTACTCGCTGAGGTCGGCCTTGGTCCAATCTGAAATCACATCTACCCACACGCCAGACCCCCGCACAATCGTGGCACCTAGGGTGCTTATCTTAGACTTTCTGCGAACAGACTCTTCGGAGCGCCGTCCCCCAAGATACAAGAGTCGTTGCTTGCGGGGATTCGTAATGAGCTGCTGTCGCACAGCATTCATCCAATCACCCTTCAGATACTTAAAGAACATTCCGTGAGCCCCGGGCCCCGGAAACCCCCCCCTATAGAGGATTGGATACTTAGCACGCGGCGTGGTGGTGTATGCTTCCCCAAGAACCAGCGCCTCAAAAGAACGATTTGGCTTTGGGAAACCTTCCAATAAGGGCACCCCCCAGCGCATACATACATCTCTTACATATTGGCGTGTAGGCTCGACGCCAATCTGTGTGTTGGAATGCACAAAGGCCGTCACCCGCTGACGGAAGAGATGGGCAAGGGTAGTCGAGTCGTTACCCCCCGAAAACAGACCCACGATCCCCACCACTTCTTTGCCCTGACGGTCTAGATCGCTTAACACTTCATCTAATAAGGCGTGACTAGCGGCGATTTTGTTATCTAACTCTAACATCAACCCACCTTACCTTGAACAAAGAGATCCCGAGCCCAGCCTGGACCGTCTCATCCACTGGCACGACCTCGGCATGGAACTTCTGTTTGCAGACCCGGCACTTGCGAACGTACTGGCCCTCAATCGGGTCAAAGTGTGTAGTGCTGCCCGCTACTCGGTTTCCGTCTTTGCAGAAGTGGGTGGGAAGTTTATTTGGACCCCCAATAAGTCGTCTAGGCATGGGTCAGGAATCCTGTACCCTCGGGTACGCTCGCGCTCTTTAGCGTTGAGCCCGCCCCAGAATCCGTATTGCTCGTTTCCTGTAGCGTAAGCAGCACACTCTGAGTGGCACCGACAAACAGCACAGACTTTACGAGCGGAAGTAAAGCTGGAATCTCTGAGTGGGTAAAAGAGATCGTAATCTTCATGACTCAGCCCCTTGCACTTGGCTAGGTGGTCGTTGGGAAACACGCTTCACCTTCTTGGTGACATATCGTGGGAGCAGACCACGGTCGAAAGCGGAGATGAACGCCTTCATGGCGTTGGAGGTGGGCAACTCGTAAGTACCCACAAGATCATCCGTCAACCAAATCTCTCGCATGGTGACCGTAGCTAGTGTACCTGGGCTACTCAGCGCATTGGCGATAGGACAGCCCTGTGCCTGGCGTAGAGCCCCGCAGGGCAACTCTGCCAGGGTGGGACGACCATCAAGCTCTCGTAGCTTGTTGACCTGACTGAGGACCGTCTCGCTCAACGTGGTCTGGTGGCTCAGCCGCTCGATTGCGGCGATGGCTTCGGTCTGGACTTGATCTGGATCGTGATGCTTCACTTCAGTTTCTTTCGTAGTTCCCGCCAGGTAGAAAAGTCCATCACCACGTAGCAGTCCTGGATTCCAGCTCGTGGCTTCTTGATCAAGGCAATCCCAAAGGATTTGCCTGCGTTGGTTGCTTCTCTGTTCGCTTCAGCAACCGCTGTTGCTAAATCGAACTGCTTTAGAGCCTTACACTCGTAAGCATATAGGGGGTCGTTGGCTAAGTCTCCGACATCCTTCGGTCGTCCGGCCCCATAGGCCCGTTCGAGGGAAAAAAATCTGGCAGCATCTCGCTCGAACTGGCTCCCACGGGCCTTAGCTGGGTTGGACACGGCTCGCCAGCACCCGTTCCTGGTATGCAGGTTCTTGCGCTGCCAGCCACTCGTCATACTTGAGCGTCATCTCAGGATACTGGATCGTCTCGAAGGCGACGGTGGCTAGCGGATCTTTCGGGTTCAGTCTCATGACGCCCTCAACAGTTCCAGCAACCGGTCTGACTGCCACTCACGTTCCTTCTCACATGCGGCGGCGTAGGCGGCGGCGTCGTAGGCGGCGTAGGCGGCGGCGTAGGCGGCGGCGTTGGCGGCGTTGGCGGCGTAGGCGGCGTCTTTAGTAATCAACCCATTCGCAAAATCCCGAGCCGCTTGAATTGCTTTGCGAGGACGGTCATCGTTTGGATATTGTTTTTCGTACAGACCAAGAACCCGTTCAGCACAATCTGCAGCATAAAGTCGCAGGGTTTTATCATTCCAAGTTTCCACTTTCCGTATCAGACGGGCTTGTTCCGCTACACTTTTATCCGCTTGATGGATGACCTGTCCACGCACTTCTATTTCGTATAAAGTCGGTCCTAGCCATTGTGGAAGTTGTTCAATATTAACGAAATGATAACCCCGTTCACAAAGTAGAATATTTTTGATTGCGGGCATCCATTTTCCCATACGTTTACCTTTTGGAATAAACCATTTGCCCGATCCGCCATGTTGCGGCGAAATCCCATCTGCGGCTAAAACTTTG
>Ga0187889_10000478_pt1 | contig 48377 bp, 41 predicted proteins | sample June2016WEW_7_10_2_FD_132992 | JGI IMG/M metagenome (GOLD analysis project Ga0187889, IMG submission 132992) | Peatland microbial communities from SPRUCE experiment site at the Marcell Experimental Forest, Minnesota, USA - June2016WEW_7_100 | ecosystem: Environmental > Terrestrial > Soil >... | reverse complement strand
GTGCCGGCGCAGGATGCGGGGCGCCCGGCGCTGCAGCCCCATCTTGAGGTGGCCGGCGCCGTCTTCGCGTTCGGTTACGAGTGTCAACTCGGCCAGATCAGCCTCACGGAGGGACGCCAGTAGGGTTTCGGCCCGTCCAAAGCTAACTTCCGCTGCCATGAGCGGCTACTGACGTTGCGCGCCTCTCTTGACGAACGGAGTGACGTGAAGCACATTCACTTTGCCATGCAAAGTACTTTTTCGCGCCCGATCGGGTTCCTGGTGGCCCTGGAGCTGGGGTTGACGCTTGTCGGGGCGGCAGGGTGGTCCCTAACCCCTAACCCCTACACCCTAACCCCTGCTCTGGCCGCCCAGCAGGTGCCCCAGCGCCCCGCCAACGTCTCCGACCAGCAGCTCCAGCAGTACACTCAGCAGCCGGGGATGGGGGCCCAGATCCAGCAGGCGATCCAGCAGAGCGGACTCACGCCGGACCAGATCAGGGCGCGCCTGCGCGCAGCGGGGTACCCCGAGAACCTGATCGATCAGTACATGCAGGCCCCGGCGGCCGGGCAGGCGGTGCCGAACCCCACAGAGCAAATGCTCAGAGCGGTGTCGGCTTTGGGCATCGGCACCTTTGGAGCGCTTCCCGATACGCTCGCCGCCCGCCGCGATTCGATCTTCATGACGCGCGACGATTCCCTGCTCCTCGACTCCCTCGGCTTCACGATCGGCGTGGACTCGATCCCGACGAGGCGGGATACGCTCGGCTTCCTGCGCATAGACTCGCTGGCCACGTTCCGACTGGCGGAGCGGGTGCACCGCCTGCGAGTCTTCGGCCTCGACGTCTTTCGGCGCACGACGACGCAGTTCAATCCCGCGGCCACCGGGCCCGTGGACCCCGACTACCGGCTCGGGCCCGGTGACCAGCTCGTGCTGATCCTCACGGGGGATGTGGAGACGGGGGTCGAGCTACCCGTCACGCGGGAGGGCTTCATCGTCATCCCGCAGGTCGGGCAGCTCTACGTGGCCAACCTCACGATGGACCAGCTCCGGGACCTGCTCTACTCGCGGCTGGGACGGGTGTACTCGGGGGTCAAGCGCGGGGCAGGCGCGACCACGCACTTCCAGGTCGCCGTGTCGCAGGTCAGGGTGAATCAGATCTTCGTGACCGGCGAGGTGGCGCGGCCCGGTGCATTCTCGGTGAGCGCTCTGGGCACGGTGATGAATGCGCTCTACGCGGCGGGCGGGCCGACCGAGCACGCCGACTTCCGTGGGGTGAAAGTGATGCGGGCCGGGAAGGCGGTCGCGACGCTCGACCTGTACGACTATCTGCTGTCGGGGAACACGCGTAACGACGTCCGGCTCGAGCAGGGCGACGTAGTGTTCGTGCCGCCCGTGAGCCGTCGCGTGGAGATCCGGGGCCAGGTGATGCGGCCGGCGCTATATGATCTGGCCCAGGGGCAAGACCTCCGCGAGTTGATCCAGATGGCCGGCGGACTTCTGCCGCAGGCGTACACGGGGCGTGCGCAGATCGAGCGAATTCTCCCGCCGGACCAGCGGCCGCCTGGCGGGCGAGACCGGACCGTGCTGGACGTTGACCTCGGCCTTGCGCTGCGGGCGGGTGCCCCGCCCTACCCGCTGGAGCCGGGCGACCGGATCACCATCTTCGGTGTGAGCGTTCCGGTCAGGAACCGCGTCGTCGTCAAGGGCGACGTGTGGCGGCCGGGGGCGTACCAGGTCGATTCGGGGATGAAGCTGACCCAGCTCATCGCCGAGGCCGGAGGGCTGAAGCCCGACGCGTATCTGGAGCGGGCCCACATCGTCCGACTGAATCCCGACTCGACCAGGGTCCTGATCCCGGTGAGTCTCGTGGGCATACCACCGCAGGGTGCGCCGGATTCCGGGCCTCGGGACGCGGGCCCCGGACCCCGGACCCCGGACCCCGGTCATCTAGCGTTCGATCCAGACCTGCAGGAATTCGATGAGATCACCGTCTATTCCCGGACCGCGTTCCGCCCGACGCGGCAGATCGTGGTGTACGGCAACGTCCAGCATCCCGGCTTGTTCACGTTCACCGACTCCCTGACCTTGCGGGACGCGGTGATGATGGCCGGGGGCTTGAGGGACGACGCGTACCTGTTGGAGGCGGAGATCTCGCGGATCCCCGAGCATCGGACGGAGGGGGAGCTGGCCCGCGTGATCCAGGTCCCGCTCGATTCCAGCTACGTGTTCGACCCGACCGGCTACCTCAGCCGGCCAACCGGGTCGGCCGCTCAGTCGCCCCAGCTCGAGCCGTACGACAACATCTTCATCAGGCGGGTCCCGGGCTGGGACCTGCAGCGGAACGTCTACATCATGGGCGAAGTGAAGTTCCCCGGCCGGTACACGCTCACGCGTCGCGACGAGAAGTTGCTGGATGTCCTCGACAGGGCCGGCGGCCTCACTCCGGACGCGTATGTCGGCGGGGCGCAGTTCTATCGAGCGCAGGGGAATGCGGGCCGCGTCGGCATCGACCTGAACAGGATCCTGAAGGACTCGACGTACAGGGACAATATGATCCTGTTCGCCGGCGACTCGCTGTACGTGCCGGAGTACCAGCCGGTGGTCTCGGTGGAAGGCGGCGTCAACAGCCCGGTGACGGTCGCCTACGTGCCCGGGCAGGGTACGTCGTACTACATTGACAGGGCCGGCGGGTTCTCGCGGCGTGCGGACAAGGGGCGGACCTACGTGGTGCAACCCAACGGCTCGGTCGAGCCGCGCAGCGCAACGCCGCAGCCGGGGGCGCGCGTCGTGGTGCCGGAGGTGCCGCCGGGGGAGGAGAAGACCAACTGGGCTGGGATCCTGAGCGCCGTCGCGACCATCCTCACCAGCGCGCTGACGATCGTGCTGGTGGTGCAGCGACTGTGAGCCTGGCGCCCATGGCGCAGCGTAGCGACGCCAGAGGCGGGGGATTCCGGGGGCCTCACCTCGCGGACGGCCTGAGTGAATAGGAGCGAAGGGGCGGGGACTGCCCAGACGCCGCGCCTCTATCTCTCGCCGCCTCATCTGGGGGTGCTCGAGCACACGTACGTCGCGGATGCCTTCGCTTCAAATTGGGTGGCCCCGCTCGGGCCACACGTGGACGCCTTCGAGCACGAGTTCGCCGAGGCGGTAGGGGCTCCTCACGCGGTGGCGCTCAGCTCCGGGACCGCCGCGCTGCACCTGGCGCTGCTTGAAGCTGGCGTGCGACCCGCAGACGAGGTCGTCGTTTCGACGCTGACCTTCGCTGCGACGGCCTTTGCCGTGCGCTATGTGGGGGCGCGACCGCTCTTCGTCGACGCCGACCCCTCGAGCTGGAACATGGACCCGGGGCTGCTCGCCGAAGCGCTCGACCTGCGGGCGCGACGCGGCGCCGTCCCGCGGGCCGTGATCCTGGTGCACCTGTACGGGCAATGCGCGGACACGGATGCGGTGAAAAGCGCTTGCAACCGCCACGGCGTTGCGCTGATCGAAGACGCGGCGGAGGCCCTCGGGGCGCGGTACAAGGGTCGGGCGCCCGGGAGCGACGGCCAGTCGGGCATCTTCTCGTTCAACGGGAACAAGATCATCACCACCAGCGGCGGGGGGATGCTCGTCACCGGAGACGCCGGCCTCGCCACTCACGTCCGGAAGCTGGCGACCCAAGCCCGCGAACCGGCGCCGCACTACGAGCACACCGAGATCGGCTACAACTACCGGATGAGCAACGTGCTCGCGGCGATCGGGCGCGGGCAGCTTACGATGCTCGCCGACCGGGTGGCGGCACGCCGGCGCATCTTCCAGCGCTACACCGAGGCACTTGGCGATCTCCCCGGTATCCGGTTCATGCCGGAAGCGACCTTCGGCAGTGTTGCGAGCCTCTCGACGCGTTGGCTGACGTGCCTAACCATCGACCCACCAGGGTTCGGCGCGACCCGTGAAGACGTGCGTTTGGCACTCGAGGCCGAGAACATCGAAAGCCGTCCCATCTGGAAGCCGATGCACCTCCAGCCTGTGTTCGCTGACGCGCCCCGGGTCGGGGGCAGCTTCAGCGAAGCCGCGTTCCGAGACGGCCTGTGCCTCCCGTCCGGGTCGGCGATGCTCGACGCCGATGTGGTGCGCGTTGCGGAACTGGTCCGGCGGGTCCACAATCGGAGCACCCGCGCCTGATCGCGGGCCAACCGAAGGGACTACGTGTGAAGGAGCCCATCAGAACGGCACTGATCACCGGCGGCACTGGCACGTTCGGCTACGCCATGGCGAAGCGGTTCCTCGACGCCGGCGTCGGGGAGATCCGGATTTTCAGTCGCGACGAGAAGAAGCAGGACGACATGCGGCAGGCGTTCAACTCGCCCCGGCTCAAGTTCCACATCGGCGACGTGCGGGATCTCCTGAGCGTGCGCGATGCTACGGCCGGGGTGGACGTGGTATTCCACGCCGCGGCCCTCAAACAGGTGCCGTCCTGCGAGTTCCACCCAGTCGAAGCGATACGCACCAATGCCCTCGGCGCAGACAACGTGCTCCGGGCGGCTGTGGACGCGGGCGTCGCCTCCGTTGTCGTTCTCAGCACGGACAAGGCTGCCTACCCCATCAACGCGATGGGAATCTCGAAGGCCATGATGGAGAAGATCATGGTGGCGCGCTCCCGCGTCGCGGACGGCACGCGCACCGTGCTCTGCGCCACGCGCTACGGCAACGTGATGGGATCACGGGGATCGGTGATCCCGCTGTTCGTGCAGCAGATCCTCCGCGGTCAGTCGCTCACCGTCACCGATCCCGCGATGACACGCTTCATGATGGCGATCGAGGAAGCCATTGATCTGGTGCTGTACGCGTTCGACCACGCGCGGACGGGCGACATCTTCGTCCGTAAGGCTCCGGCGGCGACCATCGCAACGCTGATCGGCGCCCTCGCCAGGATCTTCGAGAGAGAGGTAGCCACCCGCATCATCGGCACGCGCCACGGCGAGAAGCTGTACGAAACGCTCCTGACCCGGGAGGAAATGGTGCGGGCGGAGGACATGGGCGACTACTTCCGCGTCGCTGCCGACACGCGCGATCTCAACTACGACCTGTACTTCTCGCAAGGAATGCCGAATCTCGCCGACGTAGACGACTACCATTCCCACAACGCCCGCCGCCTGACCGTCGACGAGCTGGTTCCCCTGATGCGGCGCCTCGAGTGCGTCCAAGAGGGCCTCAGTCGGAAAGCCGCGGAGTGACGTCGGTCCTGGTCACCGGCGCCGCCGGCTTCATTGGCGCCAATCTGTTAGAGGCCCTGCGGCGACGGACCGACCTGGAGCTGACCGGCTTGGATCGGCAGGACGCCCCGGGGGCGCTCGACGAGGCGCTTTCCAGCGCGGATGTCGTCTACCATCTGGCGGGCGTGAACCGGCCGTCCGATGACGCCGAGTTCGGCCAGGTCAACGAGGGACTCACGCGCCACGTCGTGGCCACGCTGGAGCGGCTGCGCCGCGCCCCGACGTTCGTCTTCACATCGTCCACGCAGGCCGAGCTCGACAATCCCTATGGCCGGAGCAAGCGGAACGCGGAGGATGTTCTTCGCGCTTGGGCGGGCCGCGCCGGGGCGCGGCTGGCGGTGTACCGGCTCCCCGGTGTGTTTGGGAAGTGGTGCCCGCCCAATTACAACTCCGTCGTCGCCACGTTCTGCCACAACTGCGCGCGGGACCTGCCCTGCACCGTCAACGACCCGGCCAGAAAGCTGACCCTTGTGTACGTCGGCGACGTCGTGGACGCGTTCCTCGGTCACCTCGACGCGCCTCCCGCGACGGGCGCCTGCACCGTGGAGCCGGTGTTCCAAACCACTGTCGGCGGCCTGTTCGCGGCGATCCAGAAGTTCAGGGGCCACAGGAACACGCTGCAGCTGCCCGACCTGTCCGACCCCTTCCTGCGCCGGCTGTACTCCACCTACGTGTCCCACCTGCCGGCCGACGCCCTGGCCTACCCGCTCCCGCGCCGGGACGATGCCCGCGGGGCCCTCGCGGAGTTCCTGAAGTCACCGTCCGTGGGCCAGGTCTTCCTGTCGCGGACCCACCCGGGCATCACCCGCGGCAACCACTACCACGACAGCAAGACCGAGAAGTTCCTGGTGGTGGAGGGTGACGCGGTCATCTCCTTCCGCCACCGCGTGACGGGGGAGACGGTCCGCTATCCGGTGACGGGGTCCGAGTTCCGGGTCGTGGACATTCCCCCGGGCTGGGCACACAACATCACCAACGTTGGCGACCGGGAGTTGATCGTCCTCTTCTGGGCCAGCGAGCCCTTCGATCCCGCCCACCCCGACACGTTTCCCGCGGACGCCGGCTCATGACGAAACTCAAGGTCCTTACTGTCGTCGGGACAAGGCCGGAGATCATCCGGCTGTCCTGTGTCATCGCCAAGCTGGACCGTGACACCGAGCACACGCTCGTCCACACGGGCCAGAACTACGACTATGAGCTGAACGAGATCTTCTTCGACGATCTGAAGATCCGTCCGCCGGACAGGTTCCTGAACGCCGCCGGGGACACCGCGGCCCGCACGATCGGGAACGTGATCACGAAGGTGGACGAAGTGCTGGGCGAGGTGAAGACCGACGCGCTTCTCGTGCTGGGCGACACCAATAGCTGTCTCGGTGCTTACCCGGCGAAGCGCCGCCGGGTGCCGGTCTTTCACATGGAGGCGGGCAACCGCTGCTTCGATGATCGCGTCCCCGAGGAGATCAACCGCAGGATCATCGATCACATCGCAGACGTCAACTTGCCGTACAGCGATATCGCGCGGGAGTACCTGCTGCGGGAGGGGCTGCGGCCCGATCGGATCGTGAAGACGGGCAGCCCGATGTTCGAGGTGCTGAGTCGGTATCGCGCGGACATTGACGCGTCGGACGTGCTTGATCGCCACCAACTGGCGCCGCGGGACTACTTCCTCGTGAGCTGCCACCGGGAGGAGAACGTAGACTCCCCCCGCCTGATGACGCGGCTATTCGAAGTGCTGGATCGACTGGCCGCCGACCACGGCGTCCCCATCATCGTCTCGACGCACCCGCGGACTCGCAAACGCCTCGATGAAAGCGGCCGCGCGGCGCCCGAGCTGGTGCGGTTCCTCAAGCCGCTCGCCTTTACCGCCTACGTGAAGCTCCAGCAGCACGCCAGGGCGGTCCTCTCCGACAGCGGCACCATCACCGAGGAGTCCTCGATCCTCAACTTCCCCGCGCTCAATATCCGGGAGGCGCACGAGCGCCCCGAGGGAATGGAGGAGGGAGCGGTGATGCTCACGGGGTTGTCGTACGACCGGATCGCGCAGGGCCTCGCGATCCTCGGCAGCCAGGGTCGAGGGGCCGACCGGACATTGCGTGTCGTCAGCGACTACACAGCGCCGAACGTGTCGGACAAGGTGGTGCGCATCATCTTGAGCTACACCGACTACGTCCGACGGACAGTGTGGTGCGAGACCTGACGGCATGCGGGTGCTACTGCTCAATCAGTGGTTCGACCCCGAGCCGGCCGTCTTCAAGGGCCTAGCGTTCGCGCGGGCGCTGGTGGCGCGCGGCCACGACGTAGAGGTGATCACCGGGTTTCCGAATTTCCCGGAGGGCCGGCTCTACCCGGGCTACAGGCTCCGCCCGTTCCAGCGCGAGACGATCGACGGCGTGAGAGTGCTCAGGGTTCCGCTCTACCCGAGCCACAGCCGCTCCCGTGTGGGGCGCTCGGCCAACTACCTGTCCTTCGCCGCCAGTGCGGGCGCGATCGGCGGCCTTCTGACCGGGGCGCCCGACGTTATCTATGCCTACCACCCGCCGGCGACCGTCGGGGTGCCCGCCGCAGTGATCGGGTGGTTCCGCCGGGCGCCGATCGTCCTCGACGTCCAGGATCTCTGGCCAGATGCGCTGACCGCGACAGGGATGGTCAACGGCCGTCGCACCTTGGGCTTCGTTGGTCGCCTTTGCGCCTGGAACTACCGGCAGGCCGCGCGCATCGTCGTCCCCTCGCCCGGCTTCCAGAACACCCTGGAAGTACGACACGTCCCCGCCTCCAAGCTGCGCGTGATCTACAACTGGTGCGACGAGAGCGAGCTCGGCGTGCGGACTCCGGATCCCTCGTGGGTCAGGGGGCTTGGCTTCGAAGGCCGTTTCAACGTCGTCTTCGCGGGGACTATGGGCCTCGCCCAGGGACTGGACGCGGTTCTGCTCGCGGCCGAGCGATGCCAGGCGCGCCGACCGGACCTGCAGTTCGTGTTCGTGGGCGGCGGCGTGGACAGGGCCAGGCTCGAACGATTCGCCGCGGAGAAGCGCCTGTCCAATGTCCGTTTTCTGCCGCGTCAACCTTCCCGGGAGATCGGCCGGATCCTGACCTTGGCCGACGCCCTGCTCGTCCACCTGCGGGATGACCCGCTGTTCCGAGTCACTATCCCATCGAAGACGCAGGCGTACCTGCACGCGGGCCGGCCGATCGTGATGGCGGTGAGGGGCGACGCAGCCGATCTGATGCAACAGGCCGGCGCTGGAATCGTGGCCGAGCCAGGCAACCCCGATAGCATCGCCGACGCAGCGATCGGGCTAGCGTCCCGTCCATCGTCCGAGCGTGAGGAGATGGGAAGGCGCGGGGCCGAGTTCTACCGCCGTCATCTTTCGCTCGCCATAGGGGTGCGGCACTTCGAGGAAGTCCTCATGGAAGCGGTTGCATGCGCATTGGGCTGAACCTCCTTCACGCGCTGCCCGAGATCGGTGGCGGATGGAACTACATACACGGGCTGGTGGGCGCCGTCGCACGCTATGGTGATCTCTCCGGAATCGTCGCGTTCGTGCACAGTGAGAGCGCCGGCTTGGTGCAGCACGTCCCGGGAATAGAAGCGATACGATGCCCCATTGACGCCTCGAACCGTCCCGCGAGGATCGTGTACGAGCACCTGCGGCTGCCGAGCCTGGTCAGACAAGCCCGAGTCGACTGCGTCCATCACTTTGCCGGAACACTGCCCGTGGTTCACTCGGGGCGAGCCGTTGTGACGGTACATGATCTGCTGGTATACCGGAATCCGCGGGCGTTCCCCTTTGCCAAGCGCAGGTACCTTCGCCTGATGGGCCGGTGGACCGCGCGGAAGGCCGATTTGCTGCTGCCGGTATCGCGCAGCACCGCGGACGACCTCCAGACCTTCTGGGGAATAGACCCGGGCCGGATGGTCGTCATCCCCGCCGTCCTCGATGAGCAGTTCCGCGTCCGGGAACCAGCGGATATTGCGGCATTCCGTGTCGCGCGTGGCCTCCCCGACGCCTTCTGGCTGTACGTCGCACACGGCCACCTTCACAAGAACCACGACCGGCTGCTCGCGGCCTTCGCGACTCGCGTGCAAGCGGGAACGGCTCAGTGGCCGCTGGTACTACGCGGCGAGCGGCTGGATGCGGTGCGCACGCGTGTCAGCGAGCTCGGGCTGACGGACAAGGTGGTGTTTCTTGAGCGCCTTCCGGCCGACGAGATGCCGCTCTTGTTCGCGGCGGCGGGGGCGCTCGTCTTTCCCTCCACGTTCGAAGGTGGCGGAATCCCGCTCATGGAGGCGATGGCGTGTGCCTGTCCAGTCGCCGCATCGCGCATCCCGACGACTCTGGAGTTTGGCGGCGATAGCGTCCTGCTGTTCGATCCCACAGTGGTATCGTCCATCGCTGCGGCGATGGACGAGCTGGAGAGTTCGTCAGCATTGCGCCATGAATCCGCACAGAAGGGGCTGCGGCGAGTGGGACAGCATCGGCCGAAGGAGATCGCGAATCTGTGTCGACAGTCCTACGAGCGCGCTATCGCATAACCTCCTAGCCCTCGCGCGAAGCGGCTCCAACCTCGCGCCGCAGGGTCCGTAGCGGATGGCGAAGGTCCGACATTACCTGGGCGCGAAGCCGGAGAAACTCCTCCAGCGCTGAATGACCGGCTTCGCCCGGCTGCCGAACAAAGTCGCGCCACAGCGCTATCATGAACCCCAGCATGCCACCCAGCAGAAGTCCGAGTGCGGTCTTTCGAATTGTCCCTCGCGCGTCACGCCGGAATGGAGCCTCAGGTGGCTCGACGACTGTTATGACGGGAGTGTCCCTTACCTCTTCAATCCTCGCTTGTTCAAACGACTGGACTAGTGCCGTATACACTTGCTGCCGCATCGCTACCTCGCGAGCGAGGCGATCATACGCGAACGCAAGCTCTGGTGAATTGCGATACTCACGATTCCGCTGAAGGAACTGCTGCTCCCGACCCTCCGCGCTGTCGAGTGCTGCGCGCGCCTCCTCCATTTGCGTCTGAGTGAAACGCCGCTCCTCCGATGCTTGAGACTGTCGACTCTTCAGGTTGAACGCATTGAGAAGATCGAGAAAGCGCTGCGCCACGTCCCTCGCAAGTCCCGCGTATGGCATTGTCACCGCGATTCGAACGACGCCTGTCCTGGCGTTCGTCGTCACGTAACATGCCGCCCTTAGGTCGTCGATCGCCGCCTCCCTGTCCGCTGGAGTCGCGCCCCCCTTCTCGAGAACCGGCACGAGCGTCTCGACTCCCGTGTCCCCGGGCACAGAGTACCGAGAATCCACCACGCCTTCCAACATCGAACGCGAGCTCAGGAGATCAGCATAGAACCCTGGGGTGGTGCTGAGGTCCGTGCCGGGCAGCGCCAGGCCGAACTGGGATGCCAGTCCCCCGGCGACGGAGGTCGGCCGCCGAGCCTGCGGGCTGAAGCGTGCGGCCGCGGTGTAGTGCACCGTCGAGAGGAGCGCGGCGAGACCGGCGGCCACGCCGCCGACCACAAGGCAGCTACCAACCACCAACCTGTAGCGCAAGACAGTATTGACTAACCGCAGCACCGATGCGTCCCTCGCGCTGGGGGACGTCCCCTCAGGCCCGGTGCCCGTTCGTCTCTCCTCACCGTCCATCAAACCCTCCGCTGTTTCCCGAGCGATCCTCGGCGGGACGGTCGCCCCATCGTCCGGTGCGAAGACGACGAATGAGATACTGGCTCACATTCACGATTCGCCACTGCCATCCAGCAAGTGGACTCGTCCAGGAGTGGCTTCGAGTCCGGATTGACAGGAATCTCGCAACTTCATCTCGCGCAATCGCGCGCTCCCTAAAGCTGAACTGCCCAGGATGCATACGATACGCGACGACAGGGAAACCCGCGACCTGCTCAAAGCGAGCTCCGACCTCCGCGGCTCGGGAGAAGAAGTCCAGGTCGGCAATCTGCCGGTAGTGGTGATCGAAGCCCCCCAGCCGATCAAACAGCGCCCGGCGGAACACCGCGCACGGCTGATTGAACGGCATAATGCCCGCCGCATACATCGATCGCAAGAGTCGGGGAGGTGCCGCGTGCGTAGAGAAGAGGAATCTCCCGTGCCGGTCCACGTGATCGCAGTCGCCGTAAACGACGTCCGCTCCGCTACGTTCTCCCGCCGCGATCAGCGTCGCGTACGCATCGCAGTAGGCAACGTCATCCGCATTCAAGTATCCACACCAGGCAGACTCCAGCGCTCGCACGCCTGCATTTACAGCGCGGTAGAGATTCCCCGGCGGCTCAAAGAGCGTGCGCACCCCGGCGGAAACACATTCTGCGAGGGTCGCATCCGTGGAACCGCTGTCAACCACGACCGCTGACACCTCACAGCCGACCTGTTGTCGAAGGCTCAGAAGAGTCCACGGAAGTGTACCGCCGGCATTGAGCGTTGGCACCGCGATGCCAATGTGATTCACAGCAATGCTCCCGCCATGAGCGACGTCCGCCGGGCCGCCGGCCTCCGGCGACCGCTTCCATTCAGCAGCGTGAAGGCGAGGTCGCACTCAGGATCCCTCTCGAGCTGCCGCCTGCCGATTCGCCGTTAGCACAGCCGGCACGCCGGTCAACACCAGCCAGACGTACTGCGACCCGTAGCTCCTGGAAAATGCGATGGAAAGAGCTACGAACCAGCTCAGGCCGAACATGAATTCCAGATCCCCTCGCCACCGCTCCCTGGCGTACGCACGAGTGATTCGGATCAGTGCGGCCGCATAGAGCACGACGAACAACGCAAACGGGCCCAACCCGTACTCCTCCCAGAATGCGAGCCAGTTGTGGATGTACTGACCCTCCCGCCCGTCAAGCGCTTCATCCATAAAGTGTCCCAGCAGCCAGACTTTCTTGAGACGGGCTTCACCCTCGGTAAAGAGCTCCGCTCGACCGACAACGGATACGTCGCTGGCGATATCGGAGAAGTCGAATCGAGCTAAGGTCACATCAGTGCTAAACTGCGACACGGTGGGCGCTACTCGCACCACCAGTTCAGTCCCTGCCAGCAGGACGCCGAGGAATGCCAGCACACGGACCCACGCTTGAAGCCGAGCCCAGTGCACAAAGAGAATACCAAGGGACACCACGCCGAAGCCGACCAAGGCTGTTCGGGATGATGTCCAGAACAGGACCGCTGATGCCGCCGCGGTCACCAAAAGCCTGCTGCCGAAGCGGCGTACCTGACTCAATACCAGGAGCGCGGCGATCGCGCCATAATCGGACACGAACAAGTAGTCGAATCCCAATCCGGACTCGGCCCCGGGCCTGCCAAGACCGGCCAGGTACCACGGGAGCAGGCCACGGTTGGGATTCCCCCAGGCCGCGAGCAGAACTGCCATGCCAAACGCAGCTGCTCCAGCCAGAACAAATCGACTTCCCCACCGCGTTTCCAGCGCAGCAGTAGCGTTCGGGAACTTCATCCCTGCAACGAGCAGAGCCCCGCCAAACGACAAGTGCGTCACAAGGAAGTTGTGGTAGTATTCCTCCGAAACGCTTCGCGCATCCGTCGCAAGCAAGATGACACAGGTTACCCAAGAGTAGAGTAGCACTGCCATGATGACCGCGAGGTCAGCATGCTTGCGACACTCGCTCGGTTGCGTGTTCTCGAGGGCGAGCACGGCAAGGGCAAACAAGAGAGGCGGCAAACTGTACGGCACCGAAGGGCCTACGCCGACGGCGCCACCCAGATACAGCATCGGGGCGCCACAGAGGAGGACGAGTAGCAGCGCGAGCGCCGCTACACCCCGTATTCCAGCCGACTCGCCTCTCACCTCGGGTGAGATCGTGATAGCCTCCTGATAGTCAACCCTGCGCACGAGGAATCAATGTGCCGGATCCCTTGTCGCCGGCTTGTCGGCACCATGCGCACCCCGACAGCGCGGCTCCTTCTGCAATGCCGCGTGTCACCGTCAGGTGAGTGCCTCGGTCTTCGGAAAGTGGAGAGTGCACCCGGCCCGCTTCCTGGCGAACAAAGACAGCGTCGGCCGGAAGCTCGGAACACACCAACACAGAAATCGATAGATGAGTCGGCGGTTAAAGGCCGGTGTGAGGAATAGGCGATAGTTCAGCCGTTCAACCGCGAAGCCCAAACCCGATATGCTTAGGAGTTCGCGAAGTTCAGCGCCCGTGTACTCCCGCCAATGAAGGCCGACGGTCATGTTGTCGCGGACATCGAACTGTCGCAGGAAGTCACCAATCTCGAAACGTATTGACCTACCCATTGCCAACTTGACCCTCGGAATCAACCCGCCCGCGTTCGGCGTCGTAACGTACAGGAGGCCATCGGGTCTCATTAGGCGGTTGAGTTCTGCCAGGACCGGTAGCGGATTGAAGTTGAGGTGCTCCAATACCTCACACATGAGGACGCAGTCAAAGGACCCGTCGTCAAGCGGAATCCGATCGTCCCGCAAGTTGACTGCTACGGTCCCGACGCCAAGCTCAGCGAACCGCCGCTGTAGCGACGTGCCTGAGAGAAACTCGGGAATATCGTGGGCAACAATGCTATATCCGAGCTTCGCCAGCGCGAAGGAGAGCCAACCGGAGAATGCGCCAATGTCCAGTATCCTCTTCCCGCCACCGCCCAGGGCTTGGTCGACGTCGAGCAGAATTGCCGCATATGCTGGAAGCATGTACATACCGTACGAGAGCTCGCCAATCAGGTCGACTGGGCGCTCTTTGCATTCCTGCGCCACTTGCGCCAGAATGTTCTCGTAGAATGCCAGAGGACGGCTTGCTGGAACGGCAAAGTCGGTGACCGATAGTCGCCTGTTGTGCATCAAGGCACTCCTTGGCGAGGATCCGAGCCGCACCTCCCACGGGGGCCTTGGCTCAACCGTGCTGGAGTCACGTTCGGCGGATCTCGAAACAGTCTCGTGCTTCGCATGGTGCAACCACCCCTGAGCCGCATGACAACGCCGGAGTCCCATGTGCGTATCGGTCTAAGGCGCATCCCGGCAGCACTCGGTATCGGCGCACTCTATCGCGGCCTGTCGTTCCTGCTCTTGCGTTATCTGATGTGCATACCCGTTCGGACGTTCCGTCACTGCGTCCTGAGGCTCTTGGGAATGAGACTCGGGAAGAATAGCGCGATCTTCCTTGGCGCAGAAATCCGCAGTCCATCCAAGATCACCATCGGGTCTCGGACCATCGTCGGGCACGGCTGCGTCCTCGATGGACGTGGCGGCCTGCAGGTCGGCTCCGACGTCAACTTCTCGTCCGAAGTGATGATCTGGACCGCTCAGCACGATCCACAGAGCGCTGATTTCGTGACACGCTTCGCGCCCGTCGTCATCGAGGATCGCGCCTGGATAAGCTGTCGGGCGATCGTCTTGCCCGGCGTGACCATCGGCGAGGGGGCCGTGGTTGCAGCCGGAGCGGTGGTCACCAGATCGATCGAGCCTTACTCGCTCGTCGGAGGTGTCCCGGCGAAGTTGATCGGGAAGCGAAACCCGAACCTCACGTATCGCCTCACCGGTGGCGACCCTTGGTTCATCTGACATCGAAATAGCGCTGACCGCCACCGCCTACCCGAGAAGCGAAGGGTATGCGGAGCTTGTGCGAAGTTCTTCGAACCAGTCCAAGTACGCCTGCACCTGGCGCTCCATGCCAAACGATTGTCCCGCGACGAAGGCCCCCTGCGCGCCCATTCGTCGACAGCGCTCCGGATCATGCATCAGTTCGTGAACATATCGTGCCATCGCTCCGCTGTCGCCCTCCGCGACAAGGTATCCCGTCACTCCGTGCTCGATCTCTTCAGGAATCCCTCCGACCGCCGTGGCAACGACAGGTATGCCACTCGCGAGCGCCTCGAGGATGACGCAGGGGTAGTTGTCCCCCTTGGCCGCGTGCACGAGCACGTTCGCCGCCTGGTAGTACAGGGCCACCTGCTTCGCGTCCGACACGTAGCCGGCATAACGCAGCCATGGCTCCGTCGAGGCTTGACGATTCTCACCCAGACACACGTAGAGCAGGTCTGCCGACCGCTCCTGTCCGATGACCAGACGAACCGCCTCGTCGGTTGTGGTAAAATCCTTGTATGGATTCGCACCCACAATCCCGCTCACGGCGAGCACCATGAATGCGTCCCGAGGCAACCCGAGCACATCCCGAGCTTCGACGCGCTCCCTCACCCTGTGTACGGTGAGGTCAATGCCATAGGGGATGACCCGCTTGCGCCAAGCGCGCAACATCGATGCGTCTACGCAGTTCATCAACCAACGGCTCGGCGTAGCCACCGCCAGCCTGCTTTCGCCGTAGATTCGGCTCTTTCGCCGCCAGTTCTGCGCGGTGCGGTCGCGGAGGATCGGAGGGGAGCGGCGCAGGTCCGGGCACTGGCCGCAGCCGGACCTCCAGCGATCGCAGCCCATGAAGTACCCACAATGGCCGGCAACAGCCCACGCGTCGTGCAAGGTCCAGACGACCGGCACCCTAGCGCTGATCGCGGGCAGGGCGTGCAGGTCGAAGAAGTCGCCGTGGACGCTGTGCATATGGATGACGTCGGGTCGCCATCCCAGACCATCGAGCAGGTGGCGAGTGTACGCATAATTGAAGTCTTCGTTGCCGCGCCAGTAGTCAACCCAGCGTCTCGGCACCGCAGTGCGCCGCACCCAGTCTCGCAGGCGATACTGTCCCCGAAATCTGGGCAGTCGGCTGACCAAGCCGTCGGCGAGAGCGCACAGCGGCGCCCATGGTGCCCCATACGCAAAAGCGTCAATCTCGGAGACGGCCGCGTCACTTCCGACCTTGAAGCGCACGAGCATCCGCACCTCGTGTCCCAAATCGCGATAGGCCCGAAGCAAGTCCATCGCCACCTTCTGGGCGCCACCGCCAATATCCGTCGTGGAGAACATCAGGATCTTCATTCCACCGACCAATTCAGCGGGTGCTCAGCGCCACGCAGCCCGGCAAATGGCTGCGCGAACGCCGCCGCCACCTCGGACGCGCGTGGTTGCGAAGACGCCTTGTAAGTGTCATCCGCTAGGCACTCACCTTCACCGCAATCCTGGCACTCGAGTCGATGCGATGCAAAAGCAGGGGCACGCGCAACGCCGCAACGTACTCGTCGAGCGCCTGCCGGGCGCCCTGCCATTGGCCATAGTCATCGACGATCAAGACACCCCCAGGCTGCAAAAGGGGAAACAGGTGCTCAAGTTCATGGCGGCTGGAGGAGTACCAATCCGTATCGAGCCGAAGCAGCGCGATTCGATCAGGCACAGTGCCTGGTATTGTATCCTCAACCCTGCCTTTCACCAATCGAATGCCCTCGGCTGGGTACCGGGTGGAGAGCAAGGTCCGCTCGACATCCCTCTGGTCTGCAATGCACCAATAGCGATTCTCCCTGTCTCGTGGCTGCGCTGCCAGAATGTCCGCAGCAGCGGCCCCGCCCAAGTCCCTATCAGGTGCGGACGGCGCAGGCATCCCCTCAAACGTGTCGTACAGGAATAGCCTCCGCGACGTGTCGCCAAGGTGGAGGAGCGTGCGCGCCGCCGCCATCATGCTGCCACCCCGCCAGACGCCACACTCCACGACATCGCCAGGTATGCCATTCTGCACGATGTATCGGATGGCCTCGCACAGTGCAAGGACACGCTGCGGCGAAGTCATGGTATAGGGGCGAACGGCCTCAATCGTCTCGCCATCATAGACATCGGCGTCGATAGGCACCCGGCCGGGGCGACGTCGCGTCACATCCAAGCCGGCCCAGTTGAACAGCCCGCGCGCAACTCGCTTCAGCGGCTCCATTCAAGACGCTCCCCGGTAGCGCGGAACATCCCTCAACCGTCTCGCACTCCAGTGCGAAGCTTAGGTCGCCGCGAGAAGATGACGGACCACATCGTCCAGTTTCGCGGCCCGGACCGCAAAGGTATGATCCCGCAGTGTGCGGCGTTGACCACCGACAGCGATCGCCTGGCGTGCGGACTCGTCGGCAAGCAGCCACCGGAGCTTCTCCGAGCACTCCTGGACGCTTCGGAAGGCTACGACCTCGCTGTTGAGATCGAAGAGGTCACTCAGGTTCTCCTTCCAGTCCGTCAGAAGGCACGTCCCCACGCCGGTGGTCTCGAATAGTCGCATGTTCCCCGCAAACCGCGGAGTGGCGTCGACGTGGACGTTGAGGGCGACACGGGCTGACCGCAGCCCGCCGTACATCGCCAGGCCGTAGACCGGCGGACGCACCGCTTTCCGGAGCGTGCCAGGGAAGCGCGCAATTCGCGGTGCTTCTGGCAGCGTGCGCATCTTCCGCACGCCGGGCAGCCGATCCGTAACTCCCCGCAGCCCCAGCGAATCGAGCACGCGACCAGCCGCCCACGCCGCCTGTTTCAGCCTGGTTCGACCCGGGCTTTCCTCGACCAGCCTACCGAACACTCGTAGCTCGAATCCATCGAGGACGATCTGCTCCAGCAACCGCGCTCTCAGGTTGTGCCACCCCTGGCCCTTGACGACCGTACCGGCAAAGACCACATCGGCCGCGGCGACCGGCGGCGGCAGCGTGTCGAGAAGCGTCGTCTCGAACGCATGATTGAGAAGATACCCTCGGTGCCCACCCGCAAGAAAATCGGCGACGAATCCCGGCGTGCAGCCGAGCATCGCGTCGCACGCGCGAAACGTGACCTCGTCCCTGGCAGTGTACGGCGCGCTGCACCATCCGAGCACGAGCCGAAGGGTAGGCACGCGCTGCCGGGCTGCCTGGATGAAGGCAGCGCCGAATCGAAAAATGTTCTGAACGAAGAGCACGTCTGGGCGGAGTGTCCTGAGCTGCTCCAACACGAGGGCGTCACCCCGCTCGCGGCAGCCATGCTCGCGAGCCCACGCCGCCTGCAGCCAGTCGGCATTGGAAACCAGCTCGTGAGCCTCGACCCCCAGGGCGCGCAGATTCCGACAGTAGAAGTCTGCCCATGCGAAGGCGTCGGCATGGAGTTCGGCGGCGGCAACCGCATATGGGCTCTCGCGACAGAGCGGGTGACGGCGCACGAAGTCGGACACGTACTCGGGGTAGTGCCACGCGAGCTTCACCAGGCGGTAGCTCACACCCCGCCCCGACAACAGCTGACCTGTGGCCTCCGAGCCACCGTCACACGCGCTGCTCCCGTGCACCTGTCGCGGCCCGGAAGAGAGAGACGATGCGAGCCACGGCAGGCTCTGTCAGCTCGGGGTACATCGGCAGGGATAGAACCTGCCCCGCAGCTCGCTCCGCGCGAGGAAACGCCCCGGCCGCGTAACCCAATCGCGAGTACGCCGGCTGCAGGTGCAGCGGGATCGGGTAGTGCACTCCCGTCTCGATATCCGCCGCCTTCATCGCTTCGCGCACCTCGTCCCGGCGCTCCACGCGGACGACGAACAGATGCCACACCGGCTCGGCCCAGTCGGGCACGAAGGGAGGCTCGATGCCCGCGGCGGTAAGGAGGCCACCGTAGGCAACGGCGAGCTCCTGCCGCCGTCTCGTCCACGCAGGCAAGTGCCGGAGCTTCACGCGCAGAATCGCGGCCTGCAACGTATCAAGTCGATTGCCGAATCCCTCTATCTGATGGTCGTACTTGCTGCGGCGCCCGTGATCCCGGAGCATATGAACCCGCTGCGCAATGGAGTCGTCGTTCGTGGTCACGGCACCCGCGTCCCCGTAGGCGCCGAGGTTCTTTCCAGGATAGAAACTGAAGCACGCCGCATCGCCAATGGTCCCGACGCCGCGTCCACGGTAACGCGCCCCGTGAGCCTGCGCGGCGTCCTCGATCACCGCGACGCCATGCTTCCGGGCCATGGCCACGATCGGATCGAGGTCGGCCGGCTGACCGTAGAGATGGACCGGAATCACGGCGCGCGTCTTTCCCGTGAGGCTCGCCTCGACAGCGGCCGGATCGAGGTTGTACGTGCGCTCGTCGATATCGGCAAAGACCGGCGTCGCCCCGGCCATGCTGATGGCCTCCGCCGTCGCGATAAAGGTGTGCGGCGAGGTGATGACTTCGTCCCCCGGGCGGACTCCGCACGCGCGCAACGCAAGATGCAGCGCGTCCGTGCCGGAGCTCGTGCCGATGGCGCGCCTGGCGCCGACGTAGGTCGCAAACTCCCGCTCGAAGTCACTCACCTCGGGCCCGAGGATGAACCTGCTCCGATCCAGAACGCCCTGGATGGCGGTCGCGATCTCCTCTCGAATCGCCCCGTACTGGGCCTTCAGGTCCACGAGCGGAATGGCCGTCATCCGGAGCCCTCGTCGCCCCCCGTTGGCCGGTACGCGGCAATGTCGCCCAACTGCCGCAGCACCCGTGCGGGGTTTCCCACCACGACCGCGCCCGGCGGAACGTCCTTCACAACCACCGCCCCTGCTCCCACCAGCGCATCCTCTCCCACGACGACGCCTGGAAGCAGCACCGCGCCAGCCCCGATCTTCGCGCGCCGCCCGACGCGCGGCCCGCACAGCGTCTCTTTCACCGCGCGCGAGCGCGGATAGCGTGCATTGGTGAGGACGACGAACGGACCGAGCCAGCACTCGTCATCGAGCAGCGAGTACTCCGGTACGAAGACCCCGGAGTGGAGTCGGACGCCGTCCCCGATCGTGACGTGATGCTCGACAACGCTGTGGCTTCCGATGCTCACCCGATGGCCGATACGGTTGTCCTCGCGAACCAGCACACCGTGCCCCGCACTAAAGTCGTCACCGATGCGGTTGCCCGCGTAGATAACGCTGTGGGAGCGGATGACGGCCCTCGCGCCGATAACGGTAACCGCAGCGGCCGGATCCCGGCCGCGGCCGCATTCGCCGATGACTACGTACGCGCCGACCGTGGAACCGGAGCCGAGGTCAACGCGGCCGATGAGATGGACCAAGCCGTCCGCCCTCATCCGCGTCATGCCCTGGCGTGCATGGCGATCCTGCCGCCGCCCCCGAGCACTAACGCATGCCGAGGCGACACAGGCGAGGCTCGAACCGCAGCGACACCTCGCGGCCGGTCTCGATGGACTCGTAGATGGCGGAGATGAGCTCGAGGCTTCGGCGGCCCTCCAATCCGTCGACCAGCTGGGGCGCGCCGTTCACGATGCAATCCACCACGTGCTCGTAGTAGGCCTGGTGGCCAAAACCATACACGCTGGGTGGATTGACGGAGAACCTCTCGAGAACGTCCCGGTCCTCGTCACGCGGGTCGCTGAACGCCCAGACGCGCATCTCGTTGACGGCGAAGCCTCCGATCTCGACGCAGCCCTTCTCTCCGAGAATGGAGATCGATCCCTCCAGATCCCGTGGACGGGCAGCGGTCGTGGCCTCGATGATGCCAAGGGCGCCGTTCTGAAACCGCAGCGTCGCGACCGCTGTATCCTCCGCCTCGATCTTGACCAGGGCCGTCGTCGCCCGCGCAAAGACGCTAGCGACGTCACCCATCATCCACTCCAGGAGATCCACGTGGTGGCTCGCCTGATTCGCGAGCACGCCGCCGTCCAGGGCCCACGTGCCGCGCCACGCGTCCTGGTCGTAGTATTCCTGCGTCCGGCACCAACGCACGCGGACCGTGCCCAGGACGAGCTTGCCAAACCGTCCTTCCTGCAGGGCACGCCGCAGCCGCTGAACGGGTACGTTGAAGCGGTTCTGCTTGACGACGAACAGGCGGACGCCAGCTTCATCACATGCCCGTATCATCCGGTCGGCGCTCTCCAACGTGAGCGCCATCGGCTTCTCGCTAATCACATGCTTGCCGTAGCCGGCAACCGTGACGGCATGCTCGGCGTGCAGCCCGCTCGGCGTGAGGATCGACACCACGTCTATTCCGGCGCCGGCGCGGTCGAGCATGGCCTCCAGGGAGCTGAACGAAGGCACCCGGAACTGCTGTCCGACGGCCTCTGCGCGCGGGTAGGCGATGTCCGCCACCGCCGCCAGCTTGGCTCCGGTGATGACGCCGTCGCCGAGCAGTTGGGCGTGGCGTTTGGCGATGCGGCCGCAGCCCAGCAATGCAACGCGTAGCATGACGCTCCTAACCTACGTGCGAGAGGACTAAGGTACCAGCCGAGCCGCACCGGCTAGTTGGGTGCCAGGCCGGCTACACGAAGCGCCCCGGCGGTCACGAGGCGATCCGTGCCCTCGTCGAGAATGAGCGTTATGATACCCACCCGTCCCGAGACTTTCCAATCTAGCCCAGGAAGGAATCGTGACAAACACCTTGGTCAAATCCCTCGCAGAGCGCGTACATTTGACGCCGTGCGTAGACGAGTGGAGATTCGGCGGCGCCATACAACGGGATTCGGGGCGCTCGTTCATCAACCAACATCCTGAGAACTGCCAACAATGCTCAAGGTGGTTCACCCGTCGACCTACGGCCCGGAACGGCAGTATATCCTGGGCGTCGTGCTGGGAGAATGGCTCGGACTCGAGTACGTGGCAGAACACGGAAGCGTGGATTGCCTTCAAATCACGTGCCTGGAAAATCCAACAGGCGGGCGTCTGGAGGTAGACGACTCCTTCTTCCAGACTCCACCCGCCGCGTGGTTGAGCCCAGAGTCTCTGCCTGGGAAGGTCCGGTCGTGGACGCCTCTGGCCGAATTGGGTGCGGGGGCCGCGCCCCTCGCTGTACTGTACGGTGCGGAACTGGACAGCGGGAGCTACGTGATGGTTCAGCCTGGCTTTGTCCGAATAGGCGTGGACATCTTCGGGACCGCGTTCTACATGCTCACCCGGTATGAGGAGATCGTAAGCGAACGACGGGATGAATTCGATCGATTTGTGGCCCGGTTCTCGATCCTCCAGCCGGTGGGCTTGCTGGACCGGGCCATCGTCAATGAGCATGTGGAACTACTGTGGCGGGCCCTGCACCGTCTCTGGCCAGAACTGGTTCGGACACCCCGGAACTACCGCTGTCTGCTGAGTTGTGACGTCGACCAAGTGTCGCTGATGGGAGCTTCGGCGTGGTTCGCCATGCGGGTAATCGCCGGCCGACCGGTACGAGATGCGCTTCGCAACGGCTCGTGGCGGGGCGCGTTCCGCCACGCTGCACGACTGCGGCAAGGCTGGAGAGGGGATCCCGGAAGAGATGACCTGGATGATTTTGACTTCCTGATGGACCAGGCTGAACAGGTCGGATGCACGTTCGTCTTCAACCTCATAGCCGGGCACGATAGATCGAACCGGGACGGCATCTACGGAGTTCATCGCGGCGGCATCCGAAACCTGATGCGACGGATCCACGGCCGCGGTCACGAGTTGGGATTCCATGGCAGTTACAGCACTTACCTGGACCCCGACCGCCTCCGGCGCGAGTTCACGCGGCTGACCCGCATCGCCGCCGAAGAAGGAGTGACACAGGCGACCTGGGGAGGGCGCCAGCATTACCTCAGGTGGAGCCCGCCAATCACGTGGCAGGCGTATGAGGACGCCGGTATTGGCTGGGATTCGACCTTGACTTACGCCGACTACGCCGGGTTCCGATGCGGCACCTGCTACGAGTTTCCGGTGTTCAATATCAAGACGCGCCGCACCTTGCGGTTGCGCGAGCGGCCCTTGATCGCGATGGAGAAGACCCTTCTTGCACGACCGTACATGGGGCTCAGTAGTTCACAGGCAGTGGATCGCGTGCGCGTGCTGTCCGACGCGTGTCGACGGGTAAACGGTGACTTCAGCCTCCTGTGGCACAATGGCCAGACCCGCGCTCCCGAAATGCGGAAGACGTTTGCCGAGATGCTGGCCGTGGCATCCCAGCCTGATGCCCCGCCGATCAGCGACCTGTCTCGGCGAGGCCGGTAGGCATATCAGGAGGCGACCGGCGGATCGTTCCACCCGGTATGGCCGGTCCGGGCGACCTGCTTGACCTGGTGACGGTAGAGAGCGAAGTAAGACACGTAGCCGACAGTCATCACGGCTGAATAGCCTTTGACCACCGCCATTCCCGAGAGGCCCATCCGGTGACCGCCGTAGAACAGAACAGCGACGCAGAGGGCGCGCGCTACGTCGATGAAGAACTGGCCCTGTAACCGGCCAACGATGTTCGGAACCGTTGACAGCGCTGACACCCCCAGTCCCACGGTGCAGTAAACGGACAGCCAGGCGGCGATCTCTCCCGCCTGTCGCCATTGCCTGCCGAAAACGACCGGGAAGATCAGGGGCGCCAAGAGACCGACTAGCAGGACGAGCAGGGACATCGCCGCAGTACGGACGAACACACGATCGAAGAAACTGGCGAGATCTTGCGGCCGCTCCCGGGCAATCGCAGCGCAACGGCTAAAAAAGACCTGACTCAATGCGCCACCGATCAGAGTGAGAGGAAAGCCAATCACTCTCATTCCCATGAAGAACTGACCGGCAAAGTCAGCTCCGAAATACGGTGCAAGCATGATCCCCGGCAAATACAGGCCCAGACTATTGAACAGAGTGGACGGGGTGGCTACCAGAGCCAAGCGCTTGTACTTCCTTGCAATGGCCCACAGAAATGTGATGGCCAGGCTCTCATTGTTCTTCGCCCGAAGCGCAGGGATCAGCCGCGTGCGACGGATAAGCCCCCACGTGCCGGCGCTGTATCCGGCGATGCCTGCGAGCACCAGCCCAACCGGACTCGGATCAAGAATTCCAAAAGAGAGGTTGATCGATTGCGACGCTACGAGCTGGGATACCGACGTGCGGGCTATTGCGCCCATGGCGTTGCGGCGCAACGCCCAGTAGCGGACTGACCGGTACACTCCGGCTCCGACGATTCCCACTGGAACCAGCCACAAGTATGCCCCAACGTCGTGGTGCGACCCCTTGGCTCCCAGAAGCGTTTCGATTCCGAGCCACGCAACCGCTGCAATCGCGGCTCCGACAATGAGGAGAATGGAAATCGCCGTCAGTCCAACTGCTTCATCTTCATCCTTGCCAACGGGGATACCGGTCTCATAACAGAGGGAGCCGACAGTCAGCACCGCCGCCAGGACAGAGTTGTAGACACCGAACAGGCCGAAGTCGGATGGCGCGTAGAGGCGTGAGTACACTGGCGACAGCAGCACGCCAACTGCCTGCGTGACGAGACTGGCGCCACCCAGCGCGAGTGCCGCACGCAGCATCCCACCCTCAGGAGCGTGCTTCTGCGCAAGTCGAGCGGCCGCTGCGCGCAATCTAGCGGATGGCATCGCGATCTTCGTTTGGCTGCCCCCGTCCTGTGGAGACGTGACGGCTTGACTTTAGGGCTGGCGCGGACATCGCTAGCTCATTCTCGATCAGCGACCGCGGGCCGAGCACGGCGATCGACCGGTATTACGGCGTCGCCGGACGATCGCACCGTCGCCGCCACCCGGGTCCCGCGTAGGCGCGACTCAACACTGCAAAGCGGCTTGGATGAAGCGGGCGCATTCCGGCTTCAGGTTCGCCCCCAAAGGTTGTAGTTTATCAGGAATTTGCTCCGCTTTTCAAGGCGAGATGCGCGAGATAGGGGAACCGCCGTTCGCGGCGGCGTGGGTCTCGCGGGCGGCGCGCCCTGATCTCGGGCCCGAGCAGTCCATCTGGCGAACAGGTTCTCCTCGTCCAGATTTCCTGACGAAGGGAGAGATTTCGTGGCGCGTCCGACCTACATTCTCGGTCTGTCCGCCTTCTATCACGACTCCGCCGCTTGCCTGGTGCGAGATGGGGGCATCCTGGCGGCCGCCCAGGAGGAGCGCTTCACCCGGAAGAAGCACGACGATTGTCTGCCGGTCTCTGCGGCCAAGTACTGCCTCGAGGAAGCCGGCATCTCGGTTGCAGACCTTTCCCTGGTCGCCTTCTACGACAAACCGTGGCTGAAATTCGAGCGTCTCTTGGAGACGTATCTGAACTTCGCGCCCCGGGGGATCACTTCATTCACGAAGGCGATGCCGCTCTGGCTGAAGCAGAAGCTCTGGATCGGTGATCTGTTGAAGAACCACCTGGGCTACGAGGGGCAAGTTCTGTTTCCTGAGCACCACCAATCTCACGCGGCATCTGCGTTCTACCCGTCCCCGTACGCAAGCGCTGCCATTCTGACGATAGACGGGGTGGGCGAGTGGGCGACGGCATCGTGGGGGATGGGAGATGGAAACCGAATTCACCTCCACTCCGAGCTTCGGTTCCCTCACAGTCTGGGACTCCTCTACAGCGCCTTCACATATTATACCGGGTTCAAGGTGAACTCCGGAGAGTACAAGGTGATGGGGCTCGCGCCGTATGGGCAACCCAGGTACGCGGACCTGATTCTGAATCGGCTCATGGACCTCAAGGAGGACGGCTCCTTCCGCCTCGACCAGCGTTACTTCAGCTACTGTGCTGGTCTCACGATGACTTCGACGGCGTTTCACGACCTGTTTGGCGGCCCCCCACGGAAGCCTGGCTCCGCGATCACTCAGAAAGAGATGGATCTCGCGCGATCCGTTCAGGACGTCACCGAAGAGGTGATGCTGCGCATGAGTCGCCATGTGAGGAGGGAAACCGGCGCGAGGTACCTTTGCCTCGCTGGCGGCGTGGCGCTCAACTGCGTCGGCAATGGGAGGATCCTCCGAGAGCGAGTCTTCGAGGACATCTGGATACAGCCGGCGTCGGGTGACGCGGGGGGAGCGCTTGGGGCGGCCCTCTTCGCGTGGCACCAGTTCAGCGGGCAGCCGCGCGAGGTCGGAAGCTCCGGCCGGTCCAGCCAGGGCGCGTCGCTTCTTGGCCCCTCATTCACGGCGGAGGAGATCGCTGCGTGGCTTGACGAGCGCGGATACCGTTACCACCGATGCGATCCATCGGAGCTTCCCAGCCGCGTGGCTGGCTATCTAGCCGAGCAAAAGGTCGTGGGCTGGTTCCAGGGCCGGATGGAATTCGGTCCGCGAGCGCTTGGGGCACGAAGCATCCTCGGCGACGCTCGGAATCCGGAGATGCAGTCGATCATGAACCGGAAGATCAAGTTCCGAGAGTCATTCCGTCCCTTCGCCCCATCGTGCTTGGAGTCGATGGCCTCGGAGTACTTTGAACTTGACCGACCCTCCCCCTATATGCTTGTTGTAGCCCCGGTAAAGAAGGAGCATCGGACGTCATTGACGCGGCAGCAGCAGGATCTGTCGGGGGTTGAGAAGTTGCGAGTTCCGCGCAGCGATATTCCAGCGGTGACGCACGTGGACTACTCCGCCAGGGTGCAGACGGTCCACCCGGACGAATTGCCCCGATTCCACAGCCTGCTCGTTGCCTTCCGCGAGATGACCGGTTACGGGGTGATCGTGAATACTTCTTTCAACGTCCGCGGGGAGCCCATCGTGTGTACGCCGGAGCAGGCGTACCTGTGCTTCATGAGAACAGAGATTGACATACTGGTTATGGAGAACCTGATTCTCTTCAAGGCCGATCAACCCGTTCTTGAGGAACTTGGGCACTGGCGTCAGGTATATGAGCTCGACTGACACGGGGGCCGTCGCACTGTGAGGGGCAAGGCACAGAGAAACGCCGCTGAGCTGCGCAAATTCGGCCTCGTAATGGGGGTCGCCTTGGTGGCGAGCGCTGGGCTTCTCGTGTGGCGGGATCGAGGCTGGGGAGCCTGGCTGCTCTTGCCTTCGGGGGGCTTCGCAGCCATTGGCCTCCTGGCACCCAGGATCCTGGATCCCGTCGAGCGGATGTGGATGTCGCTGGCTGAGATCACTGGGGCCATCGCGACACGAGTCATCCTCATCCTCGTCTTCTATCTGGTGTTCACGCCCGTCGGGGTGCTTCTACGGCACTTATCCCGGGACAGCTTCGGCACACGGTTCCTCCCCAGCTCACGGTCGTATTGGGTCCCGGTGGATCCAGACGGCCCGTCCAGCCGTCCGGACAAGCCCTTCTGAGGGGGCGTCCCCATGCTCTCCCGATCCAACGCCAGGCTGATTTGGGAGTTTCTTCGCGTACGCAAGAAGTGGTGGCTGACTCCCATTCTGCTGCTTCTGCTGTTGTTGAGCCTGCTGCTTGTGATGGCGCAAGGCTCAGCGCTCGCACCCTTCATCTACACGCTCTTCTGATGAACCAGGGACTCCGGGATGTTGGGCATCGCGTCCAGCAGTGGCGGGGCACTGAGAAGATCCTCGTGCTCGTGCCTGCGGGCGTCGCTGTTGCAGTATTCGCAGTCTACGCGCTGACCTATGACATCCAAAACCGGACGTTGTTCTGGGTCGCGCTGGTGCTGATCGCCGTTACGGTCGCTGCGACGGGCGCGGCGCTGCTGGCCGGTGACGGCCGACTCCTGCCGACTGGCCCACTACTTGCACTTTCGTCCACCGCGCTTTGCGGCGTCGGCATCGAGGTGACGCTGCGTCTTGCGCGCGACCACCTGCCGCCGGCGCTTGCCGACTATGTTGCGGCCCCTGACCTGCGCGTGCAGCAAGCCCGCATGGTCGAGTTTCTCCCACATTCTCCCTGGGCCAAATTTAGACCAAATACGAGGATTCGATCGCAGGGTGGGGGCCGAGGCGCCCCTCACGAGTTCGTATACGAATGGGCCACTGATCAGCTCGGATTCAAGAATCCGAAAGCGCTCGCCGCGCAGCGGACCGTCCAAGCAGTGGCGTTGGGAGATAGCTTCACCGAAGGCATGGGTGTCTCGGTGGATGATACATGGCCTTCGCAGCTTACGCGGCTGGGACTGCAGACCTACAACCTTGGCGTCCAGGGATACGCTCCCTCCCAGATGGATGGTGCACTTGCGTCGTACGGCTTGAGCAGGCATCCGCGCTGGGTCATCATCGCCTATACTCTCGGGACTTTCACGCGAGAGACATTGTTCGGCAAGCAGCGCCAGTCGGGCGACCGTCGCCTGAGTGGGGGCATCGCGGCGATCGCCGACGAGGACCAGGCAGGTGTTCGGGGGCAGAGCCATGTGATGATCTCGGCGCTCTACCTCTATGCGCGCCACGCACTTTATGAGCTTCTGCACGGCGTTGTTGGCGGCACGCGGCGGGTGCGCGCGCAGCTACTGCCCGCATTTCGGCGGTATGCCGCGGACATCGCTTTTGTCAGCGCGAGACCCGACCTCGCGGAGGCCGTGGAGCACAGCTCTAGAGAGTGGACATCCACGCTCTCGGCGTTTTCGGAGATCGTCACGATGTCTCGAGGAATCGGTGCCCGGGTAGTCATTGTGACAATTCCCCCAAGGGGAGTGGTGTACTACTCAGCGGCAACCGCCCATTCACTGCCGGAGCGGTACTTCGGCCTTGTTGAAGTGAGGGAACTGCGCAAGTTCGCCGAGCAGCAGGGTATCGTCTTGGTGGATCCCACCAATGCGCTTCGGGGCTACGTCTCTGCGATAGCGCCGACCCTTGAGACGAGCACACTGAACAAGTTGCCCTATATCTCAATCGACGCTCACATGAACGCCATCGGCTACGGGATCCTGGCGACGGAGATCGCGAGAGCAATCCGCGCTGCAACGACCGATTCCCCTCCGCGCAGGCGCGGCAACAGCTCGGGCATGACTGGTTCCTTTCACCGAGAGAGACAACCGGACGCCACTCAGCGGGCCAATCGAGGATTGTTCCGCAAGCCGGCTCCGACACCGGAGCCCTCTCGAGCGACCGCTAACCTACCGGACCCGAAAGCTCACACCTGAGGAGCCACAGCCATTGCTTACCCGGTAGCGCAACCGGCAGAGGGGCGCCACCCCCATGCGACTAGGTTGCCGCAGGCTCGACGGCGGCAGCGCGGATCCGATCTACGAGAGCCAATCCGGCGCTGGGATCGACTTCCGGAGATGGGATGATGAACTCCTCGGAGAGCCAACTGACAAACCTGTTCACTTCGGCAAAATCAGGTTGAATCGGGGCTCCACCAGACAGTAAACGGCGGACGCTCGCCGCGTCATTCATCGTCGCCGCTCTCGCCATGCCCTTCCGCTGATAGAACGCCGGTCCGAGCGTGAACACCGGGACTCCCGCCAGAAGGGCCTCAAGTCCAACCGCCGATGTGAGCGTGAGAACCGCGGCAGTCCGCTCGAAGAGAGCTGCAACAGTCGGTCCCCTGCCTGCCCTGGAGATGCGCGCACCGCGAGATCGCAACGCTCGAGTGACGTCCTCGGGCACTCGCTGCCCGGATTCGATCGGGTGAGGCCGGATTACCAGAAGAATGTCGGGCGGCGTGGCCTCCAGCGCGAACCGGATCAAGTCAATCCAGGTGGGGCTTCCCCACGAAATGCTCGGGCGATGCAACGCAACCAGCACGCAGCCGGTGCCACAATTATCCGTAGAGGACAGCGTTTCGAGCTCGGGGAACCACTGCCGCGGCGCCAATCTCGAGGCGATCCAGGAGGAGAGAGTCCCTATGGTGTGGAAGCTGTTCCCCCCACTCACAGCTCGCGCCGCGTACTCAAGGGCCCTCTCCCAGTTGGACCACCTGAGCGGGTTCCGGCGCTTCGCTGATTGCGACCTGAACGCCAATGATGGTACCTGCGCAGGCCAGTCGGTCTTCTCAGAGGGTCCTGGGAGCGTGACGCTGCGAAGGATGTCTTGCCAGTGCGAACCGTGAGGGTGGGCGATGAAGTGCCCCTTCAGATGGCACGGCTGGATCCCCACCTTCGCCATGCCTCTCGCCGACGCAGCGCCGTCAACCAGCCAGCAAATCCCGTGCTCTGCCGGACCGTAGACGACAACTTGAGGCAAGAAGCGCTCGATCTCTCTCTCTACAAATGCACAAGCTGCTCCCCAGGCACGGAGCAGCCTCGCGGGGAGCTGGTCGCGCGTAAACCCACCGCCCAAGAACTCGGCGACCGGCGGCATCACGTCTCGCGCGACGGCGACTGAGCCCCGCCAGGGCAGATAGGCGTAGTCCATGCCCCGTCGCCGAAGATGACGCCCCGCGCTCCACGAGAGACCCAAGAACCTGCATTCGGCATCCGGCATCAGGGCCGCAACGCGTGCGAACTGCCGAGCGTAGTAGTCCCCGTCCGAGACGCCAAAGAGAACTCTCAGATGACCCCCCCTTCGGACCGGCGCGTCGCTTGCGCGCTCCTGTGCAGGCGGACCGCCGCACAATAGAATCAGTACACCAGTGCGCCTTCCGCACAACCGGCTCGTTCCAGGGCGGCCGCCAGGGCCAATCTCGCGGAACCCAGTCGTGCATGCCTCCACGCCGCGGATGCAGGGACACACTCGGCGCCGACAATGAGCTCCGCTAAGGAAGGATCTCAGTCCTCGTCTGTCAATCGCTTGCAGCGCAATGTTGCGGGCCTTGCCGCGCGCAAGAGCCTCGTTCGGCTACGCCTAGCATCTGGCGCCGCGCCGCAAATTCTGACCTGTTCCGCCCGGCCCTCACGGCCATGGCCGTCCACATGAGTCCCTGGCGACGCTGCGCCGCGCTGACACCTTCTGGGGGCAAGCACGAGACGAACCGGCCGGGCTTGAAGCCACTCAGCTACCGCGAAGCCGTGCAGTACTAGCTAGCGAAGCAAACAGCTGCGGAGCCCATTCGTGCCGGGCCAGGGACGGCCCGTCGCGGCCGCGCTCCGCGCATTGGACTTTCACGAGGCACAGCTCGCCGCCGGCCCGCTGCGCGCTACCGCCCGGCTTCGATTGACGGGCTAACTATGGAACATCGGCATCGTTGATGGGCGCTTACTCGGTGCCTACCGGAAGAGTAGATCAAAAAGGCGACCGTACAGTTCATGTCCGGCGCGCTCGGTTTCCATGAGGGCCTCAGCGTTGGGTAGGAAATCGAGCACACTCAAGGTCCTAGCTGCCGACACCTGAAAGTCCACCGGGAATGGCTCGACCTTGAGCCCTGCATGCTGGAACAGACGTCGAGCACGAGCCATATGGTAAGCCGAAGTCACTAGCAACACCGTTGTAGCAGAGCCCGCATCGGCGCCCGCTGTGCGTCGCGCGCGCAGAAGCAGCGCTACTGCCGCAGCTTCCTGCGCAGTGTTACTGACGCGACCCGTCGTCACAACCGAATCGGCCGCCACCCCCATCCCTCTGGCGTATTGGGCGAGCACTTCACCTTCGGGCGAGGCAGAGGGCTCCCACGACTGCCATCCGCCGGTGAACACCAGCAGCGGTGCCTTGCCTGCTCTGTATAGCTCCACTCCCCCGAAGAATCTGTCTGGATCGCCCCATTCGCTGATGGCTGCCTTGCCAGGCGCGACAATCCTGCCGCCGCCCAGGACCACCACGGCATCGGCGCGTGGTGCGTCCGTCGCTGGAATACGCACGGCGCGCCCCTCAACGACTCGAATCAGCGCATCGCTCACGAGCGGCGTGCTACACAGCCACAACACTGCTAGACCGACCCAGATGAGGATGCGCCGCCTTGCCCAGAGTCCCACCGACACCAAGATGAGCGTTGCGCCGACCGGCAGCACGAACACAGCAAGTACTTTCGGCAAATAGATCATTGACGCCGTAGCATCCCTGGGTCAGACGGGTGGCGCCCCCTTCTTGAGGGCAGCGACGAGCGCTCCCGTACTAGGTCGCTGCGCCCGTCAGCGCTGGCGGCAGGGGGGCCTGAGGAGGCCGGCTCCGGGACATGCCGCGTCGAGTGTTTCATCACTCCGCCTCTTAGGAAATGGACGCCCCCGCAGTCCCGGGGCGGCTAGAGAATACCGCTAAGACCTTCCCGAATCGCAGCCGGATGGCTGGCCATGTCATCAACAGGACAACTGTTGGTACTATCAATGCGACCGGTCCGACTCGCCAGGCCAGGCACGCCGCTGCGCCACTCATCGCCCATGCTACGCCGTTCCGACTCCACCGCGAACCGAGACGTCGTGCAGAGAACCAATCCTGTAGCCACGAGGCGGGCCACGCCAGCATCATCGCTGCCGCACAGCCCTCCAGTCCTGCCAGGCCGCTGAGGGTGGCAATGCCCGCCAGCACCGCGGCGTGCCCCACGCACGACGCCGCGACAGACTCCGCGAAGAAACCACGTACGTGGAGCGCGCTCAGCGCTGCCGCATGAGCGGAGGCGAGAAGCGCAGCGCCCACAACCCAGGGGAACAGGGGGACCGTCGCCTGCCAGAAGGGACCCAGGGCGACTCGCACACAGGGCCCATAGACCGCAATCGCTACCACCGCCACCGGTATGCTGATCGCGACTTCCGTTTCGACCGCGGCGTTGAGCCACCTTCGGAGCGCGCGCCGGTTGTCGGCGATCGGGGCGAGAGCCGGCAGGATGACCCGGGAGACGGCGGACCGAACCGGCGCCACGAGGCCCGCGGCACGCAGGGTCAGACCCAGCAACCCCACGGCATCCGGCCCCATCAGCCTCCCCACACTGGCGAGGAAGATCAGGCTACGGCTCTGTTCCACGCCCGCGGTCACGGAATAGCCGAAGCCGAACCGCAACATCTTTGCGGCAGCCGGCAAGTGAAGACCGAACCGCGGGGCGATTCCAAGGTAGATCCAGGGAGCCACGCAAACCACTACGGCTCGAATGCACCACCCGGATACGGGCCCCCAGATGTGCCAGCCATTGAAGGCCAGGCTGATGCCTACGGCTTGGCTTACCACCTGGCTTGCCAGCTCGATGACCGTGATGGGAAAGAACTGCAGCCGACGCTCCATTCGCGTCATCGCGGGGAGAGCCAGCATGTGCAACGGCACTAGCGCTGCAGTGGCGGCACCTGGCCAGAACAGATTCGGAACGTGACTGAAATGTCCTAGCCCACGGAGGGCGCACAGCGCGACGATCGCCACGATGACCGACGACGCAGACGTGATGGTCAGCGCCGTCTGATAGTCCTTCTCGGTCGGCTCTTCCCGTTGCGATAATAGAGAGGCATTGATGCCGAGGCGACTTGCGATGCGGAGCACGGAAGCAAGCGACGTGCATAATGCGTAGATCGCGAAGTCTTCGGGACCGAGGGCCTTCGACAGCAGGATGGCCGAGACGACTGTGACGCCCGTGCCGACCACGTTGTTCACAGCCACGAGGGCGCCGCTCCTTAGAGCTCTATCCCGCTGGCGCACTAGGGACGTCGCCCGGGGAACGATGCGAGGAAGCTACTCGTGCTTACGCTCCCACCAATGGCTGTGTCAATCGATCCTGCTGATTCGGTCGTGCTTCACGAATTCGATGTCACTGCCCCGCAGCACTACGCGCACGGTGGCCGCCAGGATGCGCACGTCGCCCATGAAGGTATGCGTGTCGACATACTCCACGTCATACGCGATCTTCTCTTCCCAGGACAGGCGATTGCGGCCGCGGATCTGCGCCAGCCCGGTGATGCCCGGCTTGACGTCAAGTCGCCGGCGCTGAACCTCGTCATACCGCTCCACCTGGAAAGGAAGCGTCGGCCTTGGGCCCACGAAGCTCATGTCCCCCCGGAGAATGCACCAGAGTTGAGGAAGCTCATCGAGGCTAGTCCGGCGCAGGAATCCGCCCACCCGCGTGAGGCACTGGGAGTCTGGCTTGAGCTTCCCATCCGAGTCCAGCCTGTGCTCCGGAAGCACCATGGTGCGGTACTTATAGATCCGGAACGGCCGGCCGTGCAGGCCGATGCGCTCCTGAGCGAAGAGCACCGGCCCCTCCGAATCCAGCGCGACAGCCAGGGCCTCAAGCAGCATGACGGGGACTGCGGGAATCGCCACAGCCACGGCGAACACCACGTCGAAGACACGCTTGAGTGCGTCAGCGAGGCGACGGGACTCAGCCACGGCTCCGGCTCGCTAAGAGGCCAGCGCCGCCGCGACCCGCCTCGCTATCTGCGGGCCGGCCAAGCCGTGGCTCTCCAGCACGTAGCGGTACTCGCCCGCCTTGCCGAATTCATCGGGCAGGCCAATCGTCAACTGTGGAGGAGGGCCTCGCAGCGTGGTCTTGTATTCGGCGATCGCGCCTCCGAGGCCGCCGATGATCGTGTGTTCTTCGACGGTCACGATGAGGCGCGAGGACGCGCACGCGCGATCAATGGCGGCGGTGTCTAGGGGCTTCAGCGTGTGCATGTTCACCACCGCTGCCGACACACCCTCCGTCTCGAGCATCCGCGCGGCCTCAAGCGATTCGTAGACCATCGAGCCGCACGCGAAGATGGTGAGGTCCGACCCCGTGCGCACGGTGATGGATTTACCGAGCTCGAACGCGTAATCCTCGTGGTAGACGATAGGATTGTTCGTCGCCCCGGTCAGCCGGATGTACATTGGTCCCCGATGCGCCGCGGCCGCGAATACCGTCTTGACGATTTCCCCGCAATCCGCCGGCGAGACCACCGTGAGGTTGGGGATCGTGCGCATGATCGCCGCGTCTTCCAGCCCGTAATGCGAGTTGCCGAGGTAGGCCATCGACACTCCGCTCCCGATTGCGACGGCCTTCACGTTGAGATTCATGTAGCCGAGGTTCATCCGCACCTGCTCGCTGGCCCGCATAGAGACGAACGGCGCGAACGACGTGGCGAAGACCACGAATCCCTCCTTCGCCAGGCCCGCAGCCATGCCGATCATGTTCTGCTCGGCGATGCCGACGTTCAGGAACCGGTCCGGGTACGCGAGCTTGAATCGATCGAGCCCCGAGGAACTCCCCAGGTCCGCCGAGAGCACCATCAGGTTGGGCGTCGTCTCCGCCAGCGCCAGAATGGCCTGCCCAAGCATCGCGCGCGACCCAAAGCGCGACCACTGCTTGACCGAGGCGGGCGTGACTTCCAGGCTCATGCCTCTCCCATCTCCTGCAGCGCCCGCTCGTAGAGCGCCTTGGTTAGGCGGTTATGATGCCATTCGTTGTTGTTCTCCATGAACGGCACGCCCTTCCCTTTGATGGTCTGCGCGATGAGCGCCGTCGGCTTGCCCTCCACGTGATTCCGCGTGAGCGCCTCGTACAGCTCCGCGACGTCGTGTCCGTTCACAGAGGTCGCGTTCCATCCGAACGCACACCACTTCGCGGCGAAGTCGCCGAAGTTAATGATATGCTCGTCCTTGCCGTCGTTCTGGTAGTGATTGTGGTCCACGATCGCGACCAAGTTGTCGAGCTTGAGCTGCGCAGCGGACATCACGGACTCCCATACCGAGCCCTCATTGCACTCCCCGTCGCCCAACAGGACGTAGATCCGGTGCCCCAGACGTTTCTTCTTCGCCGCCAACGCGAGCCCGACTCCCATCGAGAGGCCGTGCCCCAAGCTTCCGTTCGATGATTCGATGCCTAGCGCGATGTTCATGACCGGATGCGCGATGAGCGCGCTGCCGTTTGTCTGGAACGTCCGCAGCACGTCCTCCGAAATGACGCCGGCCTCGTGCAGCGCGCAGTAGTAGCCGAGCGCTCCGTGGCCCTTGCTGAGGACGAACCGGTCGCGGCCCTCCCAGGCAGGGTCCTTCGGATCGTAGGTCAGCACGGCGCCGTACAGCGTGGCCAGGATGTCCACGATCGACAGGCAGCCGCCCAAGTGCGCGCTGGTGTTGCTCGCGTGCGAAATCTCCAGGATACTCCTGCGCATCCGGCGCGTCATGTCCCGGATCCTCTGCTCGTCCATGCCGCGGCTCCTCAGATCGTCAGTCCGCCGTCCACGCGCAGCACCTGCCCGGTCACGAAACTCGACAGGTCGCTTGCAAGAAAGAGCGCGACGTTCGCAATCTCCAGAGGCTCCGCCGGACGCTTCAGGGCGGACGCCGCGATGAGCTGGTTGCGGGCCTTCTCCTCCATTTGGTCGAACATGTCGGTCCGGGTGATGCTCGGCGCGATGGCGTTCACCCGGATACTGAGATAGCCCAGTTCGGTCGCCATCGTCCTGGTGGCGAGCAGCAGAGCGGCCTTGCTCGATCCATAGGCCGTCGTGCCGGCCTCTCCGGTCAGGCCGGCGGTCGAGGCGATGTTGACGATCGATCCTGCCTTGAACCGGGACATGTAACGCACAATCCCCTGGGTCAACGCAATCTGGGCGAAGAAGTTGACCTCGAACACCCGACGCAACTCCTTCAAGGACGTCATCTGAAAGAGGGCTCCGGAGGCAACGCCTGCGTTGTTCACCAGCACGTCAATGCGCTTCTTCGATCCGATGATGGTTTGAACGGCGGCCTTGATTCGTTCACCGTCCTCCAGGTCGAAGTACACCGGCGTAATGGAGACGCCAGTGGTCTCCACCAGCCGCCTCACGACCTCGGAGAACTCCTCGGACTCTTTGCGGACGCACGCGAAGATGTCGGCGCCGTTCTCCGCGAACACCCGCAGCACGGCCCTGCCGATGCCGCGGTTGCAGCCCGAAATGACCGCCGTCTTGTGCTGTAGGAGCATCTCGCCCTCGTTCCCGTTGCCTGCGCGCCTCTACCCGCGATAGAGCTTGCCCCGCTCCAGGACGGGCTCCAGCAGGGTTAGATCCCCTTCCTGCACAACGTATCCCAGAGGGAACGGCGGGCGGGCCTCGAGTCCGATGGCTTTGAGAACACGGTCGTTCTGATAGTAACACTGGAGCACGTGGGTGGACAATTCGGCGAAGAACCGGGCATGCCGCCGCCTCCACGCCTCGAACAGCGCCGCCTGCTCCGGACCGTTCAAGGTCGAGAATTCCCCGCGCCGTGCGTCCTGCAACTGCTGGTCAATGCCGAGCAATCCGTCCCGCAGCCAGCCGACGAGGTTCTCCCTGACAAGGTATGCGAGGAAGCCCACGTCGGCGGCGCCCGGCAGCCGGCCGTCGCCACTGGGCGGGATCATCAAGTTCAGCAGAGCGGCCAGCGTCCGCTCCTGTGCTGCGCTCAGGTCCGCGCCCTCGCCTGTCTCGTTCGCCATCACCGCCGGCCTGTCAATCGAAGAGGTTCCTGGCTCGCTGCTTCATCTGGTCCGCAATGTATAAGGCGAGCGCCTGCATCGTGGATACCGGGTTCACCGCGCCCGCGGTGACAAAGATGCTGCTATCAACGATGAAGAGATTCCGCACGTCGTGGCTGCGCCCCCACTCGTTGACCACCGACCGGTCCGGATCGGATCCCATGCGCGCGGTGCCCATCAGGTGCCATCCCGTGTTCCGTACCGGACCGAAGGCGAGCGTCCTGAACGCCGCTGCGGCCACCATGACCTCCTTGCCCCTCCTCAGGCCGTGCGCCAATGCGGCTTTGGTGTTGTCGCTCAGCCGGTAGGTGATCTTCGGCGCCGGGATGCCGTGCGAGTCAACCAACTCGGGGTCGAGGGTCACCGAGTTGCCGGGCTCCGGTAGGTCCTCCACGATGATGCCCATCCCGACCGTATGGCCGAAACGGGACGCGAATACTCGATGATGCTCCGCCCCCCAGGGAATCTCCCGCCGCGCGACGCCGGTCAGCGCGGTCTCGATCGGTCCCGGGCCGCGCAGCACCTGCATCGTGTAGCCGCGCACGAAACCACGTGCGCGCTCGGTCTCGTAGAACTCCTGGCTCTGCAGACAGCATCCCTGCGGGCCGAGGTGCGCTTCCAACGGCTCGTCGAAGACGCCCTCGACGTACCCGAGCGGATGCAGCATCAGATTCCTGCCGACCATTCCCGACCGATTCGCGAGCCCGTCGGGGAACTGCGGCGACCGCGAGTTGAGGAGCAGGCGCGGCGTGCCGACGCCGTTGCAGGCGACGATCACCACCCGCGCTTCCTGCCGGCGCTCGACGCCGTTCTCATCGTAGTAGACGACCCCCCTCGCCCTGCCGGAGTGGCTCACGGCGATTTCGCGGACCCGGCAGCGCGTCTTCAGCTTGACACCGTTGCTTAGTGCCGGCGGCCAGTAGGTCACGTCAACGCTGGATTTAGCGCCCTGTGCGCAGCCGCCGTTGCAGGGCCCAAGGTTGACGCACTTCTCGCGGCCAGCCAGCGGGCGGGTGATGATGGCGCAGTACGAGGGCCACCAGTGCCAACCCAACTTGTTGAAGCCCCTCCCGATGGTCTCCCCCATCCGACCGAGCGGCACCGGCGGCAACAGCCGCTCGATTGGCGGGTAGGCCGGATCCCCGCTGAGCCCCGACACCCCCATCATCTGATCGTTCAAAGCGAAGAACGGCTCAAGCCGCGCGTAGTCCACCGGCCAGTCGTCCGCCACGCCATCCCGCGACCGGACCCGGAAGTCGGACGGATGAAAGCGGGGGAAGTGCCCCGAGTACAGGATTGTCCCGCCGCCGACCGCGTTGAAGTTCGAGATCGCGATTGGAGACTCGCGGTCGTTAATGGGATAATCCGCCGCGAGCCTACGCACATTCGGGAGCACATGGTACTCGCCCTGGCGCAGGACCTCCCAATCCCTCCTGGTGCTCGGGTACTTGGACGCATCCATCCAGTCGCCTTGCTCGAAGCACATGATATCCACGCCCGTGTCGCTGAGACTCCAAGCAACCGCTGCGCCAGTCGCGCCAGCGCCAATGATTAGTATGTCGACAGCGGCCACTGCCTGTGCTACCTCGTCAGCGAGGTGTGCGCAGTCGCCCCGGCGTATGCCGCGAGCCGCCACGCCCCAGTGGGCACAATCACGTCCGGCCCTCGCGGGCGCCTTTGCGGCGTGTCTTCGGCCGACCCCGCGCGGCCAAGCTTCCGGAATGCTCTGCTGACGTCTCCGGCTTCTCGGGCAGATAACGCTCCAGGATGTCCGGAATCGTGATCAACATGTCCGCCTCACAGGCGACTTCGCCGTTCGTGTAGGCTACACCAGCCCCTTTCGCTATCCCGCGATTCCAGGATACTACCTTCGTCTCGATGACGAACTTGTCACCCGGCTTGACCTCCTTGCGGAAGCGCACGGTATGAGACAGTGCGTGGGTCACCTTGCCCTTGAGCCCCGGCTGAGTGGTGATGGCTACCGTGAGCATCTGTGCCAGCGCCTCCAGTTGAAGAGCGCCGGGCATGTTCGGCGCCCCCGGGAAGTGCTTCGGGAAGTACCACTCGTTCAGGGTCAGGTTCTTGTAGCCCTTCGCACTGACTCCCGGAACGACCTCGTCCACGTGGTCGATCATCAGGAACGGATAGCGGTTCGGCTGGTATTCCTGCAGCTCGACGCAGTTCAAGCTGAAGCCTTTCATTTATCGCTCCCCCGTGTCCGGTTGGTGGTCCAAGCGCGGCGACGGGCCACGGGTCTCCGCGCGCTCCGTGTCGAACACCCGACGCCGCCGTTCGCCAGCGGACCTCCCGTCGCCGGGTCCGCATGTGGTCAATGTGATTCGCGGTCAGGTACGGCTCATATGCCCCGGCGCCGGCCCGTCACTACCTCGGCCCGGCGGCGGGACGGTGGCACTGTGAGCCGCCGGTGAGACGCGGCCCCGGCTAGCGCAGCTCGACGATCCGCGACAGGCTCCGGACGATGTCATAGCCGTCCCAGATCACCCCGATGTCCAGCGCCGTGCCTATGGGCGTGATCCGGTCGATCCCCGGCAGCCGGTTCGCGACGACGAAGTCGAGGAGAAGCGCCTTGTCGACGCCGAAATACGTGAGCGTCTGGTACTTCGTGTTGACGATGTGCGCTACGGTGTCGACATCCTCCGTGTCGTACTCGTACACGTACCCGTACATGCCCCGCAACACATCGATGTTGTCAGGCAGGTTGTCAAGCTCGACGCGATACAGGTAATTCCCGTGCTTCTGCACGCCGGCAATGTGGTCCAGGTCGATCGCGTTCCGGCACAGCTGCGTGTACTTATCCACCGCCTTCACCGGCTGCAGCGGATACCTCGTCGCCGCCACGGCGCAGACCTTGTCCCAGAAGACGCGCTTGGCCTCCTCCACGACCTGCTGCTTCCCCAGCCAGACGATCAGATGCGGAGAGGAACAGGCGTTCTGATCCATCAGGTAGGTGTCGTTGAAGAAGCCGCCCGCCAGCCGGGCCAGCTCGGCGTCACCAGACCGCAGAATGTTCGCGCCGTCGATCACGCAGAACGAGTACCGGTCAGCGAACGTGATCTCCACGCTTCGCTCGGGAATGGCCAGCTGCCTCACTTGGTGGATGGTCTGGTCACCGCCCCAGATGACGCGGGCGTTGCACATGGCGGAGAACGCCGACGTGATCTCGTCGTTCCGACCGTACCGCACGAAGACCGTCATGTCGGTGAGCCGCGGGTACTTCGCGTCTGCGAGCAGGCGCGCCAGCGCCCGGCACACGATGCCGGTCTGCGGGAAGTCCTTCGAGGGCACCCTCACGACGTTCGCGTTTCCCGCCAGTAGGGAGAACGCGAACGAGAACGCGAAATTGATCGGGACGTTGGAGGGCGCAATGTGGAACACGATGCCCAGGCCCAGGCGGGCATGCTTCTCGGCGAATTCCCGCTTCAGCCTTCCTGTGTTCGCCTTCCTGCACCAGTAGCCGAAGGCTATGACGTCCGGATACTGACGGGCTTCCGGGTTGGCCAGGAGCGCCCGCGACAGGTCGTTCAAGAACTCGAGGGACAGGCTGTCGTAGGGGACGAGCGGGCGCACGCGGCTCATCCGGTCGCTGCTCCCCACGAGGTACTCCAACCGCTCGTCAGGCGCCGGCAGCATACGTGTCGCTGCATCCCCGGACTTCGGCGTCCTGGATGCGTCCGTGTATCTCGAAGTACTTCCCCGCCCGCCCGCAGGGACAGTCGTCCTGGCCCACGATCTCGCCAACGTCCTCCGAGAGTATGGAGTGCCCCGGGTAGCTCAGGGGGAGCAGCGAGAGCAGCTGCACCAGCCCTTCCCGCCCCACCGGCAGCGACGAGAAGTCACGGTGGTCCCTTATCAGCACCTCGGAGAAGACCGACGCGTGGAGGCGTCCTTCCTGGCATTCCATGAAGATGGAGCCCGCCTGCTCCACCATCCCGTAGTAATTGTAGATCCTGGTAACGCCGCTCACGTCCCCGATCGCCTTCTTGAACGCCGCGTTGTCCACGGCCCGCTCCGCCAGCTTCTTCCAGCCACCGCCATGGATCAGAATGCCGGTGTCCAGCGGCAGCCTGACGCCGGCCGCCGCCAGGCTCGTGCAGAAGTGCTCCCAGATGATGGACGTGAAGCCGAACAGCAGCACGTCTTCGCCCTGGTGCCTCTCCAGGAACGCCTGCATCCCCGGGATGTCCGCCTGCATGTCATCGTCGAGGGCATACGACACGTCGGAGCCGAACATCGAGAATCCGAGAATGCCCGCGCCCCGAGCAGAAAACAGGTCTCGGTTCCTCACCGCCCCCCTCGTATCGACCACGAGCATCGGCAGCCGCTTCTTGCCAATGAACGAGGAAACCACCTTGGTCAGGACCCTGGTCTGACCGGCCGACGTATCCCTATCGAGGAAGACCCTCGATACGCTCTGGCCCGTCGTGCCCGAAGACGTCATCGTCTTGACGACCTGCGAACGGTCGACGCTGAGCAAGTCGTATTCCTTGAACAGCCGGACCGGAATGAACGGGACGTCCTCTATGTTGTCGACCAGACGCGGCGAAAACCCAAGCACGTCCAGCACACGCCGGTACTCCGGGCACCGCTCATAGTGATGCTTCGTCAGATCGGACAAGGCATGACGATACAGTTCGGCCTTCTCCTCGCACCGTAGGGAGAAGGGCTGCAACTCCATGATGTCCGCCAGCTTGAACAAGCAGAGGCCGCCTTTCAAGTCAATGCACCGCCGTCGGCGCTACGCCGGACCTCCGGCGGAGCCCATGCCTCGTGTCACCTCAGTGTGGAGATGGCAGCGCCGAGTAAAGGATCTTCCCGGCTTCGTTGCGCGGAATGCTCTCCAGGTGAATGACCTCGAAGCCGGAGGGATGCAGGCCCGTGCGCTCAGCGACGTGCGCCCTGATGGCGGCGTGATTCTCCGAGTCGGTCGTGTAGATCCGCAGATGGTCGTCCTCGCCGGAGCACACGCACGAGTAGCCCAACCGGTCGACCAGCCGCTCAATCTCGTCGAGGTTGACCCGGTTTCCGAACAACTTGAGGAACCGCTTCTTCCTGCCCACGATGTAGAAGAAGCCGTCAGCATCGCGCTTGGCGAGGTCCCCCGTCTTTAGCACACCGCCGTTCTCGTCACCCTTGCCCAGGTCCTCGCAGCTCGACGCGTATCCCATGGTGACGTTCTCGCCTTTGTAGACGAGCTCGCCGGCGGTGTCGCTCTCGACCACCACGTTTCCGCCTTCGTCTTCGAGCCACATCTCTCCGCCAGGAATGGCTTTCCCGATGCTCCCGGCCTTGGACACGGCGTATTCGCTCGGCAGGCATGAGATGCGCGCTGTGGCCTCGACCTGCCCGTACATGACGAAGAAGCGGATGCCCTTCCGCTGGCAGATGGCGGCGGTTTCCCGCGACAGCTCCAGATCCAGTTTCCCGCCCGCCTGCGTGAGTACTCGCAGGCTGGGCAGGTCCATTCTCTCGAAGCGCAGCTTCCTCAGCATCTCATAGACGTACGGCACGCCCCCGAACGTCGTGGCGCCGGTGGACTTCAACAGCGTCCAGAAGGCCTTGTCCATCAGGGTCTTGTTCGTCGCGACGATCGGGCAGCCCTTGAGCAGGTGGCTGTTGATGATAGACAATCCGTAGGTGTAGCTCATCGGCAACGTCGTGATGGGGCGATCCGCCCCCGTGATGCCGAGGGACTCCACGACGGCGTTGGCGTTGCTGGTAACGTTCCTGTAGGACTGTCGGACCAGCATCGGGCTGCCCGTGCTGCCCGAGGTCGTCAGGAGGAGCGCCAGGTCCTCGTGAAGGGCGTAGTCGGCCGTGTGGCCCGTTCGGAGCAGCACGTAGTTGCGGTACCGGTAGACCTCGCTGCCCCACTGCGCGCCCTCCGCCTTCTCCCGCGGGAGCCAGATGTATGCGGGCCTGTAAGTCCGCTGGAGGTCGTCGAGCTGCTCGCGATCGATGCCGCTCCGGACCAGGGCCGGCACGACGCGCGCCCGCAGGAAGCCGACGTAGCCGACGACGGACTCCAAGCTGTTCTCGCACAGGCTGAAGACAAGGCACTTCCGCCCGCAATGGCGTCCCAGGACATCCGCGCTCGTCAACAGCTCGGCGTAGCTGGTGCGCTCCTGGTCCTCCGAAATGATGGCAGGCTGGGCACCGTAGACATCAATGTCGTCATAGAAGTTCATACGCTCATGAGTCCGGGACGTCCCTCACGGCGACCACCGATTGCCACGCCTTCCCGAGGGAATCCCATGCGCCGTGCTCACATGGCGATACTGTACTTCGACGACAGTATCTCCTTGCCCTTGGTATAGGAGCTGAAATCGATGATGTCGTCCGTTTCCATCGTGATGCTGAACGTTTCTTCGAGCGCGGCGATCATGCCCATATGCCCCACGGAGTCCCACTGGGGCACGCACTGATAGACGAACTTCTCGTCGAGCTTGCCCTTCTCCACCGAGAAGCACTTCACGAAGACCTGATCGTATCGTTCCTGATTCGTCATGCCTCATCCTACATTAGGGAATAATGGCCGAGTCCATCACCGGAGTCAGCCAGCTGGAGAACACGGCCGAGCGCGTCACGCCGATGTCTGGTGATTGCGCGACTTCATGAAAACCCTCTTCTCGACGTTTTCTCTCATTGGTCTTGCCGGGTTGCCGAGGGCAATCACTCCGTCGGGGATGTCGCTGAACACCACCGATCCCATGCCGATGATGACGTCTCTTCCAATAGCGATGCCCTCTCTGACCTGCGCCCCCATGCCCACGTACGAGTTTTCACCGACCGAGCTCGCGCCGCCGATGTTGACCAAGGACGACAGCACACAATGATCGCCCAGGCGCACATCGTGCCCGACGATCGCCTTGGTATTGATGGCCACGTTCTTGCCGACCGCCGCCGAGCTCGTAATGGAACAGAACGCCGTGACGATTGTGCCCTCACCGATCGTCGCCGTGTCGCAAACGATCGCCGTGTCGTCGATGATGTTGGCCAGCTTGATATTGTGCGATCTCAGCTTCTCGTAGATCGACCTTCGCACCGCCGGCTCGCCCGTGGCAATGGACACTTCGACGCGACTCAAATCCGAATCGCGAAGCACGGACTCGAAGTCGCACAGCCTCGTACCATAGAATTCGCGGTCCATGCGCGCGTCGTCATCGATGAAGCAGATCTCATCCCATCTCTTGCTGGACCGGTTGATCCGTCTTGCGGTGTCGGTGACTTCCCTGCCGAACCCGCCAGCACAGTATATGTACAGCTTCATTGACAACCACTGGTTGGGGGGGGCTCCGTGAGCCCACATCCATTCGTGACGATGGCCGAAAGAGCTTGGAACATTAAGCACCCAGCACGGAGCTTCCTGGTGACAGAGTCGCGTACACAGAAATCGGTGGCTCGAAACCAGGCCGGATTCCCACGCGGACGGATCCACGCGCGTACACAACGCAGTGTACAGGCACGTGAACTGAATATGTGGTCACCAAGATACCTGTCCCCATGGCACTTGAGTAGCCCGGCACCACCGATCGCCGAAGCGGCCCGGTGGACCTCGTTGACGATCAGCAGCGCCCCGTTCGTGTAACGCTCGCCCGCACGCACCCCGCCGGACCGCTGCGTCGGCGCGTAGGACTTGCATCGTATGCCGGCGGCCTGAAACCCCACGTCAACCGTCCTCCAAACCCTGGCAACTCCACGGTGTTGGAGCGATGCAGCTTCCATTCGGCCGCTGCTCGTCCCAGCCGCACCCGACCATCATGCTGCACGACCCAAATGTCCGGGAGCGCACTGATCCAGCCGGAGGAGCCCAGTTCAGTAGAGCACCACCACTGCGACAGCCATGCCCGCATCGTGAGAGATGGATACCGAACTGCAGGTGCATCCGGCGCGTCCCATCGCAACCCGAGCCGTGGCACCCAGCCTGAGTGCGGGCTCGCCCAGTTGCCCCGCTGCACAAACGATATCGCGCGGTTCGATACCCTTCACCGTCCCCACCGCCTTCGCGAACGCTTCCTTGACGGCGAAGCGGCCTGCAAGGAACTCCGCGCGACGCTCTCCTTTCAGACTATCAGCACGCTTCAGCTCGTCGGAAGCAAAGAGCCTCCTCCCACGGGCCGTGCGTGCCGCAGCCAAGTCAGCTATCCGACCCACTGAGACTATGTCAACGCCTATGCGCAATGCTGGTCCAGATGCGCCCATTCGGTGACGGCTCCTCTATGCTAACTCCTCGTTTAGTCGCTCGGAAAGCACAGGGCGACTAGGCCGACTGGCAGGCTCCGGTCGTACCGCAGTTCACGCGCCCGTCGAACGCCGGGCGTGGCGCCCGCCCCCTCGCGCAGCGTCCGTCGATCCACCCGTGGCTACCCGAGTGGTGTCTTCATCGTGCTGTCGAGGTTGTGGTCTGCACCGGCTTAGGCAATATGACGTTCGAGGATAGGGCGGCTCCGGCTGGACTAGCGGCGCGAAGCCCGGAGATCAGGCCGGGAGACTCGCAAACTCATGCGCTTCAACGCCCCGGCACAGCTAGAGGCTTGTCCTCGCCCGGTCCGCGATAGGGCACCATCGTGGTCAAAGATCCGTCCAGGCCCGGGAACTGGGCCTTGAGCGACGCAAGCACCTCATGGTCGCCGCCGTGCCGGAATGCACGTTCCCACACTTCAAGCCGCTTGCACAGGGTGCCGTCGCAGTCGCCGGTCGTATACACGAGCCGGACTTTCGGTATAGCCGTCGGGCAGGTCTGCTCGTCGGGCGAGAGGAGTTGCTCGTGGAGCCGCTCTCCAGGTCGGAGGCCCGTATAAACGATGTTTCGTCCCTCGCGACCGTCCAACCCAGCCAGGTGCAGCAGGTTCTTCGCCAGGTCCGCGATGCGCACGGGCTCGCCCATCTCCAGCATCGCAATGCTCCCGCGCACCTCCGGCAGCAGCGACGCCTGCAGGATCAACTGCACGGCCTCCTGGATCGTCATGAAGAACCGAGTCGCCTCGGGGTCCGTGACGGTCAGTGGCTTGCCGCTCTCAAGTTGTCTCTTGAAGATCGGGATGACACTGCCGTTGCTGCCCAGCACGTTGCCAAACCGCACGGCCGCGTACGTCGTGCCGTGGTACTGTGCCTGCAACTCCAGCACGACAACCTCGGCGAGGCGCTTCGTCGCACCCATCACGCTTACCGGCTGAACGGCCTTGTCGGTGCTCACGAGCACGAATTTCTCCACGCCGTGGCGGCCCGCTGCATCGCCCACACGCCAGGTGCCGATCACGTTATTACGCATCGCTTCGCGCTGGTTGCACTCCATCATCGGCACGTGCTTGTAGGCCGCGGCGTGATAAACCCGCTCCGGTCGATACTCGCGGAACACACGCTCGACGGCCTCCGGATCAACGATGTCACCAACCAACGGGACGAGTGTGAGACCCGGGTGTCTCTCGCGCAGCTCCATATCGATGTAGAAGAGATCGGTCTCGGCCTGGTCAAACAGCACCAGGGTTCCGGGATCGTGAAGCGCGACCTGTCGCGCCAACTCCGAGCCTATGGACCCCGCGGCGCCCGTAATCAGGACCCGCCGACCCCTGAGGTCCGCCGCCAACTCAGGTAGAGTAAGCTGTACCGGCTCCCGCCCGAGCAGGTCCTCGATACGGACATCGCGAAGCTGGTTGATGCGGATATCACCTGCCAAGACCTGCGCAATCCCTGGAAGCACCTTGAAGGGCAATTGCGTCGATTCGCAGGACTCAACAAGACGCCACATCTGCGACGGCGGCCCGGAGGGAACGGCGATGATGATCTCGGCCGCTCGCTCCGCCTTCGCGATCGCCGCGAGATCCCTCGTTGCCCCGATGACTTCGACGCCGCGGAGCAGCATCCCCCACTTTTTCGAGTCGTCATCCACAAATCCGATGGGGCGGTAGCCCGTCGGATAGCGGAGCATCTCGCGCACGAGGAGGTTGCCGGCCTCGCCTGCACCGATGATGAGAACACGCTTCGCGTTGCCGTTGAAGCCGGAAAGGTGGTGCCTGACCTGCTCGTATACGGTACGATAGAACGTCCAGAGCGCGGCGGTAAAGGTCGTCGTGAACAACCACTCCATCACGACGACGGTGCGGGGCACGTTCGGAGAGAACGGAAGCATCCAGACAGCCAGACTGAACACCACCGAGCCGGCAGTAGTGGCAACGGCCAATCTGAGGACGTCACGGGATCCGATGAACCGCCAGCGCCCGGTGCTGAGCCGCAGCCACACGGCAAACCCATACCGAATGGCCAGGAGTGGGAGCAGGCTCAAGGCGAACACGGTGCCGTAGCCCGGGCGCCAGGCGAAGTCGAACCGAAGCAGGTAGGCCGTGGCGTACGAGACTACGACCACTGCCAGGTACAGCGTGTATGCGACCGTGCGACGGTATAAATACGCCGCGTTGTATAGCCGCTCGCCGATTCGAATCAGCTTTGGTGGAATCTCGATCATTTGGTCTCGTTAATCGCGCGGGTCGTGCGGCCGATGCCGGCCACGTGCGAGCACCGAAAATACCTGCGGTATCAGCACTTGGCTAGTCCAAAGGGCGTTTCCGCCCCGTGAGCGGGATCACAGCGTTCCTGCCCGCGCCCCCCCCTTTCACCAGCCGCGGATCCACATCCGTTGGCGTGGGCACTCGTTACCCCTGCATGAGCTTAGGCAACGACGGCTCCACCTGCGCGAAGCACGGTACGTTAACAGGCGTGCGTCAGCAGCCCGTTATACGAATCTTCGACTCCGGAACGGGTCCCGACAGAAGTCCTTGCTACAGCTTAGGATAGCAGCGCGAGCCCCTGTCGTTCCCGCAACTCTACAACTGGCCCGCTACACTCGCCTCGAGCGCTCTGCCCGTGCCCAGCGAGGCACTCGTGAGGTATGCGTCCTACCCCCGCTGCGCGGCCTCACTCGTTACAGCTCGCGCACCGCCTTTAGAGTCTGGAGGTAGGACTCCGGGAGGCCGATGTCGAAGCGCCGGCCGTCCACGATCAGCCCGTGGAAGCCGTTCTCCTGGCGGAGCCGGTCCAGGGCCGAGGTGAGCTGGAATTCGCCCCGCTCCCGCACGTTGTTGCGGATGTGCTCCTCGAGGTAGGGGAAGATCTGCGGTCCGATCACGTACTCGCCAAAGAAGGTCAGGTATTCCCCCTCCGGCAGCCCCGGCGCGCGCAGGTTGCTCCGCGCATACGCCACGGTCGGCTTCTCCGCGAACTCCGTGACGTTGAGGAGCCGCTCAGGCTCCAGCCAGACACCGGTCGCCGTCCCGAAGTTGGCGATCTCGCTCTCGGGCGTGCGCCGCAGCCCAACGACGCTCGTGCCGGTCCGCTGGTACGCCTCCAGCAGCTGTCGCGCGCACGACGTCGGCCCGTCGGAGTGGTACAGGTGGTCGCCCAACATCAGCAGGAAGGGCTCCTCGCCGAGGGCCTTCCGGGCCGAGTACACCGCGTGGCCGAACCCCTCCTGCACGGTCTG